>Ga0315312_1000224_pt1 | contig 83307 bp, 55 predicted proteins | sample TDP7_MG_FD_203629 | JGI IMG/M metagenome (GOLD analysis project Ga0315312, IMG submission 203629) | Freshwater sediment microbial communities from Lake Towuti, South Sulawesi, Indonesia - TDP7 | ecosystem: Environmental > Aquatic > Freshwater > Lake > Sediment | place: Indonesia: South Sulawesi...
AGGTCATGGGGACCTTCTCGGACACCCCAAGCTGCAGACGCATAACCTACTCCCTCTTCGCTTATCATAATACCAGGTGGCTTAGAACATCCTATCGAATAAAAGAAATCGCCTTAACCAATAGACATGCTGCTTAACCATGACCGGAGAATACACCAAACCAAATTACACACTTTTCTTGACATTACCGGGCCCCGAGCCAAGGCAAATAGGGGCTTGACTGGGGACTCGGGGATTTGATAAATAATCTTCTAAAAGAACGTAATGCGGCACGCGCATCTCTCTCGGTAAGTTTCAGCGGCGAAAGCGTCGCTTGAACGCGTGGCGGTCGTAGCTGCGACCGCTGTGGGAGGCTGTACAGGAACCAGGATGCAGATCAAGATCGAAGTTCGAAGTCAGGGAGAAGGAGAGTACCAGGCCTTTTGTCCGGAAATCGGCATTTCGTGCCGGGGACGATCCCTTGAAGAAGTCCTGGAGCGGATCAGGAATCTCGTGGTTTTCTATTTTTCGGCTGTTCAGGAGGCTAATATGTCTGCTGATGAGCAAGCGGAGCTTGCACGGCAGTTGAGTTTATACCTGAAGGGCAAAAACCTTTTTCTTCCCCCAGACCCGAAGATTCATTGAACGGCCCGCCCGCTGCGGGCGGCAGGTGAGCTCGTAAGGTGATTTCGTTGATTCCCCGGTAGCTCAGTCGGTAGAGCAGGTGGCTGTTAACCACCCTGTCGCTGGTTCGAGTCCGGCCCGGGGAGCGTATTCTTCCTCGCCTCATGCGGTAGAGTCCCGCCGATGGCGGGATTAACCACCCTGTCGCTGGTTAGTGTACCACGCGTGCGCATGCCTGGTTCGGGCTTTTGGTGATGGGCTACTGCGTCTACATACTCCGGAGCGAATCTAGCGGCCGCTTGTACTGCGGCTTCACGGACAATTTGCAGCGCCGCCTACGCCAGCATAATGACCCCAATTACCGCGGCAGCAAGACAACGAAGCGCCTTGCTGGACCCTGGGGCCTCCTGTGGACACAGGAACTCCCTTCGCGCCAATGCGCCATGACAAGAGAGAGACAAATCAAGAGGAGGGGCATCCGCAGGTTCCTGGGAGAGAATACCGGCCCGGTAGAGTCCCGCCGATGGCGGGATTAACCACCCTGTCGCTGGTTCAAGTCCGGCCCGGGGAGCGTATTCTTCCTCGCCTCAGGGCGGGGCTTTTGGTTACAGCGCGCGAAGAGCCCCCTCAGGCGGTAGAGTCCCGCGAAGAGCAACATTGATTCGCATACCGCGGCAGTCGGGTGCTGCTTGTAGCTTCTGCTGCCGTTGCGCCCGGAATTAGCGTCTGCGCATGGCCCGCAGGCGAGGGACGCCCCTGAAGGATAATTTTCCCCCGACGGTCGGCCCGTTTCTCCGAAGCCTCCCGGGTCCGAATCCTGAATCCCCCACCAGCAAGCTCCGCGAGAGGGCAAGATGGAGTGCCAGGCAGGAACAGCATGACGTCACGAGGGAACGGACGGGACAGTGTCTCCCAATCGGGTGTGGCCGTATTCCAGTGGCAGACTCTGAGCATGGACCCCGAGTCCTCCCTTCGGCGAGATTAGCTCCAACGCCGCCTCTTTCGGGAAGGACGGCGTGCAGGAGGGTCCTCCACGAGGTAGGACTGATTTTGTGTCGCCCCCTGCGGGGGCTTGATCGAATATGGGGCTCTGGTTCCTCGGGCTGACGCCCGAGGCTATTGAGTTTCATCCCCTGCGGGGATTCAGGAAGCGTCGCACGGATTCTGGTCTGTGTCGTCCCGCACGAGGGACCCTCTCCTTGCAGGGGGGATGAGGTCCGCTTTTTTCCCTGCGGTCCCCGCAGGAAGCCATCCTCTTTTTTCCGGGCGTATAAGGTTCATCTCTCACGCCCAGCCCCGGCAGGGGCGGCACTCCCCTTGCCTCGGGCGTAAGCCCGTGGATGCCCAGGAGGCTAACCACTCCCAGCCCCCGCAGGGGGCGCCACACCCAATCGAGCCAGGCTCCTCCTTCCACCCTTTTTCATCGCTGCGGGGATCGAGGAAGAGCCGCGCGGCTTTCAGTGTGGGAGGCCCCGCAGCGGCCATGGGTTGGCTCGTTTCCCTCAACCCGGGCAGGAGCGGAACGCCGTCCCGCCTTTGCCCCGACAGGACGCCCCCTGTCCAAAGCCCCACGTGCCACTGAACCGCAGCCACACCCTCCCAATCGGTCAAGGGACGGACAAAGCAGATCTCTGCCAAGGCTCCCGGATAGAGCCACACCCTTCGCTGAAAGCTCTTACTTGATTCCAAGTTTCAAGTGGTGGGTTGAGGTGCATTTGAGGCAGCGGATGCACTCCGGGCTGTTCATCTGTTTGACGGGGTCTATTTCGACAGGGCACCTTTTGGCGCACAAGCCGCAGTTGCTGCAGTCATGCTTCGTCAGCCTCATTCTGAGCAGCGAGAAACGATTAAAAACCGAAAAAATTGCTCCCAGCGGGCATAGGAGGCGGCAGAAACCTCTGCTCACCACGATCATTAAGACCAGCATGGAAAGAAGGATACCGATCCTCAGAGGGAAGCCGAACGTGAACGGCGAAGAGACCCCGATAATCCTCCATGGGATGGAAGACTCGACCGTGCCAGCAGGGCAAACGCGGCAGAAGACTAACGCCGACTTCGGGAAAAAGAACGGAACCATCAGCACAAGCCCAAGCAGCATAAGATACTTTCCGTAAGCAAGCCCAGGCCGCAGGGTCAGTTTTCTTGTGGGCACCTTATACAGACCGTCCTGAAGGAAACCGAACGGACAAATCCACCCGCAGACCAACCTCCCTCCAATGGTTCCTACCAGACCGAGGATGCCAATCGCGACAAAGGGGAAGACTCTGAGGGAAGCGAAGTTAACAAGCACGCCTATCGGGCAGGCAAAAACCGCTGCCGGGCAGGAGTGGCAGTTCAGCGCCGGAATGCACAGGGAGCGCAGCCGGAGGAAATAGACGTTTAGAAGCGCAAGTGACCCCGCCAGGGAGAGAGTTTGTGCCCTGACCTTTCTTATTGCCGTGATTATGGAACCCATAATCGCCATCCGCTAAATTCAGGTAGGACAGGGCTTGGGCTGGATTTTGCCGGGCTCCCCTTTTGAGGTGGAGACCGACGTGAGGGTGAAATTCCTGCCTTTTCCTCTCTTAATGCTGTCGGTCAATGTGTACTCAATCACATTGAACTCATTCTTCTGTGCGCCCTGAACCTGGTACCTGACCTTAAAGGCGGAGAATGCCACGAGGAAGGAAAAGAGCACGATGCCTCCGAAGATAGGTACAAGCCTCAGTGCGTTTTTCATTTTCCCGGGCGTATGGGCTTCACGGCTTCGCATCACGAAATAAACCTCTCAACATCCATCTCCTCAGACTCAAGCAATCTACTACCAAAACTATCCTTTTTTCACAAGAAGAAGCTTCGGGGTGGATTCCGCACGTCAAGGACTTTGCTGACGAGCCCTCCGCAATTGCCGCGCCGCAAGAATTGCCGCGCCGAGCGCGCCGGTCATTTGAGGATCGGGCGCAACCGACACCTCTTGTCCAAGAGCTGATCGCAGGGCGCTGTCCATCCCGGGAATCATTGCCACACCGCCCGTGAAGATTATCGGGGACTGAATGTTCCGTCCCGCCATGGCGACGACGCGGGCCGCAATGGACGCCTGAATTCCGGCTGCGACATCGTCCGGGGAGATGCCGGAGGCAAGCAGCCCGAGTATTTCGGTCTCGGCGAATACAACGCACATGCTGCTTATAGCTGCTGGCTTGTGGCTTCGAGCAGCCATCTCGCCGAGAGAATAGAGTCCCACCCCGAGACGCCCGGCAATTACTTCCAGAAAGCGCCCCGTGCCCGCAGCGCACCGGTCGTTCATGGCAAAATCGTAGACTGCCCCTTCCCGGTTCAACCGCAGAAGCTTGCTGTCCTGCCCTCCGATCTCGATGATTGTCATTGCGTCCGGGACGAGATGGCGCACGCCGCACGCATGGCAGGTTATCTCGGTAATGGTGGCATCGGCAATTCTGATCCCATTTCGGGCATAGCCGGTGGCGACTATTCTCGACACGCCCTCTCGTTTCAGACCGGCATTCTCCACGACCTGGTCGAAAAGACGCAGCGCCAGAGCCTCATGTTCTATGCCCTGGTCTGTCGTCCCGGAGGCGATGACTCCGAGGTTGTCGGCGTCAACCAAAGCAATCTTGATGGCCCTTGACCCTGCATCTATGCCGGCGCAGAACATCTTTTTCTCAGTTCCTTTGCAGTTTCTATGATTGCTTCTAACCGCGTACGTATGGCCGGTTGCACCGAGTCAGATACCGGCGGCACCTCGATCTCCATCACGGGGATGCCCAGCTCCGAGCGGACCAAATCGCCTATGACCGTGCCTTCCGTGGCGCAATGGCTCGCCCCGGGAATTCGGGAAATCACCACCGCTTCTGCCCCGAACGCGCGAATGTCCGAGCATATCCGGGCTGCCCGGTCGGCTGCGGGCCCGACCATAGGGTCCGCGAGCGCCATCCGTGCGAGCGCTTCCATTGGCGAAAGCCCTTCAGGGATTTCGTCGAGAGCATGGCTGAAAAGGTATTCTGTGCCGCATATTCTCCCGCCGCAGTCCTCAAGGAGATTCATGACGTGCAAATCCGCCACCGGATTCACCCAGAAGATTCGAGCCGCTTCTTCTGAAAGGACGCCTTTCCTCGTCTTTACGCGGGCCCTGACCTCGCGGAGTAGCTCACGCAGCACGCTGATGGTCTCATCCTGATCGGAACAAAAATGAATTGCGAGCATCTCGGCGATGAGCATCTCAAGTGCCGGAAGCGGGCACAAGTCGGCGGTGAAGCCAACACGCCTGAGCTCTCCTAAAAGCCCGCGGACTTCGTTCGCCCTCCTGATACCTGAGGATAACGCGTCGTCGTCCAGAGTTGTTCCGCTCAGCTCCTCAAGCACAGACCGGACGCGCTCCAGCTCGGACCGCACAAAGGAAACCTGAGCTTCCGGCGCAACGAATCCTCCCGGCAGCTCTACGGCTTGTTCGCCGGGGTCGGGGTGGCGGCGCTGAGCGATCTCCCACCACAGGATCGGATAGCCGAGGCCGTTCAGGCGCTGGGCTATGGCCGAGAAATCATCGCAGGTTGCTCCGACGCTGCAAATCAGCAGGTCCGGACGAGGGAAATGCGCTCCGCTCAAGAAAGCTCCGAGCATCGCACGAACCGGGCAGAAAGATTCGTCTATGCCGAGGGAGTCCGCGATGCTAAGCACCGGTGCGCTGAGCTCCATGACACAGGGAATCCACCATGCACCGTCGGGATAGAAGGCAACCAGTTGCCTCAGTGAGTACGCCATCACCGGTACAGTCCCAAGGTCTTTCATGGCGCCGACGATTTTCTTCCCTCCGGCTCGGGCTTGGTGAAGGCGGTCTTCTTCCGTCAGGAGAAAGTTCCATAGGCGAAGTGCCGCAGGCGAATTGTCGAAGCGCAGCTTCAAAAGCCGCCTGTCTCCGTCCTGGACGTGCCGGCGCAGGGGCCCACCGTACTCCGGCTCGGCCATTCCAGCCCGGTGCAGCTCGATGTATCGCGCGTCCCACTCCTCAAGGGTAATTCGTCTCAGCTCGTCGTTCATTTCAGCATTGCCAGGAAAGACTGAATTCGGGACGCCGTGCGGTCTTCAGCATCTTCGTCGCCGACGTCGAGGTCAAGGAGAGGCATCTGGGCCCATTCCCTGATGCGCTGAACCTCAGCGTGCCATGTATCGCACCATAGATAGCGCTGGAAAATAATGCCGCGAACGCCTCTTTTCCCTATCTCCTTTCTCAGCCAAATGTAAAGCTGGCTGTTGGGTCTCCGAAAAGCATCCGGAATGCTTCCGAAATATGCGTTCGTTAGTTCTACGAGCGGGTTGTCACGCAGGAGGCGGCGGTCAAAAGGTGAGGGCATCGTGCGTTCGCCTGTCTCGGTGGCGTCGAGCGCGATGTATCCGCCAGCCCTCTCGACGAAATCGAAAATGACAAACTGGCTCGCGAGCAGCGGCCCTCCCAGAAGAGCCAGCGGAACGCCTCTCGCCTCGCGGCCCGAGCGAAGAGAGGCAGCAGGAGGCGCGCCGTCCCGGTTGAAAACCGCGATGGCCTCCGAATACTGACGGGACGAGAGCTGTCCGCGTGCCGCGCGAACCGCAGACCGCGCAGCGTCATACTCGCGCATAACTTCCGCGAGTTCTTGCGCGGATGGCGCCTTTCCTCCAAGCCGCACCATGAAGCCGCCGAGCCGTCTCACCTCGGCGATATAAAGCTTCTGCGCCGCTGCGGTCTGCCACGTCGTAGGGACATTCATCAGGAATGCCCGCAGAGCAGAATCTCTGGCAATCAGCTCCGCCGCACGACGCATCTGGTCGCATACGGTCGTCACAACGACCGCGTCCGCCTCGCTTTCGCCGGAGACCCGATTCACGAACGCCCGCGCGAACGGACAAACGCCCGAGGTAATGCCAGCCGGCGAGCTTCCCTTCGACGAGTCAAGGAGCAATCGGCGAGGACGCAGCCCGTGAGCGGCAATCCATTCCGCCGGAACGAAAGGGCAGACATAAACAATCGTCTTCATCACTGACCGCAGCTCGAAGTCCGTCGTCCACCGTCTCGAACGGTCTCAAAGAGGGCCTCCACCCGCACGGCGATTCGCGCCGAATCGGATGGCGAATAATCCGTTTCGATGCGGAGATATGGAATGCCAAGTTCCTCCTCCGCCAATCTCTTGATGCGATAGGATTCGACATCATAGGTCAAGCAGGCCTGCCAGACCAGCTCGATAATGCACTGGGGGCGATATTCGGCTGCGAGTTTCCGAAGACACTTGACCCTCCGATTGTTCCTTGTCATGACCGAACAGTGAAGCATGTAATACTTCTCCGCCAGAGCGCGGATGGGGTCACCGGCATTCACGTCCACATCGTCCAGGATTGGCTTTAAACCGGTGCAGTTTTCCATGCAAACAACCAAACCGCCATGTCCCTCGACGATGTCGAGCACGCGTTCCGCCCCGTGAACCATCGGCACGCCCGTCATCAGAACCCGAACCCGCGACGATACCTCTGCATCGCCGGACTTGCCGCCAAATAGCCCGGCCGCGCTCTCGTATTGCTCGAAGTCAGCGGGAATTCCCGAAATGCTGCTCTTGAGGTCCAAAAGCTGCCGACCCGTCAAAGGAGGGGAATCCGCCTTCATCAGCGCAGCAAGTTCGCGCCGGAGGGCCCGCTCGCGGTTCATGATGCCGATGGCTTCCCAGATGCCGTCGTCGGTGACCTGAACGCCGAAACGTCTCTCAAGTTCCACCTTAAACTTTCGCAGCTCGCCCAGCCAATGCTCCAGCGCATCGCTGTCATTCTCCTTTTGAGGCAATTCAAGGACGTACATTGGGCGAGCCTCCGCTATAAGCTCGTACATTTTCTTTTTCCCGTCGCACGTAGTCTCTGCCACGACCAGGTCGGCCATCTCGAGGAAAGGATTCGATTTCTGTGCATGGTAGCCGTAGGTTGACTTGATGAGGGGACAGAGATTGGCTGGCAGGTCCTCCTCCGCCGCGGGAATCGTCTTGGCCGAACCTCCGCAGAGACACACCGGAACGCCTCCTGCGGCCATAATCAATTCCCGAGGAGTGTACTCGCACATTATCCCGACGATGCGACGGCCATCTGCTTTGGCAGCCCGCGCATACTCAAGGCAATTCTTTATCATGTTGCTGAACCACGTCAGCGGACAAGGCTCCGCCTTCGCAGAAGGCCGACCAGCCGACGGGCACGGCGGCTCCGGAGGAGAACACGGGTCTGTGGACTCAATAACAACGTCCTTCTTCTCGCAGCGCTTATTCATTCGTGCACCTCCATTCGCTACGTTGATTTGCGGGCGACGAAGAGCCCTTGCGCGATTTTTCCAGCATGCGCGAGGTTCTGCATGAACTGCATCTCTCCTGCCATCGTCTGCATGAGCTGAGTGTCGAAACCTATAATCTTCAGAGCATCGTAAGTGAGCTGCATGTCGAGCATATTAAGGTAGAGGTCAACGTACGGCGCAAACCTGCCGGTGTCTTCGGCAAGCACGACCCTGCATCCGTTTTCAGCGAGGAGGTCGCTGTACCCTTTCAGGTCCTGCACGTTCGGGAACTTCATGAACCTCATGAAGCGCTCCCCCTCCTCATCGGTTAAGCCGGCGGCGCCTTCAATCCAGTCTGTAAAAGCAATTGTTCCGCCGGGCCTTACAAGGCGAGCGGCTTCGGAGATGAGCTTCTCCTTATCCACCACGTAGCACCACGCGTCCTCGCCCCAGACGAAATCAGCGGTGCCGTCGGGAAGACCGCTTTCGCATACATCGGCAAGGATGAAGTCTATTTTGTCAGCCAATCCCTCTTCCACACATCGGCGTCCGCGCTCGACCACTTTCTCCGTGGCATCAACGCCGATCATTTTTTCCACTCCGCGGAACCGCACGAGAAACCGCATGCCGGCCCCGTTGCAGCAACAGAGATCAACTCCTTCCATGCCCGCCTTGATGCCGGCCTTCTCAGCCAAATCCATCGAGGACTTAAAGCCTCCTATGTGTATCTGCTCTCCCATAATCAGCTCCCAGAGGTCTCCCTCCGGACCGCTGTAAACCGCCCGGACATCCTCCAAACCGATATCCCTCATAGCTTTCATCCGAAACGCCCTCCTCTTTGACCTCTTCGCGAGACTGTTGTCATTGTCTCCGGTGACTTACCGCGGCCTCGCGGTCGTTCCTTCCCGCCGCAGACTCTCCGTGCCCCCTTGGGCATTGGCCGCATAACCCCATCCCTGAGGCATCTCCCGATAGGCGAATGTCAGAACTCGTACTTCAGTGCCACGCCCCACGACGAGTCAGCCTCATGGTTCAGCACTGTCCCGAAATTTGCGTACCCGCCGGCGATGGTCATGTGGTCGTTGACGATGTACCCGGCGCAGAGCGTCCACCAGTCATCCTCCCCTCCGACGAGCCCGGGGATTTCGTCGTATTCGTCCGGCTTCTGACGGTACTCCGCAGCGAGGATCAGCCGGTCGGTGACAAGAGCACAGATGCTTCCCTCAACGACCAATTCGCGCTCGCCCGTGAAGCCAAGCAATCCAATGTGCGCGCCCTCCGTTGACCGCAGGGTCGCGCTGACTATCACCGGACGCGGCAGCGCGGTGATCATCTTTGTCGCAGAGAGAGTGAAATCGAAACCGTCGTCATCCTCGATGCCGATTCCCGTGAGCGTTCCCCCCAGGTCATCGTCAATGTCCTCGATGGTATCGTTGTACTTGTAGTGTGCACCGACGGTGATGGCGGGCATCCATGCTTGGTCAAAGTCTCCATCCTTGGTTAACGACAAACGCGCATTAAAGTTGTGCAGGTCAACCGAGCGGTTGCCTATTCGGACCGCAGTAGCTCGCTCGATATCCTGGGGCAGGTCGCCCATGTCGAAATTATCCCATCCGTAGCCCAGCTCGACGCGATTCCAAAGCGTCTCCGTCACCGTCAGGGCCAGTAGCTGCCTCCCATTGCCAAGGTGAACATACATCCCGCCCACGCTTGGCAACCCGAAGACTTCTCCCTCCTTCGCGGGGTTCACGAGGTAAGCAGAGGAGGTGGCAAAGGCCCCACCCATCCCTTCGACGGAGTGAAACGGCAGCGGTGGAGGTGTCTTCTGCTGCTCCTCAGCCCTCGCTCCCCACGCGGCGGTCAGGGCGAGCGCGATGCAGAAAGCCATCCCTGCCCAACCTGTTAGCCCTTTACTCGAAATGAAAGACATCATGGTCATCCCTCCTTTCTCATTTTGCTGCCCTCTACTTCGGTCTTTGCTCGCAAGCTTATGAGACAAAATGGCGGCGAGTTGTTCGCCGACAGACCGTGCGCTCTGGTGGGAAAATGGATGCCGCATCGAGTGATGTGAGAATGGAAAAAATGGCGGGAAGGTGTGGGAGTCGAACCCACCCGGGACCTTATCCAAGCCCCATACTGGGTTTGAAGTCCAGAAGGCCCACCGGGACCTATACCCTCCCGCCTCTCATCGCACGACATGCTTGTCCCCTTCCCTTCTCGTCAAGCCAATGTTATCGAAATGCTCCAGAAGCGCCAAGGCATATTTGCGAGAGACTCCGAGCTTGTCTCGCAGCTCGGCTACGGTGATGCTTCCATTCTTCCGGATGTGCTCGAGGACAATCCCACGCGCGGCCTGCACGCATTCGCTGTGATACGTCACCTTGTCGCTCAGCCTCACGAGGCAGCCCCGCTCTATCAAGCTGTCAACGAGGTTCGTGAATGCCCCGGGCTCCGCCCCAATCTGTTTCCTCACATCCTCCTCCAGAGGCGGAGAAAAGCGAGCCTCCCGGAAAATGCCCTCTATCTCGTCCGCAAGAACCTGCTCGCCATGCCTCAATTTAATCTCGTGTCCGACGAGTCCCATCCTGGAATTCTTCTTGTAGATAGTTTTCTTCTTGCAGAGGTCGTCAATTATGCCTTCGAAAATCTGCCTCTCGGCGATTTTCAGGAAGCGAGATTGCAGGTCAGCCAGCGGCATGAGAAGCTTGTAGGGATTCTTTCCGAAATAATCCTTCAGAAGATCAACCAGCTTTGCGGTCAGCTCGTCGTAAGGGCGGACGTGCAGGTATCGGTCTTCCGAGACGCTCCGTCCAGTGCCGCTTCCTCCGCCGGCAATCTTCACGAGTTTTCCGCTTTGGAGGAGTTCCTGGACGGCGCTCCTCACTTCGTTTTCTTTTGCGCCGATAGACGCCGCGAGAGCGCTCAGGCCCTTCGGCTCAAATCCCGCGTTTAGAAACGTCTGTTCGACAATGTCTACGAGGCTTCCTTCGAGCTTCTCCAGTCCCTCCACCGCTGAAAGATCGAAACGTTTATGTCTTCGAGGGCTCGCGTCGAGGATTTGCCCTCCGCCAATTGTTTGCATGGGAGAAAAGGTGCGGACGATGAACCGGTTTTTGGGCAGCGCGACGGTCGGCGACTCAAGCATAAGCTGCACCAATCCGGCCTCCCCCGGAAGGAGAACCTCGCGGTCGAGAAGGACTACCCGGCAGATTACCTCGTCGGTTTGGACGTGGAGTCTGAGGCGGCTTCTGTTCCTGAGTTCTTTCGACGCGCTCTTCAGGAAGTGGAGTCGAGCATCCAGCCGGAACGTCGGCGATAGAGACCCCGGCGCGGCAGCGCACTGTCCTCGTCGGAGCTGCTCTTTCCTGACGTCCTGAACGTTTATGGCGGTCCGTCTGCCGATGGAGGATTCTTCCCTGCTCTGACTATGGACCTGTATTCCCCGCACCCTCGCCGAAATCCCTTCGGGGAAGATTTCGACTCTATCCCCGACGCCGACTTGCCCCGAAAGGATAGTTCCGGCGATGACCACACCGAATCCCGGCATGGTGAACACTCTGTCTATCGGCATGCGGAAGATGCCGCTGTCGCGGCGCTTTCTAACGCACTGGCCAATTGAAAAAAGAGTGGACCGGACTTCTTCAACTCCGGCACCCGTCACGGAGGACACGGGAATGACGGGGGCATCGCTCATGAACGTCCCGGCAACAAGGCTCTTCACGTCCTCGGCCACAGCGCGAACGCGCTCGGAATCAACAAGGTCTATCTTCGTGAGAGCAACGATGCCGCTCTCAATTCCAAGAAGCCGCAAAATATCGAAATGCTCAACGGTCTGGGCACTGACCCCGTCGTCCGCGGCGATGACGAGAAGTGCCGCATCAATGTTGCTTGCGCCTGCAACCATGGTCTTCACGAGCTTCTCGTGTCCGGGGACGTCTATGAAGACGATTTGCCTATCGACCCCCGGGGTCTCCATGAAGATAAACCCCAGCTCAATGGTGATTCCGCGTTTCTTTTCCTCCGGAAGAGTGTCGGCATCAATGCCAGTCAGGGCCTTGACCAACGCGGTCTTGCCGTGGTCAATGTGCCCGGCTGTGCCGATAATGATATGCCCCGTTTCGACGATGGTTTGGCTCATTTTTTCCCGATGACCGTGTTATAGAACATCATCACAGGCGCCCCACCGAACGCTATTCCCATCCAGACAGCTTCGCCTATTTCGCTGTCGCTTATGCCGAGGGAGCGGGCCTTGTCAACGTGAACCTTCACGCATGGTTCGCATTTGGAAAGAACCGACAGCCCTATGGCGATAAGTTCTTTATTTCGCAGACTGATAGCGCCTTCGGACCCGACGTTTCGCATGAAATCGGAAAACATTTGCTTTGATTTTTCCACGCTTCCTTCGGCGCTGAGACCGGGCGGGGAGACACAGCATTCTGGGCGAGAAGGAGGCTGGCAGCATGCGAGGCTCGAGGCCTCCGCCTCCGACTCAATCTTTCCGACGGGGCCAACTATTTCCGGCGCCTCACCCTCAGAACTCCTTTTGACCATTATTCTTCCCTCCGATTTTGAAAGTACCGTTCCGATAATCGTCGCGTGCTCCACTCCCCTTTGTTTTAGGAGCGAGAGCAACGAAACGGACTTTTCCTCCGGTACAGCTATGAGCATGCCGCCGGATGTCTGGGGATCGTAGAGGAGGTACTCCATATCCTCACCGAGATCTGTGGCGACGCTGACGTATCTGGACGCATATTCTTTGTTGCGCTCGATGGCCCCTGAGACCAGACCCTCTCGGACGTAATCCAAAGCCTCGGCGAATATCGGCACGCGGTCCGCGTATATCTCAACGGTTACGCCACTCTGGGAAACGACCTCGCTCAGATGCCCCAGAAGCCCGAAGCCCGTAACGTCGGTCGCCGCCGAGACGCCCGCTTCCACCATCGCATCCGAAGCAACTCTATTAAGCTCGACCATCGAACGGCTGATGGCTGCCATGGCTGACGCCGAAGCCCTTCCCACCTGATTGGCGAAGCTTATGACGCCGACGCCGATGGGCTTAGTGAGAATCAGGACATCGCCCGGTCTGGCACTGCTGTTGGTGACGATCCTCGACGGGGAAACGGTGCCTGTAACCGCAAAACCGAACTTTATGTCCTGGTCGTTTATGCTGTGCCCGCCAATGACGACAACGCCCGCTTCGTTCATCTTGTCAATGCCGCCGCGCATGATCCGAGTCATCACAGCGTGGCTGAGCTTCTCGATAGGAAAGCCGATGATGGACAACGCTGTCAGCGGCTTACCGCCCATGGCATATATGTCGCTGAGCGAATTCGCTGCGGCTATCTGGCCGAATGTGTAAGGGTCATCAACGCCCGGTGCGAAAACATCCACCGACTGAACGAGAGCTTCGTCGTCGTTGAGCTGATAAACGCCTGCATCGTCGCACGTGCTGGAGCTTACGAGCACCTTCGGGTCCGACACTTCCGGAAGGCCCGCAAGAACCCTTTTGAGGTCCTTCTGATTTATCTTTGATGCGCAGCCTGCGTTCTCAACAAGGGTGGTCAACCGAACTTCCTCGTCGGTCTCCTCGAGGCGTTCACCGGCGCACAGGCAGACATCCTTCTGCCTGAACAGGTCGCAGGGACATGCTTGCTTGGGATTGCAGATGCAGTGCCCCAGCATCATCGAGCGCTGCATGATGCGTTTTCTTTTTTCGAGATCAATCATGGCTGAATCTCCACTTCTTGCAGAAGCTTGCCAAGCGCCCTTTCTACAAAAGCATCCTCGTCGGGCTGGATTGTCCTGAAATCAAGGAGGACAGCTTCCTTGTGCACCCTGGCAAAGATTGGGGGGACGTTGTAGCGCAATTTCTTCGCGAGCTCCAAAACCGACCTCGCCGCGGGCTTCACTCTTAAAGCTTTCGTTGAGATGGTTTCCGTGGGGACCGACCCGCTTCCCACCTGAGAGACCTCGTCAACCACGGAAACATCCGTTCCACCGGTGCACAAGGGGCGAAGTTTTTCTGCAACCGCCTCTGCCCTTTCTTCCAGTTCCTTGAGGTTCAGCGATAGCATCCTATACGTCGGATGTTCCAGACGCAGCTTCTCGCGATTCAGGAAAAGCCGCAGAGTCGCCTCCATTCCGGCTATCGTCATTTTCCCGACGCGAAATGCGCGTGCCAGCGGGTTTTTCCTGATTTTAGCTATGGTTTGAGCTTTGCCGACGATGATGCCAGCTTGCGGCCCGCCGATTAGCTTGTCGCCGCTGAAGCATGCGACATCCACGCCGGCTCTTATGCTGTCCTGCACCATTGGCTCGGTCTCCAGGCCGAACTCTTTGAGGTCCACGAGGGCACCGCTGCCGAGATCATCAATAACAGGCAAACCATGCTCTTTTGCGAGTTTGACCAGTTCTTCAACCGGCGGCTCTTCAAAGAAACCTACGATGCGGTAGTTGCTCTGATGAACTCGCAGAATGGCGCCGGTCTTCTCGTTAATGGCAGTGGCGTAATCTCGCAGGTAGGTCTTATTCGTAGTCCCGACCTCCCTCAGAATCGCCCCGCTGGTCTCCATCACCTCCGGCATTCGGAACGAGCCGCCGATCTCGACGAGCTGCCCCCGCGACACAATGACTTCTTTTCCCCTGGCCAATGTGTTCAATATAAGCATTGTCGCGGCGGCATTGTTATTGACCACCGTCGCGGCCTCTGCTCCTGTCAATTCGCACAACAGGTGGTTCAGGTGAGTGTCGCGGTGCCCGCGCTGCCCCGTCTCCATATCTATCGCCAGTGTGCAATAACCCTTTATAACGTCGTTAATGGCATCTATCGCCTTTGGCGCGAGAACCGCCCGGCCGAGAGCCGTGTGAAGAATTATTCCCGTCGCGTTTACAGCCTTTCGCAAGGACGGCCTGAACTTTTCCTGGAGATAGAACATTGCCCGCCTGACTATATTATCAACAGAAACGTCTTCGGGCGGCGAGGGCCTATCTCCCTTGATGATTTCCGACCTCACCTGGCTCAAGGCAACCCGAACGGCACCCACCAAAACATCCCGACCGTATTCCTCCGTCAGCAGCCTGACTTCGAGGGTGTTGAGCAACTCATCAGCCGACGGAAGAGCACGCAGCAAATCCTTTTTGAGTCCTTCATTCGCTGTCATAGATTTTGCTTCCGAGGATAACTCGCTCCCGCGAGTAAGTTTTCGACCGGCCCAAGAAGACAAATCCTTTCCCGCGACCTCTCACTTCCGCAGATGACGTGGCGGGCGTTCTCCCACGTGAAAGCACCGCCCGGCGCAATAAGAAAGGATTGACCACGCGGTCAATCCCTATTCGCAGGAGAGCGCTGTCCGTTCGTGTTACTTTATGACAAGGGGGCTCGTCGCTTTGAGCACTCCGCCCAAAGGACCAGCATCTACCGTGACTTCCAGCGTGTGCCTGCCGGATGGTATTCGCACCGAATACCCGCATCTTCCCCCTCAGCCAAAAGCAAGTTTATCTATGCGCACGTCCTCAGAGTGGACGATTTTACCCTCCTGGTCTCTTATCTCGACGAGAGCCTTTATCGGCTGATTACTTCTGCTGCACGTAAGGGTCTCACCGTCGGCGGTCAGCTTAACGGCGATTCCGGTATTGCCCTCCTTCTCCGGGTCCGGTCTGGCGGAAACCCCCATGCCGATCATCTTCTCCACCACGGAGACCGGCTTCACGTCCCCTGGTTTCTCCACTGGCTCCAAACCAGGCTCGACCGAATAAGAATAACGCCACTCCCCGGCCTCGTCGCTCAGCCTCATTCCGGCTGAAACCGAGAAGCGGCGCTCGACTCTCTGTATGAGTCCGAAGAGCGACCTTCGAGGATATTGAAAATAACTGATGTTGAGCTCGCAGCTTTTCTCGATTCTTTGCGGTGTCCCCGCGTATGGCAGGCAAACCCTCATGGATGGGAAAGAGCACTGAACGAAAGACGACCCAAATCGTCCTTCCCCACCGAGAATTCCCCTTCCTTCCTTGGCAAAAGTGCCTTTTATCGGTTTGTCATCGGTCAAATCGCCATTGAGGTTAAGGTCGGCGTAGATTGTGTCGTAGCCTTTGCCGGTGCCCGCCGACTCATCGAAGACGAGCGTCAGAACCTTGTCTCCTTGCGCGTCCAGAAATAGGGCGGCATAAAGCGGCTTCCCGGAAAAATAGGAAGGCTCTCTTAACCCCTCCGCAAGGCACAAAAGTGACAAGCTAAAAATTGCAGGAATGGCAACTGAAAAGATGACCGGCTTCATTTGAAGCTCACCTCCTTTGAGCCTCTGACGATTGCGGCAAACGGGCCGGTGTCAACCGCTGCCTGAACCGTGTAATTTCCCTTCGGTATTCGCACGGAATACCCGCAGTATCCGCCTCATCCAAAGACGAACTTGTCGAGGGTGTCGTCGCCTCGATGGACGACTTTGCCATCCGGCTCCTTGATCTCAACCTGAGCCTTTGCGAGGCCCCCTTCCTTCCTGCATTCGACCTGAGTTTCCCCGGCCGTTAGCTTCAACTCAATCCCGAAGTTCCCCGGTTTCCTTCCGTCCGGCTGGGTATCTATGTTCAGCTTTGGAGCGCCGTTGAAGCTCCAAACCGGCGCCTTCTCCAAGCTTTCGGCGGGCTTCACATTCCCGACGGGAGGAGAGGGGCGAAACGAGTACTGCCACTCGGATGAGTCCTGCCGCAGCAGAATGGTCACCGAGACACCAAAATCCTCCTGTATACTGGGCGCCGGCGCAGACTGACCAGCCGTCCTCAAGATTCCGGCAACCGTTCTCCTCGCGGGCGGAGGGGTAATTGAATGCCTCTGATAATTGAACTCAACCCGGCAAGCATTCCGGATGCCCTTTGCCTTCTCGTTATAAGGAACGTCCAACTTTACGGCGGGGAATTCGCAATGGAAACCCAGGGAGCATTTCCTGACATTGGCCGTGACCTTCTCCGCGGCCTCGAACTTTCCATCGAAATTGACGTCGGCATACAGCACATCGAACCCTTTCCCGGTCCCCTGCGACTCATCGAAGACCACCGAAAGCACCTTTAAGCTTTCCTCATTCACAGCCACTTTCGCGAAAAGAGGTTTCTCGGAATTGAAGCGAAACGTTTCCGCCGAAACGCTGAAAGGGGGCGAAATAAGCACCCCTCCAACAGCGACGAGAACGAGCCACACCAAAAGTGGCGTGAGGATTCCAGAGCTTTTATTCACTGCTGTCTCCTTTGCCGACCGTCCCAATTGCACTCTGCTTCTTTTTTAGCCCGTAATAGGGCTTCGGTCAAGACCTTTTCGGGTTTTCCTGGCATAGGCGCCGTGCACCCGTATCATAGAAAAAAGTTGCATGCCTGGACCATCGAAGCGGACGCTCTCGCCTCCGAAACGGACGCCTCCAGCTCCCTCAATCGAAAAATCCTTGGCGCTCTCGGCCCTGCCATAAACTGGCTGCGATGCTTCTGGCTCTCGCCTGCCTCGGCTTCCCGCGTTCCGCCCCGGGCGTGAGAGCACCACGCAAGCCTCCTCCCTCCATCCTTCCCGTCAAGGCATGCTCGCGGGGCCGCAGTCCGCCCAAAGACTTGAACACAATGCTGGCTACATCTCTATCAGACAGCCGCCGGGGGAAAATGTTCCCGTCCGCCTCTACATCGAAACCGAAACGCTCAGCACCGCTGAGGTCTTTCTTGGACGGTCATCCTCCTTTGATGCATCCGGATGAACCTGACAGCAGCACCAAAGCGACAAAGATGCCAACCGCTTTTTTCATAGGACCCTCCATATTGAGCCTTTGCTTCGGCTTCCTGCCGAAAGCGTTGAATTACCGGGCGTGCAATCTGGGCCGCGGCAAATCACCCCGCACGGGGCGCCTCGCGGAGAGAAGCTATACGTCCCCCGCTGCATCAGCGAGCTCACCCTCGTCTCAAATGCATCCTCGTTGCCATATCGCGGATGCTATACCTACTCCATCCCGACCTCGTAGAGCGCAACCCGCCCGGCGGAGATTGAGAAGATTAAGGAAGTGCTGGCTCCTTGCGACGGGACTCTCACCCCCTTAACTCTTGTCCAGGTCCCTGCGAGAATGTCCTCGCACGTCCAGAGTGTATAAGTGTCGTTGGGCTGGCTTTTCCAAGTCAGCCTGAGGCTTTCGCTTCCGACCCCTGCGAGGGGAACGCTTCGAACGAGCGCTACCTGGCTTACGGCGAAAGGCTCGGAATTGTACTCATAGGCCCCCATGTCCACCTGAAGTGCACGTTCCCCGAAGACAATGCGCAGCTTGCCATCCAGGTCCAGTCCTGGGGAAAGAAGCGGTTCGCCGCCGGTGTCAATGCACGGTGAGCCAGCCGTCAGGCGAAAATCCCCTCCCTCGGGGGCAAGGAAAAGCGGGTCGGCGTCGGTGTTTTCTGTCCCTCCGCCAACCCACTCTTCGATACAACTGAATGACGGAGAGCTTGATTCGTGAAGCTGGTCTCCCAAACCAGTGGCCCTGTTTGCCCAGATGATGCAGTTAACGATACCTCCTAAGCATCTATACAATCCGCCGCCGTGCAGCCCGGCGCTGTTCCCGTAGATGGTGTTGTTGAGGAGAAACCCGTCGCACCGCGCCATCCCGCCAGCAGTCGTATCGGCTGAGTTGTAGGCGATGACGTTACTGCGAATCAGCCCATCGCAAAAAGCAAGTCCGCCCCCCATCACCGCCGAGTTATTGACGATGGCATTGTTTTCGATCCTTCCGTCGCAGCCATACAGGCCGCCGCCGCCCACCGGTCAGCCCTCCTCCGAGCGGTTTCTGGTGATGACATTGTTGTGGATTCCGGCCAGAGTTTGCCTTTCGGGTGTGCCACCGCAGATGCCGCCGCCGTAACCAGCCCTGCCGTTCTGAATCGTGAAACCGCACAGAACGCAAGCCGACGTCTCGCTTCCATCGAAGCTCACCGCCGAGCCGGCATTATTGCCGTCAATGATGGTCCTGGCCACGACCGCGGGGTCACGCGGGTTTGTGCTGCGGAGGATGATGTTCTTCCCTCTGAAGTGAACGTTCTCCACGTAAGTCCCCGGCGCAACAACCACCGTGTCGCCGTCGGAGGCCGCATCTATCGCCTCACCGATGGTCTTGAAAGCGGACTCCCACGTTGCGCCGCTACTGGACTGCGAAACTGAACCATCAACGCACCACCGAGCTGCCGATAGCTGCTCAGGAACCGAAAAAGCGAAAACGCACACGGCACACAACAAGGCCCGCCTAACAGTCATTGCTGCGTCCTCCGAAAGCGCCGCCGGCCACCAGCCTCAAACCGCGAAGGTTCTCGCCCAATATAGCTACTATACATCCAACAGATTGTCTTCGACCAAAATGAGGCTTCTTGATGAATCGTCGCGCCCTTTCCGAGTCCTCCCAAAAAACACGGGCTAACCTCCTGCTCTGTTTGGGAAGCCACTACCCGAAGTCCCTGACCCGAACCCCACATCAAGCATGATAACACATGCGAAAAACACGCCTCAACATGGCTGCCCGAGGTAGTTACAAATGGTCCCCGCCCGCAGGGCAACAACGCAAAGGCAACAACATTCCGAAATTGTGAGTCAATCATCTTTACTGTCGGGCGAAATTCGCCTCAAGGCGGCCTGGGTTTCAGCATCGAGCTTGACACCAAGGTCAGCAGCTCGCCTGGCGAGGTCGAGCGCGAGATTATGTTCTCCCCTTTCGCAGTAAACATTGATCAGGGCTGTATAGGCAGGAGAGAAGCTGGGATTGTGCCGAATTTCCTCCTGATATTCCCCGATGGCTTCGTCTATTTTGTCCTGGCGATGAAGAATCACAGCCAGGTTGAAGTGGACATAACGGTGAGAGGGGGCGATTTTGATGACCTCGCGATATTCTGCCACCGCGTCGGTCAGGTTTCCCGCCCCCGCAAGAAGGTTGGCCAGATTGAAGCGAGCGTTGACAAGACGTGAGTCCAGCTCAATCGCACGGCGGAGTTCGCGCATGGATTCCGCATCCCTCTTCAGTCGCGAAAGGCCAACGCCTAAGTCGCTATGGTAGGCAGCACTTGTGGGGTTGAGCTCAACGGCGGTTTTGAGCGCCTCCACACCCTCAGCGTCTCTGCGGAGGTTCATGAGAGCGACGCCGAGGTTAGCGTGCGTTTCCGCATTTCCGGGGTTGGCCGCCACAGCTTTCTGGAGAAGCTCACGTGCTCTCTCAAACTGGCCGAGGCTCAAAAGGACTTCCCCCAAAGACTGGAGAGCCTCCACGTTACCTGGCTGGGCTTCGAGGGCATTCTCAAAAAGCTTAACGGCTTCATCGTTCTTTCCGACGCGCTTTTTCTGCATGGCGAGATTGTAGTAAAACACCGATGCGGATGCAGGATGCTGCGCCATAGCTTTCATGAATTTCCGGGTCGCATCGTCGGGCTTGTCCTGGAGGGCGTAGGCAAGAGCGAGGCTCGTCCAGGCCAACGTGCTGGTGGAATCGAGCGAAGCAGCACGCTGACCGAGTTGTATGGCCCTGTCAATGTCCCCTGCGTGAGCGAAGGCGCGGGATGCCGCCGCACAGGCGTAAGCATTTCCGGAAAGGCCATACAGCACTTTGGGGGCTTTCTCAGCCGCTGCCTGATATTCTCTGTCCTCTAAGAGGGAGACCATGGCTTCAAGCTGAATAACGGCGTCGTTCGGGTCAGCGGCATCGCTCAGGGCAACGATTTCCCGACGGAGACTCGGAGTGCGGACTTGAGTAAGAACGTATCTGAGCCAATCCGGTTTAGGCGGAACGATTGTGAAAGGTTCCGGACTCTCTCCCCATCGGCGCTCTGCTGCCCGGAATTCTTCCTCCAAGCGAAGAATCTCTCGGTCCTTCGGCGCGATGGCACGAGCACGCTCCAGCATTCGGTAGGCTTCACCGACAACCCCCTTGACAAACCAAACCCGGGCAAGCCCCAGCATGGCCTGTGTATTGAATGGATTTACCATCAATACCTTGCCGAAATTTTCCTCGGCGTGGTCCAGGGCGCCCGCCGCCGTCAGCAGCTCACCAGCAACCTCGCAGTGATCTTCCAAGATGATCCCGGTTTTCTGTTCTATGGAACCAAAACGCAGATGTATCGCGGAGGCGAGAAGGTTTCCCTGTCGGCAGTAGTACCGCGCCATGGCCAGACAAGGGTACTTCAGGTCTTTGACCATGGGGGCGAAGAAATAATGCGAGGCGAATGGCAAATTACCGGCCTCGAGGTAAGCCTTACCGGTCTCGTACAGGGCGGTTTGACTCGTCTCATTCATATCCGAAACGTGCTTCCAGTAGGCCAGCGGCGATCGTGCATGGACGTTAAGCTGGACAGAACGCCCAGCCAGAAAGAGCGATAGCGCCAGCAACGCCACATGAGAAACCACCTGAACATTGCGACGTTGAGTCTTCAAAAGGAGTTCATGCGCGCCGGAAAAGGCAAGAGCAAGGCCAGCTGCCGGAAAGTAAAGGTACGACCATGAAACGTAATCAACCACCCGGTTGTAGGCGACAGATGCGTACGGAATCATGAAGATGAATATCAGAAGAACGCCCAGCCCACCCCAGTTCTTTCGTATAAGAACCACCACTGCTCCTGATACAAGGACGAGGTTGACTGCCGCCCACAGAAGGAACTTCGCGTTGGCCCAGCGGTAAATCTTCTCGACCAAGTCGTGGAGGACCGAAGGGATACCCCGCGTCAGAAGGAGTCCGCTTGCATATTGGCCGGTTGCTCCTGTCACCGAAAAAAGGCCGTGCCAGAATGAGCCTTTGTACATTGCGACGTATTTGTAGTAAAGAGGATGCGGGGTGCACCATGCCCATAACGGAAAAAGGGAGACAGGAACCACCACGAAAGGCAACAGGCGAAGCAGCGTCCATCTCAGTCGGGACCGCTCGTAAAGGAGCTCATAAACCAGCACCACGAGGCCAAGAAATAGAGCGGGCCTCGCGGTTAGAACAGCTAACATGAAAAGGCCGACCGACGCTAAGTAGAAAGTGCTGCTGCGATTTCGCGAGAAAGATAGATAGGCTTTCAGAGAACCGAGAGAGAGGGTCAGCCCAAGCAAGAGGTGAAACTGATTAATATCGTCGACAATCACCGTGGAAAGAGGATGCAAGGCGAAAAGGGCTGCCGCTGTCAGCGCCACTGCCGCTCGTCGGGCGAAATGCCGGGCAATGGAAAAAATTAGAAGCGTATTGACAAAGTGGAACGCAAGCAGCCAGATGTGCCAGAAAAGGACGTTCTCCGAAGCCACAAAGGTGCGAACAAACGCAAGCAGCACATAGCTCAAAGGACGAAACTGACCTGACGAAAAAAGAAGGAAATCGCGCGACATGATGCGCGGCAGATTGCGGATGTGAGAAAGAACAGGCACCCGCAGCACGCTGTCTTCGCGGAGGATTAACGTCGGGGAGAAGAAAGAGACCGAGTAGACGGCGGACAATGCAACCGCTGCCAGCAAGCCGACAGCCAGCCGGGGATGGTTTCGCATCGCCCTCAGGATGGCCGCCTTCTTCGTGGGCTGAGGTCCCGGAGAAATGGGCGGACTACCCCTCCTCCCTTTTTTCCTGGACATTTACGTGGCTTCCCTCCCCTTTCTCTCTCTGACGATGCGTGGTTTTCCCTCGACGCGCATGGCCTGGAAGAGGTCGGCTTCCCGAAGGCCGGGGTCGCGCGCGACAAACTCAGGGAGGTTAAAACTGGCATGGGGCTTTTCCTTCATCGGCAGGCATATCGCCGGAGAGGCATGCCCATCGTCATCAATGTGCGTCAGATAAAGATAGGCGTAGACACCCCCCTCCCGTTTGGAGGCGAAGACAATCCAGCGGCCGGTAGAACTCCAACTGTGCCAGGAATCAGCGGCATGGGCTACGTTGCACTCCAGCCGATGAGGCGGCCCCTTCAGGTTGCCCGGCTTGATATAAATGTCGCTGGAAGAGCGCATCAGGTCTCCGCCGTCGCATTGGCAGAATGAAAACCACCTGCCATCGGCAGAGAAACGGGGAAAGTAATTGCTGCGGCTATTACTTGCGGCGCCTTCAATCGGATGCGCCACATTATTCTTCCCGCCAACGGAGATGGCGTAGAGGTCGAAGCGAATGTTAGCGGGATGGGCGCCCACGGGACTCCTCGAATAGACGATGAAACTCCCGTCGGGAGACCAGCGAGGATAAATTTCCAAGAAGTCCGGGTCGCACGCTCCTTGGAGAAGGTAGGTCTCGTTTTGAGCTACATCATAGATAGCAATATCGGAGGTGGACATCCCCGCAAGCTGGGTCTCGTAGAGGATAGGTTTCAGAGCGGCTATCTTCTGGTTGGCGGAGAAAGCGAGTTTCGTCCCGTCGGGAGACCAGGCCATGAAAGTTGTCATCTGAACCTCGAACGGCAGCTGAACCTTGTAGCCGCTCCTCCGGTCAATGTCGTAGATGCCGAGATAGACCGGCAGCTTCTGGCCGGGAGCGGCGAGACTTCGCACTTGGAGTCCGAGTTTGCCGGTATTGCCCTCCGGGGAAGAAAAGGTGTGGCAGTTGATACAGTACTTGCGGCGAGCTGAAAGGAAAATTCTCGGCTCGTCTTCCCGAATATCGCGCACGAAAAGGTCTGGGGTCTTGGAGGAGCTAAAAGGCGGCTCAACGAGGCGGTATACGATATAATTGTCCGCGGGGTCGGGCGACATTCTGAAACGGACGATTTCGGAGGCCTGAATCGCTCCAACCCTCTCCCCTACTCCGCTCAGCTTCAGCCCTTTGACCTGCAAACGGGCGTCGGCAGACACCGCATTTCGCCGCAGCCGCTCCCACACCTTCGACGGAAACCGCCACCTCCTTGCGCGAGTAATGAACGTAAACTTCTCGCCGCCCTCACCGACTTCGACCAAAACTTGCCAGAGATTGTTGCGAGGGTCTTCCCACTCCACGTAGGGAGGACACAGATTTGGCGGAAACAGCGAGCCATCCTCCGGGTGAACGATTTGCAGCGACTTGTACGGACGGCGGTCCCGATAGACGGAGGGCGAGCGAAGCCGAGCCACGGGGGTTGCAGACGTCATCCCGTCCACGGAATCTCGCGGCAAGTCCTTTCGGAGAGCCGCATCCACCTCCTCCCTGGCTTCACCGTCCACCCAGGGAATTTCTCCCTCGCTCGAGTCGGTGGCAAACTCGGAATCTCTCGCAGCCGGTTCCGCGGCGGGCTTTTCCGCGATAGCTAAGTAGTCCGAGAGATCGTAGACGGCGCGCGGGTAGAAGGTAGGGTTCTCGCGTCTGCAAACCTGATAGGTTCCCTCGAAAAAGGCGCTGAGCCTCGCGTTTCGCATGGCGCGGGCTGCGACGCTGCCCGCAACAAAAAGCAGCAGGACAAAAATCACTGCCATGACGGCCCTGTGGGCAGGCGACATCCGCTTTTTCTTTCGCTTCCGGCTCTTCATCACGATGCACTCCGAAACCGCTCGGACGGCTATCCATAACAATGCCGCGCCCCAAAACGCCCGTCAACTGTATTCACGGCACGCGTCGCTGCATGCGAGCGGCAGAAGCCTCGGGGCAGGGCCGCGCCCCGGCACGTTCGGCACCAGCGAGGACGTCTCCCGCGGCGGGAAGGGAGCGCCGGGATGCCCGCGAGAGGGGCCTCCCCGGGCGGGCTGGTACAGAACCGCGTACGGTAGCCGGCGCCCACCATCTCCTCGCCGCCAAAAGCAGCGACACGTGAGGGCCCCCCGCTACGCCGCAGCAGCCTCTGAGGGCGACGCCTAACTGACGTGTGTCCGTCGGTGGGCAGGCAGGTCCGGTTGTGTACCGCCAGCATCCTGCTGGCTGAGGCGGGGGCACCCTGCCGCCGCCTCTGAGCGCGAGACACCCTCACGACTGCCGCCGAGACGGCAGCGTTACCGCTGGCCCGCCCGCCCCTGGACAGGGACTCCCCAGAACGGCAGTCCGTCGGGCCATCGCGCCGGGTTTAAGGAGTCTAGAGGACGGAAAGGGGCTTCACCTCCCGGCACCGAGCCTTCCGCCAGGGCACCGCGCCCGGCTGAGTCATTTCACCGCGTTCCGCGCTTTTCAGTCGAGAAGCTCAATGCGATAGAAGCGATGTCCTGCGCCGGCGGGCGAACCAAGCGGCGGCGACCCGTCGTCGGACCACAAGTTGATGCTCGTCGCGGACCCGGTGGTTGTCCCGGGCGCAGTAACCCAGTCCAACAGGCCTGCCGACACCCAAACCCTGTACACCTTTCCCGATTCGCTGTCCCATTCCACGGTGGGCCACTCCCCCCTCCATGACATGCCGCGCATGCCAAAGCTGCGGCGGAACTTCTGAATGCGGTTGTTGTGCGAATCAGCGACATAGACATTCCCCGAGCTGCCCACAGCGACGGCGCCCAGGCATGAGAACTGTCCGTGGCCGGCCCGCAGCGTCAAATCTTCTTTCTCGCCATGGCGCGGCATACACAAGGTGGGCAAGGAAAGACGCGTGAAGGTGGACTGGGACCAGCCCAACATGTGGGATCGGACGGCCGAGACGGTGTACGGGAAGAAGAGAGAGCCGGAAAGAACATCCCATTTCATGCCAGAAAAGCGAGCGCGGTGACAAACCGTACGACCGCCCCTTGAAGATCAACCACTTACGACAACAACTGGCAAACATGGAGTTAGCTGAATGCCCGCGCCAGCGACCCTGATAAGACGGGGAAGATGCTTCAGATCGAATTCAAGAGCCAAATCTATGTCACCGTCCAGCCTAACCCCCCCTCGAAAAAGCGGGGCGGAAAGTGAGAGTCCTCCGACATCGTTCCTTATCCAAAACTCAGGGGGGCTTCCGTGAGCCGGACAGCAGCGACTTGTTCATCAACGACCCCGTCGTTGTTCGTTCTGTGCAAACTATGAGCCTGTCCGAACAGCGGTTGAAACGTCAAGCGGCAGGAGCGGAAAATGAAAACCGGGGTTCGCGTCACGAGACCTTCACGCCAAGCCAAGCTATTTCCTAAAGTGAGTATGGGAAGCTCACCGTCGGGCGTTGCTCAGAACCGATTTGTCGGGCAGGCTCTGAACACACCGCCGATTTGGGGATGGTTCTTCGAGCTACTTCGCCGGAGCCCAGCATGACCGGAAGCCGATGTTGCGGCACTTGATGTTTCCCGGAGATAGCACCCGGAGAGAAGAGCGTGCTTCGGCATCGCCGTCAAAGAAAGAACCGCCTCGGACAACGGGTCCCATGAAGCTCCTCGTCCATTCCCAGACGTTCCCCGCCATATCGTGGCAACCGTAGGGCGAAGCGCCGTGCGGGTATTTGTCAACCGGGGTAGTGTCTTCGACTCGCGAGAAGAGGGTATTACATTTCTTTTCATCGAACTCGTTGCCCCAGGGGTATGCGCGCCCGTCGGTGCCCCTGGCTGCTTTCTCCCATTGTTCCTCCGCAGGAAGGCTTTTGCGGGCCCACTCGCAATAGGCAACCGAGTCATGGTAGCTGACCAATACGACAGGATGCTTGGCTCTTTCTCTGGGGTAGTTCTTCCCCCTCCAGTTCAGCTCCTGGCCCCCTCCTGGTCCATGAAAGGCACCCTATGCCCTGTCTCTCGCACGAATTTTCTGTATCGCTCGTTGGTAACGGGGAACTTGTCTATATAGAATGGGCCGAGAGTCATTTTGTGGTTTGCTCTCCCAAAGAGAAATTCCCCTCCGGGAACCAACACCATCTGCGCTCCATCTTTCAGCCAGACAATCTCCTCAGGCAAGCCGTCTATGTAGGAGGCACCGTGCTTCGGTTTCCAGAGCCTCGCAGGGGTTGGAACTCTGTCGCCTTCTCGCCTGCAATGGGCTATGAGGCCGAGCAGAACCACCGCAGTTAAAATTCGGAAACGACTCGCTTTCAAAGGGAGACCCTTCTGTCCTCAACTCGTGGGTTCGGTGACAGTCAGGAAACGATCCGAGGGGACCCTTTCAAGGAGTTGCTTGACGCCCGATGGCCACTCAATCTCGACGCTATCAACGGCAGTTGCATCAGCGAGGCCGATGTGAACTCGTCTGTCGTTGACCGACAGGTAGCTGCCCCCTCCCCGTACATAGTGATGATGAACTTTGCCGCCGGCGCGAGCAACGACGCGGGCGCCGATGGCATCGCGATTGCTCTTTGTGCCCACAAGACGCAACGTGAGCCAATGCCCTCCCTGGTGTCATTCCTCAGGAGCACGGGCGCGGCATCGGAGTTGTTGACGACGATGTCAATGTCTCCATCATTGTCGAGGTCTCCAGCAGCGGAGCCGCGGCCGACGTACGCCTTCTTGAAATGCGGACCGGCTTGGTGAGAAACGTTCCGGAACTGTCCCCGCCCATCGTTCTCCAAAAGGAGGTTGGTCTGGGCGTAGCGCTCCGCGAAGCCGGTCTTCCCACCTACAACAGCTTCCTCCGAGCTGAGCACACGGCCACAACTGATGAAGATATCCACATCCCCATCGTTATCGAAGTCAAGAAAATTGGGGCTGAAGCCAGTATGCCCGCGGGCAGCGTCGTACACCCCCGAAGCGACGGAGATGTCCGAGAAAACCGTGCCCTCGTTGTGAAAGAGATTGAAACTTTCAGTACACAGGCAGGGGACTAAGATATCGAGTCTGCCGTCGGCGTCAACGTCCGCCACGTCCACCCCCATGAACGATTCGGCGTGACCGTTCCCATCGAGAGCGAGCCCCCACGACAGCCCCATCTCTTTGAACTTTCCCCCTTCGTTGACGAACAGGAAGTTAATCATGAAATCGTTGGTCACGAAAATATCCGGGTCGGCGTCGCCGTCGAAGTCGGCACAAGCCAGACCCATACCTTTTCCCCCCGGTTGGTAAAGACCTACCTCTCTGGTCACTTCGGTGAAAGTTCCGCCACCGTCATTGCGGAATAGGGTGTCCGGAGTCCCGTCGTAATTCTGCGGACCTTGGTAGTCATGGATTAGCTTCCCCGCTATCATGACCGTTCCCAGAAGTTGGGTATCGGCGTCGTAGTTGAGGTAGTTAACCAGATAGAGGTCGAGGTCTCCGTCATTGTCGTAGTCTATGGCGGAGGAGCATTGCCCCCAGCCTTCGTGCGCTAAGAGAGATGTCCGTGCGAATTTGCCATTCCCCTCGTTTCGAAAGTACACGTTGGCGCCAACGTTCGTGACGTAGAGGTCCACATCTCCATCGTTGTCGAAATCGGCCGCCTCCGCGCCCTGCCCGTAGGATGTATCCGCAACACCCGCTTCGTATGTTACATCCGCGAATCGCCAGTTCCCATTGTTTCGATACAGCGCGTTCGTGAGGCTGGAATCCGCGGGCCTGCCCCGCAGATAATTGCCATTGAGGAAGTATATGTCCAGGTCTCCATCGCCGTCGTAATCGAACAGCGCCACTCCTGAGCCCATAATCTCGGGATAAAGGAGGCGTCCGGTGGCGCCTGTGGAATGGCGGAACCGTATCCCTGACTCTTCCGTTACGTCGGTGAATACGGGACCGTGTGGATAGCGGCCTACTCGGAAGGCATCACCCGGATGTGCCCCTCGCCGGCTGGGTCCGCGCGGCCAAAGAAGAACGACCAGCGCCAGCAGAACAGCACATGCCGCGGTTGCTCCACAGACCACAAACCTGAAGGAGCGGCGTGCTCGAAGAGCCTTCTCTGCCGAGAAGGACGGCTTCACGAATGCTCGACCGCCACCCAGCTTGCTCCGTCGCTTTTTCTTCCGGAAAGGCTTTCTCCCCATGCGGCCTCCCGCAGGCGTTCGACGCCGTAACAAACCTGTGACGATGATACTTCTTTTCGCCTGCATCTGGCAAGCGCATCCAAGGGGAGCCAGCGATTCCGAAAGATGAGTGTCGGGAGGCGCTTGGAGGAGCGGAGGAGGGGTGTTTCAGGGCGTAGTGGCGCCGGCGGGTCGTTTCTCCAGCGGGCGAGAACCGCTCGGCCACGGAAAAAAGAAGCCAGGCGGAGCCCATCCCACGAAAAGAGCGAACTGTCCATCCCAAAGGACCAAACCGAGGATGCCCGGAGCGCCGGGGCCTGGCCTGGCGCGCTCCGGGGAAAAACCGAGCTCACCTCTCCCAGCGATAAAGCAGCGCCGCCATCACCAGGCCTTGTAGAAAGTTGCGCCATTTTCGGGGAGGAGGTAACGTATGGTAGATGTCTCCTGCACCCACCAGAAATCGCTGTCAGTACTGGTCTCCAGCCCCTTGTCGAGGTCGCAAAGCCAGGTTCCCCTGACGGTCAGCCCGCTTCCTTTGGAGTAAACTGTCCCGTCTTTGTTGTAAGTCACCCAGCGAATCGTCAAGGTGTGAACGGGAGCCGGGCCGAAGCTTTCGATCAGGAACTTGCAGTAGCGCCCCTGGCTCGTCCAACAGAAGATGATGCTGCCGGGAGTGAGCTGATTGTTTCCGTCGCTTCCGTCAATACGCTTGGATGAGAATTGCGCGGCGGCGATGTCGTCCTTTGTTATGGCGTTGAAATCGGGCGGAATGGCGAAAGCTTCGACCCTGTAGAACCTCTTCGTCGCCCCGGCAATGGAATCCTCCTGGTATGCCAAATCGCCGTCAACCTTGTAATCGCCGGGGACTGCCTCCCACTTGCCGGAGCCGGCATCCTCAGTACGAAGAAGCCTGTACCTTCTCCCCGGAATGTAATGCCACTCCACGATTATCTTGTCGGGGACAATCCCGCCGACATGTCCCCGGAAAACGGAAGAGGGGTCGCCCGGATTTGATCCGCCAACGAGCTCGACGAGGTTCTTCTGACCATCGCCGTCGGTGTCCTCATCCGAATCGGGGATGCCATCACCGTCGGAGTCGAGCCGGAACGGGTCGAGAGTTATGAACTTCTCGAAGAGGTCCGGGAGAAAGTCGTTATCGTCGTCGAGGTCTATGGGGTCGAGAATGAAGTCGTCATCGGCATCTTCATCGAGGTCCAGGATGATTGAGTCGTGTTCCAGACCGGAAACGTTCCCCGCCCCGTCGCGGAACCGCGCATAAACCGTCGCGTACGAGGTCCCAACAATGGGCTGGAGCGTCCACGGCATAGAGGCTGGCTTGACCTGCCATGCCGCTCCCTTGAAGGAGGACTCGCTCGAGACCATTACTTCCTTCCAGTTGGGGTTGGGGTCAAAAGTCAGCGTCACGTTCAGAGAAGTCGTCCGCCATGCTCCGTCATTAATAAGCACCCAGGCCTTTGCCGGAGGTCGTGCGGCCCTCGGAATGCCTGAGAAGATGGGCGAACGACCGCTTCGGACATCATTCAGTCCAACGGCAACAATGAAGTAGAAATATTCAACACCGTTAGCCAATCCCGTGTCTGGGTAAAGACCCTCATATTTGCCAGGATCAATTTCAGCTACAAGCGAGAAGTCGCTCGGAGACGAAGCCGGACCCTTATGCCCGAACAGCATAAGAGATTCGTACGCGGGATCGACCGGGAAATAGATAAGGTTCGTGTTCGGTTCGAAAAGCCATTCCTCCGGCTCAAAGTCGGTTTTCTCTTTGAGCACGCCGACCTCCACAGGACGCGGAATGGTATCGTCATCCTCATCGCACGGATCGGAACCTCGCTTCAATTCTGACAGGTCTGACTCCCCGCCTCCGTCGGTATCCGGATTGTTGGGATTTGTTCCTGCCTTGAACTCCTCGATGTTGACAACTCCGTCGGCGTCCTCATCTTCCCCCGAGTCGTCCTTCCCGATGATAAGCCCGTAAAACTCCTCCCAGGTATCGGGCATTCCATCCTTGTCAGCGTCCATCTTTTCACGGTCGTAGCGGACCGAGAACGCCCGGCTCTTGGTTCGCTCGAACGTGTCGGTGAAGTTTGACTTCCCCGTGGCCCTCACTTCGACGACGTAACTTCCTTCTTCCGTCGTCCTCGTGAAAGAATTGGCGTAGATTCCGTCATTTGCATTCTCGTCGCCATGATTGCCGTCGTCCCTCAGCTTGACGCGGTAAGCGGTCCCGTTCGGATGAAGCACAGTTGCTACGACCGATGCGCGGCGGATTGCGCCCTTATAGTCGGTGAGATTGGCGATGAGCTGCACGGGCAGACCGACCCACCGACGGGCATGACCCTGACGGACATAGATGTCCACGTCAACACCGTACAGAACACGCCCCGCTATGGAAGCCACGTAGTCCGTCGGTCCGCCGGCTGTGGACGTAACGTGGATGGCCCATTTCCCTTGTCCCATGCCTGGCAGGTGGTAAACCGCGTGCGTGGGCGCTCCGAAATAGTTGATGCCGGCTGTAGTCGGTTTGATTAAGTTTCCGTCTGGGTCTTCCAGAACAACATCGAGCTTATCGGTTTTTTTATCCCAGTTGACGGCTATTATGGCCTCCTTCACGCCATCCTCGGTTAGCTCGTAGTAGTGGTCTTTTTTGCCGCCTGCGGCAACCTGCGCTTTAGCATACCAGAGGCGCTGGTGGCCGACGATTTCCTCTTCGACCTGCTTGTACACGTCGGCAAGAACGTTAGCGAGAGGCTCAGGGTCCGGAGACAGAGCGCCGGTGACAGTCGTTGTAACGTAGTAGTATTCGCCCTCGGTGTCGGTTGCGATGGACTCCATGAGGGCTTGGTCGGTCTCCGGGCCGAGAGCAACGGTATGGATGACCGTCCCCTTCGCAAGGATGGTAGGCTTCACATCGGACCACCAGCGGGCTTCGTTTTCCATCCCGTCGCTTAAGAGAATGATGATGTGCCGGTCATCGGGTCTGCCTCGTGTGTCGAGCTGATTCTGAGAGGCGTACAGGCCGTCGCCGATGGAGGTCGTAACTGAAGGGCTCGGGATGTTGATTAATTCGATTCTTGTTTTCGCCGTGGAACGAGCCGCATCGTCCACGTTCGAAAGCTGAAACTCAACGGTGGCGTCCTCGTTCGGCTCTGTGGAATCGCCATGGAATCTCACCACGCCGAGCATGTCGCCGTCGGGCTTGGAATCAACCAGGAGGCTGGCGGCATTCTTGGCGGCATCAATCTTGCCGCCGTCGAGCATGCTCCCGGAGCCGTCAACGAGAACTACCTGGTCGCGGACGATCTTCCGGTAAATTACAGCGTCGTCTCGCGAGGCGCTGATCGTCCCGAGAAATACGGTAAGGTCAAACTCCTCACCAGCGGCAGTCTGCTCAGGAGCCCTGATGAGGAGCCAGTAATCACCCTGCACGTACGTCCCGTCGAGGATTTCGGCGTCTTCCGTCCCGACGCGAGCCGTGAAGTCAGTGTAGTGCAGGCCGCGGACGCTTGGCTCGCCAAGCTCCGCTACGCCCTGAACCGAGACTTTTGCCACGAATCGCTCCGGGTCGTCCTTTGGGCCGACGTAAGCCGGATAAGTTGAGGTCGGCGACTGGATGACCAGCTTCGCCACGCCCGCGGCAATGGTGTATTCAAAATTGACATCGTCATCGAGGCCGCCCACCACCCCGGCGATCAAAGTAATCGGATCGGTCCGGCGGCTGAAGAAAGCTATCGCGAATTCCTGTCCATTTGATTTGAATATCTGGCTGACCCGATCGGCGCCCTGGACCGAAATTGCCGCCGCCGTCAGCGGCTTACCGTTCGTGGATTTCGCCTGAAATCCCACGATCTGGGCATCGGCCGGCACCGTCGCGTCGTACCATTTCCCCGCCCAATTGCGAACGTTGTCTGCATGGTCAACGACATTCGGCGGAAGAGCGTAACTCGTTCTGACGACCGGGACGTAAACGATGGGGTTGCCGGCCGCGTCAACATCGTCGTCGTCCAGGTAAGAGTATCGGCTTCCATCAGCAAGACCCGAAACATCGAGGTCCTTGGTGTAATTGGCAATGAGAAAATCTATGAAAATGTCTTTTAGCTGGTTTCCGGGGTCATAGATGGCGATGGTCTCGTTGAGGTACTTCATGGCGTTGGGGGAGTGCCCCTGGCACCTCTGCCAGAAAGTGCGGATAAAGTCTGTCCCGACCGTGAAATCGGCTGCGGTGCCGTACTGCTCGGCCATGTATGTCCAGAACAGGCAGCCCGCATAGCTCAGCTCCGTCAGTGGGCGGCTTGGGTTGCCGAGATAGCCGTTCACCTCGCCATAATACAATTGGTTTGGAGGGTCAATATCAAGGTCAGCGAAGGTCTTGTCCTCCATTACTCGCGCGGTTCCCTCGGAGGCCCACCTTCCCCAGGCAGAGGCTGGATAGCCAATGTACGAGTACTGCACATGATGGAAAAGCTCGTGAAGGACGGTCATCCGCAGGTGAGGCTCGGGAAGCCCTATATTGGAGGGGCTGTCCAGAGTGATGCGGTCGAGGAATGCCTCCCCTAAATCTCCGCTGTCAAAAATCCACATTTCCTTCGGTGATACGGAATAATGCGGGGCATTAAAGCCGTAAAGGACGTACCTGGCGTGGGCCGGCTCCAGGGCATCGTGGGCATCCTGCGCGCTTGTGGCCGGGAAGTAATCCGGGTCAACCGCGGGGGGAGGATTATCGTCGGTGTACCACGTGACGTAGCCGTTGGCGGTTGTGCCTGTAGCAGGGATGCGGTCCTGCAACTGAGCGGGCTTGGCAGCCCAAGTGACCGACGGCGCAAGCAGAACGAGTGCGAGCAACAATAACTGCATATTCTTCATCAAACTGGCCTCCTTATGACGAGTGGGTCTCTCAATCCTTGCCAAGGGACGAAATGTTATAGAACAACACCGAAAGCAAAAGACAAAAAAACCTCCGTACATATAGATTCCGGAATACCCTGGGGTCAAGATAAATCTGCCCTATCTCTCCCGCCGAAGGTTCGGAAGATCGAGCAAGCGCGGCATCGAAGGAAAGAAGAGAACCTCAGGATGAGGTAGAGAACGTTATTTCTAACACCGCCTCAAGGAGAGCAACCTCAACTCAAACCAACCCTGCAAAAGTCCATCCTTGCGCGAAACAGGACAAATAAAGAAAAAACGTTCCAAGATGGCATCCGATCCGAGCCGGTTTCCGGCAAAAGGGCGGAGTGTCGCGGAATTAGAGATGCTGGATGGGATCGCAAACCCGCCGTCAAGGACGAGTTTGTGCTTCTCCGAGGCCTTTTCGCTCTTACCTCGACGAAGATTCTGAAACCCCGTTCAGCGTATCGTCGGGCTCTTTGGATAACCTTCGCAATTTGTTTTCTGAAGTCTGGTGCGAGAAGAACACTGAGGTTCGATATCGGTTTTCCCGACGAGCACGTATGCCAGATTGACTTGGGGCGTTCCCGCGAGGGTCTCCAAGGCCGGGAGGGCATTGGGTCTGTCCGATCCTGCGAGGGCGAGTGCCGGCGGTTCCCTGGGACTGTGATCCTTGGCATAAGCCTTATGCGATTTTTGAGCGCGACCGCTGGGTAATCTTGTACAATCTGCACAAACTGAATGCGGAACAGAAGGGCTTGGCCGTCCGTGAGGGCGGCAACATCCGCTGCGGAGTAGTCTCCCGTGAATGCCAGAGTTCAAGCGCGCTTTCAGGTTAATGTCGCTCAGGGTCATGCTTCTGGTGGCTTACGCGGGGGTTATGCGGTGCATGAAATGTTGCCTTTGAGACCAAGCATCCAAATCGTCATTAGAGGCATTCTTTCGTTCCTCCTCGTTAAGAGCCAGGTCATTTCGCGCGCCTTCGTCGACATGATGGCGGACTCGCCCGTGAAATTCCCGGAGCAAGGTGCGCTGCCCTCCGGAGAAGCCCCTGGTCTTGCGGAGCTGACAGAAGCAGGAGGAATCAATTAGCCAGAAAAGAAAGGACAAATCCAATGAAAGCCACTACCAAGAAAGTTTTGCTGCTCATGGCGTTGCTTTGCTGCTTTTCGTTGAGAGCTTTCGGTGAACCGACGGCTTTTCCCGTCAGGATCAGCCCCAACCGGCGCTACTTTGTGGATGCTAATGGCAAGCCGGTGTTCTGGCTGGGCACCACGCAATGGGAGCTGTTCCGCGGCTATCGCCTTGAGGACGCCAAAACCATTCTGGAGAAAACGGCCAGCCACGGCTTCACGTTCGTCCAGGTGAAGCTGCTTGGCCAGAGCGATGGAAACAGGCCCAACGTCTATGGGCAGAAACCTCTCATCAACGGCGACGCTCTCACGCCGAACGAGGCATATTTCCAACACGTGGATGCCGTAGTGCGAGCGGCTCGCGATAACAACCTCGTCATCTCAATGACCATCTACCACCAGTCGTATCGCAAGTACATCACCTTGCAGAAAGCCAGATTCTGGGCGAAGTGGCTGGCTCAGCGGTACAACGACTCTCCGAACATCGTCTGGTCAACCACGCCGGAGGCGAAGCAGGAGTTTGTCCCTATCCTGCGGGAGCTGGCTGCGGGGCTTCGCGAAGGTGACCGACTCCGCCGCCTCATCACCTTCAAGCCCGATCCTGCCGGGCCTTCCTCGAGCTTCATCCACAACGAGGAGTGGCTCGATTTCAACTCCATGCAAGTGTGGAACGCCGTGCACCAGATCTATCCCATGGTGACCAAGGACTACAATCTGAAGCCGATCAAGCCGACCCTCATGGCCGAAGCTGCCTACGAGGCTGGCACAGAGTACGGATTCAATGTGACGCCTCTGTGGGTTCGTCGCGAGGCTTACTACTCCTATCTGGCAGGAGGTCACCACACCTATGGGCACAACGACAGTTGGCGCATTCTTCCGACGTGGAAGGAGGCCCTGGACGCGCCCGGCGCTCAGCACATGGGGATACTCAGGAAAATCTTCGAGGCTCGCCCGGAGTGGTGGCTTCTGGTCCCCGACCAATCGCTCTTCGCCTCCGGCGGCCAGACCGAAGGAAAGGTTCTTCACCTATCAGCACGGCATCAGGACGGCAAATGGGCGATGATTTACCTGGCCGACAAGGCCTCCTTCTCTGTCAACATGGACAAGCTGAGCGGACCCAAAGTCGCCGCATCCTGGGTCAAGCCGGAATCCGGAGAATCGGCGCCGGCAGGCTCCTACTCGAACACGGGCGTGCAGTCGTTCACTACGCCGGAAGGTTGGGAGGATTCCCTCTTGATCCTCGAGGCGACCAATGCCCTTACGACGCTCCCGGCGTTTCCGCTGAAATTGAGCGCCGACCGCCGTTATCTTGTGGACCAGCGCGAGACACCCTTCCTCGTCGTCGGTGATTCGCCGTGGTCCCTGATCGTCGAGCCGACGCCGGAGCAGGCGGATCAATATCTCGATGATCGGCACTCCAAAGGATTCAATCTCCTGTTAGTGAATTTGATCGAGCACAAGTTTTCGTCGCAGCCGCCGAAATTGCGCGACGGTACACCGCCTTTCACGACGCCCGGCGATTTCGGCACGCCCAATGAGGCCTATTTCGGCTACGCAGAGGAGGTGGTGCGCAAAGCCGCTAAGCGTGGCATAGCGCTGTTGTTGTGTCCGGCATACCTGGGCTACGGCGGAGGTGATGACGGTTTCTATCAGGAGATGCTCCGAAACGGCCCGGAGAAAATCCGAGCGTATGGTCGCTACGTGGGGCGGCGGTTCCGAGACCACCCGAACCTGGTCTGGATTGTAGGCGGTGATTTCGCTCCGCCGCCCGACCAGAGATGGACCGTGGACGAAGTTGCCGCCGGCATTCGGGAGGAGGATAAGGTTCACCTGATGACGGTTCATTGTGGACCCGGCGATGCCGCGGCAGCGGCCTACGGGGACCGCTCCTGGCTTCAGCTCAACAATGTCTATCACTACCGCGAGGACCTTTACGCGGCATGCCTCGAACAGGACTCGCGCTCGCCGCGGATGCCGTATTTCCTCGTGGAAACCGCGTACGAGGGCGAGCACAACGCTTCACCCGCCCGGATTCGCCGCCAGGCCTACTGGCCGTTGCTCTGCGGCGCTTTCGGCACCCTATACGGAAACTCGCCCGTATGGCATTTCGGCAGTCGCGGGGTGTACGACCGCGGCGGAGACTGGGTCGCGGCCCTGAACTCGCGAGGAGCTCAGGACACGGCGCGTCTCGCGGCGGCGTTTCGCGCTCGGCCTTGGTGGCAGCTTCGACCGGACCACGACCACAAGGTAGTTACCGCCGGCTACGGCACCTTCGGCAAGCTGGACTACGTGACCGCCGCGTCCACCAGCGACGGCACATTGGTTCTATCCTATGTGCCTTCTACAGACACGGGTCCCCGCGAGTTCACGGTAGATATGAGCCAACTGGCCAGCCGGCTCACAGCCCAGTGGTACAATCCCACGACCGGCCGCTACACCGCTATCCCCGGCAGCCCGTTTCCTAACGCCGGTATGCGGACCTTCACGACGCCGGGCGACAACGGCACCGGCACCAACGACTGGCTGCTTGTACTCGAGGCGTCGCGCGCTGACTCGGGAAACGCTCCCCGGTTCTAAAGGCTGAGGGGGCACGAAGGAAGCTATTGAGCCTTTCTCTGCCGAAGGAAGAATCTAAGAGTCCGACGATGCGAGCGGATGCGGCTCGTGGCATCCCGCCTTTGGCCCCGCCAAAGGCGGGGTTAAAAAGCCAAGGTCATGGGCAGGATGCCAATGCCACCTGCCAGAGCATCCCATTGGCTATGCAGGCCTCAATAGGAATCGAGGGGCCCGCGGGTTTCTTCCCTAACGCAAGACTCGACAGGCTCAACCCGCGTTCAAGCGAATCGAGGGAGCTGCCTTGAGGAGAGGGTTCAATTTGAATCGGGGAGAAAGGTGTTTCACTGGATGACTGGAAGCCTTGTCGGGTGAATGATAATAGTATTGGTTGCAGTCGCTGGTTGCGAAACAGTTCTGTGGATTGGGAGTTTCACCCCGAAAATTCAATTGCCAGGAGGGTCAAGCAATGCCGAAGTTTGAAACGAGTTGCATATCCTCAGCGGGCGCCGTCGGATGCCGGAGGAGACACCTTTTCCGCAAGATGTTCTTACTGTGGATCACGGCAATTATTTGGGCGTTCGCCGGGAAAGCGCCGGGCCAAAATGCGTCAGACGCAAAATCGCTGCGACCGCTCAATAGATTCCCTCGGATGGTTCAGGAGTACTTCGTTCAACGCGTGCGCCGCGTCGAGGCGAGATCGAACAGGCGCCGCGCGACGATAAAAACACGAGCCGATGCTGAAGCCTATGTTCGTGAAGTCCGTGAGAAAATCGGGATGAGTATCGGTCCGTGGCCTGAAAAGACCCCGCTGAGACCACAGGTCACAGGGATTGTCGAGCGCGACGCCTACCGGATCGAGAAAGTTATCTTTGAGAGCCGCCCCGATTTTCTGGTGACGGCCAACTTATACGTCCCCAAAGGGAGGAAGTTCCCCCTTCCCGGAGTTGTGGGGACGTGCGGCCATTATCCGAACGCGAAGGCTGCTGAAGAATACCAGTCCTTCGCGCAGGGGCTGGCGCGACAGGGTTATGTGGTGCTTATCTACGACCCGATTGGCCAGGGGGAGCGCCTTCAGTATCCCGATGAAAATCTGAAATCAAAGATCGGTGTTGGTGTGGCTGAACACCTGCACGCCGGCAACCAACAGTTTTTGGTGGGCGAGTTCTTCGGTTCGTGGCGGGCATGGGACGGGATTCGCGCACTGGACTACCTGCTGACACGCCAGGAAGTTGACCCGAAACATGTCGGCATTACCGGAAACTCAGGCGGAGGAACGATGACAACCTGGCTTTGCGGCGTCGAGGACCGCTGGGCTATGGCTGCTCCAAGCTGCTTCGTGACGACCTTCCGCCGCAACCTCGAGAACGAACTTCCTGCCGACACCGAGCAGTGCCCTCCGCGCGCATTGGCACTTGGGCTGGATCATGCCGACTTCCTCGCGGCCCTGGCGCCAAAGCCAATCATCATTCTCGCGAAGGAAAAGGATTACTTCGACGCCCGTGGCTCCGAGGAGGCTTACGATCGCCTCAGACATCTTTACAGTTCGCTTGGGATGGAAGATAACGTCGAACTGTTCATCGGCCCGGGCTATCACGGCTACACCAAGGAAAGCCGAGAAGCGATGTACCGGTGGTTCAATCGTACCACCGGCATCTCAGACTCCGAACGGGAGCCAGACCTGACCATTGAGAAGGACGAGACGCTTTGGTGTGCGCCCAGCGGGCAGGTTTCCCTGTTGAACTCGCGTCCGATCTATTCGTTCACAAAGGAGAAGTCGGAGGCCCTCGCAAAAAAGCGGCCAAAGGAGCCTTCTGACCAAAAACTGAAACGGCATCTTATCGAGACGCTGCGGTTGCGTCGGTTATCGAAGCCACCGACAGGCAACTCCGTTCCCGAGTACCGTATTCTGCGCAATCGGCGCTCGCGGGGGTTTCCCGGACGGCATTGGACTACCTACGCTGTGGAGACCGAACCGGGGATTCATGCTGTCGTATATCGTCTCTCAGACGAGCCACTGATGTCGCGTCCTCCACAAGGGCCGAAGCGGGCCGTCTTGTACGTGGCGCATCGTTCCAGCGACCAGGAGCTGCGCGAGGAGTCCCTTATCAAAGAAATTCTCGCGGCCGAGCCGGACGCGGCTTTCTACACCTGCGACGTTCGCGGCGTCGGCGAATCAAAGCCGGATACGTGCAACGAGGACTCCTTCCTGCACCCGTACGGATGCGACTACTTCTACGCCATTCATTCGATCATGCTCGATACGCCTTACGTCGGTCAGAAAACACACGATGTGCTCCGCGTGCTCGATTGGCTGAAAGACCATGGCCATCAGGAGGTCCACCTGATTGCCAAAGGATGGGGAGCGTTCCCTGCAACGTTTGCGGCGGTGCTCTCCGACGACGTAAAGCAAGTCACCCTCAAAAACGCGTTGACATCCTACTCCGACATCGCCGAATCGGAAACGTACGCCTGGCCGCTTTCGTGCCTGTTGCCGGACGTTCTGAAATTTTTCGACCTGCCGGATTGTTACAAGGCCCTGGAGAGAAAGAATCTTCGGCAGATTGACCCGTGGGGTGCTGACGGACAACCTGTCCACGGAGACCGAAGCAACTAACCTCGACTCCGGTTGCCACCCGCGTGAGAGACTCCCGAGCCGTGAATGAGCGCGTCTACAATCCTCCCAATGCCACCCGACCTAAGAACCACCGCCGGAAGAGTATTTTGCGACTGAGCGACTACAGGCCTGCCGCTTTGACCCGCAGGAACATTGGCCCGGTTCCGCTGACATCCATGACGTGCCATGTCGCCGCAGTCGGCCACTCACCGGGCACGTCGGTCCACACGCCGGAAGTCAGGTCGCCCGTCGTTTGGAGCGTGTATTGGCCGTCTCCGAACGGCTCCCATTGAACGGTAAGCTGCTCGCCGACTCTGCTTAAAGCTTTCACGGCGCCTTTACTGTAAGGAACGACCGAGACTATTGCGTTCGTTCTGGTGACTTCCGGGACGGAGGGGAAGTACACGATGCCATAGTTGATTATCTCTGTCCCCTCGGGGGCATCGCCCCTGACGTTTACGCTCAAGTTGGCGTATCCCCCCTCCTGGGGACCGACCTCGCCGACAATCCAGGTTACGGTTCTTGTCCGAGGATCGTAGGTTCCCGGCGGGGCGACCTCGGAGCCGTCGGCGGTGCTGAGGACAGGGCCGATCTGCAACGTTGAATCGTCCAGGTCTTCATCCAGGGTGTCTATGAAGTAAACCCCAAACGCGATTCCCTCGCCTTCGTTCTCAAATTCGACCCTGTAATCCAGTTTCTGCCCCGCGGCGACATTGCCTTCAGGGCCGTACTTGATATTCGGGTCATGGCCAACAATCACCTCGTTTTCGTGTGACGCCTCGTTGTCGGCCGGGGGTTTCTCAGGAGGCAAGACGTTCGGTTGCGGCTTTTGACCGGCTTTCAACTGAGCGATCTCCCCTGCCAGCTTGTTGTCCACCCTTGACATCCAGGTGTTGGCCCCATAATTTGTCACGAAGTCGTTGATGACATTGCGGCCAAGTCCCAGCATAGCAGCGCCAAAATCGTTTCTGCACTTGGGGATTTCCTGAAAGGCCACGTCAACGTAGAAGCGAACCTCCTCGCTGTGCGCCCACCATTCCTTCGCCCACCGCCTCCACCACCATGGCTGGTTGCTGTGGGTAGTTTCGTGGAGAATGGTGCCAGCCAGATAGGCTACCCTTTCCTCGCCGTCGGGCATCTGATCAAATGTTCGGGGACAGAAATCCTTGTAGCCAGTGACATCGGGGTCCTTTCCGAAATAGAGCCTCCACCCATCCCACTCTGCTCTAAATTTATCTTGGGGTCTGCTATCTCGACTGTGATCAATCCACACCTGCCCGTTGTTCAACAATTGGTTGAATTTGGTGGCAATATTCGGGCGCTTATGCTGAAGAAGCGCCACCGCATCCTGAATATTCTTCATGACGCAGGCATCCTGGCGAACGTCAAACTTCGGACCTTGAAGAGGGACTGATTTCTCGCCGGCCAATGAAGCCCCTGGAATTGACAGATTCGCCAGGTGCTCAGCGACACCTTGCGGGGTTGTCTCCGGATGGAGGTAGGCATCCAACTCGTCGCTGCCTGTGTAGATGGCGACCCGGTTTTGGAAAACAAAGTGTCCGGGGAGGCCCCACACAACTTGAACGCTAACCGTTAGACGACCGCGGGTTTTCGGCCGAACGGTTCCGATTTTCCAGATGACCTCATGAAATTGAGGATTGTAGACCCCTCTGGCTGAACTTCCGAGATATCGGACAACGGAGGGGAGAGAGTCAATGACAACCACGTCCTGCGCGTCCTGGATGCCGTCATTTGTGTACTCGATGCCATAACCTATCGTCTGCCCGGGGCTGACGTATCGTGACCCCCAGGTGACAACTTCCAAGTCCGGCATGGGCGGAAGACCAAAAACGGTTCTTTCCACGGTCACAGACAACGTTCTTCCTTGCGCGGTGCTGCGCAGACTTCCGGAGAAGATGCCCGAGACAGGACTGGAAAGGAGGCCCAGCAACTTCAGACTGCCGGACGCGTCAAGCTCATCATAAGTCCAGCCCTCCCCGGAGCCAAAGTCCGAAGTGTAGGAGAGCACCGAGAAGCCCTGGCCGTTGTAAGGATTTCCCTGGTCGTTTATTCGCAGGTGCGTCAGGGTCGTATTCAATGGGCCTGCGTAATCACCAACCGACGTGCCTTCAGCGAAGCTCTGCAACACTTCCAGTTGCGTCGCAGGGTATTCGAAGCTCTCCTGGTAGCTGACAGTTCCTGTCGCGCTGAGGGTCGCGGAAACAAAATCTTCTTCGATCCTGGCAGTCTTCCACGTGGCTTCCAATTGGTCGTATACACCGCTCGCGACCGTGGACTCAGCCAGGGAGCCCTCGATTATCCCGGTTATTTGACCCGAGGTTGTGCCTTTGAGATATATCCTCCTCTCCGCCGGTCTCAGGAAAAACATCCCTTTCCATTCGCCCTGGTAGGGAAGGCCTTGGAGGGTCGCGTTCCAGTTTCCCGTGGTGAAGCCTTTCTCGGCGAATGACCCGGTGGTGATGCTCACCATCTCAAGCACTGTGAAATTGAGCGTACCTTGGAGGTCTCCCTCCACCTTGGCGTCGCTGATAGCAGCCTTGCGGGCCAGGATGTCCTCGACCGACGTGGATTCGCTGGAGCTTATTTCGCCTAACTGGGTGAGAGAATTGGGAATATCGGAAGAAAGCCGGGGCGTTGCATCTTCTCCACTGCTGTAACCGGTCCCGCCTTTCGCCTCCACTTGGCCGGTGAAGTCCGATGTTTGATAATAGATGGCGATTCTGCCACCTTCTCCCCCACCGCTCTGCGTCTTTGCATTTCCCCCGCTCGCTGTGAATGACCCCGAGCCAGAAAGGACATTAGTGGTTACGTAGATGCTCCCTCTGCTACCTCCACCGCCGGCATCCGGAGGGGCTTGTCCATTAGCGCTGATCACTCCGTCGTGTTTCAGAGTGCCGCTTACAACAAGTCTTATGGCGCCACCGCCAGCACCACCGGGACTCCCAAAGCCAGACATACCTCCGCCGCTCCCCAGGTCCGTGGGATGTACTGCCGAGCCATAGGTTGGCCCCCCAGGGCAGCTCCGGGACTTTCCTCCCGTCCCTCCGTATCCGGCGCCTCCCGCCTCGGATCCCGCCCCAGTCGTTGTTCCGGGACCCGACGCCGAACCGTAGCCTTTTCCGTCGGCAGAGATATAGGCAGTGGAGTCAATGGCGATGTTCTCGGCGATTAAGTAGAGATTGCCAATTATGGCCGAGTTCGCAGTTACACTGACCCGATCGGCTTCGATGACCGTCTTTGTTCCGAGAATGAATAGGATCGAAGAACCATCAATGGACAGGGTGCTGGCAATCATCTGAAGGTCATCTTCGCACACCGTACTCGAGCCATTGCTCAGAACAATCTCATTGAAATTAACCGGGCCGTCATTTTGCTGGAATCGCCAGAAATGACCCGCATAAAAGTTGTTGTTCAGTGCGTCGAAGAACCCGACTGTGCCGTCCTCGCCACTATTCCCCCCGGTGCCACCATTAGCCTGCGCTGTTCCAGTGAATGCTGATGTCTCGTAATAGATTGCAATCCTGCCTCCTCCTCCCCCTCCGCTATTCGACGGAACGTTGCCCCCATTGGCCGCAAATGTGCCTGAACCACTCAGAACCTTCGTCGTTACATAGATGCTTCCGCCGCTGCCGCCCCCGCCAGCCCCGGGAGAGTCAGTCCCATTGGCGCTGACCACTCCGTCATTCCTCAGAGTCCCGCTGACAACCAGTCGAATAGCGCCTCCACCAACACCGCCGGGATTCCCGAAGCCATCCCTGCCCCCTCCACTCCCTAGGTCTACCGGTTCCGTGGCCGAACCGTAGGTTGGACCTCCGGCAACACCCGTCGCGCTTCTCCCTCCTTTCCCTCCGTAACCCGCCCCTCCAGCCTGGAAGCCCGACCCGCTTCCCGTTCCGGGACCAGACCCCGTACCATAGCCTTTTCCATCAGCAGAGATGGATGACGTGGAATCAATCGTCAGATCGCCAACCGCAAGTTCCACCTTCCACTGGGGACGAGTCACGATGAAGCTGCTTGTCAAAGTCAGCTTAGCAGCGCTCAAGGTCGTATTTTGCTCAAAAACTGACGTGGCATTCTCCAGCGTGACCTCGTTGAAGTTGAACGCCGGGCCGTCGTTTTCCAGAAACCTCCAGGTGTTGTAAACATACATGGCGTTGTTCGTAGTATCGAAGAACCCGACTGTGCCCTCCTCGCCACTATTCCCCCCGGTGCCACCATTAGCCTGCGCTGTTCCAGTGAATCCCGATGTCTCGTAATAGATTGCAATCCTCCCTCCCCCTCCCCCTCCGCTATTCGACGGAACGTTGCCCCCATTGGCCGCAAAGGACCCTGAACCACTCAGAACCTTCGTCGTTACATAGATGCTTCCGCCGCTGCCGCCCCCGCCAGCCCCGGGAGAGTCAGTCCCATTGGCGCTGACGATCCCGTCATTGGTCAGAATCCCGCTGACAACCAGTCGAATAGCCCCGCCACCAACACCGCCGGGATTCCCGAAGCCATCCCTGCCCCCTCCACTCCCCAGGTCTACCGGTTCCGTGGCCGAACCATAGGTTGGACCTCCGGCAACACCCGTTGCGCTTTTCCCTCCTTTCCCTCCGTAACCGGCCCCTCCAGCTTGGTATCCCGATCCTGCTCCCGTTCCCGGACCGGACCCTGTACCATAGCCTTTTCCATCAGCAGAAATCACTGACGTGGAGTCAATCGTGACGTTCTCCGCATTTATCTTCACCCCTTTGAATTCCGGCAGTGCAGGGTCCGACTTCAGAGTCAGCACCGAGCCATTGGTGATTACGAGATTGAGGAAGGTGTGCTCTCCGGCTTGCAGCTCTTCGCTTGTCGTAACGATCGTTTCCGGGTCTTCCGCGTCCGGAATCCCGTCCTCGTCCAGGTCTCCCTGGGCAAAAACTCCTCCCAGCGGGACAACAGCAGAGACCAGAAACACCCAGAAGAAAACACCCAGCTTAATGAGAGTTCTCACGGATACCTCCAGTCCTTTATTGATAGTCTTGTTCCCATTATGGTTCCTGCTGCACGCGACACTCGTCGGCTGTCTTAGAGAAACCAGAGCAACTTCCGGCTCTCTCAGACCCTTCGCTCCCTTCAGACCTGAGAGTGGCGGTAAATCCAAAGTCGAGAGCGGCACCCTGTCAACTGAAATCTCTCCCTCTCATGCCCCGCCGGTTCTACCGCATTACCGAGGTGCACGAGTATCACGGCCCGAGCTGAAGAACCAAAGGCCAAAGAGCCTCCGTTCTGTGGTCGGCTTGCTGGTGTGTTCATCTTTCCGTTCAGGGGCTCCGGTCTGTTTGTGATGATCGTCATTTCTCTCCTGTTGGCGGCGGTTGTCTGGGGAATGCAACTAATCACAGAGCTTCTCGCTCACCCCTTCGGTTTCGCGATTCTCGGTCTGCCGATGTCAATTCTGGGAATCGTCGCCGTAGTTATTGACCTTGTCCTGATAGGATATACCTGCAAGCATCTTTTATCGGTGGCCTCCAGCTCGGCGGCGGGCTGCAACGGGCTGCCGGCCTTCCGCGACGTCGAGTCGGGGAAGCGTTTCGCGAGCCTCTTGAAGTTCATAGCCACATTTGCTCTTGCCTTAGTCTGACTCGTTGGGAAAATTCCTGGCGAAATGGTGCTCGAGGGACGAACGTGACGGGCAGTTCGGTCCCGGCGCGCCTTATTTTCTGGCGGTGGAGCAAGCAGGAGATGTCCTCGGTGCGGATTTCGGCAACGAAAGGTTCAGGAATTCGACCCTTCGGCGACGTTCCTGGGGAAATGGGAGGCGCCCGGGTCAGGTTGGACTCCCGGTTCCTCAGCACACCTGTGGACCCAAACCCTGCGGGAATAGCGGTGGACTTGTCCGGGAACATCTTCTTCGTCCGTTTCGAGACTCGCGCGATGAAGAAATTCCATTCTTCGGGCGGGTTTCTCGGCCGCTGGGGATCGCCAGGCTCCGCAGATGGACAGTTCAGTGAGCCTGAAGCCGTAGCCGTGGATTCCGCGGGGAACGTTTACGTGGCGGATAAGGGCAATAGCTGTGTTTAAAAGTCCGACGAGCTTGTAGACACGCTTCGCGGGCAATCTCGTCAAGGCCTTTTTGAGGGCACAATCAATTCTTATGGCGTGCCCTTGTGTACGGTAAGCCAAGAACCCCTGAATATATCCGTAGCGGAGCTTTGCAGGGAGCGGACCCCTTCCTATCCCCGTTTTGAATACCGAGGTTGAGGCCTCCCCTCATCTTTTGCTCGATGGCGCCGCACTCCCCTTCGCTTTTCGCCTTTATGCGAACCCATATTTTTCTTGCCGCGATGGCGAAATCGGGTACACCAGACGATGTCCCCATTGGCTTTCTTTCTTTTCCCAGTCATACCGTCATTCAAGCACCACATTACGATTCCCTTGAGCTTTTTGTAGGTTATCCGGATACAAATCGGGTACAGAAAACGATGGGATGTCTCGGGAAAAGGGACAGGATGGACGCGAGCAGCGTCATGGCGGGGCGAAGCAGCAGTGCGCCCAGGAGGACTTGAACCTCCAACCTTCGGATTCGAAGTCCGCAACTCTATCCGGTTGAGCTATGGGCGCACCAGCGCTGAGGCAATCATCAAAGCCAAAACTCAGAAGAGAACAAGCGCCTTTGCTGGCGACACTCGTAATCGAGTCTGACGCCGAAACGTGCCATCTGATTGCCGAACGGTATTTACCCTTTAGCACGACCGCGATGCCACCGGCAAGTATTTTCTGATATCAGAACATAGCCGCTTGGCTTTTAGGGTCGTCTTCCCGGAAAGGCTGGACAAAAGCGAGCTTGAAACAAGTTGCGGTCTTCTGCCTCGGGGCGGTAGGAAGTGCTGCGGAGCGGCACCTGGTGGAAGCAAAGAGGGACCGCCGACCGGCAACCGGGGACAGGCTGGGATTGCGGTGCAGGGGGCGCCTGACAGGGGAGATGGTGGAAGCGTGCCCGTCTCGCTTGCTGAAGCCTCTGCTGGCAGTCGGCGGAGGCGACAGCGCTGGTCGAAACAGCCTGAACCGAGCCTAAGGAGAAGCATTATGAGAGGCAGAAACGAACCCCTGCGAGGGGTGCGATTCGACCAAAGACTTTGTCGGGGCGTGATCGCTCACTTATGGCGGACAGGGGGCGCAAAGGAAAAGCCAAGAGCTGGACAGGATAACCCGGCCCCCGCGGGGGGGATAACCCTGAAAATCCTGTCAATCCTTTCTGACATTCCTCTCGGGTCTCTGTGTTCTCCGCGGTGAACTCAGCGACCGAGGGGTTACGTCGGCGCTTTCTATTTCCTATCCAGTTCAGCCATCATTTGCTAATATTTAGGGTATCTTGGCCGGGAGTAGCGCCCGTAGCTTTCTTACAGGTTGGCCAAGCCGGGCAGGCCGGTCAAGGCATGACAGGAAAGTGATATGTTTTCTTACACAACACTTCATAGGAGGCGAACATGAAATGGAGCCTGTGGTTGCGACTTAGCTTTATGATGTTCCTTCAGTTCGCGATATGGGGCGCCTGGTTTCCTTTTCTTCCGGCATATCTCGAAAAGGGACTGGGCTTCTCCGGCATCCAGATGGGATGGATATTCGCCACTCTCCCATTGGCTTCGATGATTTCGCCGTTCGTCGGCGGGCAAATCGCCGACCGGTGGGTCCCGGCGCAGTGGTTCATGGCAATCGCCAACCTCGCCGCTGGGGCTGCCATGCTGATTATGGCCTGGATGAAAACCTTCCCCGGGACTTTCGTTCTTCTGCTGATTTTCTCGTTCCTTTACGCTCCCACTCTTGCCGTGAGCAACGCCATCTGCTTCCACAATCTCGACGACCCGGAAAAGCAGTTCCCTTCAATACGAGTCTGGGGGTCCATCGGCTGGATCGCAGCCGGACTTCTCCTCAGCCTGTGGCTCTATCTGGCCGGAGGAAAGGAGCTTGAGAAGGGCTACGTCTGCCTGCTCCTTGGCGGCATCTTTGCGATACTCCTCGGGATTTTCTCTTTCTCACTTCCGCATACTCCCCCTGCAAAGAAGAAGGAAAGGCCCTGGGCTTTCGTTGAGGCGCTGAAGCTGCTGAAGGACTGGAAGTTCGCGGTCTTCATCCTCATCGCGTTCGTCGTTGCCACAGAGCTGCAGTTCTATTTCTTGCTGGCATCGCCGTTTCTGACCGCAATAGGAGTCCCCGAGGAGCAGGTGCCTGCATGGATGACAATCGGCCAGGCTATGGAAATCCTGATAATGCTGTCGCTGTCGCTCTTTCTTGCTGCGCTGGGATACCGCAAGGTGCTTGCGATAGGTGTCATTGCGTGGGCGATACGGTACGTGATTTTCGCCATCGGCAAGCCAACCGGATTAGTCCTGGCGTCGCTGGGTCTTCACGGCTTCTGTTACGTGTTCTTCTTCGTTGTTGGGATGATCTACATTAACTCCGTCGCTTCTTCGGACATTCGTGCTTCCGCTCAAGGGCTTTGGACCTTTATTACCGTCGGGCTGGGGATGTTCATCGGCAGCCTCTTTAGCGGGTGGGTCAAGGACATCTTCACGGTCAAAAAGGTGACAAACTACACCTACGTCTTCCTGGTGCCGGTTTTCCTGACGGTGGCCTGTGCCGTCGCTTATCTGACGCTTTTCCGCGAGTCCCCGAAGCCCGAGGAAGAACCGGCAAAATGATGGCCCGGTCGCCTTCCGCGGCGGAGCCGCCCGAAGGGGAGACGGAGTCGCGCCTGCGCGACACCGTGGCGTGCCAAGGAGAGCCTATTGACGCGGCGGGCTTTCTCGCTATAATGAGGCTCCGACTCTCGCTGACCTCCAAGGTGAGGCAGGGACCATGATAAAGAGCGTGAAGTTTGAGAACTTCAAAAGCCTTTCCCCTCAGACGCTTGAGCTCGGACCACTCAACGTGCTCATTGGGGCAAACGCTTCCGGCAAGAGCAATTTCGCTGACGGTTTCAAGTTCCTCCGGGACTGCTTGGTAGATGGTGTGTCGGCTGCTGCCGCCCGAAGGCTTGGCTGGCGAAACACCCTGGCGCGCCGGCGCCCCGCCAAAGACTTCATTCGCCTTGAGCTCGAGCTAACGGGCGTCAAAACCCCGGTGCTTCCCCCGCAGCCGAGGTTGCCGTTCAAAGAGGGCGATCTGCGGTACTCACTGGAGATCGGGTGCCGACAGGACGAGCCCTATGTGCGCCGAGAAACCCTCGCTGCGACCTCCGGCGAGAGGAGGGAGACGGTCGATGAGAGATTCGAGCGCACCACCCGGTCTTTTAGCTTTCAATCGCTTGCGCTGGAGCGTGGCCCGTCGCGGGGATGGAGTGCGGTGTCCCGATTGGTCCCGAAGGATCGGACCGTCATCCCCGTATCCCCTTGCTGGTCGTCCTTTTACATGCTGCACGAGGTCCGCAGTTGGCGGTTCTACGAGCTTGACACCAGGCTGGCCAGGACCCCCTCGACCTGGGAGGCGGACGATGTGCTCGTCGGCGACGGCGCGAACCTGGCCCGCGTTCTGGAGTCCGTCTCCAGGACCAAGGACAGGACACACGCACGCCTTCGCAAACTCATGGGCGTTCTTGTGCCCGGGTTCGAGTCATGGCGCACCGAACGCCAGTCCGACGGAACCGTGGTGTTTAGCGCCAAGGAGAAAGGGATACCGCGGCCTCTCCCGCCGCCGTCGCTCTCCGACGGCACGATTCGCCTGCTGGGCGTTCTACTGGCCGTCCTCCACCAGCCGAAAGGAGCAGCGCTTACGTGTATCGAGGAGCCCGAGCGGTCTATTCACCCGCAGATCATTAAGACGCTCGTGGGGCTTCTGCGGCAGGGGTCCGAGCGACGGCAGATCATCGTGACCACGCACAGCGCCGAGCTTGTGCGATGGCTTCAGCCATCGGAGGTTTTCTTAGTTGATAAGAGGCAGAGCCAGACCGTCATTGTCAGGGCACAAGATGTTGAGCACATCGAGAAGTTCTTGGAAGAATTCCGCCTTGACGAGCTTTGGCTCCATGGCTACCTTCAGGGGGGAACGGCGCTTTGAAAATAGCCCTGATCGTCGAGGGGGAGTCCGACAAAAAGATCTTCGAGCGTCAGATTCCGCTCTTCTCGCAGATCGGCTTGCAGGTCTCCGTCACCCAGACCGGGGGCAAGGGGAAGATGTGTCGAGGAGCGCGCAGGTTTCACACCGTCGAAACCCTGCGAGGCAATCGTAAGGTCGTCTTTTTGCCTGACCAACACGGCGATCCCTGCGCGCTCGTCACGCGGGAGAAGGTAGGCATGGACGAGTGCCCGTGTGCCCTCGTTGTGGTGGTTAAGAGGGAATTGGAGGCCTGGATTCTCGCTGACGGCGAGGCCGTCTCCAAAGCCACGCGGAAGCTCGACAGGCCCGCGGGCCTGACGGACACCATTCCGGACCCAAAGCAGGAATTGCTGAAGAAGCTGAGTCGTGCCCTCGGCGACGGGGTGACCGGGGTTGAGCTTGCCAAGGCCGTTTCACCGCACTTCTCGTTACGGAGGGCAGCAAAGAATAACACAAGCGCCAAGCGCTTCCTTGACCAGCTGCGCCAGCTCGCTGGGCGTTAGCGCTGACGGCCAACGCCTCGCCTGGTGCACGAACATCGGCGTGCGTCGCAGGGCGGTGAGGAAGTGGACGGGCTGGGCGACGGCGCGGCGCGGGACCCCTGGGGGCCCCCGCATCCGGGCAGCGATCGGGGCTCCGCCACCACGAGCAAAGGAGATGGGCGTGACTTGTTACGGCATGACAAGAAGGTTTTTCCTGAAGAGGTCGGGAGGGGCTGCGGCGGGGCTGGCAGCGGCCTTGTTCGGAAGGAGATTTCACGCCGCGGCTCTCGGGGCTAATGAGAGAATCAATATCGGCTGCGTCGGGTGCGGGGATAGGGGGACGGCTCTTCTGAGGGAAGTCCTCGCGAAGTCGAAGGGAAAACAAGGCCCCGTCGCTGTTCTGGCGGTCAGCGATGTGTACGATGTCCGCAGGGAAAAGGCACGGGAGCTATGCGGCGGGAAAGCCTACAAGGATTATCGGGAGCTTCTCGACAGAAAGGACATTGACGCGGTCATCATCGCCACTCCCGACCACTGGCACGCTAAGATGAGCATTGATGCGGCTTTGGCTGGGAAAGACATCTACTGCGAAAAGCCGATGACTTACGCTGTCGAGGAAGCGAAGGAGGTCGCGCAGGTTCTTCAGAGGACGAAGCGGGTCATGCAGATAGGCGTGCAGAGCACCTCCGATGACATTTACTGGCAGGCGCGAAGAGTCGTCACAGAAGGCCGCATCGGGAAACTCCTCTGGTCACAGTCGGGTGTTGCCCGCAACTCCATCGAAGGAGACTGGAACTATTATCGCATTGACCCCGACGCCGGTCCCCACAACATAGACTGGAACGCCTTCCTCGGCTCCGCTCCGAAGCGTCCGTTCGACCCCGACCGCTTCTTCCGGTGGAGAAAGTACTGGGATTATTCCGGCGGAATAGCCACCGACCTTTTCTATCACAGCCTTGCCCGCCTTCAGATTGCCCTCGGCCCGGAATTCCCCAAGAGGGTGGTGGCTTCCGGCGGAATCTACGTTTTCCACGACCGCGAGACGCCCGACACATTCCACATGATGATTGACTATCCCAGCGACCATACCATTGTTCTCCTCGGTTCGCAGGCCAACAGACAGAAAGTGCCGGAAGTGATCCGGGGACATAACGCAACAATCTTCTTCGAGCCGCCGGGGCTTCTTGTGCGACCCGAAAAGGAGTTTGAGAAAGAAATCGAGGAGTTCAGGCTCGAGCCGCAGCCGCGCTCAGGGCACATGGACAATTTCCTCCAGTGCATCCGCACGAGGGAGAAGCCCAACTGCAACGAAATCGTCGGATATAGGGTCATGGTCGCCATAGGCATGGGTGTTCGCGCTTATCGAGAGCAAAAAGTCATGCTGTTTGACCTTGAGAAGGAGGAGGTTGTGCCATCATAGATTTCCCCTTCCGGAGGGGAATCATTTAGCCGGGGCGAGAGGCTCCATGCGGTGCTGTTCTTTTTCACCGGAGATAGGGTAGGACAAGCAGGCTCAGCCCTCCTGCCATCTCTCACAATCGAGCTCCAAGGCGAGACAGGCGAGCTGCTTCTGCGGGAGCGAAGCGGTTTCTTTCTGCAAGTCCGCGGAGGGGGGTTGCGGTTCGATTCCTGAAGACGTATAATTTCGTCTCGCTCGGTCGCTTTTTCTTCGGTTTCAGGTGCGGGCACCCCGCCTGGGGCGGGGTGCGGGGGGTAAAAATGCAGAAAGACAGAATGCTGATGGTCGGGCGAGTCAGCTTGTTCATTGACGGCCTGATCACGGCGCTATCTCTCTGGCTTGCATTTTTCTCGTGGTGGCTACTCTACCAGGTCTTCGACTTAGGGAAAGAGTTTCATCACAGATTCAGCACTTACGCGTACCTCTACCTTGTAATCATACCGTTCTTCCCCCTTCTGTACAAAAGGTACGGCCTTTATGAGTCCATCGGCTTCAAGCGAAGAAAAGAAATTGCCTCCATCGTCGCCAAAAGCCTTGCCGTGGGTCTTGCGACCATTATCGTTTTCTTCTTCGTAGCCAAAATCCAGACCGTCAGCCGTCCCTTGCTGGTCGCTTTTGCAGGAATAAGCTTTTTCCTTGTAACTCTCAAAGAGGCTGTCATTTCCGAGTACTTCAGATATGCCCACCAGTTGGAGCGCAATCTCAGGAATGTCCTCGTCGGCGGTGCCGGCGAGGTCGCACGCAAGGCCGTTGAACTGATCGAGAACAACCCCCAGTGGGGCTACAAGATATGCGGGGTGGTCGTCCCGGAGTCTTTCCGAGACAAAGCGGACGTGTTCGGCTACAAGGTCCTCGGCGCGTATCCTGAAATTTCCCGAATCCTCTCCGCCAACCAGTATGACCAGGTCATCTTTGCCGTTGGCAAGCGCCATCTCCACGAGGTTGAAGATGCCATACATGCCTGCGAGCTTCAAGGAGTGGACGTGTGGCTCATTGCCGACCTTTTCAAGACAGGTATTGCCAGAGCGAAGCTCGAGGAGTTTTACAATCTCCCCGCTCTGCTGTTCAGCACGACTCCCGAGTTCAGTTGGAGCCTTATGCTGAAGTCCATTTTTGACAGAGTTGGCGCGGCGGTTCTGATGATTTTGACCTCTCCTCTTTTCATCATCGTCCCGGTCATCATCAAGCTGACCTCTCGTGGTCCGGTCTTTTTCAAGCAGAAGCGAGCCGGCTTGAGGGGAAAACAATTCACGATGTACAAGTTTCGCTCCATGCACAGCAACGCCGAACAGCAAAGAGCAGAACTGGAGATTTTCAACGAGATGGAAGGTGCAGCCTTCAAAATGACCAACGACCCACGCGTGACGCGTTTTGGCAGGCTCATCCGTCGCATGAGCATTGACGAGCTTCCTCAGCTCATCAATGCCCTCAAGGGAGAGATGAGCCTCGTCGGTCCTCGCCCGCTGTGCAAGTGCGACGTTGACAAATTCAAGGAGTGGCAGAGAAGAAGGCAGACTATGAAGCCAGGGATCACATGTCTATGGCAGACCAGCGGAAGAAGCAAGATCGACTTTGAGACCTGGATGAAGCTTGACCTTCAGTATATTGACAACTGGTCTCTCGGACTCGACCTCAAAATTCTCCTCAAGACAATCCCCTTAGTCCTCCTCTGCAGAGGAGCGAAATAACCCTCCCATCCCGCTTTTTCCAATGCGCCGGTTGAAACCGCCCTATCCGCTGGCAGCGGTCTTCCTTCATCCTCACGGCGACCCCGCCGCGCGTAGAGGAATCGTTTGCGCCCCACCGATGGCCTTTATAGCCTTCAGGATGCGTATCGCCTCCCGCAGTTGTATGTCAACGAACCCTTCTTCCTCTTCTTCCGCTGGCTTCCCGGTCAAGTCAATAAGCTCTTCTCCGGGGCCCAGCGGCTCGTCGCTCTCTGCTGAGGGCTTGTCGGTTTTGGTCTCCTCCTTCTTCTCCTCCTTCTTTTCCTCTTTCTTCTCCTGCTTCTTTTCCTCGAGAGCTTCCTGCATCTCCTTGTACTTCTGCGACCTTCTCTCCATCTCCTGCTCAGGCGTGACCTTCACCACGACGTGCGGCTCAATGCCTTTGTCCTCGATGCTGACCTCACTCGGCGTGTAATACTTCGCCGTCGTCAGTCTCAGCGCCATCTGCTCATCCGGTTTGCCCAGCCTCAGGATTGTCTGCACTGAACCCTTTCCGTAACTCTTCTCGCCAACTATCACTCCCCTCTTGAGGTCCTTAATCGCCCCGGCTACGATCTCCGAACCGCTGGCGCTCGCTCCGTTGATAAGCACAGCCATTGGACACATCGGGTGGGTGCCTGGGTCCTTCGACATGTACTTTCGGTTCTGCGCTTGCTGCTTCCCCTTCGTCGAGACTATGACGTGCCCACCGGGGACAAACAGGTCCGCGACCTCCACCGCTGAGACAAGAAGCCCTCCGGGGTTGTCCCTCAGATCGAGGATCAGCGCGTCCATCCCCTGGCCCTCAAGGTCCGCTAAAGACTGGTGTAAGTCCGCGGCGGTTCTCTCCTGAAATTGCGTGACCTTCACGTAACCGATGGAATCCTCCAGTATCTTGGCTTCCACAATGCTGGGGACTTTTATGACCGCACGCGTGACAGTGAAAGTCTTAATCGTGGCGTGCCCTCGCAGAATGGTAAGAGTCACCTTCGTCCCCGGCTCCCCGCGAAGCTTTGACACAACATCCGTCAGGTCGGGGTCCCTCATGATTTCGTCGTTGATTTTGACAATTCTGTCGCCCGCCATTAACCCCGCCCGGTACGCCGGCGTTCCAACTATGGGCGACACCACTGTCACGAATCCCTGTTTTTTGGTGATTTCGATCCCCAGCCCGCCGAAAGTCCCGGTAGTCTCAACTTCCATGTTCTTAACCCATTCCGGCGAAAGAAACTGGCTGTGAAGGTCGAGCGAATTGAGCATTCCGCGAAGCGCGCCGTATAAAAGCTTCTGGGTCTCGACGTCCTCCACGTAATTGTTCCGCACGATAGCCTCTGCCTCCGGAATCAGCTCGAAAAGCCTTAAGCTCTTCGTTTCGCTCTCGGCGAGCTTTTTCTGCACTTGCATTCCCAGGACGAGGTTGGCGGCAACAAGCACAGCGATTATCCACAACAACTTTTTGCTTCTCATGAAACCTTACCTCCATGTTTTGCTATCAGCGGGACGTTCGTGGTAGCCCCGCGCGGGTGTCTCATATTACTCAATTAACTATCCCACGCCCCGCGCATTCTGTCAACGGCATATAATCGCTGCCAAGCTGAATAAGCTTTCCTGTTGGCGTGGAGCAGACAAAGTTCGCAGCAGCCGCGCCCGGCGGCCGTCCCACACGAGCCCCTTACAGGCTTTCGATTTGCTGCATGTAACCCCGGAAGTTTCGTTTAATTTCCGCGATGGTGTCCCCGCCGAACTTTTCCCTGAAAGCCGAAGCGATTTCCAAGGCGACAACGGCCTCTCCGATGACCCCGGCTGCCGGAACAACCGTAACATCTGCTCGCTCCTTTGCGGCTTTCACCTCTTTCTTTGAAACGAGGTCAACGGATGCCAGGGGCTGTCCAAGGGTCGGAATCGGTTTCAAAGCCGCTCTCAGCACGATATCCTCGCCGTTTGAAATCCCCCCTTCGATTCCGCCGGCGTTGTTGCTCTTGCGGTAAAACTTCAAGCCACGACGGCCACCGTCGTAAAAAATCTCGTCGTGCACCTCCGAGCCAGGCCTCCTCGCCGCCTCGAAACCCATTCCTATCTCCACACCCTTAACCGCCTGAACGCTCATCAGCGCGGCAGCGAGCCTGGCATCCAACCTTTTGTCCCACTGGACGTGGCTTCCCAGCCCTGGAGGAATGTTCACGACAACCACCTCGAAAATGCCGCCGAGCGTATCTCCTTTCTCCCGGGCTCGGTCAATGGCCGCAACCATCTTCTCCTCCGCTTCCCGGTCGGCGCAACTCAGCCGCGAGCCAGCGACTCTTTCCTCGATTTCCTCCGGCGAAAGTCCCGTGACCCGCGCCTCGACTCCTCCAATGGCAACCGAATGGCTGATGACCCGGATTCCGAACTCCCTCAGCAATAATCTCGCAAAAGCACCTGCCGCGACTCTGGCTGCCGTTTCCCTGGCGCTGGACCTTTCGAGTACATCACGGGCATCGTGCGTGCCGAACTTCAGAGCCCCTGCAAGGTCCGCGTGCCCCGGACGCGGCGCTGTCACTGGCGGAAGACTCTCTATCGAGAAATCCTTGTTCCTGATCAAAAAAGACACCGGACTGCCGATAGTTGTTCCTTTCACTACTCCTGAAAGAATCTCGACCTTATCTTCCTCAATAGACATCCTCTCGCTGCGCCCGTAGCCGGACTGGCGCCTCTTCAGCTGCATGTCCACGTATTCCACATCAGCACGCAGCCCTGCCGGAAGACCTTCCAGTATCCCGACCAAGCACTGACCATGAGATTCGCCCGCAGTCAGATACCTCAGCATAGTTCACCAGCCTTCATCTCGTTTTTCGGCCGCTATCAGCCGAAGTCCTCATGTTCTCCCTCCAATGCTTTATACCACAAGGTCAAGCTCATTAGCCATTATTCCTTCTCGCGGCAACCGCAACTCGCCTATAATGGAGCAAAAATCTCATTTTGCCCCGGCGTTTCCGTCGGGACAGAGGCTCACCCGAAACTGGCTTGCTCCTGCCATCAGTCGGTAGCGACTTTTATGAAAGCTCGTTCTGGGAAAAAGATAGCCAGAAGAAAGAGACGCTGGCTGAAGAGGTTACTTTCCGTCGCGGCGGCGACCGTGCTCATCGTCGGGATTGCGATAGCCTTCCTGCTGGCAAACCTCGAGAAGATAGTCCTGCGCTCGCTGCGAGCGAGCTTTCCTGGCCTGGACATTTCCGTCGCAGACGTTTCCCTGAAATCTCTTTCCCACCTGCGCATAACGGGCCTTAAGGTCTCCGGGCCGAGAGGGGAAAACGGCTCGTCTGTAAAAATTCCGAGAGTGGACGTGCGGTATCGCCTCGCTCCGTTCCATGGACTGGTTCTGAAGAGCGTTGACCTCGCGGGCGTCAAAGCGATTCTTCGTCCAGGGCTGCGAGCCCTTCGCCCGGCGCCGCCGGAACGCGCCAGGAAAACCGAAGCCGCGGAAAAATTCCCCGCCGGCCGACGCATTGGAAGGCTTTCGCTGACCAATTCCATGCTGGACTTCCGCTCGGGGGATTTGCGTCTCACCTGCCTTCTGGAGGCTCTGGCCGACGGTTCCTCCGGCGGGATTCTTCTCGATGACACGAACGTCTCGCTTCGACTGCGAAATGTCTCTTTATCTTCGCCATCCTTCCGCCTGCGAAACCTCGAACCCCAATTGTCTGCCCTCATAGCCAGAGAACAATCCGGCAGAAGAATTGAGATACCGCGAGGAACTCTCTCCCTGCCCGGCACGCTGCGGTCGGATTTTCAGGGCGCCTTTTCGTTCGAGGAACCCGCCTTCACGACGAAATTGCAGATGGATTTCCAGCCTTTCCAGCTAACAGATGTTCTCGTTCACTTGAACGATTCCTTCCCGGAGCTCGGATGCCATCGCATTGAGGGCAAGACCGGCGCCCGCATCGAATTTCAGTATACCTCCGCGGACAACTACGAGCTTTTTGTCTCCGGGGACGCCTCCCTGAGGCAAGGGCGCGCAATCCTGGCCGTCCCGAAGCCGCTCGTCGCTGAGGAACTTCACGCGGACCTTCCCTTCCGCTGCTCAATTCTCGATGGAAAAAGGTCAATAGCCGTTGGTTCTGATGGGGCCGGCCCCGGCGGCGGAACTATTGCCGCCTCCCGCATCATGTACGATGAACGGGAACTCGCTTCTGACCTCCTTGCCTCGTTCGTGCTTGATCATGAATTCGGCGAATCGTCGTCGACCCCGCGTCTCCGCGGGGGAGCTTCCGTGAACGACAGCCCGGACCGACCGAAGCCGCGGAATGCGGCCTCGCACGTCTCATCCGGGCGTTTTCGCGTTTTATTTCGCTCCCACGGCGGAAGCGCCAACGCCGACCTCTCCGGCAACCTCCGGAACGACCTCCTTCAGCTCGACGGCGACGTGATGGCGCAGGAAATCGAGCTGGACGAGGTGTTTGACCGCCTCGGCCTCACCACCCACACAGTCTCGGGCCGTGCCACCGGGAAAGCCCATCTTGCCTTCGCGGCCGGCCCGGAGGCCCCTTTCAAGCTGCAGGGCGAGGTGTCGTTCCGCATACCGAAGGGCACAGTCTCTTTTCGCAAGCCCCTGATGATTGGCGGGCTGGAAGTCAACTCGCCGTTTGAATATTCCTCCGCCAACGGCGTCCAACACTTCAGCATCAAGCCGACGGGATTCCATCCGTCTGGAGGAAGCGTCGCCGCCGAAAGAGTCGGCTACGGCGAAAAACTCCTCGAAGACGGAACCTCCACCTCCAAGTGGACGGTCTCGGGCTTGTGGGCAAACGTGCTCTCCGAGGAGAACGCGGTAGTGCTTTCCATCAAATCGTGTCGTGCATACGATGGCGAAATCACAGGCACTATCAGCGCCTCCCTGGAGGAGAAAGCTCTCCGCTACCGGTTCGAGCTTCAAGTTCAGGACCTCGACCTGGAAAGGCTTATCAAGGGCCTCGGCATAAAGAAAGAGCAGTTCTATATGAGTGGCCTCGTCGAAGGACGCATGACCCTTTCCGGCAAGGCAGGTAGGTGGGAAGAGGCCAAGGACACGTACTTCTCATCCGTTCCGCCCGGTGGAATCGTCCGCATCGAAGACGTCGAGAAGTTGTTCGATTCGCTCCCCGGCCAAGCAGGGAAAGCAGCTCTCGAGGCACTGAAGGCGAGACTTGGTCCCGGAGAATGGAAGAGCTTCGTCGAGGGAATGAAGGAGTTCAGATACCGCTCTGCCAGGGCGGAAATCATTTACCCGCCGCGTCAGCCCCGAGCGCCAGGTGAAACTGGCCCGGACATTGAAATCCGCGTCCAGGGGACAGGAGCAGGACGCGAATTCGACCTGAAAATTAGCATCCCGGTCACATTCGCCAGGGAGCCATGAGGTGCACCTTGTGCTTTGCGCGGCGCCGTGCAGATGAGAAAAGATAGGTCCTGGGCAAGCGCCCTGGAACGTGGTATTGTTGTTCGTGAAGTCAACAAGCGTTTGAAAAAGGCAACATTCCGAAGAGGAGGAAAGATGCGTAGAACCATCCTGTATCTTGCCCTTTCGCCAGTAGTCATGGGGCTGATGCTCGGCTCATGCAAGCATCAGGTGGAGATCACTGCTCCAAAAGAGCCGATAAGAGTCGAAGTGAAGCTTGATATTCACATTTACGAGCATGCCCGCAAGGACATCGACTTTATAACCGGTGGTGCACCGCCCGAAACCGAGAAGAAGCCTCCAGCTCCTCCCGAACAGAAGGAGAGCGGAGCTGGCAACGTCTTGCTGCATCTCCTCGGTGTCGGTGTCGCATACGCTGAGACCACTTCCGACCAGGACCAGCTCAAAACCGTCCTCAACTCAATGCGCAAGCGCTATCCAACCCTCGCGCGATACAAAGCCGACAAAAGCATCGGCGAGAACTACCTTGGATACGTCGAGGAGCGCCCGTCTGAGAAAATGTCCGACGGAAAGTACGCTCAGGCTGTCCGTGCCACAATCGCCGCCGAGAACGCCGACCGCCGCCTTCTCTACCAGATTCGCGCCCAAATGGACGGCACCACCCTTGAAAAACAGGCGGCCATCTACGCCAAAGTCTGGCGTGATGCCGCCAAGCCGGGTGAATGGATCGAGGTCATAGCCAACAATAAGCGCGAGTGGAAGCCGAAGTGACCTCGTGGCCGCTGTGAAGCTTATTCCCACCGCTGACAACCCCGAGACGCAGAAGCGGGCAGTCTCATCTGCGACTTCCCATGCCCTGAGCGCTTCGGGTTCTTTGCGACGCAACGTCACGACGGAAGCACCCCGCTGAGCGGCGCTCAACGACCGGCGCGTGCTAAAGTAGGCTCACAAGGCGGTCAATGTCTTCTCTTTCGTGCTCGGAGATGACCGTGATTCTCAAGCGGCTGGAACCTTTCGGCACTGTCGGAGGACGTATGGCGGGCACGAGGATGTTCTTCTTAAAGAGCTTCCTTGATTTTGCCACAGCCCTGGAGGCTTCACCGACGATGACGGCGACGATCTGGCTGGCAGACTCCGTTGTACGCAGATTCATTCCCGCCAGATTCTCTTTCAGGTACTTTACGTTCTCCCACAGTCGCTGCCGCCTTTCCGGTTCTTTCTCGATGATGTTGAAAGCCTCAATGGCAGCGGCACAAGCCGCGGGCGGCGGCGCTGTCGTGTAGATGAAGCTGCGGCACTTGTTTTGAAGATAAGCTATCAATTCTTTCGACCCGGCCACGTACCCACCAATTCCACCGAGGGCCTTGCTGAGCGTCCCCATTACCACATCCACCTGCCCCTCCAGCCCGTAATACTCCACCACGCCGCGTCCGCTCTCCCCCATCACCCCGGTGGCGTGCGCTTCGTCAACCATCACCATCGCATTGTACCGCCTGGCGAGAGTCACCATATCCGGCAGCGGGCAAATGTCGCCGTCCATGCTGAAAACCGTGTCCGTCACAATCAGCTTCCTTTTGAAACCCTGCGCGCCGGAAAGAATGTTCTCAAGAGAACTGACTTCCCGGTGCTGATAGACCAGCATCTTCGCCCCTGACAGCCGGCAGCCGTCAATAATGCTGGCGTGATTCAGCCGGTCAACAATCACCGCGTCCCCCGGACCGACGAGTGCCGCGATAGTTCCGACGTTAGCCATGTACCCCGTCGCAAAAACAATGCTATCTTCCGTCCTCTCAAACCGAGCTATCCTCTCTTCAAGCTCGCGGTGCAGATGCATCGTCCCCGAAATCAGCCTCGACGCACCCGCACCCCAGCCATACTCCTCGATGGCCCTTCTCGCAGCCTCTTTCACCCGCGGTTCGTTCGCCAACCCAAGATAATTGTTCGAACAGAAACAGAGATACGTTTTCCCGCCGATTGTCACGCAGCGGCCCTGCGCGCTTTCCACGGTGCGCAGTTCACGCAGCAGCCTTTCTCTCCGCAGCTTATCCAGCTCTTCTTTTATGAATTCCATTTCTGGCCGAAATCACTCCCTCATACATCAACTACCATCTCGCCGACGCATCGCGGGCACCATACGCACCTATGAGCCTTCCGTCAAACCACTCCACAAGTAGAAGACCTGATCACTAATTCGGGTCACCCTGCCGAAGCGTGATTCCCAGGGACGACCGCAAACGCCTTTCTGACCACCGCCTCCACGTCCGAACAGGTTCCATAGCACTCCGGGCAATCTGCTTGTCGGACAAGTCAAGGACTGAACTCGCTGAAAACTACCGCGCCGATCTGCCCGCCGAAGCCGTAGTTGACAGTGAGGGCATTTTTGATCTCCCGGCTCAAGCCAACTCTCGGAGTGTAATTCAGGTCGCAATCTCTATCAGCCTCGCCCAGGTTTATCGTCGGCGGCACAAAACCGTTCTGAATCGCAAGAATGGCCACAACCGCCTCCACGCTCCCCGCCGCCCCCAAGAGATGACCAGTCATCGGCTTCGTGGAGCTGATGGGAATTTCATAGGCCCTATTGCCGAGGGCGAGCTTCATCGCTTTTGTCTCGACGACATCGTTCTGCCTGGTTGCGGTTCCGTGGCTATTTATGTAGCCGATGTCGCCCGGCGATAACCCTGCCTTCTCCAGGGCACGTCGGATTGTCCAGGCGATGCTTTCGCCGCTCGGCTCCATGCAAACGAGATGATAAGCCTCACACCCGAACGCCCACCCCGTTATCTCGGCCAGCACTCTTGCTCCTCTCTTCCGGGCGGAACTCAGCGACTCCATCACGAGCGCTCCGCTTCCCTCGCCGATGACGAAGCCGTCCCGCCGGGCATCGTACGGCCTCATTGCCGACGACGGTTCACCTGTGCCCCGCGAAAGGACTCCCATCCTCTCGAACGCCGCTACCATCAGCGGCGTCAGCGACGCCTCGCTGCTTCCCGCCAGAACAATGTTCGATTTCCCTTCCGCTACACGCTTTGCAGCCATGATGATAGAGTGCAGCCCCGTGGCGCACGCCGACACAAAATTCAGCCTGACCCCTCCGCAGCCAAAATAGTCGGCTATCCGCTGGCAGACTGTGCTCGCCATGAAATCCGTCAGGAAGGACGCCGGCAGCTCCGCCGCTCCCTTTTCCAGCAGCCGACGGCTGGCCTTCTCAAGGCTCGAAACGCCCCCCTTGCTTGCCCCAAAAACCACGTCCATTTCCCGAAGGCATTTTTCCCCGACGGCTGCTTCACGAAGCGCCTCCTCCGCCGCCAGAAGCCCAAAAGCCGAGCACAACTCAATCTCCCCGAACTTTGCCACGGCCCCGTAATCTGGCTTCGCTCCGACGGGAACGCAAAGCGAATCCCCTCCCAGGTAGCGCACACCGCTTATCCCGGCGGCGAGCTTGGGCCACATCTCAGCGACGCAGCTTCCCAGGGCGGTTAGTGCCCCCATTCCCGTTACGACGACACGCTCTTTCTTCTGTCCCTCCATACTTCTACACCCAACACGTCTTTGATCAACCAGAGGCACGGGCGAAAGTCCCAGACAACCTTTTTCTTTCAGCGGTCTTTGCCCCTCCGCAGTTGAGATTAGCTCCTCGAACGACCTCCTACCGCCACGGCCGGCTATCGAGGTTGAACACCTGCCCCGAAACCCCTTCCATCTGCACAAGGCGCACCACAAATGCAGCCACCTCTTTCATTGTCGAGCCCCGCCCCAGCACATTATCGAGGAAGATTTCTTCGACGGATGACGAAGGAATCGCCTCCCCCATGTCGCTGGGCGCGTATCCGGGGAGAATCGCGTTGACTGATATGTTCTTCCGTCCATATTCCCTTGCTGCCGACAGCGTCAGACCAATCAAGCCCGCCTTTGAAGCGCAGTATGCCGCCGCTCCGGCCATCCCGCGCATTCCCGACAGAGAGCCAATGTTCACTATGCGTCCTCTCCCATTCCTCAGCATGAATGGAATAACCGCCCTCATGCAGTTGAAGGCACCAGTTAGGTTCGTCGAAATCATTTCATCCCACGTTCGCTCGTCTGTCCTCAAAAGGAGCGATGCGTGAGATATACCGGCGTTGTTCACCAGCACTTCAATAGAGCCTGCAACCTGAAAAATCTCCTCAAAAGTCCGCCCGACGGCGGCACTATCTCGAACATCGCATTGGAACGCCCACGCCGCTCCCCCTTTCTCCCCAATTCCTCCGGCGACGTCGCGAGCCTGCGCATAGTTTTCCCTGCATATAAGCGCGACCTTCGCCCCTTCCTCCGCCAATGCCAGGGCAATCTCTCTGCCCAGGCCGCGTGAAGCACCGGTAACGACTGCGCTCCAACCTTTCATCCGTGCCACCTCAGCCCACCTCCAGCCCGAGGTCCTCGACCATCTTCAAATCCTCCTCCGGCGGCCTTCCGGCCGTCGTCAGATAATTCCCAAGAATTGCCCCGTTTGCACCCGCATAGTACATCCAGCTCTGCATATCGCGCAGAACGAATTCCCGTCCGCCGCACACCTTGATCGTCTTATCTGGAAGCATCAGCCGAAACAGGGCGACTATCCGAAGTGCCTCTCGCGGAGAAAGGGGCTGCAAATCGCCCGCCGGCGTCCCTTTCATTGGCCGCAGGAAGTTCAGCGGCACTGAATCAACGCCGAGCTCACGAATCGCCATCGCCAGCTCCACCCTATCTTCCCATGTCTCGCCGAGTCCGAAAATTCCCCCACAGCACGTCTCCAGGCCCACGCTCTTCGCCGCGCGAACCGTTGCGACCTTATCCTCATAGCGAATCGTCTTCGATATTTTGTTGTAGAAGCCTGCCGAGCTTTCGAGATTGTGGTGATACCTCGTCACCCCGGCTTCTTTCAGGAGGCCTGCCAGCCGTTCATCAACTTGCCCGAGCGAGCAGCATATCTTGATGTTCCTTTCTGTCGTCGCTTCCCGCACGCACTCCAGCAGAACATCCAATTCCTTCCCCTTTGGCGCCGAAATGCCGCTCGTAACAATTCCCACTCGTTCGGCGCCACAGCCCGCCGCCCTCTCAATCGCTTCCAGAAGCTCCGACTTCCCCATCATCGGATATACCGCAATCTCAGCACGGTGCCTCGCCGATTGCGAGCAGAAAATGCAATCGCCCGGACACCTTCCGGATTTCGCATTTATGATCGAGCAGAAAAACACCTTCCGACCAGAGAAGTGCTCCCGCACACTCCTCGCTGCCCACATCAGCGAAAGGAGGTCAACGTCCTGCCGGGCGAGCATCAATGCCTCCTCCTGGGACAATGAGTCGCCCCGAGTCAATCTGATTGCTATATCCCTAATCAAGTCCAACCGCTGTGTCTCCTGCATGGCATCCTCGGCTCATGAAATTGTCAAGCATCTTATCAGAATTAGTGAACAATTTCAATGAGCCCAAGAAAAAAACGCTTTTCCCCCGCAATGCTATCTCGCCTGGAGCCCTATTCCCGTGGAACGAGGCATTTCCCTGAGCCGTGCCGCCGCGCTTTCAGATTCCCCCATGCTTGCGATGGCGCCCCGCTCCTGCTATAATTCAATCAAGCGCAATGTTGCGACGAAATTGTTAGGTTAGGAAAATGGAGTTTTGTTTTGACCGCCCCATTCTGGACGATGTATGAACCGTATTTTGCGGTCGGCTTTTTTGCTGTTTCTTTTTTTGCAGTCGCTGTCGCGCGCCGAGCGCTTCTCTATAGTCTCTCCATCGAAACCGGCTGCCGAGGAACCAATCTCGATACTCCGCGTCGGAAGCGACATCGTGGTCAGATGGTTGTGTCCGCCTTTTCAAAAGACCACGCTGCTTGGGCTGGACGGTGAAATCCGATGGGGGACGATTGATGATGCTTCCACGGCGGTTCCAGAAACGCAGTACTACTTCGTTCCCCGCGACGAGAGTGCGGGCTTTTTCAGGACGAGTCTCGAGGAACTCGAGGAATTTCCCCGCCTGCGTGTGATGATGCCGAGCCGGTTCGTTCCGGGCTTGGCCACTCCGATACGCGTCGAGGTATTGAGAAACGATGGGTTTCTGGATTGGGAAGTCTGGTCCGGGGAAGTCCCCCTAACTTTCAGCTCAAATCTCGACTACTCACCCGCGGGGCCGGTCCCGCTTCACAACGGCGTCGGCAGCGGTGTCTTGTCAATTTACGGAGAAGGGAATGGGGCGATTCGCGCGGATTTCGACGGAGAATCGGCGACGAAGTGGATATCACCGCTTCGCTCTCCGCCGGAAGAGCCTTTTGCAGGGGAACTTTCAGACCCGCTCACGGTATGGAAACCGGCGGATGGTGTCGTCCACATCGTTGGCGACGTAACCGTCCCTTCCGGTCACGTCCTCAGAATCTATCCGGACACCGTCATCCTCCTCGACCCTAAGAAATCCATCATCGTTAGCGGCGCCATCGAATCCCTCGGCACCGTCGAGCACCCGGTCCTTTTCGCTGCCGCGAACCCCAATCAGCCCTGGGGCGAAATCTCCCACCGCAGCGGCTCCGCAAAATCCACCTACCGCGGCACATTCTTCATCGGCGGGGGCGACTCGCCCGGGGCGGGGCACACTGGCAGAGGCCCGGTCATCCGCGTTGATGACGCGGAAATCGTGTTCGACTACTGCAATTTCATGGACAATTATGGAAAAGGCCTATATAGCACACACGGCAAGCTCACCTTCACCTCGTGCCTCTTCTCACGCTGCGCTATGGGAATGGAGGTTGTGGACACCGATATACTCGTGGACAGATGCTTTTTCCTTGAGATGCCGATGGGCGGAGACATCGCCGACAACGACCCGCTGTACCTCCACGGCCAAGGCAATATGTCTGTCACAAACAGCATCTTCGCCCTCGGAGGCGACGACGGCATAGACACCCTCGGCTCATTCCCCCTCATAGAGAACTGCATCGTACACGGTTTCCTCGACAAGGGCATCAGCGTCTACTACGGCACTACCCGAATCAACAACTGCCTGATTCTTTCCAACGACTACGGCATTTCCGCCAAGGGAGACGGAACCAACGTCTATGTTGATAACACAACGCTTTTCGGAAACCGCCGCAGCCTCCAGTCGAGGAACAAATACGGCGTGCCAGACGCAGTCATCAAGTATTTCGTAACCAACTCCATACTGTGGCAGACCGAGGAGGCCGTCCGGACAGATTACGGCCTTGAGGACATCAGCATCAGCTACTCCGACGTCCAGGGCAGCGAAGTCTTCCCCGGCGAAGGCAATATCAACGCCGACCCGCTTTTCATTGATTTCGACGCAAACAATTTCCGTCTGCGGGACGATTCCCCGTGCCGCGGCGCCGGACAGAACGGCGCAGACATGGGATGCGACTGTGCAGAACTCCCGTAGCCGACCGTGAGCGTGACGAGAAGACCGACTGCGGCCTCACACACGCGCTCGAACTTGAGCCCCAGACGCCGGGGAGAGGGTTTCGGGAGTCGTCAACCTGCTGCCGATGCGGGGCATATCCGGTTTGAAATGAGAGCGAAAGTCATCATCGGCATGAGCGGAGGGGTGGACAGCAGCGTTGCCGCTGCCCTCCTCAAGAAACAGGGGTACGAAGTCATCGGCGTGACGCTTGTCTTCCTCCCGCGGGAACTTGATAGCGACCGCCCCGATGCGTGCTGCGGCGCCCAGGCAGTGGAAGATGCCCGAGGGGTCTGCCAGCAACTCAACATTCCCTTCTACGTGCTGAACCGGCGCCAGAAGTTCCGCAAAGAGGTCATAGACTACTTCTGCGATGAATATGCCGCAGGCAGAACTCCCAATCCGTGCATCGTCTGCAACCGCGAGCTGAAGTTTCAGGAACTCCTCCGCGTAGCCCGAATCCTCGACGCCGACCTCATTGCCACAGGCCATTACGCCAGAATCGAAAAGGGCCAAGACGGCGTCTTTCGCCTTTGCAAAGGGGCTGATGAAGCGAAGGAGCAGTCCTATTTCCTTCACACTCTGAGCCAGGAGATGCTCGGAAAGCTCATCTTCCCTCTCGGCGAAATGACAAAAAGGCAGGTCAGAGGCATGGCGCGCCAACTCGGACTGAAGGTCCACGGAAAGCCGGAAAGCCAGGAGGTCTGTTTTGTCGCCGAGAACCGGTACGGGTCATTTCTGAGGAAGTGGGTCCCGGAAAGGCTTATCCCCGGCTCCATCTTTGACACGAAAGGCAAAAAGATCGGACAGCACAAAGGCATCCCTCTCTACACAATTGGACAGCGAAGAGGCATCGGAATCGCAAATCGAAAACCGCTCTACGTCCTTTCGATAAATCCTGACGATAACAGTATCGTCGCTGGCTCGAATGAGGAGCTGTTCAAAAGCGAGCTTTTCGGCAGAGAAACGGCATGGGTTTCGGGGCGGCCCCCCGACAGGCCCGTCGAAGCTACGGTGAAAATCCGATACAACCATCCGGGAGCGAAAGCTCTGGTCATTCCTCTGGAGGGCGGGCGAGTCAAGGTCGTTTTCGAGCAACCTGAGCGAGCCATCGCCCCGGGCCAGGCCGCAGTCTTCTACGACGGCGAGACCGTCATAGGCGGCGCATGGATCGAATCATCATGACTTGATCCCTCTCGCGTGCGGGCATTTAGAAGCGCTGGCGCCTGACCGGCTCAGCGGATTTCTACCAGGACCTTAGGCTCTGTTCTCGCGCGTTCGATCGCCTGCTGGACCTCTTCCAGCGGCAGGACGGAGGAGATAAGCGACGCGACGTTAATCCGGCCGGCCGCAATCATCCCAATCGCCTTATCGAATGGGCCGCAGCGGGAGCCCTGGATGGTGATTTCGTCCACTGCGATTCGCGTGGCGTCCAGAGGCGGCGATAGCAAACCGCAGGTTGTCTTCAGGGCGACGGTGCCGCGAGGCCTGACCAAACTGAGCGCCTCCTTCAGTCCGCCCGGCTTTCCTGTGGCGTCAATTACAAGGTCAGCGCCGAGGCCTTTTGTGAGTCTCCCGACCTCTGCCGCTGGCTCATGGGCCGTGCCGAGGAAAACCTGGTCAGCACCGAAAGATATTGCCCTGTCGAGTGCATCCTGCTTTGGGTCAACTGCGACGACTTTGGCGCCTCTCTCTTTCGCAACCGCGCACAGAAGCGTTCCAAGCCTTCCTGGTCCCAGCACGACCACCACATCCCCTTCCCCGACCGGGGAAAGCTCAAACGTCCGAATAGCCGCTGCCAGCGGTTCGACGAAAACGCCTTCGCGCTCCGAAATTCCTTCGGGAAGAACGTGCACGTTGCGCAATGGCGCTCGCACAACCTCCGCGAATGCCCCATCCCACCCCGCGATCCCCAGAACGGTCCTCCTGGTGCAGTGGTTCGGCAATCCTTGTCGGCAAGCCGGACATTTCTCCCGGTCGCCTCGGCTGACGCAGGTGCTGCTGATTTCGGCCGTGACGAGCTTTCCGCAAAGGTGGGAAGGAACATCCGGTCCCGCCATTCTCACGTAGCCGGTGAACTCGTGCCCGAGAACCACCGGCAAAGGCACACGATATTCACCGGAGTATATGGCGAGGTCTGTCCCGCAAACGCCGGCGTATGCAACCTCGATGACGACTTCGTCTCGCGACGGCTCTGTCATTGCCCGTTGCTGAAGGGAGATTTTCCCCGGTGCCGTCAGAAGTGCCGCTTTGTACGTTTTGCCCGCCATGCGCATCTCCGACTAACGCTGAGCTGAACGTTTTCGAGGTCAAGCATCCCAAAAAAGGGGTGAAATCCGGTGCCCCCTCTGCTACACTTTGTTGCGCTTTTCCACAAACAGTCCGTCTCGACTCCGTTCAAGCGGACCGCAGGGAGCTTGGCTTATGAAGCGGCCACTGACAGCGATCACCATCGCATCAGTCATCTTGCTTACGGTCGGATGTCTTGGCAAGAGAAAAGAAGAACAGAAAGTCATCGCCGTCATTCCGAAAAGTCAGGCGCACATTTTCTGGCAAACCGTGCATGCCGGGGCCGTTGCAGCGGGAGAGGACTGCGCAGTAAAAATCCTCTGGAAAGCACCTACGACCGAAGCCGATTACTCCCAGCAGATTCGGATTGTGGAGGATTTCATAACGCAGCGCGTTGACGGAATCGTCCTCGCTCCAACGGACAGGAAAGCTCTCGTCCTTTATATCGAGCGGGCTGCGAAGGAAAGGATTCCGCTGACGATTTTCGACTCCGGTGCGGATACCGACCAATACGTCTCGTTCGTAGCAACGGACAACTACCAGGGAGGCGTCATGGCTGCGGAGAGAATGGCCAGGATTCTCAACGGCAAAGGGAAACTGGTGGTCATCAAGGTCATTCCGGGAAGCGCCTCCACGACTGACCGGGAAAATGGTTTTCAGGACACAGTCAGGAAAAAGTATCATCCGAACATGGAGATTGTTGATTCTCGGTACGGCATGTCCGACCGGGCGGAATCGCTGCGAGTTACCGAAGACCTTCTGACGGCCCACCCGAATCTCGACGGGATTTTCGCCGCAAACGAACCCGGGGCGGTCGGAGCCCTCCAGGCAGTGAGGGCACGCGGGACCACACGGAAAATCAAGATAGTGGGGTTTGATTCCTCGGAACAGCTCCTCGAGGGGGTCAGAGACGGAACGATTGATTCCCTCGTGGTGCAGGACCCGTTCAACATCGGCTACCAGGGGGTCAAGACCATCATTGACAAGCTGAACGGAAAAAACCCGCCGAAGCGATTGCCCACCAGAGCAACCCTGATCACTCGCGAAAACATGGACGAGGAAGAAATCCGCAAGCTCCTCAACCCCGACATCGAGAAGTACCTCAGAAAATGACCCAGCCAATCCTCCAGATGGTGGGCATAAACAAATCGTTCTCGGGCGTCCGTGTGCTGAGGGACGTTGATTTTGAGCTTCAGAAAGGGGAAATTCATGCCGTCGTCGGGGAAAACGGAGCCGGCAAGTCAACCCTCATGAAAATCCTGGCCGGCATCCACAGGGCGGACTCCGGCCAGACTATCTGGAAAGGGAAGCCGGTTGAGATAACCAGCCCGAGTTTTTCGCTTCGCCTCGGTATATCTATGGTTCATCAGGAGCTAACCCTCGCCGAGCATCTGACTGTCGCCGAAAATCTATTCTTAGGGCGTGAACCTCTTCGCCAGAAGCAACTCGGAATCATAAACCGCAGCTCTCTCTTCCGGGGGGCGAAAAAGCTCCTCGACGAAAACCACTTCGAGCTGGTTCCTTCGGCGACTGTTCTTCGGCTTCCGATAGCCCAGCGTCAGCTCGTGGAGATTGCCAGGGCGCTGGCCGCTGAAAGCGAGGTGATAATCATGGACGAGCCGACGTCTTCCCTTTCAGCGAGGGAGGCGGAGGAATTTTTCGGTGTCATCCATCGGCTCAAGGCAAAGGGTGTCAGCATCATCTACATCTCCCATCGCCTGGAAGAATTGCATGAGGTTGCGGACCGAATTACCATCCTCCGCGACGGGCGGAAAATCGTAACGGCGCCTTTCCGGTCGCTCCAGATGAGCGAGATTATCAGGCACATGGTCGGGCGGGAGCTGTCGGCAATGTTCCCAAAGAAAGATGCCAAGATAGGGGAAGAGATTCTGCGGGTGGAGAATCTTTCTCGGGCGGGCGTATTGCACGAAATCTCTTTCTCGCTCCGCGCGGGGGAGATTGTTGGAATAGCGGGGCTGGTCGGCGCAGGAAGAACCGAGCTCGCAAGAGCCGTCTTCGGAATTGACAGCATAGACTCCGGCAGAATATTCGTCTTGGGAAAGGAAATCGCTCGGACCTCTCCGTCGAAAGCCATAGCGGCTGGGATGGGCTATCTGACCGAGGACAGAAAGGTCACCGGACTCGCTGCGAGCCTTGAGATTCCAACCAACGTAACGCTCTCCAACCTGGCGAAACTCGTCTCCTTCGGGCGGATAAATCTCCGCCAGGAAAAGGAAATTGCCCGCCAGTACATCGCGCGTCTGAGAATCTCGACGCCTTCCGTCCGCCAGAAAGTCCTGCGATTGAGCGGCGGCAACCAGCAGAAAGTTGCCCTGGCGAAGTGGCTTTTCGCGCAGTCGAAGGTCATCATTTTCGATGAGCCCACCAAGGGGATAGACGTGGCGGCCAAAAGCGATGTTTTCGATTTCTTCGTGGAACTGACACGCCTCGGCGCCGGAATTCTGATGATTTCTTCGGAACTCCCGGAGATTTTAGGGATGAGCGACCGGATTCTCGTCATGCGCAGGGGAAGAATGGTCGGGCAACTCGACGCCCGCCGGACCACTCAGGAGGAGATTCTTCGCCTTGCCGCGCTCGGCGCAGAACGCGCGGCATGAACCAGTTGCACTGCTCAATTGCGATGAAACCGCCGAATAACAGCGAAATCATTGGAACGTGGTTCAGGAAGCTCCTCCCCTTGATCAGCTTGCTCATAATCTGCGTCGTGTTGTCGCTCCTTCGTCCGCGTTTCCTGACCTGGGAGAACATATCCAACATCATCCGGCAGCACGCCCAGATCATCATCATGGCTATTGGGATGACCTTCGTCATCATCTCCCGAGGGATTGACCTGTCGGTTGGCTCAATGATGGCCCTGGCGGGAGTATGCGGGACACTCCTGATGACGGTCGGCGTTCCAGTTGTTCCGGCAATCTTGGCTGGGTGCGTCGCGGGGTTATTCTGGGGGCTGGTGAACGGCTTTGCCATCCGCGCTCCCATTCCGCTGATTCTGGTCCTCCCGATTCCGATGCTGGCCATCATGGTGGCCCTTGAGCTGCGAAGGGCTTTCCCGGTGACCCTGGTTCTCATCCTCTCAATCTACACGCTAACTATCGCGGCGGCGATACTCCTCGCCATCCTTCTGCCGGGGTTCGTCGGCACTCCCCTCAAACTTCTCTGTCGGATCAAAGTCTCGCCTTTCATAGCCACTCTCGGGACGATGCAGGTCTTTCGGGGACTTGTCCTGCAAATGACTGAAGGGTTAACTGTCTATAAGAACATTCCTCCCTCCTTCGGCAAGCTCCGCAACGGGAATCTCGCCGAGATTGTCCCGGTTGGGATTTTCGACTCAGTGGCGGTTTACCTGATACTCATCGCTTTCCTGGGCATCTTCGCCTTCCTAATTCTCCGGCGGACTCGCCTCGGAAGATATCTCTATTTCCATCGCATCCCCGCTGCGGTGATTTTCATCCTATTCATTGCGGCAGTGGCCGTTCTCGCGATACGGCTGCGAGGGTCCATACCCCTCCCCCTCATCCTGATCCTCATCATCGCTGCTCTTGCGAGTCTCGTGCTGCGATACACGCGCCTGGGAAGATATTCTTACGCCATCGGCAGCAACGTCGAAGCCGCCTACCATTCCGGCATCAAAGTGGGAATTTATATCGTGCTAATCTACGCGGTCTGTGGATTGCTGACGGGATTAGCGGGGATGATTCACTTCTCCTCTCTTGGGAGCGGCGTGCCGACAGAAGGGGTAGGATACGAGCTGCGAGTCATTGCGGCGGTGGTCATCGGCGGCGGCAGTCTCATGGGAGGTGAGGGATCGGTCTCAGGGACAATCGCCGGGGCGCTATTCATGGCAATATTGCTCAACGCGTGCGTCCATTTGCAGATTTCCGATTACATCCAGCAAATTGTTATAGGGGCCTTGCTTGTTCTCGCAGTGGCTTTCGACCAACTCTGGAAGCGAAAACTCCAAGGGGAGAGCCAGTGAATCTGGAAGCCGGGACAGCGCTCTGCGAGGACCACCCGGCACGGAAAAAAGGGGACGTTCTGCCTCTTGAATCCCCACGTCGCAGGAGCAGTCGGAGGCCTCCCGGAATTTGTGACGGCCGGCGCGACCGCGCAGCGCCGTCCACTCGGAGGCTTCCCGTCGCGTTAACGCTTCACCGCCGCGGCATTCTTTCGATGGCGCCTTGCCACTTCTTGCGAGGGTTGCATATAATGGCGAATCCGACTGCGCCCAGAAGCGTTTTTTGTGAGCCGACGGATAGATATAAAGCGTTTTTCTGCACGTTTGCGCCCGAGAGCAAAAGGCTGCGATGCATTCAGAGGACTATTTTGACGCCTATCGCAATGAGGTCACCCGGAATGTACGGCGAAACTTTTCTCTGAATCTTCTCGACGGGATTCTTTTCACATTCGGGTTCGCATTCATAGACGCGGCGTCGGTTCTTCCGGCATTTATTCGGGGTTTGGGCGCATCGGATTTCCTCATTTCGATTGTGCCGGCGGCTGAGGCCATCGGGTGGATGACGCCGCAGATTTTCATCTCAAACTTTGTGGAGCGGCTCGCTCGTAAGAAACCGTATGTCCTGGCCGTGGGAGCGTGGGAGAGGATACCGCTGATATTTGTAATCTTGCTTTGTTTTTTCGTCGGGAACTCCAGTCCGAGGCTTCTGTTAGCCGTTTGCCTCGGCGCTGTATTGACCTCCGCGGTGGCATTCGGATTTGTCAACCCCGCATGGTTCGACCTCGTCGCAAAAGTCACGCCGCTGCGCCGCCGGGCAAAGCTATCCGCTCTCAGGATGGGGTTGGGCACGCTGCTGGGAGTAGCTGCCGGCTTGATCGTCGAATGGGTGCTTAACCAGAGCAAAATCTCTTTCCCGCAGAATTACGGATTGTTGTTCCTGATGGCACTTTTTCTCATGGGGCTGTCGCTTTTCTGCCTGGCTTTTGTTCGTGAACCGGTTTATCCCCTCCGCAGCAAGAAGGTGAAGCTGAGGGATTACCTGTCCGGTCTTCCGGCAATCCTGAAAGTGGACAGGAACTTCAAAAATTTTCTCGGCGCCACTTTCCTTCAGCGGGCTACCATAATCGCCGTTGCCTTTTACATCATAAACGCCCTGGAAAAGTTCGCGCTTGCCGACAAATGGGTTGGGCGGTTCACCGTCTCCATCATGGCAGGGAGGATGGTCGCCACTCCGGTCTTCGGGTTTCTGGGGGATAAATTCGGACACAAAATCAACCTCGTAGCTGGCTCCATGGCGCATCTGGCGGCGGCGAGCCTCGCTATCATCGCTCCGAATGAGTGGTGGTACCTGGCGGTTTTTGCCCTGGTATCGGTGGGATTCTCCTCGCAGCAGGTTTCCCGCTTCAATATGGCGGTGGAATTTTGTGAGCCGCAGCGGCGTCCGACCTACGTGGCCCTTTCTAACAGCCTTCTCGGCCCGGTGGGCTTGATCGCCCTGCTGGGAGGCGTCCTGGTGAAGGTCGTGGGATACAATGGCATCTTCGCAATAGCGGGGTTGTTTGCCCTCGCGAGCGCACTGTTCATGATTATCAGCGTCCACGAGCCAAGAAAACGCCCCCCAACCCCCATCGCGTGTGGCTATAATGGCCGTTTCGCGCAGAATGACTTTCCACGCTGAAGGGGGCACTCTTCAACGGGCTTCGACGCCAGCGGCCTGCGACCGCCTCATTCAGGCAAGAATGGTTTCTTGCAGCCCCGACATTATGGCGGTGAATTCCTTCTTGACCTTCCGTGCGCTCAGGAGTCCTCCGCCCATGCCCGTCATTCCTCTTGCGACGACGACGGCCACATTCTCGCCTTCCTGAACGATGGTTATGTTGTACTTCTGTCGCCGCGTAAGCGGACCGACGATGGCGTGGGCTCCCGCGCTTCCTCGCCCATATACGCCCTGAGTCTTCGTGCCACTTTCGAGCCGATAGCCCCGGCCAGCCATAAAGAGCGCGACCTTATCCGCGATTCCTTCCACTGTAGCGCCCGAGAAGATTCGCGTTTCCGATTCCTTTGTGCTCTTTGAACCAACCATAACCACCTTGCTCATGGTGCCTCCTCCAGACTTATAGGTTAGACGATTTCTTGCTGGCGAGAGAGCCTGATTCAGGGTGAGATCGCCACTCGGTCCCTCGCCCAGCATCGGTTAGCGGGACCGCGGGAACAATTTCCATGCCATTCTGGCATTTCGCGTGTGTGCACGCAAGCAAAACCGACGAGACTGAGAGGAACGAGGCCGCTCTGTTATAGCGTCGTGGTGACGCTCAACCTGCGCCGAAAAACCCGAACCACAATGCCTCCATGCTGGTCTGTGCGAAAAACGCGGACGCCCAGCCCACTGTATCGCTCAAGGGTTTTCGGCGAGGGATGGCCGTAGATGTTGCCTGCCCCGCACGAGATAACTGCGACTTTCGGCGCCGCACGCCTGAGGAATTCATCGGAGCTTGACGAATCCGAACCGTGGTGCGGGACTTTCAGAAGGTCTGCGCGCAGGGAATCGCTTCGTCGAAGAATCTCCTGCTCCGCTTTCTTCTCGATGTCGCCGCACAACAGAACTGACGAACCGCGGAAATTCAGGTTTAAGACCACGGATAAATCATTTTCCGAAAGGCGCGCGGAGTCGGAGAGCACATGGGGATTGAGGATTTTGGCGGCTACACGATTCGAGAGGTGTAGCGTATTCCCAGCCCGGACCTCATGCGTGGTAATGCGCTTCTTCTTCACTGTCCGCAGGAGATTCTCGACGAGGGAAGTATCCGGCTCTTGCGGCCCGGCCCGTACGACAATCGCACGTGTGCTCATATCTTCCAGAACGGTTCGAAGCCCGCTGATGTGGTCGGAATCGTAGTGGCTGATGAGAATGGCGTCCAGCCTGTTGACGCCGGCCCAGCGAAGGAACGGTACGATGACGTAGCGGCCAATTTCGCTCCGGTCCGCCGAACCGCCGTCCACGAGCATCTTTCTGCCGTCAGGAAATTCCACGAACGCGCAGTCGCCCTGCCCCACGTCCAGGAAAGTGATCTCGATGGAATCCGGATGACGGCGAGCCATCTCCTTCCCGACAAATAGGATAACGACCAGAACAACCACAAGAAATATCGGAACAAACAAATGGCGAAAAGAACGCGCGAAACCCAGAAGCAAGAGCAAACAGTAAAAAGCAATGCAGAATGCGGAGGAGGGTGGGCTGACGTTGAAGGATGCGATTCGAAGCCCTGAAAAGAACATGGCCGCCGCCTGAAGGGCGCCAATCAGTTCGCCATTAGCTGCGTTGATCAGGTCGGCTGCTCCCTGCCAGAGAAGCCCAACGAGCCCTGCCAGAAAACCGAATGGAACGATGAACCCCACCAGTGGAATAACCGCCATGTTGCAGAACGGCGAAAGAAAGGAGATGCTGTTGAAGTAGCACAGCGTTAGCGGCAGAGAACCGAGGAATGCCGCCAGCGCGACTGAAAAAAGCCTCAGCGGCCACTCAATCCGACGGTAAAGCCATCTCCTGAAAGGCGAGATTGTTAGAAAGCCCGGATCGGGCCGAAGACGGAAAACCGAGACCAAGCCGCGAAAAATCCTATTGCTGAGAAGCAAAATCGAAAGAACCACCATGAAGGAGAGCTGAAACCCGGCAGTGAAGAGGTCTGCGGGGCGAAGGAAAAGAATGACTACCGCCGCGAAGGCGAGGCTGTTGATCGAATCGAGGCGCTTTTTGAGGAGCGGCGCAATCAGGAAAGAGGTGCACATCAGGGATGCCCTCATAACTGGCGGACGCATCCCCGTCAGAAACGCGTAAGCGAACAAAACCACCATGGTCATAAGCGAAGAGATGCTGTGCGGAACGAAAAAGAGACGAGAAAGAAAGAAGTACATTGCCCCAGCAAGGATTCCGACGTGAAGTCCGGAGATTGCCAGGATGTGCGCGGTGCCGGTTCTGACAAGAGCTTCTCTGAATTCCTCGTCCATCCCTCTCCTCTCACCGAGGACGACGGCGCTTAGAAAGGATTCTTCGTGCTCACGCAGGGAGCTTGCCGAGAAGGAACGGCGAATTTTCCTTTTCAGGGAATGGAGAGCCTGGAGGAACGGATTGGCGCGGTCGGCAGCATACCTGCGAATCGAATCGGCACGCATGCATAGATAGATGTCGTCTTGTGCGAGATATCTCCGAAAATCGAAGCCGCCCGGATTTCTTCGGGGAGCCGGTAGAAAAGCTTCGCCTGTCAGCTCCACCCCATCACCGTATCGGAGCTGCGCAGCACCTGCCGAGGACGCATAGACCAGGAGCTTTCCCCGCACGGGCTCCCATTTCTTTTCGTTGGTGTAGGGTTCACGCACGCGCTCTGCGTTGAACGTGAAGCTGACTCGCTTCTGTCCCCTTGCCCAGGGCCGACTGGTTCGCCTGACGGCAACCGGCTCAGCCACTACGACACCCCGCAGGCAATACGTTTTTTCCGGCTCGAGCTTGAAGTGGACATGACCCGGAGGCAAAAGCCAGCTCTTTACTCCCAGAAGCACTCCGACCCAGAAGACAACCAACATGCTCGCTGGCATCGAGAAAGTCGAATGCTTCATAAGCAGCCACACCGACACAAGGAAAAACGCCCCAAGCGGCACGAGAAGCCAGACCGTAAACTGCCGCGGAAAAACGAAGTAGCCGACGATAATCCCCGGAATCAGGAAGGTCGCAACCAGAAGCGATGGCCTTTTCAGCAGGAGCGGGGGAGGCTTTCCGGCAGAAATGGAAGGTGCCTCAGGGGTCGTCTCTGCCGTCATAAGTTCCTGGAGAGTATCTCATTTGGGTATTCTGTGGTGGAGCTTCCCGGAAGTCCACCAGTAGGCGCACAGGAGTAAGACAACCCCAAGGATAATGTATATGGTGGTCATCTCGCGTCTGCGCCTGCTCGCCTCGTATTGGTCTGACTTAGCGGACTCATCGAACGGGTTCTCCGGATGAGTCGTTCGTCCCGGCTGCACCGTTTCCTCGGAAGGAACGGGCTTTTCTTCAGGCGATGAAGTTTCCGGCGGCAGCACGGCAGCCAACGCCGACCCTGCATCAGCGGCAAGTGAACAGAAAACTACGACCACCGTTAAGAAAGTAAAAAGTATTCCCACCGGACATTCCACCGGGTTCTGATGGCCAAAAAGAGTCCGTTTGGGGCGAGACGGTTTTTCGTCTCCTCCTTAAGGGAATGCATATCACGGCCGCGTCCTGAAAGCAAGGTTATTGTGAATGCGGCATTGTACGAACCCAGAGCGCCCGAAATTCTGGCAGGCCGAGTAGTCCGGCACTCGCTCTCTGGCGAGATAGCCAGCGACCACCAACCACGCCTGCAAACCACAGGCCGCCGCGGGTCTTTGCAATAGGCCCGAACCGCACGCAAGTTAAAGGCATTGACGCGCAACGGCTTGTTTGCTACATATTCTCACGCTTCTCTGCGGTCCAGGAGCTTCTTTGAGAAGGCGGAAACCGAACGCGGTGGCGCCCGCCCCTTAGAGCGCAAGGCGAACGGCCCTCCCCCACCAGGAGCTTCGGCAAGGGCGTCAAGCCAAAGGGAGCATTGCCGACGACGCGGAGACGACTTCTTTCAGACAGGTAAACACCGCTTAAGGTGAATCACATTCGTGTCAAGGAGGTTACAGGCCAGTGCCAACAACTAAGTCAGCCATGAAGAGAGTCAGGCAAAATCAGAAGCGGAGGTTGAGAAATTCTTCTTTCAAATCGAAGCTGAGGACTCATCGGCGAAAGCTCCTGCGCGCCATAGCCGACCAGAAAAAGGAGGAATCCCGCAGTCTTCTGCGCGCGGTCATCTCCTTGTATGACAAGGGAGTCAAAAAGAGAATCTACAAGGCCAACACCGCTGCACGCCAGAAGTCCCGCCTGACGAGAAAAGTAAACACGCTGCTCAGCTCGACGCCTCCGGGTCCCCAGGCTTCGCAACCGGCCTCCCAGCCCGGGTGAGGCTCCCGCCGCAGGACGGAACGTCGAAGAGTTACCGACGCTTTCATCTCGCAAAAAACCCAATAGGAGAGCTTCCGCTGCACTGGCGCTGCGGTGCAAGCTAACTCCGGCAAAGCGCAACGAGCAGCATCTCGGCGATGCTGCGGTCATCGAGCTTCTCCGACCTTGCACGCAGCTCGGCATTCATGATGAGGCTGAACGACCTGCGAAGCAGTGCCACCGAAAATCTGTTGGCTGTTCTGATGAACTCCTCCATTCGCCATTTCGGGACGTTCAGCTCCCCGCAGATTTCGTCGGAGGAGCGGCCCTCCTGAATCATTTCCTTTGCGGCCCAGATTTTTTCGAGCTGCGACCGGACTATAGCTATTATTTTTGGGATTCTGCATCCCTCGCGCAGGAGGTCGGATAGGACTGTCAGCGCGAGGGTTGCATCCCGGCAAGCCACCGCGTCCGCAACGGCGAACTCCCTCTCGCTCCTGGTCCGGCCGAGGAGCGCTTCCGTGTGGGTTTCGTCAATTTCGCCTTGGTCTCCCGCCAAGCATACAAGCTTTTCAATCTCCATCGCCAAGCTGGTGATATTATTGCCGACATTGTCTCGCAGGCTTTCCAGCGCCGCCGGTGAGATTCTCTTCTTGTCTTTTGAGAGGAGAAAGGCAGCCCACTTCTCGAACTCCGAGGGAGGAGGGGAGGATACGTCAATGATGCGAGCTTTCCCCTTTGGGATTGCCTGATGTGGGGGCATGGGATAACGATGCGAGGTTGTATCGGTGAGGACGAGGACGGCTGCCGGAGTTTGACGGGAAAGGTACCCCTTGATGACTTCAAGGTCGGTCTGCGGAAAATCCGAAACGTTGCGAACCACCACGAGGGATTTCTTGCCGAAGAGAGGCTCCGTGGAAGCCGCCGCCACCGCCTCCGAGGCTCGACAATCCGCCGCATACAAGACAATGTAGTTTGCAGCCGCGTCCTCTCCCTTGCCGAACGTGAGGTCTTTCAGCCTGGAAATGATGGCGTCGGCCAGAAACGTTTCGTTGCCCCACAGAAGGTATGTTCCGTGGGGCTTGAGGGAAGAGAGCAGTTCCTTGAAATCCTGCAACCGCATGTCTGTGAGCGACCCCATTGGCCGCCGCCCGGGCCTACTTGTTGCCCTGGTGGCTGACGGACGTTCGAGACAGCAAGCAGCCGGCGACGCCTTTTCGCCAACCGGATACCTTACCAGCCCTCGACGATAGCCTCGACGATGTCATGGGCGAGGTCCTCCATCACCATCGGAAGAATCGCTCGTTCCGAAGAGTGCAGGTCTCCCCCGGCCGCAAACACATGGTCGCCGCTGAACTGCCTCTTCGACCAGATTTCTTCCTTGCCACGAAGGTCCTTGAGGGCAGCGCTCACGGTTATGGTCAGACGGTACTCTATGGGACGCGACCTCAGAAGACCACTCCCCTCGTCATCGCGTGGCAGCGTGCGGAGGTATTTGTAGCGAATCGGCGTGCGGACATAGTCAATGATCGTGCACTCCAAAAGAAGGTCCGGGTCATTGTCAACGACAGCGAGAGTTCTATCCACATTCAACTGCTCGATGACGGCATTTGTGGCCAGGGACCCGAGATTCGGCTGGTTGGTCTCGTTCCTGAACATGGGGACGCCGATGGTCTTGTATCGCTCGGGAAGAAGCGTTCCGACATGGTAGCCGGCGCACCCTGCGGCCCCGACACAAGCAGCCGAGATAACAACCGTTAACCTTGCCGCAACAGAAACGCTCACCTCATTCTCCCTGCCTGTCAGGACAAGCACCAAAGCCAGATGTCAACTTCGGCTGCTCCGCTGGCATGTCTGCACGGGTCTCGCATCCGGGTTCTTGCGGAGTTGGCGGTGCCACACGGAGCGCACGCGCCCTGAAGAAACTTCCGCGAAGGCGCCTGCGGGCCGCGAGACTGGCCCCCGCAATAGCTGCGCCCCAGCCAATCTTTTGCCGGCACCTCGAAGCCGCTGTCAGCACGAACTCACGAGCCCTTGGCCGGAGCCTTTTCTTCAAAAGCACCCCGTTTCTGAAGACCCTTAATCCTCTCTTCGGCTTTTGCCGCCCACGAAGATAAAGGATGCCGCTGGACGACCTCGCTGTAGTACATCAGCGCGCTCTGAAATCTCTTCTTTTTCTCGTAGAACTGCCCCACTTCAAAGGCCCCCTTCGCTTTTTTCTCGTCGAGCGACATCACCTTTTCGCGCGCTTCCTTGACGTATTTCCCATCCGGATACTTTTCAACGTAGCTTTTGAAGTTGGTGCTGGCAAGCAATATGGACTTCTCGTCGTAGCGTGCGCGGAGAGCTTTTTCGTAATAGCACGACCCCACCCTGAAAAGAGCGGTCTCTGCGGCGGGCGTCCCGGGATAATACTCCACGACCGACTGGTAACTCTCAACAGCCTCGTCGAAGTTTTTCTTTTTCTCCTGCAATTCGGCTGCAAGGAGCTTGGCTTCCGCAGCGAGCTCCGCGTAGGGAGCGGTCTCCACCAGCTTGTTGAAGTACTCGATCGCAGCGCCCCTCGCCCTGAACAGCCTCAGCTTGATGAGCCACAGCGGCTTCCTTTTCCCTTCGTAATAGTCCTTGGCGATGGCGAACTGACGCCGAATCACTTCCTTCGGATTCGGGAAGGATGGGTATTTCTCGAGAACCTGCTGATACACCTTGAAAGCTCTGTCCGGTTTATCCAGCTCTTCATAGCAGAGGCCCATTTTGAACATCGCGACCGCAGCCTCCGGAGAGGTGGGAAAGTACTTCAGAGTCTTTCTGTACTCCCGCAAAGCGCCTTTGAAGTCCCTCTTTTTCTCGAAGCTCTCAGCGTATTGAAACTGCTCTCTGGCGTTTTCCTTCGTGATGTCGTTTACGTTGCGAAACCTCCTGGTCTCTTTCGTCCAGATCCACGCCCCGTGACAAGGAGCGTGTAATAAAAGAGACTCCAAAACAACCAGAAGAACAACGACTGAGTACAACCTACCGTTCATTTTTCTCTTAGCTCGTCTCGTTTTGCGATTGGCTCCTCAAATGGCGCGGCCGTTTTCCGCCACTATCCTTCTGCGCCCCTTGATACAGCACACAATCGAGCCGCGCGCCCTTCAGGACGGATAATCGCACCTCCCGCATTCTGAAGGCCTATCATAGTCAGCGCGAGTGGCAAAGTCAATCCACAAGCGCACAGGGGGGAGAATCTGTTTGAGGGGCTCGTGTGTCCTCGTTCACGTCGGCGGCCTGATCCCGCCTTCCGCGGGACCCCGCTTGGGCCCCGGGCGCGGTTCCGAGCTGAGGGATGCGCCGCAATAGGCCCGGATAGAACTGGGGGAAGATTGTGCGCGCCGCTTCACTTGCGTTCGTCACATTGCCGGCTTGCCCACAAAGGAGAAGCTCGTCCGGCGAGATGCATCTTTGGGGCTACTGGCGCGAGATGTCTTTCGCGAAAGACTCACCTCTTCCCCGATATCCGCAGGGGAAAAATCGCAGCCCAGGCAGGCTACTCGATGACCACGCCAGCGTAGCCGACAACGTAACTGTAGTCTTTTGTCACGTCATAGCTCGTAGTGTAGGAAACCAGGCGCGCTTTTGTTGCTCCGAGAAGCTTCGCCGCGGTTAAGGCGACAGCAACCGGCGCCGGCCCGCACATGGTTATCAGCTCCTCATTCACCACGCGGAGGAGCTCCCTCGCATCGAGCCGCAGCATGGCATCAATAGCCTTCATGTCTTTCCGCCGGACTTCTTGTTGCCTCGCCGGGTTGGAGCGCTCGGTGTGAGACATGTCGGTGCTGGCCACGATGAGCGTCTCTTTCCCTGATTCCCCTATCGTCTCGGCGATGCATCCGCCAAGAGCCTCAAGGCTCGATTCATCCACGGAGCTGATGGCGATGGGGACAATCTGCACTCTCGCATTGGCGTAGTGCAAAAATGGAACCTCAACCTCCAGAGAATGTTCGCTCTCATGAGCCGTAGCGTCCTCTTCGAGGAACTCGCAACGTTTCTTCAGGGAAGCGGCGAATTCAGAGTCAATCGTGACCTCCCCGGAGGGTATTTCCCACGACCCCTCGCTCATGATCGCGAAATCGCTCCCCGCTCCCCAGTGATTCGGACCGAGCACGACGACTGTGCCGGGGACTTTCACCTCCGAGAACACAGACCCCCCGGTCCGACCGGAGAAATCGTACCCGGCATGAGGAACAACCACCGCGATAGCCGTCTTGCTCCCCTTCGCCGGCATGTACTCCTCGATTGCTCTCTGGAGAGCGCTTTTACTCGATGGATAAAACCTGCCGGATGCTGCCGCTTTTCTTTTCATAGTGAAAACCCTCCCCTCCGTAGTCTGGCTGCGAGCTGGCGGAATCGCCTCTCGCCGGGCGCCTCCGGCCGCAAAGACCCTCGAGGCTCAAAACGACAGCGGCTTGCCGTCGAGGCCCACGTTCATTGCCCGGACCAGGACCTGCCGCCGTGAGCCACTATCCGAAACCGCCCCGGCATTCCGGCCTTCACCGGAAATTGCCGTGCAACCTCAGCTCCTCGCGCAGCTACCGAACCTGCAATCGCTCGCGGCTCCGGTTGGCCAGAGAGCACTCGCCGCACGCTTTTCCGACGGGACGCTCCGCTCGCTCGCAGGGTAATGTCAAGAAAAGTGTGTAATTTGGTTTGGTGTATTCTCCGGTCATGGTTAAGCAGCGTGTCTATTGGTTAAGGCGATTTCTTTTATTCGATAGGATGTTCTAAGCCACCTGGTATTATGAT
>Ga0315312_1000225_pt1 | contig 83255 bp, 87 predicted proteins | sample TDP7_MG_FD_203629 | JGI IMG/M metagenome (GOLD analysis project Ga0315312, IMG submission 203629) | Freshwater sediment microbial communities from Lake Towuti, South Sulawesi, Indonesia - TDP7 | ecosystem: Environmental > Aquatic > Freshwater > Lake > Sediment | place: Indonesia: South Sulawesi...
CGTAGATGAGGGAACTAAATTCACACATGTGATAGACGCTGAATTACCTTGGGGAGTTTTTGGCAAGTTTCTCGGCAGAGTGATGAGGGGAGCGGGTGAAAAGGATGCCGAGAAATCGCTAGAGAAACTGAAAAGCATTCTGGAGAAATAGACGCTCACTTTTAACTTATGGAAGTCTGTTCCTTAAGGCTTAAGTAGTCAATTCGCCTCTTTTAGAAGTGAGTCTCAAAAAGAATTATGGAATGCCAATCCATAATGATTAAATTTTAATCTTAGATTCATGAGCTGCTCAATCCATGATCTTAACGTTCTTTCTCCAAGACACTTTACGGTTAAAGACTACATGGTAAGAGCCTTCACTTGACTTAAGTTAAGCGTCTATTTCGAGTCTAAAGTTGAGATTCCAAGAATCAAACACGGCGATAGACAGACTATTGAAACCTTGATCAATGAAGAGGCTCTATTATTTGATTTTATAAATGCGATTTTCTAAGATTGAAATTTTGAGTGTGATTTTTTAGCAGAATTAGTTTAATTAAACCTCGTTTCTCTTAATTTCAAATGAAGTACATCACTAAGGAAGAAGTTAGAAAACTTACCGGCTTAACTGAAGTCGAGGTTAACGACTCTCAGCTCGAAAGAATTATCGATGATGCTGAGAACCTCGTAGAAACATATACGGATAAGTCTTGGTCCAGCTCTGACAGTAAATATTCCAAGATCCAGACAGCCACACACTTCCTTGCAGCTTCACTGACCTATGAAAGTCTTCCTAAGACGCCTGAGAATGAAAGCTGAAACTATTAGAAAGTATGTAAAGGATATGGATGGATTGCTTGAAGAAATGACTAAAGCTCAAGCTGTCGATTCTTCTACGTTGAAGATTACAGAGGAGACAGTGATTTTCTTATCTGGTAGAGTCTTCAGATTCCTTGATTTTGAAGGTATCTACATAGGACATCAAGAATCTGGTGATTTAGACGCTATGGCATTGAGACGGAACTGAGATTTTATAAACACCGAGTTCGAGGTTTGTGGCTCAAATTTTAAGAATCACCATCATGATTCGAAGAGCTGCGGTTTGATCGTTTGCTGGGAAGATGATTCGGGAGAAGACTCAGGATGTTGAAAAAGACTTATATGCAGTTAGGAGCAAGACTATTATTCATGAAAGCGAGAAAATCTCTTCTCACCTCTGCTATCGGCTTCATGTTGATTTTGTCGATCTCTGAGCTTTTCGTCTCCACCCATGTTGCATTCAACGGCCAGTTTCGACTAAAACCTCTCATTGGGGCAGTCTATAGTCAAAACATGGTGCCTATAACAGGCGCCATGGTAGTCGCCTCCGGATCGAACGGTACTGGATTCAGTACGACCGATTCTTACGGGAGATATCAAATAGCCGAAGGACTGGGAACAGGTGAATACTCAGTGACTGTTACAGCCAAAGGCTACATAGACCTGAGGATTGAGAAGGTTCAAGTTGTTGCGGGAGAGGAAACTTCAGGCATCAATTTCCTTCTAAAACAATCTGGAGCAATATCGGGCAAGGTTACGGGAGCAGGCAACAAGCCTCTCAAAGGGGTTCTTGTCTACGCAATGCAGACTACTGGGACGGGTGGTAACGCTTCATCCTATGCTTTGACGGGTGAAGACGGTTCATACGTCATCAACACGGGACTATCAACAGGTAAATACAACGTTACAGCAGGATGGTATGCATTAGGTCTCTTGGGAGAGACAGTGGGCTACATTGCTAAATCGAAATCCGACGTGAAAGTAGTTGAGGTTGAGGAGACATCGGACGTGAATTTTCAACTGGAGATATCCGGAGCGATCTCTGGCAAGGTGACTACGACAGAGGGAATTCCGCTACTGGGTTTGATGGTTGTAGCAACGTCGTCGGACGGTAAGTATTTTGGCTTCGGATACACTGATGGTAGCGGCAACTACAAGATAACTAATGGTTTGGGCACAGGCAGCTACAACGTACTCGTATTCAAGGGAATGATGCCTAGCTTCAAGAGCGACGTCTCGGTAACTGCTGGAGAAGAAACCCCTAACATCGACTTCGAGATCTCTATCCCACTCTCCGGAACTATTAGCGGAAGAGTAACAGATATCCGCGGGAATCCAGTAAAGGACGCATCGGTTCATGCTTCAGGCCCGGAGGGTCACGGACAGGCGAAAACTGATGTAAACGGCTACTACGCTATTTCTGAGGGCTTAGGTACAGGCGACTACACCGTTTATGCGACGGCTCTAGGCTATGATCCGAGCTCATCTATCGCGGTTGGTGTTACAGTTAATCAAGAAACAAAGGGGATTGACTTCCAGCTTGAGAAGATTTCAGCCATAGTCTCGGGGAAGATTTCGGGTGAGGTCAAAGGAGCACCGACCGCCATAGGACCGGAGGCCCTCTCGGTCACAGTTTCAGCCAACCCATCAACCATAGGTTCAGGCGGGACTTCAACGATAGAGATATCTGTAAAGAGCAATGGAACCCCCATTCCAGCCTCAACGGTTACTCTCACTTCAGACAGGGGTGGGGTCTTCTCTGAAGTAACAGATCATGGTGATGGCACTTACACGGTCATTTTCACAGCTCCAAGCGTGGCAGCATCTACTCCATGCATGATAACTGCTTCGGTCTCCAAAGCTGGCTATACGAGTGGCTCAGGACAAGGGGAGGTTGCATTGGAACCTCTTCTGGCTCTTGCAGTCACAGTTACGACCAGCCCTGCAACAATCTATTCCGGCGGGGAATCAACGATCACAGTCTCTGTTGCGAGTCAAGGAACAGTCATCACTGGCGCAGCCATCAGTCTCACATCCGATAAAGGTGGAGCCTTTTCCATGGTGACAGACCGTGCCGACGGGACATACGAGGCTACGTTTACAGCCCCGGACATAACCGCCGAGACCATATGCACCCTAGCCACGACAGCCTCAAAGTCTGGGTACCTAAGCAGTTCAGGACAAACAGATGTGATGGTGCAACCCCTAATCCTCAACATCTATGTTAAAGATACTGACGGAAACCCGATAGCCGGCGCCACCGTGTCCTCAACATCCCAACCCAGCGGTCAAACCGCCCTAAGCGGAACCACAGATGTTAACGGGCTTGTTCGTTTCAGCGGCGTTCTGAAAGGTTCGTACACGATTACGGCGAGTAAAACTGGCTACGAGGAGAAAACATGGACAGTAACGGTCACGGCCGGACAAGCGACAACAGAGACCATCAATATATCCAAGCCAACCGAGCCAACCAAGTTTCCATGGGTCTTGGTAATAACGGCGATTGTCGCGGTCCTCATTATAGTTGGAGCAGTTGGCGCAGTTTTTATGATGAGGAAGAGGACACGTAAGGCATAGACAGCAGGAACTCTCTATCTGGTCTTTGTCGAAGCTCAACTTCTGCATATTTTAAATCAGGCAATTTGAGAAGAAGAATGAAGTCAAGAGTACGGTTAGATTTGGAGCCCTACTGGCGCCAGATGACAAAGTTGATAGAGCAACGAAATGAGGGGAAAGAACAGGACGATCGCCTTTTAAATCTCTCAATCCACTTTTAGAATAGTGGTGTCGAAGCTGACTACGGAGAAAGCCTCCGGATTTCTCAGATTGATTCGTCCTGTTAACTGCGTCATGATGGGTTTCGCTGTCATAGTGGGGGCTTTCGTCGTTAGAGCAGATATCTCTTCATACGTTGATGATTTTTGGAAGTTTACTCTCGGCTTTTCAACCGCTTTCACTTTTACTGGAGCCTCTATGGCGATAAATGATTATTGGGACAGAGACATTGATAAGATAAATGAGCCGACCCGACCGATCGCAAGTGGTGTGGTTTCTCCTATTGAAGGCCTGATTCTGGCCTCCATATTAACTTTGGTTGGTTTCCTGGCGGCTGCGCTACTTAGTCCCTTATGTCTAGCGACAGCCGTTGTCTCCTGGCTTATCTCGGTATCTTACAACACGAAAGGTAAGAGGACAGGGCTTCCTGGGAACTTACTTGTAAGCCTCTGTGTCGCTGTTTCACTCATTTATGGAAGCTTTATCATCAAAGAAGGACTTGGATTATCTGCTGTCATTTTTGCTTCTCTTGCTTTCCTCTCTAATACCGGAAGGGAAGTGACAAAGGGCATTGTTGACGTTCAAGGGGACAAACTTAAGAACATTAAGACAATTGCGGTCTCGCATGGAGAGAAGACTGCGGCATACGTTGCATCCGCCTTTTACGTTCTGGCCTCATCTCTAAGTCTGTTGCCACTCTATTTCGAATTGGTCTCGGTATGGTTTCTCCCTTTCGTTCTTTTCGCTGATGCCGGATTTCTCGCATCTTCTGTCATGCTCATCCATGATCACTCGCTTGAGAATGCTAGGAGAATCAAGAACCTAGCGTTGCTATGGATGGGTTTCGGATTGCTCGCATTCATCACCGGAAGCCTAATTAGATAGACATTTTGAGGAAAATCTTCTAGGTGGCTGATATGCAAGAGCCGTTTTTGCTTTGCGTTGTTGTTCTAAAGTATAGTTTTAAATCAAGCGCTGACAGATTTGTATGCGGAGACGTGAACAGGTAATGAGCGCCCCACCTGAGTTTTGGTGGACCTCTTTCTTGCCCTTGATCATTGTTGGCGTTGTGATCTTAGGCGTACTATTTTTCATAATACTTGGCGTTCTGGTAAGCCGTCGCGTGACGATCTCAGTGAGGACGGGCGGGGCTATTGCCCTTACGTTGGCTTCCATCCTTCTTCTAACTGGACTCTGGTCAATGTTCCTCTCACCTCTCGCGACCTATCAAGAGACAAAGAATAGTTTCTACCAGCCCGCCACAATAGATGGTCTCAAGACTTGGACTTACTCCTTTACTGTCCAAGAAGAAGACAACATCGACGGCTCTGTTGGCGGAATTAGGATAGATCAAGACCCCAACGCTTCCGATAAGACCTTCGACTTGCGAATCTACGATCCAGATAACAACCCCATCTGGTCAGAAACAAACATCACATACAGCAAATACTTCAGCATCAAAGCCATGAAGTCGGGGCTCTACAAGGTTGAGGTTCAAAACCGATACACACAGACCATCGAAGTCTACGTGCAGATCACTGTAAACGCAAAAGTGACGTTTCGCCCCCTGGAACCGCTCGGCCAATGGCTATCCCTCATATCGATTCCAGTATTCGGATTAGGCATCTGGGCCTCAGGCCTATTCACAACTATGCAGAGAAAGGGAAAGAAAGAACCCGTGAACATAGATGCATGACAACGAAGTCGTCGAAGTTAGGAATCTTATCAAACGGTTTGGGGATTTTGCAGCTCTAGACAACGTGTCCTTCAAGGTATGTAAGGGAGAAATCTTCGGTCTGATAGGCCCAAATGGGGCTGGCAAAACTACAACTTTGAGGATTCTCGCCACCCTCCTATTACCTACTATGGGCTATGCTAGAGTTTTGGGCTATGATGTCGTAAGGGAGGCTGATAAGGTTCGCTCAAAGATCTCGTACCTGGCTGAAGATGCAGGAACCTATAGGAACCTGACCGGTTACGAGTATCTCTCAATAGTCGCCAGAATATACTTTGGCTCTCTGGCTGAAGCTGAAGACGCTGTTGAAGAAGCCGTAAAGATTTCGGGACTGGGCGAAAGGGTCACAGAGAAGATGAAAACCTACAGCAAGGGCATGAAGAGGAGGATACAAGTAGCCAGAGCCTTGATGACCAAACCTAAGATGGCTATTCTGGACGAACCCACGTCTGGACTAGACGTTTTCCACGCTCAGCACGTGAGGGGAATCATCAAGGAACACGTCGAGAAAGATGGAGCCGTCATCCTGTCAAGCCACAACATGCTTGAAGTTGAGCACCTATGCTCCCAAGTAGCCCTCATATATCGAGGACAGATCATGATTGAAGGCAACCCCCAAGAGATCAAGGAGGAATATGGGGCGACAAACCTTGAGGAAGCATTTCTGGAGGCTGCTGGAAAATGGGAAACCTGAAACCTTTGGTCGAGAAGGAAGTCAAAGATCTGTTAAGGGACCCCAGAATATACATAGGCCTCCTAATTCCAATTCTGATGCTACCCTTGATAGGCTTCGCTATGTCAGTCGCTGTAAGGAGTGCCACGGAGGCCGCAATGAAAGAGATGAAAGTGGCTGTCCTAGATCAAGATGGAACAGAAACCAGCGGCAATCTCATATCAATTCTAACTCGTATGGGCTTAAACATGCCGAAAGTCAGTGCCAACAGTCTGGACAGAGCTATTGGGGAAGCTAGAACACTTGAATCTAAAGCCTTACTGATAATCCCTGAACGTTTCGAGGAGAATCTGCTCAGCTTTGGAAAGGTGAGCGTGAAGGTCTACTCTATCGTGGACAGTGTCGGGCTAGGTTCCGAAGGCGCATACGCGGCTATAGATGGAGCTTTGGAGACAGCTTCGGAGATTCTGAGCACCATGCTGATATCAAAGCTAGCCCCCAATGTTGAACCCGATGTTGTGAGAAACCCATTGAACGTAACAAGATATACCATAATTAAGGATAGGACTATCAAGGTCTCTCCCAGGGTTCTTTTGGGACAACTCGTAATAGGATACGGCATAATGGTTCCCATGATTCTATTCATCTTGGCCATAACCGTGACTCAGATAGCAGCAACAGCAACTGCCGTTGAGAACGAGGAGAAAACCTTGGAAACGCTTTTGACATTCCCCGTTACGCGGTACGATATACTTATGGCCAAGCTGTTAGGATCATCCATTGTAGCTATCTTGGGAGCAGTCTTATTCACAGCAGGTTTCCTCTTGTACTTTGAAGGATTGTTCTCCCTGCCGGGCATGGAGATCGGCGTTGGAGCCGTCTTTCATGCTTTGCCGCCTCCACCACTGGAGACTTACACATTGCTGGCTCTGAGCTTGATTCTGTCGATACTTTTCATAACATCCTTGGGCGTCGTGATAGGAGCTCTTAGCAGCGACGTTAGGATGTCGGGCTCCCTGTTAGGAGTGGTTATCATCCCAGTTTTGATTCCGTCTATGCTGATAATGTATGGTGATCTGAAGTCTCTACCCCTAGCCTTCCAGTTATTCACCTATGTTCTACCTACGTCGTATCCAATGATTATGGCTAAGGAGATGATTATTTCAACCATACCAATCGAAGTCATCTACGGGATTCCATATTCAGCTGCTTTAACCCTAATAGTCTTGTATGCAACCAGCAAATTACTGGCACCTGAGAAGCTCTTAACCCTACAATATAGGCTGAGGCTGAGAAGAACGAAGAGTAGACGAGCAAAGGACCTCGAATGAACAACACCTGGCAAAGCGGAATAGAGGACTAGCGCACGATCTAGAATCTGGCGAGAACCATCACTGCTCCGCTCGATCCTTGAGCCGCGCCCGGTTCCCAGTTAGAGGCCTAAAGTAAACGAACACTAGTGGTTTGGTAGTGCAAATTTTACCAGAACTCAGCCGAAAGGGAAAGGTTTATAAGTAAATATTTACAATATTTTGGTAAATACGGCAGGAACCGAAATGGGACTGCTCTCAAACCACGAATCGATCGTCTGGCTGGAGTTCCAAAAGGGAAAGTCCACCAGCATTATTGCGGAGGAACGAGGGGATGAGTTGAGCAGCCCAGCCTATGTGTCGCGGGTGCTAAACAGAGCTAGGAAAAAGATAGCGAAGACGCTGAGCGAACACGCGAACAGCCACCGGCTCGACATTGAAAGTCTCTTAGACTACAGAGGACTACTAATCGGTTTCGACTTTCAAGCAAACGCCCAAGTCTACATCATCTACACTGAAAGACTAGGAATCATCGTCTGGTATAGGCATGATTCCTACGCGGGAAAACTGTGTCCCGACTGCCCAAAGGAAGCCGAGTGCAGGGATACATTGAATGTAATCATGGACGAATACAGCATCTCGCTAAGACCTGATGAGGAAAAGCTCTACATGACAGAACAGTCCAGTGCGATCTTCAATAAGCTTGCAGCAAAAGAGATCCCTCGATATAGAAGAAAAGATGAAGGTGATTGAGTATGGGAAAAGAAATCAAGGAAAAAGTGATTAAACCTCCCGTTGAACGTGTAACCAGTGGAAGAATCTTCAAGCCGTCCAAGGCTTACATGTACAAGATGATTGTTCAAGGCATATTCTTGGCGGCAATGTTGTGGCTTATGGTTGTCCTCAGCTTCATTGGAATGAGCTTCTTGGTTGCCTACACAGATCCCGCGAAGTATCCGGATGCCATGCAACACATAAACACTTGGCTACCTCTCGTGAATTTCTGGGCTTTTGTTCCCCATCTTGTTTGGCTGATACCTGGCCTGATCTGCATCCCAGCCTATTTCAGGAGCATCGAGTATTCCGTCAAAGCCGAAAGTGGCGAGTCTATGCCCGAGGTATACGTGAAGAAGGGCATACTCACCATAACACGTAAACATGCTCCCTTTAGAACAGTGACAAACATATCCAGCCATGCAGGACCATTCGATCGCCTGTTGGGAATTGGGTCAGTTCATGTGGAAACTGCTGGCTTCTCTGGCACTAGTCAGAAGGGTCCAGAAGTGAAACTGGAAGGCATCGTCTTCTACGAGGAAGTCCGAGACTTCATACTCAACGAGCTCAGAAAGTTCAGAACGCCCTATGTGACTGGAACAGAACCCGTCCCTCAAGCTGAAGAACCAGTACCACGTATGAAAGGCTTAGATGACGAGATACTGATCACTCTACGCGAGATACGCGACATATTGAAATCAGGCAGCCCAAAAAAGCAAAAGCAAAGAAGAGAGAAACTTGTCGAATGAGAGGAGATTCGAATGAAGGTAGTGATCCACACACAAAAGTTGTCCAAGTACTATGGCAAGAATGGCGAGGTCAAGGCAGTCGATGAGCTAAGTCTCGATGTCTACGAAGCGGAGACCTTTGGTCTGCTAGGCCAAACGGAGCAGGTAAGACGACAACTGTTCGCCTTTTAAACTGCATCATGAAGCCTTCCAGCGGAACAGCGACTGTTAATGGTTACAGGATTCTTAAGCAGGAGAACGAGGCGAAAAGGGCAACGGGCCTTGTCCAACATCTGACATACAGTTCTCGTTATGTGAATCTCAGAATGGAAAGGTAGCCGCCTATATACTAGGAGTATAGGGAAGCCCTCCGTTTGCTACTCTTGATGACCTTTCCGACGCACTATTTCTTCCCTGGTTGATACTATTGATAGTATATCCCTTCTCACAAGAGAAGAGTCGTTGAACTGCGTCAAGGAAATGCGTGCTCCCTGTGCGTGACTAAAACTTAATATCTTTCTCTCACTAACGTACGTATTCCCTTCTTCTCGTTTCCTCCTTTACTCTCACTCACGTATCAGCAACTCGAACATTCTGTTCCTATGTAGCCCTATTTCACGAGTGTATTCCTTTTTCAGAAAGGGACATGCGCGTTATTTCCATTCACTGGGAGCTATCGATCGATAGGTTGATCGAGTTTTTCGCTAGTTTTTCTGAAGGAGAGGATCAAGCCGTATGTAGATATTGTCAAAAGGGGCATATGTAACACTCCATTCCACCAGAGACTTGGTGCGAGAAAGAAATTCACCATGATATTGTAGACACCGATGATAGCGCCAACCAAGGCTGTAACTCTCAGCGTCGCCACGTTCACTCTTGGATGATACAACGTGAGTATTGACAAGTATATAGGCGTCATCATGCAGAAGGTCAGTCCAGCCTCGTTTGTCAGCAGTTTGACTGGGTTGAAATCCTGTACTGCAGAAACGCCTGAAATGCTACATGGATACCAAAAAGCCAGGAATGCCGCCGGCATCACCCAGTACTTCCACGATGGCTGTTTCTGTGGTGTGAAATCATTCTTCTGAATGCTTGCTTCCCAGAACCAGAAACTAGCGACGATAGTGAACATCGCGAGGTTCAGCGTTATGATTCCCAGACCATATTTCCCGGTTACTGCAATGCTTTGAAGAAATGCAAAGAGTACATAGTTTATGCCTACATAGATACTGAAGACCCGACTAGCACGGCTGCCTACCCAGACTATGGACAGAACTAGAACAATCGGTGCGATTTTGAAGATTGGATACACAGTCGGATAGTTGTACACTAAGGCATTGCTGAGTACCTCTCCTGTTATCCATCCTACCTCGGACCAGTCGAACCCTCTTGATGCATATGGGGGCACAAAGAATTGCATCAGAACGAAGAGAAGAAGAAACCACCACTTCCCAGTTATCAACTCCAGCTTATCCTGTACGTTCTCTTTCCTCATCCAACTACCTCCTTAGCAGACGTTCAATCGATGAGAATATGAATCTTTTGGGCTATTGGTCGATCGACATCTTGCTTCATCCCTTCATTGAGAATTGTTGTGCTTCATCTGAACAATTTTCTTCGGGCATCTGACATCTCCATCATCAAGTAACGTATCGATTTGACACTTATGATATACTGCGGAAGATAGTTCTAGACTTGGTTAATGTTCTTCGTCTTCGAAAACGAATAGGTCATCTATTGTTGTTTTCAGAGCTCCAGCTACCTCGTGAACCTTCCTAGAGTCTGCGGCGTCGCCAAGTAAATGATTAGGCCGGACGCAAACAAAACAATGCCTATTATGTTGAGCCATTCAATACTGGGTTGGCCATGTTGAAGTACGATAAGGTCCCAAACGGATATGGTCAACGCACCGTATGTTACAATACTTATCGCTGGAAACAGGAACTTGTCGGCTTTTTCCGTAGTGTGCAATTCTCTCTCCAATTTCCTCTTCATTCAGTGTTACCTCGTTTCCGCCTAGCGCTTGCCAAAAATGCCTGTCTAACCAGAAAAACTTTGTGATTTCAATCTCCAGAACCAAGATTCGCAGAGACTAAAAACCTTACAAGGAATCTTCCGTGGGAGCTCACTTCAAATTTCGCCTAGACAAGGGGTCGCGTTGAGCAGAACAGTCTGGCGTGTCCCGATTCGATAAGCCCACTTCATTAGTGAAAAAACTTTGCGTTCAATGTTCAAAAGATCAATTCCTTCGGCGTCTATGCAAATTTCATGAGTTCATGCTCTCAGAGTCTCCTACTGATCTGTTCTTATTCTCGAACAAGTTTTTCACTGTCTGTTCCAAAGTGTAGTAATATCTTGCCGTAGACGGTTAGCTACTACATCACTGAGAAAAGATGAGGATGCAGAAAGCTTGAACAGAAAAATCTATAGTATTCTCGCGCTGATGATCATAGTTGGCATCTTCGGCGCTTGGTATTTCTACGGTCAGATGGTACAGACATCGAGACCTCAAACGATACGGGACGACTTTGAGAATGGGTTCGGCAAATGGATCGCGGACTCTGATGTGCCGCTGGATCCTAACAATCCAGGTTATAGTGTAGAATGGCGCATAGAACGAGTGACGAACGTTTCCATATCTGGCCAGTATTCCCTGAAGTTCTTCATCGACGGAAGACAGGATGACGGAACCATCTGGATAGAAAGAAGAATAAGTGCCCAAAAGAACTCAGATATCCAAGTTAAGGTATCCTTTGTGTTCTACAGTGAAACCGAAAGTTTCAATACGATAGCAGTAGTGTGTGCATATGCCGGAGTCCGCAACCCAGAAGCCGAGGCAGATTTCACTATTGTCGGTCCTGCCAACGAAGTTGCTGGGTGGAAAGATTACGTTTACACGGCGACTGTTCAGACGGGTTCCAGCGAAGAAATTTGGGTGGCTCTAGGAATCTCGGTACGGTGGGAGACACGTATGGCCTACAACATAGACGATGTTGATATAGAAATTAAATGACCCGCACCCCCTAGGGCTTGCAATCTCTCACGGATCCGTGAGGTGCGAGATTATTAGAACGAGCCCATCCTAATTGTTTGAGGCTTCGTATCTGTCCTTGATCATTGAGGTACGTTGTTGGCGATCCCAGAGATTACGCGTCTCATTTTCCCATAGACCAGTCTTGAAAGAAATTGCTTGAGCAGGATTATCATCTGAAAATCTTATTAAGATCGAGATAACATTTGACATATTGGAAAGGTGAGATCTTGGTTTACTGTCCTAAGTGCGGAACTAAGAACGAGGATGACGTCAAGTTTTGTGTCCAGTGTGGCGCACCTTTATACGAGAAAGAGGTCTCGAAAGCTAAGGCTGAAGAACGATGCTTCGGTTCGAAGGAGAGGAGGGAGATGGAAACATGCTTCGGGCTTCCATATGCCGGTCAGATCTTCGGTATAGTGATCGGAGTTCTCATCATAATCTGGGGCCTAATATGGGTTTTACAGCAATCTGGAATTATACCGAGGACTGTCGAGATCTGGCCCTTTGCTGTGATGATCGTGGGAATCCTAATAATTGCAGGTGCTATCTACGGGCTTCGCCGTAGATAGCTTGGGCATGCTTCTGCCTTGCATTTGTAGCAGATTGTGCTGTGATTCCATTGGGAGAGCGCTATTCTCGTATAGATCCAGAAGATATCTAAGGCTAGAATGTAGATGAGTATCGGCAAGCTACCCGTTAAAGCGTCGGCTCCAACTAAAAGCATAAGGGCTCCTAGAACGAATATGACATTCACGAACATGTGAACGAAACTTTTCTCAAACCTTAACAAATGATATTGAAGCAGGCCACAGGCAACACCTACAAAACCCGCCCAGAAGACAAAGAGATACTCTCCGGTCAAGGATATATCCGCCAGAAAATACAGAAATGTTCCAACGAGGGAAACTGTACCTCCTAAGGCTAACCCCAAGCAACCCGCGCAAAAAGTTTTATTGGCCACCACAAGTACGTGTGCCGGGAAATTTCCACAACTGGGATGGTGCCCCCGAAACTGTAGACTCTTTTGCTTAAGGCTGATAGGCTCAGCTTCATTTGGAGTCTTTCGGCCATTTCCGATTTTGAAGTGCAATATCCGTGAACATCTAGAGGAGAACAAGGCAGACAAGGTTCCCAACACGCAGATTGAGCTGAAGATTGAGCCGATTAGAGGTTTTCTCCAAGGAAAATCCGTCACTGGAACTGCGGCGTTTAAGGTCAAGAGGGCTATGAAGCATAGACCGAGCAGGGAAATGAAGAGCAGACAAGACGAGGTGAAGCCGTCTGGTATCGTTGGAGTTTCTTTCAAAGAAGGTCCCTTAGGGCTTTCAACAGACCCTGACTGGCTAGGTATCGGTAGGTTTTTCTTTTTAGCCTATTGGTCGAGAAGATGCCTCTTAACCGTCTATTCAATGACCCGTAGAAGCTGCGATAGCAGTCGTAAAGCTCTTCTTGTAGCTCTTTTCTGGACAGGCTTTCTGTGGGCATGATGGCGTGGACCATGTCATAATGGGCCCAGTTGGTGTCCTCTATCCAGCCGTTCTGCTTGGCGGATTTGTAGAGTTCTGTTCCAGGAAAAGGCGTCAGTATCATGAAGATGGCGATGTCCGGATCTACTTCATTTGTGAACTCTCTCAGTTCCTCTATCGAGTCGTGAGTCTCCTTCCTTTCGCCTATAATGAAGGTTGCTTGGGAGAAGATATCGTTGTTCTTCAGGAGATCTATCGCTTCCTTAGCATTATATGGGTTGATCTTCTTGTTATAACTTTCTAAGGTCTTTGGATCGGGGCTTTCGAGACCCGTCAATATCCAAAGGGACCCAGCCCTACGGAGCAAGGGAAGAACCTCCTTATGGTTGACTATGTCGTCGCATCTGACCTGGGCAAACCACATGATCTCGTCAGCGATCCCTCTTTTCACGATCTCGTTGCAGAGTTCTTTTGTTCGCCTTCCCAAGCCGAGGTTGTCATCGGTTAACCATAGGAATTTGCTTCCATATTTCCTGTAGCAGTATTCCATCTCTTCGGCAACTCTTTTAGCCGTCTTGGTTCTGCACACTCCGCCCCAATGGGTCCACTGGCTACAGAATGTGCAACGGTGGGAGCAGCCCCTCGAGCCTTCTACGAGGGCATAACCCGTCTTCGCACCCGCCATCATCGTGAAGTGATATCTCTTCATGTTCTCCTCAACGAGATGGTATCCCGGAAGTGGGAGCTCATTCAGGTTCCGAATCAGAGGCATGGGCGGATTGTGTGCAATTTTCGTGTCATGGCGATAGGAGATTCCCTGAACGGTTGAAAGAGGCTTGTCATTTTCCTTAGCCCTAACAACCTCAGTAAGAGTTCTCTCCCCTTCCCCTCTAATGATGATGTCGATCTCAGGATACGCTTCCAGGCTTTCGTGTGCCATCGCTGTGAAATGTTGTCCACCCACGATGGTTGTTATCTCAGGGTTGACCTTTTTGGCTATTTCTAGAGTCCGGAGAACCTCATACGTATTGCATGTGGCAACGCTGCTCGGAGCTAAGATGTCAGGACTTGAAGACCAGATGTACCTCTCCAAATCCTTCCAGCCGATTCCTTCGGCTTGACAGTCTAAGACCTCTATTTCTACATCCTTCTCTTGGGTCTCAAGATAAGCCGCCAGAACTAGGATACCGAAAGGCGGAGGAAGATACTCCCCCATGAGGAACCAAAAATCTTTCGGCGGCTCAACAAAGAGAACCTTCAAACCAGCCCGTCCCCCGCTCTTTTCATTCCAAAGGATCGCTTCACATCTATATATCCAAGAATGCGCAGATAACCTTAAGATTGATCAGAGATGCTAATCTTGCGTGAAAGACGCCGCAACCCAAATATTCTAAGCGTTGTAGAATTAGACTTACCGAGTAGTCTTCTATATTGCGCCAAATCTTCTAGATAGTATTTCTAGTTTCTTGCATGACCTTAAATTTAGAGAGGTGTACCTAGGACTAGTTCTACCTGCCACTCAATGAATCATCCCGTGTTTTACAATGCTGTTTTTCAGTTCTCTTTAGCTTTTGCCATATTTCTAATCGTCATTTTGTCGGCGGAATTTCTTCTGAGGGAACCTCTTGACAGGAAGTCTGGAACCTTTTCAAGCGTGATAATCTGGCTTGACTGGCATTCTCCACGGTGTAGATGTTCGCTCAGAATGGTCTACGATTACTAAATACTCAGTCAAGATGATAAATTAGGTACTGCAAGGGACGAAACGGTGCTTAAAGGAACAACAAAGCTCGTCCTGCTGGTCCTAGGACTAGCACCTAGGTTAAGAGACCTCTTCCGGCTTGCAATGCTAACGTGAATCTTATGACAATCTCTCAAACTCAAAATCTGTACACCACCACAGACATACACTATTGATTGCACGGGAAATGAGGAGACGAAGCTGCATCGAGTTTTACTTTATCGATATCGGTTTTGCTTCTAGCCACAATGTTGTTTGCCACGACCGGTCTTGGTCAAGCCACTAGACAAAGCACCTTTTCGACCTCAGAAGGGCTTTAGAAGAAAATCTACGGAGCAAGCCTTAAAAGAGGTTGGAGAGTTTCTAAATAGTACTGCGGAGAAAATTGAAGAGATAAGCAAGAGACTTGAAACTGGGTAACAAGATGGCTCAGATCGCTGACTAATATTTCGCGGGTGGAAATATATGAAAGAGCTAGTGGTCACAGAAGATTTATGCAAGATATATAAAGTTGGTAAGGTCGAGTATCCTGCTCTCCGCGGAGTCAACGTAGTCGTGTACGAGGGTGAGTTTACAGCGATGGTGGGACCGTCCGGTTCAGGTAAGTCAACATTGCTCCACATAGTTGGAGGTCTAGACGTGCCCACGAGCGGGAAGGTCATCGTGGACGAGGTTGATCTCTCAAGGCTCAGCAGAGACGAACTCGCCGAGTATAGAAACAAGAAGATGGGATTCGTCTTCCAGTTCTTTAACCTGATCCCGTACTTGACGGCCGTCGAGAACGTGGAGCTGTCAACGGCCATAAGGGGCCTAGATCCAAAGTTGCGTAGGACGGGGGCCATGGAGCTCCTCGAGAGGTTTGGCCTCTCAGATAAGGCATCGAAGAAGCCGACTGAGCTGAGCGGCGGCGAACAGCAGAGAGTCGCGATAGCCCGCGCTCTCATCAACGAATCCAAGCTGATACTTGCGGACGAGCCTACTGGGAATATCGATAGCGAGTCCGCAAATGTCGTGGTAGATGCCTTTAGGCAGCTTGTTGACGAGAAAGGTGTTTCTGTGGTTATGGTTACGCACAATCTTGAGCTCACAAAATCCTGCGATAGGATAATTAAGCTGAAAGATGGACGGGTAGTTGAAGTGGAGGTGGTTGCCAAATGGTGAAATCCGTGGTTTTTTTCCTCATCCTTATGATGCTCATCGCATCCGTGACTATTGTACCACCCATAAGGTCTGAAACGCCTACATATTTCAAGGTTGTCAAGGTCTACTGGGGTGTCGACCAGCCGATAGAAGTGTCCCCTGGGGACGTCGCAACTCTCGCGGTGATCGTAGAGATGAGCACATACGAATCTGCACCCACAGTCCAAAGCGTCAAAGCAGAGCTTTCCCTACCTGAGGGGTTCAAGGCTGTCGGGGGCGGTGATAAGGCTCTAACCTACTATAGCGGCACGATATCTCTCGGGTCCGTAATCAGACTGGAGTTTCCCATTTACATAGGCCGGGACGCAGTTAAAGGCAGGTATTCCACGGGCATAAATCTAACATATTACATTGGACAAAACTTGCATCGCGAAGAGGTGCTCGATATTGCCTTTGAGGTGACTGGGAAACCTGACATAGATATAAGAGCCCAAGACATTAGCCTACGTGAAGGAAGTCAGCAGTTTTATGTTACCATATTCAACGAGGGAGACGCTATTGCAGACAATCTTGAGGTGGTAAGAGTCCATTCGAGTAGTGCTAGTATCGAATTAGAGGAGGATAAACTTCTTGGCAACCTTGAGACAGGAGACAATGCGATCGTACCTTTAAGCTTGTTTGTGCCTACGGGTATGAGCGGCAAAATCTTGTCATTGAATATAGACGTTAGTTGTCTGGGTCCCACAAGCGTGGTCTACTCATTCTCAGAAATACTGCAGCTGCCTATAAAGCCCTCCAATCCTTTGCCTCCACTAATATTGAGCTTAGATCCGAAAGAGCTGACTATAGGGAAAAGCAGCAAAGTGCATATAGATCTATTGAACACTGGCGATCATCATCTTTCAGAGATGAGACTTATCTTGTCACCCGATGACATCTTGAAGATCTTCGGACCGACCAATTTGTATGTCGATAGGCTGGGTCCAAAAGATCATTTGCGCATTGAGACCGAGATCTATGTCCCATCAACAGCAATAGCTCCGACTGCGTCTTTCGCCTTAACAGTGGCGTACTTTGACGACGACTTGTGGATGGCTCAAAGTGAGAGCAACCTGGTGACCGTGCTTCTCAGGGGCCTCATCGAAATCTCAATGACCGATTTCGCTGTCATACCTTCAACTCCGCGCCCAAGCGGGCCTTTCTCCATAACCGTCACGCTAACCAACTTAGGAACTGGAACAGCCTACGCAGCGTACGCCATACCGAACCTTGAAAATCTTCCGATAAGAACTTTTGGACCGAAATCAGTCTACATAGGCAATATAGAGCTTAACATCCCTACAACTGTCACAATCAACTTACAACTCGAGAATACCACTCAAAGGAAGTTGACGTTGCCAGTAACCCTGAAATACATGGACAACTTAAGGTCGCTACACAATGTCACCTTCAGCATTCCAATAAATGTAGGGTCACAAACAAGTCCTCCGCCGCAAACTTCCGGACTAGAAGGTTACCTCCCCGCCGCCAGCGTCATCTTCGGGGGAACTGCTGCAGTTGTCATTGTCGCCGTAGGTGTCATTGTGATGAAAAGGCGGCGTAAGAGCGTATGAGAGCTTTAGACATAATTGTTCTTTCATGGCGACAGCTGAAGGCGCGAAGGCTTAGGAGCATCTTGACCATGTTAGCCATCGCTGTAGGAGTAACGACCATTATCGCGCTCTCAGCACAGATGGAGGGGGTCAGAGAAGTAATAATCCAGAACTTAGGGAAATTGGGGCCAGAGACAGTGATAATATCAAACGTTCGAGGAGGTATGCAGTTCACCGATGCTGATGTTGCCAGGCTCAAGGAGCTTGATGAGATTTCAACAGTAATCCCTGTGCTGATTGTAAATGCCAGAATTGCCGACATGGAAGACACTGTGACTCTGGTTGCGATATCCTCCTTCGATTTGACCAATCTCCTAGGTGATCTTAGGTTAACCGACGGCAGCATGTACGTCGATGTCCCCGCACCTCAGGCTCTGCTAGGCTCCGGCCTGGCAAAAGATGAGGTAGGAGAGATCAAGTACAAGGCTGGACAACCTATCTTGCTTCAGATAGCGAACAGACCAATCATGATGACTGTTGTCGGCGTTCTGGATACTTACGGGAACTTGCTGTTGATTCAACCCGAAAACTCTGTTTTTGTGCCCATGGAGTATTTGAAGACTCTTCTAAGAACCAGCGGATACCCAATTCTCGTAGTCAAAGCTGTCAGACCAGAGGATGTGGACCAAGTAGTCGAGCTTATCGGATATGTCTATGGTGGACGAGCCGACATCATACCGTTGAAACAGATAACAGAGACGGTCATTAGCATTACAAGCCAGATTAACGTGTTACTCATAGGGACGGCAGGTACATCCTTTATAGCGGCGGGCTTAGGAACCTTTAACATAATGATGATCTCGGTTCTGGAGAGAGTCAGAGAGATAGGCATTCTCAAGGCCTTAGGGATGAAGGACAAAGGTGTTCTGTCAGTATACTTGATTCAAGGGTTGATGATAGGGCTCTTGGGGGCTTCATTGGGTGTTGTACTGGGGTCTGCATTGTCTTATGTCATACCCGTGTTGTTTGGAGGTTTTAGCATGGGCCCAGGCCATGGCCTAGGCCAAGGCCCTGGCCTAGTTATTGTATTCCACCCTATCATAAGCCCTTCATACGTCGTCGTAGCCATACTATCATCCATTGCCATAACATTGCTCTCCAGTGCATATCCCGCTTGGAGAGCATCTAGATTAAGACCCGTAGAAGCCTTAAGATACGAGTAGAACTGTTCGCAGATGTTCAGATTCTCAAAAAATCTCGGGCAGTCTTCAGCAACCTTGATCAACAGACGTGATGTGCATCATCCTAAGTGTTTTAGATAGGGATGAAAATCCCATCTAGTTAACATTAAGTCAAAGATCATAAACCATATGATGGCACTGAGCAAACTTGAGACATCAGCGAAGGAAAATGACGGAAGATGAAGACTATCAACGTCATCTAAGTACGTTGAGCTACTGTGACCTCCTGATCGTCACACTTACGGGGCATGAGAAAAGCCTAAGCAGTCTCATTGAGAGGCTTGGGAAAGTCTCTGACCAGCTGGACATGGTTGCTCAAAAGATGAATGCCCAAGAGAGGAAGGGGAGAAAACGAACATCCCCTTAATACGTGAAGGAACTCATCTCCTACAACCCCATGTGAGAATAATTTTACAATTTTTCAGTCCAAGGAAGACCTAGCTAGGGGAGACGGAACCTCCGTCGGCAAAAGATGATAGAACGTACATAGGAAGCTTTGCACTCTGAAGGCACGCACCCCAACATCCAGCCGGGAAAGCAAATTGTTATATATACCATAAAGTTGAGCTATGCGTGAAGAAGGAAGCTAGATTGGTTGTGAACATCGGATTTGTGGGTTGCGGCGGAATAGCCATGGCGCATGTGAAAAGGTTAAGTCAGATCCCGGAGGCTAAAATGGTCGCTTTTCATGATGTTGTTCTCCAAAAAGCGGAAGACTCGGCGAAGTCGGCGGGAGCTAACGCCTATTCAGATCTTCATGAGATGCTTAATAAGGAGAAGTTGGACGCGGTCTACGTCTGTGTGCCACCATTTGCCCACGGTTTTGAGCCTGAGATAGCGAAACAAGGCATCCACCTCTTTGTGGAGAAGCCTGTAGCCTTGACCATGGATCTTGCCAATAAGATAGAGAGGGCCGTATCCAAGGCTGGGGTTATAAATTCTGTTGGCTACATGTGGCGTTATCTGGACACAACCGCGTTGGCGAAACAGATATTGGAGGAAAATGGTCCCGTAGGTATGGTTGAGGGTCTTTACATCGATCCATACTGGTTTCCACCGGGTCACTGGTGGATAGACAAGGAAAAGAGCGGCGGACAGGTCATAGAGCAAAGCACTCATGTCTTCGACCTAGCAAGATATTTGGTCGGCGATGTTGACAGGGTTTACGCAGAGATGGATAACAGGTTGCTGACGGATGTGGAGGGCTTCAAGACGGAAGACGTGTCTCTTGTAACTCTAAGGTTCAAGAACGGAGGCATAGGCGTTGTCCTCAGCACATGCGCAAGTAGAAGGACCTTCACGGGCACAAGCCTAAAGATAATAGCGAAAGACGTGGCTGTGGAGCACGGAGGCCACTCTGGAACGTTAAGGATCTATTGGGACAGGGAAGTCAGAGATGTAAAACCCGGCGTCGACTCCTACCTAGAGGAAGACAAGGTGTTTGTCAATGCGGTAGCTAAAGGCGATGGAAGCGCCATCAAATCTCCCTACAATGATGCTGTCAAAACCCTAGAAGTAACGATCGCTGCTAATGAAGCTTCAAAAAAGAACAAGGTGATAAACATCAAGTAACGTCAATTTTTCCTTGACAGAAGGATGAAACCACCAGCATGCAAACCTTAAGGAACTTTTTTATTTTATATCACTACTGATTTTCTGTTACCGTTTCTTACAAAACCTAATCGTAACCGCTTCGCTTCGATGCGCAAGGATGCTGTAAAGCCTTCTAAGGCAACCGTCATAGGTAGAGCTTCGTGTGAAGCTTCATTAAGCCTCCCTCTTAAAAGCCAAACATAAATCGCCGAGGTTCGAAGAAGTAGAGATGACCCAAAAAATGGAAAAATCTAAATACGCAACAAGCATAACTTCCAGCAATCATGTATGAAGGAAGAGTCTTTTTGTGGGAAGTTTGAAGGCAGGTTTAGCTAGGGTTGTCATCACTCCGCCTGTAGGGGCACGGCTATCGGGCTATGCTGATAGGATTCAACCATCGATCGGCATCCTCGATGAGTTATATGCTAAGGCTCTCGTCCTAGATGACGGAGAGGAAAGGGCAGCATTGGTGGTATGCGATCTGATAGGGCTTGGAAGGGACATAATAAACGACGCTCGGAGGAGGATAAGGAGTCCAGCCGGCATAAAAGAGGAGAATGTTATGATAACGTCCACACACACTCATACTGGGCCTGATCTCGAATTTGTAGGGGAGGCGTGGATTGAGAACCTCAAATCCCAAATCGCCGGAGTCGTCTACGCAGCATCCGACTGCTTGAAAGAGGCTAGGTTTGGAGCGGCAAAAGGGCAATGCCTAGTCGGATCGAACCGAAGAAACCCCAACAGCCCCTATAGCCCATACTTCCTATATTCTTGGCCTGAAGGCCCCATGGACCCGGCGGTGCTGGTTCTGAGGATTGAGGATGTATCCGGCCGCGTCATGGGTGCTTTAGTCAACTACGCCTGCCACGCAGTAACTCTTGGGCCGAGAGAACTTAGGATTTCAAGGGATTTTCCGGGTTACGCCCTCAGAATTCTGGAGGACGCTTGGGGCCAAGATATCGTGGCCATATTTATGAATGGATGTTGCGGCAACATAAACCCCATGTGGATCTGGGATAGACCCGATTTGTCTCCGACCCCGCGTCGCATGATGCCTGAAAGTCTCGAGGAACGGTTGAAGGAAACTGGGCGGCTGGGCCATATTCTTGGTGCTGAGTCTCTGAAGGCCGCTGAGTCCATCATCGATTTAACCTGTGAGGCGAAGTTGAAGGTTAAGCGTGTAGAAGTATCGCTGCCTGTAAGAGAGGATATACCGGAAAGGATGCTCAAACGGATCAAAGACGCCAAGCCGGGTGAGCCACGGTATGAATATTGCCAGCGAATCCTGAGGGGCGAAGATATCGTCACCGAAGTTCAGGCTATGGCTTTAGACGACGTAGCCATCGTAGGGGTTCCAGGCGAAGTCTTTGTAGAGTACCAGATTGAGATAAGGAAATGCTCGCCGTATGAGTACACCTTTGTGAGCGAGTTGGCGAACGACTCTATTGGTTATATTCCCGTAGCTAAAGCTTATGAAGAGGGAGGATACGAACCAACCGCCGCGGTTGTGGCACCTGACGCCGGGGCTAAGCTAACCCAGACAGCTATAAGTCTTCTAAAGGAACTTTAGAGCAAAATCATTCTAGGAGATAGAATATGGTATAGGAGAATCTAGCTCCTCCTCAGCGGCCATGGTATCTATGCAGATGAACTGAAAACGCATGGGAGAAGTTCTATACAGTAAAGCAAAGTTGCCAATTTGGGCTCATTCCTCGCGGTGAGCCTGCCGAAAAGCCTTGTTGGACCGGGGATAGTCTGTTAGAGCCATGGCGGATACTTTTGCCCCCTTTGAAGATCCTCGAAGTTTTCTCTTTCTCTGACTATGCAGTATTTCTGGTTATTAACAAGCACCTCGGAGCATCTTGGTCTGGAGTTATACTGAGAGCTCATAGAATAGCCATAAGCTCCGGCGTTCAAGATTGCTACGAGGTCGCCTTCGCGAACTCTTGGAAGCTTTCTCTCCCTTGCTAATAGGTCTCCAGATTCGCAGATTGGACCTGCTATGTCGTATGTCTCTTCTTCGGGTGCATCCAACCGATTAGCCAAGACCATGTGGTGATATGAACCGTACATAACTGGCCTGATTAGGGTGTTGAAGCCTGTGTCAACCCCGATGAAATTCTTGTGTGGCGTAACCTTAACTGTATTCACTCGCGTAAGAAGGATGCACGCATCGCAGACGATGAACCGTCCTGGCTCAACGCAGAAGAATGGATCGCCCAAACCGTACTCGTTAACCTTGTCCTTAAAGATCCCGAGAACCCTCTCGGCAAACGAGCCTAAGTCCAGCGCCCTCTCATTCGACCTATACGGGACACCTAAGCCGCCCCCGAAATCGATGAAGTCGAAGTCTATGCCTAACTTACTGTGAACTGAACCTGCTATCTCTAGAAGCTTCTCAGCGGCAAGCAGATAAGGTTCAACCTGCAACATGCCCGAGCCTATATGCATGTGTATGCCAAACCTTTCCACACCCGCTTCCTTAGCCATCTCGTAAGCCTCTATGATATCGCTCCCCCAGATGCCAAACTTCGAATCCTTCCCAGCCGTGATCACATGGGCGTGATGCCCGGCCCCAATCTCAGGGTTCACCCTAACAGACAGCAGATCGGGCGTGGAAAAACCGAGAAGTCTCCTCAACTGCGAAAGAGAATCAATATTTATAGTCACGCCGGAGTTTACAAGATATTTGAGTTCGTCGTCTCTAACACTCGTCCCAGTGAAAAGAATCTTACCGGGTGGGAAACCAACCTCTATGGCTAAGTATACCTCCCCAGGACTTATCGTATCCACGTAGGCTCCTTCACCCTTCAAGATTCTAAGCACGGAGAGGTTTGTATTAGCCTTCGCTGAGTAGTAGATCCTAGTCTTTCCGTAATGCTTTGACAGGGCGTCCCTTAAACGCTCATAATTTTCCCTGATCCTCGTCTCGCTTATCACGTAGAGGGGCGTGTCAAACTCCTCAGCGAGCCTCAGAGCGGAGACGCCTTCAATGTACAAGATGCCATTTTCATTCCCGTACACTTCGGACGGAAGCATAATGATCACAGCCGAAGATTAAGGAAAGATTAGAGGATGCCCTTTGCAACCATGAGCTCGGCGCTTAGGATTCCGGCGCCTGCTGCTCCCCTAATTGTGTTATGCCCAAGGCACAAGTATTTAACAGTCATTATTGGGTCTTTTCGAACGCGGCCGACGACCACGCTCATGCCCCTTCCAGCCTCACGGTCATACCTCGGTTGAGGTCGGTCAACCTCATCCCTCACGACTATCGGCTTCTCCGGGGCCGATGGAAGCTTCAACCTCTGAGGTTCACCGACAAAGTTTCTAAAGGCCCCCTTGACCTCTTCTATTCCTGGATTGGACCCTAGCTCTACGAAGACCGACTCCAAGTGGCCGTCCCTAACATTTACTCTGTTACAGCTTGCGCTCAAAATGATATCGGCGGGCCTGACCCAAGAGCCGTCCAAGGTGCCAAGAATCTTCTTGGTCTCACTTTCGAGCTTCTCCTCCTCTTTAGGGATGAAGGGGACAACATTATCAACTATGTCTAGTGAGGCTACCCCTGGATACCCCGCGCCGCTAAGAGCTTGCATAGTTGTCACGAGGATCTTCTTCAGACCGAAGGTCATCAAGGGCTTAAGCGTAATCGCCAACTGGATTGTCGAACAGTTTGGATCGGTTGAGATGAAACCGTTCCAGCCTCTATTCTTCCTCTGAACCGGGATTAATTCCAGCTGTTCAGGATTGACCTCAGGTATCAAGAGCGGAACATCTACATCGTGCCTGTGCGCCCCCGCCTTGCTTATGATCGGATAATGAGTCGCGAACTCTTCTTCAACTGGACCCGCGAGGTCCCCTGGCAGGGCTGAAAAGATGAAATCGACGTTTCCAGATTCTCTTATTGACTTCAAATCCGTGTTGGCGACAGTCATCTCGCCGATCTCTTTAGGCATATCGGACTCTAACTTCCAGTTGACAGCCTCTCTGTACTTTTTGCCAGCCGATCTTTCTGAAGCCGCCAGCACAGAGATATCGAACCAAGGATGCCCTTTCAGGAGCTCGATAAACCTCTGGCCTACTGCGCCTGTGGCAGCTAAGATTGCAACTTCACGCCTCAATGATATCCCTCACGGCTTTTGCCGCGTCATCAAGACGGGATTCATCAATAAAAATGTTTATCGAAGCCTTACTTGTCGTTATCTCGATGATGTTTATGTTCTTGGTGGCTAATGCACCAGAAACCTTCGCGACCCAGCCGGGCGAGTCGATGAAGATCGGATGCGTCAACTCGATCATGCCGACTGTTCCACGCGAGCTGACCGCCTTGAATAAGCCCAGACTGTGAAGATCGTTCAATACGTCTTCAACGCCCTCAGAAGAAGTGAAGACCGTGACGGATTCTGTTCCTGTGCTTACTCCGTAGATCGGCCTTTCTCCGAGCTTCAAGAAAAGAGCACCCATACTCTTCGGATTGATTTCGCAAACTAAGCTGATTGCTACAAGGTTTCTCCTTTCCTTGATCTCAAAGGAGTTGAAATTGAAGACTCCTGAAATTTCGGTTCCCGTAGATCTTAAACCGTTCGAGAAGCTCACAACTCTCAGCTCCTGTTCTGGAAGCTTATACCTCAAAGCCTCAGCCTTGACAATCTTAGCTCCGCCATGAGCTAGAGCGAACATCTCGTGAATATCAAGCCTCTCAAGCGGCCTGGCATCCGGCACAACCTTCGGGTCCGCTGACATAACACCTTCGGTCTCCTTAACAAGGATAACCTCTTTAGCTCTGAGACAGTTTCCGAGAACTAGTGCTGTGGTATCGCTTCCGCCCCTGCCGAGTGTGGTTATGTTTCCAGACTCGTCGCGGCCCAGAAAACCGCATACAACCAGCATAGTCTCGCCCAGCATCGGTTCTAGGAAGGTCTTGACGCGTCTACAAGTCTCCTCCATATTCGGTTCGGCGTCCCTGTAGTTGGAGTCCGTTATTATTGGCCACTCCTCCATATCGGGCTCAATGTAAATTGCCGGGGCTCCCTGAGCCCTCAAAGCTGAACACAAGACCCGGACGCTGGTCCTCTCACCCATCGAGACTATATCTGCATATTCCCGGTCGCCGATTCCGCCGATGTGTGACATAACCTCGACAAGATTGTTCGTGGTCTTAGCCATAGCCGAGACTACTACGATAACCTCCTTGTAGCCCGATTCGACGAGCATCTTGGCGGCTTTTCTGACGTTCTCGCCAGTAGATAGGTCTGCTCCGCCGAATTTGATGACCACTCTTTCCTCAGCAAGGTTCATGCCGTCATCCGCTCAGTACATCGTCCATTGTGTAAATTCCGGGCTTAGCTTGCCTATAAACCCATTCAGCTGCAAATAGAGCTCCTTGAGCGAAGACGCTTCGAGAAAAGGCCACATGCTCGATGCGGATCATCTCGTGGGGCCCAGCTATTATTAGGTCGTGAACCCCCGGAACACCACCAGCCCTAATTGAGAGGACCTCTATCTCCCCCGCCTTTCTGGGGCTTATTCCCTCTCTCCCGTATACGGTACGGGAGTACCCCCTCGCATTAGACACGAGGTCACCGAGCTTCTTGGCTGTTCCACTTGGAGCATCCTTCTTCCCAACATGATGGATCTCCGTTATACTGAAGTCATAGTCGGATGGAAAGAGCGATAGGGTCTTAACCATGTTGAAGAGGACATTGACGCCTAGTGCATAGTTGGGTGAGAATACGGCTGGAACCTTACCCGAGATTGATTCTCGAAGCTTCCTCATCTCTTCTTCTCCGAAGCCAGTTGTTCCCATAACGATCCGTCTACCAACTTCGGCTACTATTGGGAGATTCTCAACCTCCGCCTTCGGCGTAGTGAAGGTCATGTAGATGTCTGCGTCCGTGAGGGCCTCCTTCAGACGTGGGGGAGGAACTATCTGGACATTCACGTCTGCTATTCCGGCGTCTCTCAGAGACTTTCCAACGTTCCGGTCGTCTGATGCCGCAACCGCTCCGGCAACCTGAAACCCTCTACTAAAGGCTTCTTTGACGAGGGTGCTGCCCATTCTGCCTGTGGCGCCTGCTATGCAGAGCTTAATCATACGCCAGGCCTCGCCAGTTCCTCTCGTTGTATAGCCTCTTACTCAAATCTAGATCGAAGAAGTCCTCAACTGGTTTGAGCATTTCCGGTGTGGTCTCATAAACAGTTCTCGCCACGTTCAGAACAGCATCCAACCCCTTCCTACTCATCTTTCCGAGCGGAGGCCTACAGGGACCAGCAGGCATGGCTAAGACGTTCATCAGAGTCTTGTAGGGGAGGGGGTTCCTAGCCTTGCATGTTACCATACCGTAGGGGGTCTCCTCTTGAGTGCTTACTGTAACCATCGAGAAAAGTGGTTTCAGCGCCTTATGCAACCGTTCAGCCTCATCAGATTGTCCTTCGACGATCGATTTGACAAACCCTTGAGTAGGTCCCGGAGCCACATTGGAGGCTACTGAGATTACTCCGCTGGCAGCTATGTCCGGCGCGGTCATCATCGCGTGAGTCTTGTCGTCGTCTCCTGATAGGATGTCAAACTTCTCGCCGCAAAACTTCCTAGTGAGTTTCATGTTATCTAGGTTTCCAGTGGCCTCCTTAACCGCGTTCACATTTGGCAGCTCAGAATGGAGAATCGCGAGGTCTTGTGGCAGCAGCTGGGTTCCCGTTCTTCCCGGAATCACGTAAGGAATGACCTGAACCTCAGGAAACTTTCTCGCTATTGGTTCAATGTATTCCCTCCTAATCTCTAAAGAGCTAGGCCCATTGTAGTATGGGTCGACAAGTAGAACACACCTCACGCCGAAGTCGAAAGCATGCTCCGTCCCCTTAATGGACTCCCATGTGGAGTTGCTTCCAGTTCCGCCGATCGTTAGGCATCTTCCGTTGATGTGTTCGTGCACCTTTTCGATTACTTTGTTGTGCTCTTCCCAGTCCAGCGTCGGGCTTTCACCGGTCGTGCCGACGGCCAGTATTCCTCTGACGCCTTCCTCCGCTTGAAATTCGACTAGGCTTTTCAGTCCTTCGTAATCAACTTTACGATCCTTGGTCATAGGGGTTATGAGCGCCGTGTAACACCCGCTAAACATGTACACTTTTATTTCATCCCTTTTTATTGGGAACACATATTTCAGGGGAAGGGTATTTAAGATTTTCGTTTTTTTGCTACGAAAATCGTAACAACAACCCGATTGACGACTCTCGCAGTACGAATTTCGCAAAAGGTTTATCAATCATGAAACAACATAAAGAAATGTGGACAAGATCGACGCAAAGATTCTTGAGATACTCAAACGAAATGCAAGAACCAAGTACGTCAAAATCGCTGAGACTGTCGGATTAACCGAAGGCGCAGTGAGGAGAAGAATAAGGGAACTGATTAAGCAAGGCGTGATAAAAAGGTCTACGATTGAGACAACCGTCGAACTTGAGGGGATAGTCCTCGTTAAGACCGAGCCGACGCATACTAGGGAGGCGACCGCCGCGATAAGCAAGATTGCAAATAGAGTGTTCGAAACCTCGGGAGACTATGACATCGCGGCGCTGATACAAGCGTATACAATAGACGAGTTGAACCGTAAAATAGACGAGATACGTCGCCTACCACCCGTTTTGAGCACGAATACGTTGGTAAAACTGAAAGAGTGAAAGGTCAGTAGTGCTGGAATACCTCGAGCGCCCTGTACATTCTCTCATAAGACTTATAGAAGTCTTCATCCTTAGACAAGGAATCTTGAACTGAGGTATAGAACTCAGCGAATTTCTTGTAATCTTTCTTGGCAATCCACTCTTTGGCCATCTCGTATCTGGTGAAGAACTTTTCAAGATATTGAGTCGTATACTCGTTGTTGATCTGAATCGAGGCGTATAATTCCGGATCCTCATTCATGACGCTTTCACTTAAAGTAAGCTGTAATGTGAAGGTTGTGCCTCCCAACTTCTTCAGTACATTTAGATCCTCATCGCTTATGGCGGAGGCAAAAATGATATTAATAAAGTGAGGCAAGGACAAGGTTAGAGCCATAGCTCGATCATGCTCGTCGGCATCAACAACTATGACCTCAATTCCTGGAAATAGCTTCTTCGCCAATTCAACTTCGAAAGATGGATTGACCAGCGGGATCAGTGCGACTTTTTCCTCTTCCAATCTCCGGGCACCCGGTCCGAAAAGAGGATGAATAGAGAGCGGTATCACATTCCCTTCTTCTATTTCCACCAAGACAGGGATCACTTGAGACTTCAGTGACGATATTTCCGCAACTATTGAGCTTTTCTTCAAGTGCCGAGAGATTTCTCTAAGCACCTGAGGAGTAACCGGTATGGGAGTTGATAGAACGGTTAAATCAGCGTCGCCTACAGCTGCGATGTTGTTTTCGGCGAACCTTGCGCCAATAGACTTGGCGAGACTCGCAGCTTGATCCGATATGACGTCGGAGATTGTTACTTCATGCCCTTGTCTAATGAAGTGGTGAGTAAGCCATCGTCCCATCTTTCCGGCTCCGCCTATGACTGTAACATTCAACTACGGTTCCTCCAGTCTTCCTCTTGGAAATTTTGGGCGGATACTACCTATCGTTTTTGCCACCCTCCATTACGTTTCTCTGGACTCGTTTAGACTCGTCCAGTAACAGGTCTAGGAGATCTAGCGCAAACTTGGTGTCGACGCCGTAGGAGCGACATTTCTGGAGAACCTCCTGTTTCAAGTTCGCTTCAGTCTTTGAGTCTTCAACCGGCATTCGTCTCTGCGCCTTTATTTCACCGATCTTTCTTGCCAAGGAGAACCTTTCTCCGCAAAGTTTGATAATCTGGATCGTCGCCTTGCTGACATCGTTTCTCAATCTTTCCAGATCGTCTTTCCCGCTCATAGAGCCATACTCCCCGCCTTGACGGTGACTAAGAATTATGATGTGTCATCTAAAAAGGTTAGGATTCAACAATAAAGGCCTATTGATAGCTCCAGTCATGTTCCCGATACGAGATGTGAAAAACAAATGTTATATAATAGAAGGATTTTCATTTTCCACTAGTATTATTGTGTCTACCATTTGTGATAAACAGTATTGAACAAAGAAAGGAGGGAGATGCTACAATGATTATTGACGCTCATGCCCATTTGGGATACGATTACGTTTACGAAGAAGAATTCAGCCTTGAAGACCTCTTGGAAAATATGGGGAAGAACAAAGTCGATATAAGCATCGTACAGCCGGGCACAGTGCTTGACTTAGAAACTGTCGTCGCGCAGCATAATGCCATCTCAGCGCTCGCTAAAGAGATGCCTGGAAAAATCTTTGGAATGGCTAACCCTAATCCTCATCTTCCAAGAGACGCATACCGCAAGGAAATGGAGAGATGTGTAAAGGATCTGAGTTTTGTAGGCGTGAAGCTGAATCCTCCCCCTCACGCCGTTAATCCCAGTCAATCCGCAGGGAGAAGAGTGTTCGAAACTGCTTTAGACCTGGATATCCCAGTGATGGTTCATACGGGAAGCGGAATACCTTGGAGCCTACCATCCGCACTAATACCGATAGCCAAGGATTTCCCGGATTTGAAAATCATCTTGGCGCATGCTGGCAGCAGCATGTTCGCGGGTGAAGCTGCCCTAGCAGCGCAACTTTGCCCCAATATTTACTTAGAAACAAGCTGGTTGCCAGGCTTCACAATTCGTAGATTTTGCAGAACCCTTGGTGTTGACCGCATCATGTTTGGTTCTGATCATGGAGATAACGTAGCAACCGAACTTGCGAAATTTCGAAGCATAGGCCTAACTGATGAAGAGTTGGATTGGTGCTTAGGGAAGACAGCTGCAAAAGTATTCCAGATACCGCAAACAAGCTGACCAGTGTCTAATATGGATCATCGATCCATCATTTAAATGTTCTTGGGAGTTTGACTGCAAACCCCGACTAGATTGTGGATATGACCAGTTCCTTGCTTTGGGTACATCCTGAAAGACGTAGCCCGTCGAGAAGCTCGTACAAAGGGTAGGGGCCTTTCAGTCTGCGCCTAAATATTTAAGAAAAATGTGACTCCATAGTAGGAAACGAGATGTCTTGAGAGGCGAAGCAGCGTGAGTATTGACAGTTTAAAGAAGATAGCAGTCATAGGCGCGGGCACAATGGGGCATGGAATCGCACTGGTCTTTGCACTCAATGAATACCAAACCCATTTGGTGGATATCAACACTAGAATAATTGAAAAATCTATCAGCGAAATAGGAAACAATATTCTAACCCTCCTCGATTTGGGAGTAACAAATCAAGAAAAGGCGGAATCCGCATTAAAATTGATAAAAGGAACTACCGAAATTGAAGTTGCCAAGGGCGCTGACTTTGTGGTAGAGGCCGTCCCAGAAAGGATCGATCTGAAAAAGCAGGTCTTCCGAAAACTTGACGAGTTATGCCCGGAAGATACGATCCTGGCGTCTAATACGTCTACGTTAAGCATAAGCGAGATAGCCGAGGCTACGAAGAGACCGGATAAAGTGGTAGGCACTCATTGGATGAACCCGCCTTACATACTTCCCTTAGTAGAGGTGATCCGTGGAGATAAGACATCCGACTTTACTGTCAGCGCGGCAATCAATCTTATGAGGAAATTAGGAAAAGAGCCAATACTGTGCAAAGATGTAGCCGGCTTCATAGTCAACAGGTTACAGTTTGCGATGGTTGTGGAAGCTCTGAATCTCCTGGAACAAGGTATCGCCACTATGGAAGATATAGACAAAGTCTGGACGAGACATCTAGGAATACGTTACACCCTTATGGGTCCCCTGCAGGCCCTAGATAACCTTGGACTGGATGTCGCGCTTGACTGCCAAACGTATCTGTATGAAAAACTTAAGGCTTCAAAGTTTCAACCCCCAAATATCTTGAAACAAAAAGTTGAGGCGGGAGAACTCGGTGTAAAATCAAGCAAAGGCTTCCACAATTATGAAGGAAGAAATATTGGAGACCTTATCAGAGCAAGAGATAAGAGATTCGTAAGGCTCTTGCGTGAATTGAAAATAATCTGACCTGCAACAGCCTTTTTTCCGTAGGTCTCTCACACATAATCAAAATCGCTTCAGAATGGAATGGAGGCGCAAAGAGCCTAGAGGTAGGGGGTAGGGTTCGAGCCTATAGTTATAGGCTAATGGTATCTGCAGATCCATGAGTCCGCATATTGGCTGCAAATAGTCTAGCTAGCCTTTCTTCGGCAGTGTTCGTCCATGCCACTTAGCGACCCTATATGAGAAAAAAGGTCACCGCACTCTACCATAGAACGTAAGATTCAATTCCAAACCCAAAGACCAAAACTTTTTGAATTGGTAATAAAAGTAGAATAAGTGGCGCTGCATGAAACTATATTGGCGTTGCGCCCGCAATATTGGTGTTTAGCTGTGGACAAATGTCCAAACTGTGGGCATGATATAGAGCGGTTCTTGGTAATGCACAGAATGGGTACTAATAGGTGCATTATCTGTGGCAAGGAAGGTTGCGACGAATGTATGAAGTATATCCTGTCTTTCTGTCTTTTTCCGCCCCAAGAAGGTTTGTCCTTTGAGTGCTGGTGGGCATGTTCTGATGAGTGCTATTACACATTCGAGAAGAGATTGAAATCAAAGATTACAACTCGTCCACAGTCTTTTGAACAGTTTTTCAGAGAAGCTGTTAGTGATTTGATTGGCGAAAGGAATGAGAAACTTGCGAGCAAAATTGTCAGATTCAAAAGTTATTTCTATATAGCAACACATGCAGGAGAAGCATATTGGCTCCCAACAAGATGGGCGAGCCAATGGAATTCGGACCTACGGGAGCGACTCAAGCCAGATTACTATTTAAGAAAAGCCGAGATTCTTGAACGGGCTGGCCGTCGAGAAGAGGCAGCAGAGATATATGAACAATATCAGATGTATGATAAAGCCGGGGAACTGCGAGGCATGGCGAAAAAGACCATTAGCATTGTCGTGGATTTGAACAAATTGATACAACAAGTGAGAGATGGTGGAATCGTTGCGGTCTACCGTTGTCCACATTGCGGCGGAAAGGTGAAAATTGGTAAGGCGACAAACATTGAATCTTTGAGGGTATGTGAGCATTGCGGTTCAGAAATTGAGAGTGTAGAATTAGCTGATTTCCTTCGAACCATACTTTCTTAACCTTTAAACACGAAACTCGGCGAGATCGAGACTCAGTACCCAGAGCACGTTAATAGACTCAATGAAGAAGCCTTACTGTCTGCTGAGTATTTGGGAGATGTAAGAAAATCATCGACTCCTAGAGCTGCCCGCCTAGTAAGTTCTCAAGTCATAATTGGGTTTGGGCGTAAAATTTAAGTGTTTATCCAAATGTCAGAGAGAGCGGGGGTTGAAGAGTGAAGCTTCTCGATAAAGTTGCCATTGTTACGGGCGGCGGCAGAGGGATCGGCAGGGCAATATCCTTGATGTTTGCACGCGAGGGAGCCGACCTCTCCTTGGCAGCACGGTCAACAGACCTGATGGAGGAAGTTGCCCGTGAAATCAGAGCGCTGGAGAGGAGGGCGATCATCAACACCGCCGACATCACAAAGGTTGAACAGGTTGAAAGCATGGTCAAACACACTTATGAGGAGTTCGGCAGGATAGATATCCTCGTGAACAACTCAGGCATTGCCGGACCCACAGCATACGTTCATGAGATGACTCCGGAAGAATGGGATGAAACCTTCAACGTGAACCTGAGGGGCGCATTCCTATGCTGTAGAGCCGTGGTTCCGATCATGATAGAGCAAGGAGGCGGGAAAATCATCAATATCGCTTCGATGACGGGAAAGCGTCCACTTCCGATGAGGACGCCTTACTGCGCAACCAAGATGGGGTTGATCGGCTTCACGAGAAGTCTCGCATCAGAGCTCGGAAAGTTCAACATAAACGTGAACGCGATATGCCCTGGCGCTGTGGAGGGTCCCAGAATCGAGATGGTAATTAGGAATGCTGCCATAGCGGAGAAACTAACCGAGGAGGATGTTAGGAAGAGATTTCTTTCGGCTTCGCCATTGGGAAGGATGGTTTCAGCTGAGGATGTGGCCAAGTTAGCTGTATTCCTAGCCTCAGATGACTCTCGAAATATGACCGGTCAAGACATAAATGTTACAGCGGGCATCGTCATGTACTGATCAATGTCATCCGGTCTTTGCTTTTATGAGTTGTGTGGAAGGAAAGCCAAGTGTCCATGAGTAGGCAAGAGATGGAAGAGTTCCTCTCGCAGGCACATATAGCCCGAATAGCGACCGTAAAGAGGGACGGCTCACCCCATGTTGCTCCGGTATGGTTCCTATGGGAAAGCGGAGAACTGATCATCGTAACATACACGGACAGCTTAAAGGTCAAGAACCTAAAGACGGACAACCGCGTAGCCGTTGCAATCGATATCTCAGATCCCGGCAAAGGCGTAATCATAGAAGGAGAAGCAGAGATTTCTACTGACAGAGTAGAGGAAATGACGCGGAAAGTCTCGGCAAAATACGTGGAACCAGAGGAACTTGATGACTATTTAGAATCGTTGTTGAAGGTGTCCATGCTGGTCATTGGGGTCAAACCGAAGAAGATAATAACGTGGGATTACTCAAAGGGAGAATGAGAGACAAACCTCTGAAATACTCATGAAATCAGTGTTCTGGACGGAACTCGGGATATTTGGAATGCCCCACGACTCTCGGGACGAAGTGGACTAATATACACGATCACCTGATCGTTCAGAGATCACAAATATCGAACTCTAGGTATTTGTTCATCTCTCTAAGTATCTTCTTGTTAATCCTCTTCTCAATCTTCTTCTTGTCTATTTCTAAGACCAATTCTTTTATGGCCCTGGATGTTCTCTCAATGCTCTCATAATCAATTACCTCCAACGTGTTTCCTAAGCATGAGTGATTGTAATAGCCTGTTCTCTGAAAGGATATTGTAGGCAAGTATCTCTCGAAGAAGAAGCTATCAAGCACCTCTGCGGATCTGACGTTTACCGAGATCGGATACTTCAAACTACGCCTCAATTGATCCATTGTATCTGCCAGCTACTGAGAATTGCAGAGCGCACGGTTCAAGCCGAGTTTATATCCCTGGACATCTATGTTGATGGCTAGGGGCCCTCTTTTCTCAACTTCATTCAAATGCTTCCTCAAGAAAACTCTGGAACCTCCGGCGGCTCCTCTGAGCTCGTGAGCTCCAAAAGTTGCGAATATTACATTTCTTCTGAGATGCTCTTCCTTAAGAAGCTCACATACTCTGAGAAGCACGGCTACTCCGCAAGCATTATCAGTTACTCCCCAAGAATGAGGCACTGAGTCGTGGTGCGCAAAGATGTATATGTCCTCATTGCCGCCGACCCCCGTATCCCAAACGAGATTCGCAGACATCAGCAGTTTCTCTTCCGACCTCGAAACTAGTATTGCTTCTTCTCCAGAACATATTTTGTATAAGTGCCTCTTACCTATGGTTACGGCAACTATTCTTCCAGACTCGAGCCATCTCTCCCAGAAAAATGTATAGGTTGGCGCATCTGCCAAGCGATCTCCTGGGGCTATAACAATTCCGCCGATATTGGAAGATAGCAGGGATTCGTATTCACTCCTTTCAAAGAAAAAATCTGGATAGACTACGATACAACCGTCGAGGCCCCTCAACATGTCACTTTCTAGACTTTCTATGAAAGAAATGTCTCCACTAACTTCACCCGACTTTGAATACCCCAGTGGTAATACTTCGTATCGCACATTCCCAACTTGCAGGTAACTTTCTTGGGGGATGGATGCTTCAAAGCTAAAATTCTCCCGTTTCACCAAGAAACCAATGTTTTCTATACACTTTTCGAGAAAGCTTAATGCTTTTTCCTCGCACTCGGTCCCTGAGACTCGAGGTCCCGAAGCTATCTCTTTAATGAAGTCCTTTAGATCCATGTTGCTCGATCACTTTTTCTAGGTTGACCTTTGCCTAGTTTTCTTAGCCAAAAGTAAACTATGTTTGCTGATATACAAGGTAAAGATGTTGCCAGGTTTCGTGTTCTTGACGGAGGTTCCTTCTCTCGCCACTCTAAACTTAACAGAATCACTCAGGAGTTTTCAGCCTTTCGTATTCGGCTAATCTATTGTGAAAGCACGTTTCTTCGCCTAAGTGACAGGCCACGCCGGTTTGTTTAACAAGGAATATGAGCGCATCATGGTCGCAGTCAACTAGGATATCCATGACCTTCTGAACGTTTCCCGAGGTTTCGCCTTTCTTCATAACCTTGCCCTTAGACCTTCTAAAGTAATGCGCGTAGCCGCTTTCAACAGTCTTCTCCAAGGCTTCCTCGTTAACATAGGCCAAGGTCAACACGTCTCTCGACCTGTAATCTTGAGCAACAACGGGTATCAGGCCGTTCGCCTTCTCGAAATCCAAGTCCTTAATGCTTAGATTCAAGCTTAACGGGCACACCCCTATCTTTCAGAAACCGCTTCACTAGAGGTATCGGAAACCTGTTGTAGTGGAAAACAGAAGCCGCCAATGCAGCATCAGCCTTTCCGACGGTAAGGACCTCAAGGAAATGTTCGGGCTTTCCTGCGCCTCCGCTCGCTATTACTGGAACATTAACGTGTTCCGCTATGGCACGGGTTAACTCCAGGTCGTATCCGTCTTCTGTTCCGTCCCTATCTATTGATGTCACGAGAAGTTCGCCTACGCCTAACTCGGCTGTGTTCTCAGCCCAGCGGACAGCGTCAAGTCCCACTGGTTTTCTTCCTCCATATGTGTAGACTTCGAACCAGCACCGGCCCTCAGCTGTTGCCACGATAGTTTTTTCACGGTTGGTCTCGTATCTTCTCTTGGCGTCGATGGCTACGACAAGGCTTTTCCGCCCGAATGTATCCGACAGCTCCCTAATTATTGAGGGTTTTTCCACAGCGGCCGTGTTCATGGCAATCTTATCGGCACCGCTAGACAATACCAGTTCTGCGTCTTCGGCATTTCTAATTCCGCCCCCGACCGTGAAGGGAATACTAACCTCTGACGCAACGGCCTTCACTACGTCCTTCAATATCTTCCTCTTTTCCGGTGAGGCTGTTATATCAAGGAAGACGAGCTCGTCTGCACCGTCTTCGGAGTACCGTCTTCCAAGTTCAACTGGGTCGCCCGCGTCTCTAAGGCCCACGAAATGGATTCCCTTTACAACTTTTCCGTGATCAACGTCCAAGCACGGAATGATCCTTTTGAAGGAATTCGCCGCATTCATCCCTGTTCAGCCACCTCTAGTGCATCTCTTAATCTAATTTTCCCCTCATAAAGAGCCTTTCCGATCACGACCCCGTAAACGCCTATCCTTTTCAGGTTGATCAAGTCTTCTAGGTTGCTTATGCCGCCGGCTGCAATTACATCGACGCCCGAGAAACCGCATATCCTGCTCAATGTGTTCAGATCAGGACCAGTGAGCGTGCCATCGCGCGAAACGGAGGTAACTAGGAAGAACCTAACACCTAGGAATGAGAACTTGGAAATGGCTTCGTCCACTCCGACATGTGTTGAAGCCTTCCACCCCCTGACCATGATTTTGTCGTAGAGATGGTCAAGCGCAACAGCCAAACAATCGGCACCGAAATTATCCAATGCCAGTTTCAGCTGAGAAGGATCTTCAAAAGCGAGAGAGCCCAGGATAACCCTCCTTGTGCCCATGCTGAGGTAATCTCTGGCAGATTCTAGGCTTCTAATTCCACCGCCTACTTGAACTGCAGCATTGACTGACCTGACGATGCCCCTAACTGCGGCGACATTGCTTCCGAGCCCTAAAGCAGCGTCTAGGTCTACCACATGGAGAATCCTCGCGCCTTCGGACTCCCACTTCTGCGCAACGACCACGGGATCTCCCAAATGCTCGTAACTCTTCTTGGTAGACGGTTCTCCGCGAACAAGTCTCACAACTTTTCCGCCCATCAGATCGATAGCCGGGATTATTTCCATTATCAGATTACTCCCTTGGCGCTAGGAACTCCGCTTCTTCTCGGGTCTGACTCTGCCGCCTGTCTTAGCGATAAGGCAAGTGCTTTGAATGCCGCCTCAACCTTGTGATGGTCGTTCTCTCCGTATTGAACCCAGATGTGTATGTTCGCTTGCAGAGATGAAGCCAGAGTCTCAAGGAAGTGGTAAATATCTTCGCAGGGTGTATCCTCTATAGCCTTTCCTTCGAGTCTTAGATCTACCTTTGCATAGGGTCTCTTGGCAAGGTCTACAGCCGCAAATGCTAGAGAATAGTCCATCGGCACGATCGCGTAGCCAAACCTGCGAATACCAGCTGAGTCTGCCAAGGCTTTTCTTAAGGCTTCTCCAAGACAAATGGCAACATCCTCGGCTACATGATGCCTCAAGTCACCCTTAGCCCTCACAACTATATCGATCAAACTATGCGTTGCCAGAGACACGACCATGTGATCAACAAAAGCGAATCCTGTGCTGACCTCGGACTCGCCGATGCCATCGAGGTTGACTCTAGCGTAGACTTCTGTCTCACGGGTCTTTCTTGAAACCTCAGCCACTCTCAACTTCTCGTCCCTCTTCTTAATTCTTCCAAGAAGAACGGAATCTCGTTAACTGAAGACAGGATAGCATCAACTCTGGCTTTGAGGAAGCTCTGCAACAAGGCTTTCTTCGAGCTGGAATATCGGTAAACCCCAGCAAACATGAAACGCGGATCTTCCCTTCTTACCTCTTCAACCATGAAGGCGTCCTCCATCGAGTCGCCGACACATAGAACACCTTTGAATGGTCTCAATCCGGCTGAAGCCTTGAGCAAAGAGAAACTGTTCGGCTTCTTCAAGTTGACCGCTCTTCCCGTGGTCTTCATGATTCTCTTCTCCTCTCTTTCAACATCGTCCAAGAAGACCAGGCCATTGCTGTTAAAGTTGCTCAAAACGTCGCCCAAAACATGTCGAGCTGTCTGAAATCTGCTTCCCGAGGCTATGCCCAGATTTTCCTTGCCTAAGATCGAGGATAATCGACTCAATGTTTCCGGTTTCACTATGACCTGCTCATTCTCGATCAGCCCTGAGCCATCATAAAACACCGGTTTTACCCCATAAACTTCCGTAAGGAGACCTGCGCCACAGAAGATCTCCTCGAAAACCGTTGGAATCACGCTCTGCCCGACTTTTGCTGGATAATACAGTAAATGTTTTAGATCATCATAGTACTTCCTTCCTGAGCCACAAAAACTGCGCTGAAGGTTCTTGTCGACTGATAGTACTCCTGATTCATCTAGGTTATCGGTAAAGTCTTTTAACTCTTTGATCAGGTCTCTGACTACGGTCTCGTTCAACATATCGGCAATGTTTTTCTCTTTCACTCTTTTCTCAAGTAAGAGAAGCCTATCAAACGCCTTCTCATTTGAGGTGATGTTGCTTGCGGCTTTTCCCAAGATCTCTTGAAGATCTTCCGGGAGAATATACAGGATAAACATTAGGACTCCGTAACATATGTCCCAATCATTGTTGAAGCCTCCGCTTTTCCTGAACAGGAAGATCGTCTCTTCATCAATCATGTCTTTCGCGAAAGGGTACCCAGTGAACTTCCGAAGTATAAATGCGACAGTTTCGGATACGGCTTTGTCGTATGAGTCCCTTATGTCGATCAGAACGCCGTCACAGTCGAAGATTGCGGCGTCAACATCCTTTACAAGGCTTACGCTTTCTCTTTTCACATAGGCGTTGTCTCCATCGAACTCGAATGTTAGATAATCTTCAGAGACTCTGTTCACCGAGAACCCTCCCCAACTCGACTAGGAATCTCTCAGTCATCTCGGGGGGTGCAACCGTTGCTCTAAGACAGTTATCCAGCTGGAGAACTCTGCCGAGGTTCCTGATGATTATCCCTCTGTTCAGAAGCCCATTACAAACCCAGTCGGAGCCTTTGCCGACACGCACCAAGACGAAGTTTGTCTTAGAGTTGAAAGCACGAACTCCGCTCATATCGTTGAGCCTTTCAATCAGATTCTTTCTTTCAACCTTCAACTCCTCGATTGCCTTCTTGATCGTATCCATTCTCTCCAGAAGTTTTATGCTAGTCCTTATGGCGGTCAACGTTGCACTATACGGCATCTGATACCTCTCTGTCAGTGTTAACGCTAGCCCTGTGTTTGAGATAGCGTAGCCCAACCTTAGACCAGCCAGACCGAACGCCTTGGAGAAGGTCCTCAGAACAATCAGATTCTCGTTCTTTTCAACGAGAGGAACGATAGATTGCTCAGAGAACTCGGCGTAAGCTTCGTCAACGATCACTAATCCTTCGAACTCTTCGAGTAAATGCTGAATTTCCTCTGGCTCAAACTGATTCGCCGTCGGATTATTAGGAGAACACAGGAAGAGCAGCTTCGCATCCGACTTGGCTGAATCCAATATCCCGTTTATGTCGAGTGAAAAGTCCTCTCGCAGCGGAACAACGACAAATTTGGCTCCTTGAATCTTGACGCATCGTTCATACATTGAGAAAGTGGGCGAGATAGAGAGGGCTACGTCGCCATGTTTGAGAAATGCCCTTGAGACCAGGTCGATTAGCTGGTCGCTACCTTCGCCGGTGATAATCTGTTCAGGCGATACGGCCACATATCTGCTGAGAGCCTCTTCGAGCTCCAGCCTCTCATCTCGGGGATAGATTCTGGGATCAATCTCTTCGATGACCTCGTTTAGCACTCTTTTCAGGAACTCTTTCGGTACGAAGAAGTTCTCGTTCGAGTTTAGTTTCAGGATCTCGGATGGTCTTCTGTTCAACTTACGAGCTAAGCCTTCGATGGTCTCTCCTACGTCGTATCTGCTTAGTGCTTGAGCCTCTTGCAGAAATTGCTTCAGCCAGCTCCTACGCTTTTCGTTCAAGCTCGAACCTTCCTTCAACAGCCAAGGCGTGATTCGGTAGGCGCTCAGCTTCAGCCAGAGCCTTCGCATGGTCTCTGATTTTGGAAAGTCCCTCCATGGAACACTCAACTATGTTGACTCTCTTCATGAAATCGAAGACTGAGAGACCTGAGAAGACGCGGCCGAACCCACCTGTGGGGAGAACATGGTTCGTTCCAAGGGCATAGTCGCTTGCCGAAACAGGCGTATACGGACCAATAAGGACTAGACCAGCAGACTCCACCTTTTCAGCAACGGCCATGGGTTCCCTTGTGATCACCTCCAGGTGCTCGGGAGCAAACTCATTCACGAAATCTACGGCTTCCTCTAGATTTCCACACGTAATTATCAAACCGTTGGCAGAAAGAGACTCAATTATCTCTCTTTCACTTATTGACAAAACCACCTTGTCGACCTCATTAAGAACCTTCTCTGCAATTTCCTTGGATGTTGTTATTAATATCGGCATGGAGTCAACCCCGTGTTCTGCTTGAGATATCAGGTCAAGTGCGATGAGTCTCGGGTCGGCAATATCGTCAGCCAAGATAACGATCTCTGTGGGCCCAGCTGGAGCATCTGTGGCCACATCTCGAGAAACCAGGACCTTGGCCATCGTAACGTACCGGTTTCCGGGACCTACAATCTTCTCGACTGGCCTCATAGAGATTGTCCCGTAGGCGAGTGCGGCAATGGCCTGAACCCCGCCGACTTTGTAGATCTCCTCGACCTGGCAGAGGTCAGCGGCCACTAGCGTCAAAGGATTACTTTGACCATTGCTATCCGGGGGGGAGCAGACAACAACTCTTTCAACCCCTGCCAGCTTTGCCGGTGTACCGATCATGACAAGGGTGCTTGGGTAAGCAGCTTTCCCGCCTGGAACATAGCAGCCCACACTTCGGATGGGACGTGCTCTGAAGTAGAATTTCACGCCGAGATTTTCAGATTCGAAGTTCATTCGCTCTAGGTGCTGCTTCTCAAGGTATTCTATTCGATCCTTGAGGGAACCGAGTGCTGAAATCCATTCTTTCTTGACGCTCTTATATGCTCTATCGATCTCTTCACGCGTTACTCTTAGGTCTTCGACAGATAGTTTCGCGCCGTCGAATTTCTCTGTTAACCTAATCAGTGCGCGATCTCCCTGTTTTTTGACTTCCTTGATGATGGAGCCTACGTAGCTCTCGAGCTCTGGGTCGATCCACTTGAAGTTTGGCCATCTTCTCTGCAATAGTTCCTTAGGCATCGAGCCGATCTCAAACACCTTGAAATTCGTTGCTTTGCTCATCTTTCTATTCTTCTCCAGACGGTATTTCGTCAAGCGGCAGGACCTGTCTAGGCTCATACACGACGAGTCCCTGAGCGAGTTTTCTTAGGATCGGAAGCAACTGCAGGAACCGGTCTTTCTCGATCACTGTGTTAACCGAGTACCAGTCCTTATCGGAAAGAGGCGATATAGTGGGCCTCTTCAATGCTGGAAGCCTCTCTAGGAGCTCGGGCAGCTTGTCCTTGCTGACGTTCACGAATATGTGAAGCTTCTTCCTTCCGTCAACTACGCCTTTAAGAAGGGTTAGTATGTCGTAGATTTTTTCGCGTTTCAGGCAATCCTTTAGTGAATCTCGATTTGCGATGAGTACGGCGGTCGATTCCATGACTGTTTCGATCGCTTTCAAATCGTTCTGTTCAAGGGAAGAACCCGTCTCAGCCACCTCGATGATGGCGTCTGCGTCCTCGGGCGGCTTGGCTTCAGTGGCGCCGAAAGAAAGGTATATACTGACCTTTGGGTTTTCGCCTCTCCTCCACCACGGGGTCACGATTAGGGGGTCAACATTTCTAAAGAGTCTTTGATAGACGGGGTTCGCCTTCAGGTACTCGGTTGACAGGTTTAAGTATTCAGTCGATATTCTCAACGTTTTGTCTTCTCGTGCAAACTCTTCCAGAAGGTCTGAGAGGGAGTTTATCTTCGTCCAGGGTTTGGGCGCAGCAACAACAAGCTTGACCTTCGAGTATTCCAGATTAAGCAAGACTTCGACGTCGGCGCGCGTTTCGTTTATCCAGTCCAGGCCTGTGATGCCTACGTCTTGCAGGCCTTCGCTGACGGAGATAGGTATCTCTTGTGGCCTGAGAATCTTCAGTTCAATCTTCGGATCATTGATTGAGGGTCGATAGGTTCTCTCAGTTCCCGATATGATGTAGCCTGCACGTTCAAGCGTATTGAACGTGGCCTCAGCCAAGTGGCCTTTAGGTACCGCAAATCTCACTCTTTCCATAGGTTCGACACCTCATGACTTTGAGTTACAGTACGCAGAAATGGTCCAAGCAAGAATATGAGTTCCTCAGGATGCATGGGGCATCTTGGGATTCTGAAAACTTCAGGGATACGTAAATCTTGGGATCCGGCGTCTAGAACTAGATAGTATAGTCCGGAGATGAAGGCAAACGCCTCTTGTGAACTCGATCCCTCACTTTCAACCACTCGAAAGATAGGCTACGTTATCGTTATATAAATCTTTCTGTACTCTGTGAAATTGTCAAGTTTCGATCTTGTTATTATCGGGTAAAGTTGCAGGGCGAGAATCATCATTAGCCTATAGCTATAGGCTCAAGACCCAGCCCCCTCCCCTCTAGGGTTCTCGATATGAAAATGCGTAGGCTTCGCAGACGTAGAGAACGCTGGTGGAGGTTCTTACAGCTGTTGCTCCGATGCCTCTAGCCCTTATCGAACTGTGAATTCGAAAAAGCTTGGGAACACAGCGTAATCCAGACGGGTGTGTTTGGGTACGACTTCTTAGAATGCCCAAAGCTACGATGTTAGTCGCGTTATCGCTTTCATTCCTTCGAAGTCCAGATCAAAACTGTAGACCTCGTCTGTTCCTTTCTGCTTCATGAGGAGGTAGGCTAATGCGTCGTTCACTCCCACGTTTGTTATTTTCGCTTCCTCTATAGCGCTTTGATAGAGTTCTACTGTCGGCTGCAGTATCTCCAGGTTTTCTATGGTCATCAGATCCGTTAAGACTTCTAGGCTCTGTTTGAGTGGCATTCTTGCTTCTAGAATGTTGGCTATTTCTGAGATGTATACGAGGCTGGTTGTTACAGATTCTCCTTCATTTATCCTCTTCAAGATCGATGAGCGTTCTCTTTCAATTTTAGGAGCTCGGGTGCGAGCGGTTTCCTCGGCTTAAGATAAGCGTAGATAAACACTGAGGCGTCAATAAACTTCGGGGTCATTGTGTAAGAAGGGCCTTCCTTAGTCGATTGTAATCTTGGAATTCTTCTGGCTCTACATCTACCTCGATAGCGTCGAAATGTTTGGTTAAGTCCCCTTTCCTACGAGGTGTAACAAGGAGGTGATCGCCTCTATCCAGTATGTAGACTTCCTCGGTTTTCCTGAGTACGTTTGCCCTCCACTTGGCAGGGAGCGATATTCTTCCCTGCGAATCAACCTTTCTGATCTCAACAGTCATCCTCAATTCCCACATAGTGTAGAATTCCCCAATCGTATAAATAATTCCCCATAGCTCTCGAATCCGAAAAAAACATCGCCATGAACCTCGTATTGCAGGCCCAGCCAAAGTCACAAGGATGGTGCAGCGGGCTGGGTTCACATCATCGTTCACACCCTCGCATATATTTCTTAACCAAATGTTGAGCCGATAGCCCAAAATCCGCTATAACTAGCAATATTCAAAAACTTTAAGACGAAGATAGCTTAACTTAAGAAATTGTTCATAGTGTGGAGAAATTGCTATGCCTAAGGATGTTGATTCTTTCCTTGCCGAGGTGGACAAACTAAAGGGCACCTATGCTTCTATGGAAATAACCACTTTGGCTGGCAGAGATGGCGGACTATGGATAAATCTTGGGACTATTATCTGGATTTCACATAAAGAAGCTGAAGCAAGAAAGGAAGAAGAATTGTTTCGATTAAATGATCAACTCATAATATTGCATAGAATAGAAGGATTCGATTTTGAGAAGTTTCGTACCATATTACTCAACCTAAATAAAGTTGTAAAGTTTGAAAAGTTTGAGGTTACTTCTAAGGATTTCCAAGATTTATATCATGTCGAAGAAAAAGAAGGCTGGTCGCGAGATCGCATAACAGATAGAGAGGGCTGGCCCGCGTACGTTCTCCTGAGTTACGGAAAGAATCCTCGTGAATTACTCGTTAATATTAATGAGATCGATGAAAGCCTGCGAATAAATGCTGAACCTTATGAAGACCTTAGTGATTTAAGTTCCAGATATCTTTTTCCTGTAGGCGCAGCCTATTCAACGGGAATGTACGTTATCGCTTATAAATACATTAGATTAGAGGACTTAAAACTATCCAGCAATGGTAATTTAGACTTCAACATTAATTGCCATAAATCGATCGACGTTTCAGATTTGAAGGTGAATGTGATTCTTTCAGGTCCATCTGGGAATATGGATCGATTTCAATTGAGTTTTGACGGTGTCGAATCCACCACGCAAGAATTTCTTAAGATCAAAAAATTTGTTGAAAGAGGTTTGAAAAACGTCGAAGCAGCCAGGTTGTATTTGCTGTACAAGGGTGATTTGTTCCGTACATATTGGGTCAATGCCACACGACCATTATCCGAAGAAGAACTTAGAGAAGATATTATCAAAGTCGTTGAAGGGATAAAGAGGACGGTCTCGGATATAGAGAAGGTATTGGAAGAAATAAGAGTATCTGCCCTGAACGGCGTCATAAACATACAAGACAACGTGATAGATAAATCGGTCTGGAATGACCTTGGAATATATTGCTTAGAAACAGGGTTATTCGGACAGGCCGAACATGTTTATGATAGAATGCTTCAAACAATTATCGATTATGAAGAGGCAAACAAAATCAGAATACACAAAGGTTTAGCTCTGCATAACCTCGGAGTCGCTCTTTATAAACAGGGTAGGGTAAGAGATGCCGTTCAAAAGTTCTCTGACGCTTTTGAAGAAGATAGGAAAACCTTCGGAGAAATTGAAGCCCAAAGAGGTCTAGCAAAGAAAGCTCTTGACGAACTGTCTGGAACGAAAAGGGGAGATTAACCCAATGGTCTCCTCTGAACCTACACTTCAACCAAAGGGAACAACGGCATATATTTCAGAGGAGAATAGGCGAGTCTTTATCAGTTATTCCTATGGAGAGGACCAACAAAACAAGGAAGAAAACATCAGATTGGCAGAAGAGCATATAAGACCACTGTTGCACTCATTAGGTTTTGATGTTCTAACATTTAGGGAAAATGTCAGATTTGGCCCTACGGATGAAACAACTACTCATTACATACAGTCTTCCAGGGTTGTAATTGGTATCCTGACGAAGGACTGTCAAACTGGTAGTGGTTCATGGGAGCCAAAACCAAATATCCCCGATGAGATAAGCCGTGCTCTCAGGAGCAATAAGAACAAGATAGTAATTCCTATAGAAGAAGAGGGGGTTGAACTGCGAAAGTATTCGAATGCAATGACGCTCATTAATCCTAACTACAAACTATTCTTTAAGAGAGATTTGAATACAGGCCTCAATACATATGGAGAGATGCTAGTCAAGCTAGTGCAAGGATTAGGCAGGGAAGTCGAATTTAAAGCTCGAAAATAGATTTGTTGTTATAATCCCATCTGAAACAATACATTGGAGAGTTAATTTGTAGAATTTTCTCAACCTATACACTTCTGTATGGATATTTTTTCTAGGCTGAATAAGGCAGTAAGGTAAAAATTTTGTGGGTTTAGAAAATTCCGTTAATTTATAACTCTTTGTGTCATGACGAATGTAATGACAGATGTCAAGGCTTTTTTGCCATAGAAGTCCGATTTTGCTTATATTTAGCGTAGCGAAGGGTTAGGCTCACACCCTTGTTTCGAACACTCGCACTCAAACCCGCATGAGAACAAATATATAAATAGCCTTACTCCCACCCAACAAATAGGGGATTCAGAGAGTGGGCGGACAAGAGAAGCTTGAACTTGGAGCGAAATTCCTCTCAGAAGCTAGACGAGAGCTCGAGGAATACTCGAAGACGGCTGAGGATGCGAATCTCAGAGAAGCTTGTGAAAAGGGATGGGAAGCCATGGCCCAACTACTGATCTATGCCACAGGAAGGGAGATAACAGAGCATATAGGTTTCTCGAAAGCCGCTACAGACCTGTACAAGAAGACAGAGAGAAAGGAAATAGTGCTGACAGAGACCGCTGCTGAAGCTCTTCATGCTGCAGGGTTTTATCACGGAGTTTTAACTGCAGATGCTGTTGAATTAACTCTGAATTCCATAGAGGAGATATTTCGAATCCTTCAAAACTCTACGTAAATCCTGATCAAAATCCACTTGGCAGGCAGCGATATTCTTCCCTGCGAGTCAACCTTTCTGATCTCAACAGCCATTCTCAATCGCCATATAAAATAGAATTCCCCAATCATCTAAATAATTCCCATAGATTTTGCATTGAAAAAGCCTGCCTACGAACCTCGTGTTGGAGACTTAGCCAAAGTTAGGAAAGATGGCTGATCACAATTTTGGGTGTGAGAGAAATACGTGGTGATGGATGTCTTGGCTAACAAAACAAGAAATACAAAAGCTCATACGTACCGCATTGCTTCGCTTCACGACGCAAACTTAAATACTTCCTCCTCGATAGAATTCATGTGATAAGAATGGTTGAAAGTGAAGTTGAGGCTATTCTTAAGGATGCAGAAGATCTTCATAAAGAAGCGCTGAGGGAGCTTAATGAAGGGAGAATACGAAAAGCTGCGGAAAATGCTTGGGGTGCCACAGTAAAGGCAACTGACGCTTTATTGTATGCTCGTGCCAAAGTTGAAATCATCAGAGGATTAGGTAGAACAAAAGAGCTTTACGAGCTAACTAAAGATGATCTTGAAGTTAGAGCATTAAATCTTGCAAAAGAATACAACGATAGGCTACTTCACCTTCATGGCAATGTTTTTTATGAAGGAATCTATGAAATACCGGGTATTAATTTACCAAATTTGATAAAGGATACAAAAAGCTACATAGAAAAAGTAAGGAAATTATGTTTAAACGAACGATGAACGTTTATTGATTATGAAGCTAGGAGCTTCATTTAAGGGCATTATTCTAAAATCTCGTCAAAAACCGTTTCATAGCTTTTCCATCTTGCAGATCCATCAGTTTTGACTAAGCCAAAATTCACAATCCTTTTCACACAGTTTTTATAGGTTGCTTGTGCGGTGACGCGTGTCGCACCATATGTCATGACGTTTTCGACAAAAACAGGTGTAAGATAAGCTTGTTAGGGGATGGTGCGGGGTGTGGAATTCGAACCCAACGCGGACCTACGCTGTCTGTCCTGGGCTATCTCCTTCGGTCAGACTCTGACAACCGCGCACAGAAATATTAACCATAATGATGGAAGCAGCTGAGTCTAGGTGTGAGTCTCAGCGAACCCATCTCAGTTCAAAATCCTTAACAGATGCTGCAATAGATAGATGATCAAAGGTTGCCTCGACCGCTTGGTTGATTGAGACACCGCCTTCAAGTTACCTGATTTACATGCGAGTGGCTATTTCATGTATTTCTGTAGGGCGGCCTTGACTTCTAGGCCTTCCTGGACGATGCCGCATAATACTCTAACCATCTTCGTCGGGTTCTCATGCTGGAAAACGTTCCTTCCAGCAGCTGCTCCAGCGCCGCCAGCTCTAACCGAACTGTAGACCATCTGACAGAACTCTTCATCGCTCTTTGTCTTTGGACCCCCAGCCATAACAACCGGCGCCAAGCATCCTTTGACAACTTCCCTGAACGTGTCCTCGTCTCCTGTGTAGTTCGTTTTCACGATGTCCGCTCCGAGCTCAGCTCCAATGCGTGCCGCATGCTTAACAACTTCGACATCGTACTCGTTCTGTATTTTCTCCCCTCTCGGATACATCATCGCGATGAGAGGCATCCCCCAATCTCCACATACCTTCGCTGTTTGTCCAAGGAATCTGAGTTGTTCCTGCTCTGTCTTAGATCCCACGTTTATGTGGATGGAGACAGCGTCTGCGCCGAACTTTATGGCTTCTATAACGTCTGCTACTTGGACCTTCGCATTTGGATCCGGCCCGAGAGCCGTGCTTCCAGAAAGGTGCATTATCAACCCTATATCTCTGCCATACCCCCTGTAACCGGCCGCTATGATTCCCTTGTGCAATAGGACTGCGTTTGCACCGCCCTCGGCGATTTGATTGACGATCGTCTTCATGTCGTCAAGTCCTTTGATAGGGCCAACTGTCAATCCGTGATCCATGGGGATTATAACGGTCTTCTTTGTGTTTCGATTCATTATCCGATCGATTCTGATCCTCTTTCCAGTCTCAGTCATCAGACACCCTCAACCTTAACTAGCAATCCAAAGGAGCAATTAAAAGTTTACCCTCCCGATCCCATGGAACGGAAAAATTTATATACGTTCTGCCCATTATTTGCAGAGACTGAGGGCCCTCTCTTGAAAGTAAAAGACGATGTAACCTTCGGTGTCACGACATTCTTCTTCGGCTATTTTGGCTACTTCACTTAAACTGGAGAGATCAACAAAGATCCTTCCCTGTTATTGCTTCGGTCTCTCCTTTTCTGGGGGTTTTTGACTTGAGTATAAATGAGAAAGAATCTAACCGTTGCATCGTGAAGTTCGGTGGAAGTAGTCTACCAGACGGACTAAGCATACTGAGAGCCGCGAACTCAGTGATCGAGGAGAAGAGAAAAGGCACGCAGATCGTTGTCGTCGTATCGGCTATGGGAAAGACCACAGATCACTTGATCTCTACGGCCCATCAAGCGTGCGACAGCGATTTCCCACCGGAAGAATTAGACGATATAATGGCGATGGGGGAGAGGACAAGTGCCAGAATTTTTGCATCAACATTGAGAGCCAAAGGTGAAAAAAGTACCTACTTAGACCCGTCCAATCCGAATTGGCCAATCATAACGGACGACACCTACAACAACGCCAACCCAATTTTACCCCTCTGCGAGGAAAGGGTCAAGGAATTCGTTATAACCCTGATCAATGACGGCGTTATAGTTGTTGTCCCAGGATTCATTGGAAGAACCAGAAAGGGAGCGATAACAACCATGGGCAGAGGCGGAAGCGACGTAACCGCCATGATCCTGGCCCGAAGTCTCTCAGCCCAGCAGGTCATTCTAGTGACCGATGTCGATGGCATAATGTCGGCTGATCCGAAAATCATCAAAAAACCACGGATGTTGAAAGAAATAGAGATGGATGCTCTTATCGGATTAGCCGACACCGGTTCAAAATTCATCCACAAGAAAGCCTTGAGGTACAAGAGTCCAGCGATTGATGCAAGGGTCATCGGTAATGCCTCTGGGAACCTTAGATCCGAAGGCACGACAATTCGGGGAAGTTTCCCACAAAGCATCGTGGTGGAGCTCCATCCAGAAATCTCCATGGCAGTTACAATTGTAGGCAAGGCGATATCTGAATCGCCCAAGACACTCCAAGACATACTTCAGCAGATAAAAAGGTTTGATGTTCCCATCTTAGGAATGTCTATAAACCATAATTCGTTGATACTCTACTTGCCCATGAACGGTTCAGGCGAACTTCTAGAGGCTTTACACTCAATTGTAGTGACTGATGAGAGGACGATAGCTATGGCTGTTAAGGAAAATTTGGCCTTTATAAATGTTAGAGGTGTAGGGCTTGAAGAAAGCCCTGGAATAGTAAGCGTGATATCAGGAGCACTCTCTCAAGCCAGCATCAACATAAATGGAATCTTCACGATTACTTCAACCGTGGTACTGTTCATCGACTCGAAAGATAAAGAGAAAGCCATTCAACTGATAAAAGACTCCATTAAGAAATACACAACTTTGGAAGAGTGAGAGAAATGAGGGAGCTATGGATAAAAGTAGACCCTAGCATGAATGAAACCGAGAAAGAGGAGCTGATCAACACAACGCATGAAATGTGCTCCACATACATTGTCGAGCCTCAAGATGTTGTGTCAGCTAGGAAGAACGGTGCAAAAAACATAGTGACAACATCCAAGGATGGAGACATGTTACTTGCAAAAGGCATAGGAGACGTTCAAAAAGCCAAGAACGAAAACAAGTTTACGTGTGCAATCGTGACCGTTAGATCCAAAAATGATGAGAACGAGATAATCAATCTGGCCGAGGCTTCGGCTGATTACATCTTAGCCAGATTCCAAGAATGGAAAGTCATACCACTTGAAAACATCATAGCTCAGATACACGGAAAAAGCAAACTTCTCGCCTTCGCATCGGACGCCCAAGAGGCCAAACTTGCGCTGGAAACCCTTGAGTTAGGCGCAGACGGAATTGTAGCTGAAACCACAGACCTCGAAGAGATAATGAAGATTTACGAAACTGCAAAAGAGGTTAAATCAAGGGTGCCCGAAGCTGAGTTCGCTCAAGAAGTAACGCTTTACCCGGCGGAGGTTGTTGAGGTCAAGCCTCTCGCCTCTGGCGCTAGAGTTTGCATAGACACCTGTGACATCATGAGGGACGGCGAAGGCCTTCTCGTTGGTTGCCAATCTTCAGGCCTTTTCTTGATCCAAGCTGAGGTCTATGAGACACCCTTCGTTGCCTCACGCCCTTTCAGAGTGAACGCCGGCTCCATAGCGCTATACGCTCTTGCCCCGAGCGGTAAGACAAGGTATCTCTCCGAACTCAAGGCTGGAGACGAGGTCCTCATAGTAGACCGTTCCGGCAGAAGCCGAGTAACGAACATCTGCCGAGTCAAGATCGAATGGAGACCCCTAATTCTCATCGAGGCGGAATACGAAGATGAAAGGGTCAAAACGATACTCCAAAACGCCGAAACAATTAGGGTTGTAACCCAAAATGGAACAAAATCCGTGGCTGATCTCGCCAAAGGCGACAAGCTCTTAGTTTACATGGAAAAGGGCGGCAGACACTTTGGAACCCTTGTAAAGGAAGAGAAAGTGATCGAAAGGTGAATATTCGGGTCTGTGTACCTGTTGCGGCAAAAAGTTCATCTGAACTCCCATCAATGATTGAAAAGGCTGAAAGTGAAGGCGCAGACCTAATCGAAGTTCGTCTAGACTACTTGGAAAGCATAGAGAGCGTAGAGAAAATCGTTGAATGCGCGTCCGTCCCGCTGATCGCTACCAATAGACAGTATGAGCAAGGAGGCCATCGTATCCAAAATGAAGAGGGTAGAATCCACAACCTAGTAAAAGCTGCAGAAAGAGGATTTCAGTACGCTGACATAGAGCTCAGAACAAGAAATCTTACGGATGTAATCTCTAGGTTGAGGAATCTAGATGTGAAGCCGATCGTTTCCTTCCACGAGCTCACATGTACTCCCAACCTGCCTGAGATGAAGAGAATAGTGGAAGGTGAGATGAAGGCGGGCGCCGAGATCTGCAAGGTTGTGACTACAGCCAACGGCATAGAAGACAACGCATCTTGCTTACTGCTCTTATCCGAAATGCGTAAAGTTGCGAAGATTGTTTGCTTCGCTATGGGCGAGAGAGGACTCATATCTAGGGCGCTCTCACCTCTCTTTGGTGGATACTTTACCTATGCCTCAATAGGGAAAGGCATGGAGACAGCTCCTGGACAGATCGCGATATCAGAACTCAAGAAACTCTATAAAACTCTGGGTGTTGATGTTTGAAGATCTCTGGAAAAACTAGGGTTTGCGCCGTAATAGGCGACCCTATTGAGCATTCACTGAGCCCGTGTATTCATAATGCGGCCTTTCAACATCTAGGCTTAGATTATGCTTACTTATGTTTCGCCGTGAAGGAATATGGCCTGAGAGATGCAGTCTTGGGAATGAAAAGTCTAGGGATTTATGGAATAAACGTGACTATGCCCCACAAGGTTCGTATCATCCAGTATTTAGACCGCCTGGATGAAACCGCTAAGAAGGTTGGGGCTGTGAACACAGTCCTGAACAGTACAGAGATGATCGGTTACAATACAGACGGTCTAGGCGCCTTAAATGCCTTGAAAGCTCACGGAGCAGACCTCAACGACAAGAAGGTTGTAATTCTAGGATCTGGAGGCGCCTCAAGGTCGATCTCGTTCGCCATAGCGGAGGAGGCATTAGATGTAGTAATACTTAACAGAACGCCTGAGAAAGCAGAGGTACTCGCAAGCAAAATTTCGGCTACAACTGGCAAGAAAGTACGATGGGGAAAACTTTGCGATGCCCTTCTAGCTGAGGAGCTTAGGGACGCGAATATACTCATAAATGCCACCTCCGTGGGCATGCACCCGGACGATTCTGAAACACCAGTAGATAGAAGCCTCCTACGACGAGACCTGATAGTCTTCGATCTTATCTATAACCCCATCGAGACGAGGCTGCTGAGAGAAGCAAAATCTGTCGGGGCGAAAACTATGGACGGGTTAACGATGCTGGTTTACCAGGGCGCAGCCTCGTTTGAGATATGGACAGGGATGAGGGCTCCGGTCGACATGATGATGAAAGCCGCAAGAGATGAGTTGAAAAGCAGAAAAATTTGAAGAAGGAGGAAACCTCTTGACCTTTTCAGGGAAAGCTGTCGCATACGGGGCCATAACCGTAATCAATGCCATATCTTGTGGCTTCGGAGCCGCTTTAGGCATAGGCCTTAAAACCGAAGCCTCAGTCAAGCTCACTGATAGGCCGGGCAGAATCGAGGGGAGAATACTTTCTGATCTGGAGGAGAACCCCATCTTGATTGAGAAAGTTGTGAGCCGGGTCCTAAATAGATTCAATGTACAAGATGAGCATGGAGCCTACGTAGAAACTCGATCCGATATTCCGATAGCTCGAGGGTTGAAAAGCAGCAGCGCCGCAGCTAATGCAATAGCGTTAGCTACGTTCTCAGCTTTGGACAACGAAGTTGACGACTCAACAGTGGTCAATTTAGGGGTTGACGCCGCCATAGATGCCAAAGTGACAATAACAGGCGCCTTTGATGACGCCTGTGCCTCTTACTTCGGCGGCTTAGTAGTAACTGACAATTACCAGAGGAAAATACTGAAACGATTCAACGTGGAAGATTACTCCGTTTTGATCCATGTACCTCCAAAGAAAGCCTATACAGCGACTTCAAATGTTGAGAGGATGAAGCTGATAGCGAGAGAGGTGAAAACAGTGCACAACTTGGCGGTTTCGGGTAAGTACTGGCAGGCGATGACCATAAACGGAATTCTCTACTCATCTGTTTTGGGCCATGATCCCTCAATCACATTGGACGCATTATCCGCTGGAGCAATTGCTGCTGGATTGTCAGGTAAGGGGCCGGCTGTAGCTGCCGTTGTTTCGAAGGACTATCTTGAAAAAGTTAAGCGGATTTGGGAACGTTATGAAGGCGAGATAATAGTGACGAAAGTGAACCATGAAAAAGCCCATACCTTGAAGTGAGGGATTTGACCGATCTCATAGTAAAGGGAACCGAGACGTTGAGTGGTTTTGTCGAGGCACCGCCCTCCAAGGCTCATACTCACAGATCTTTAGTAGCTACGTCTCTATCGGAGGGACGATCCATAATAAGAAACCCGCTGATATGTGATGATACTGTAGCGACGATCAATTCTTGTCGTATGCTAGGCGCCAAAGTCAGTCATGATAAGGACGCCTTTATAGTGGAGGGAGTATCGAAGCCGGAGACCCCGGAAAACATAATTGACTGTGGAGAATCTGGCTCGACGATCCGTTTTCTGACGCCGGTCTGCGCTTTGGCTGAAGGAATCTCGGTCTTAACGGGGAGTGAAAGCCTCCGCAAGAGACCTATGAAGCCCCTCTTAGAAGCCTTGAAGCAGCTGGGCGTCAATTGTTATTCCGCTAGATCTGACGGTTTTCCACCGATAATCGTCTTCGGAGGCGGAATAAAGGGCGGTGAGGTAACGATCAGAGGAGACGTAAGCTCCCAGTACATCTCAGGTCTGTTATTTGCTACACCAATGGCTGAAGATAAGACCGAGATTGACGTGACCACTCAGTTGGAGTCCAAGCCATACATCGCGATGACCCTTGATGTTCTCTATAGGCACGGGGTTAGAGTGGATTTCGAATTCGATTATAGGCGATTCAGTGTTCCGCCATATCAGAGATACGCGCCATTTGACCACACCATTGAAGGTGATTATTCATCGGCGGCTTTTCTCATGGCGGCTGCTGCCATAACCAACTCAAGGATCAGAATCAGCGGTCTTAAGAGGGAGACCCTTCAAGGTGACAAGGCCATAGTTAGCATTATCAAAGATATGGGTGCCTTGGTTGATGTGGGAGACGACTATGTTGACGTAAGAGGCGCCGAACATGGTCTCAAGGGGATAAATCTCGATCTTAGCGATAACCCCGATCTGGTGCCCGTGTGTGTTGCATTATCGTCTTCCGCCCAGGGAAGAACCAGCATCAGCGGTGTTAAGAGGTTACGTTTCAAGGAGTCCGATAGGATACTATCCTTATCGAGCGAGCTGAGGAAGATGGGCATCAGGGTTATAGCCCTAGACGACCAACTCATAGTCGAGGGAGGAAAACCCCGAGGAGCCGAACTGAGCTCGCATAGGGACCACAGAATCGCCATGGCTTGTGCGGTTGCAGCCCTGCTGGCCGAGGGAACAACTCTGGTTCACGGGATTGAGTGCATAACTAAGTCGTACCCGAAATTTGTCGAGGATCTACGTATGTTGGGAGGAGATGTCATTGAACGGTAACTCAGTTGGAAGGGCTCTTGTCTTGACGTGTTTCGGTGAGAGCCACGGCGAATGCGTTGGAGCCGTGATAGATGGCTGTCCAGCAGGTCTGCCAACGTGCGAAGAAGAGATACAATCCGAATTGGAGAAGAGGCGACCAGGTTTTGCTGATGTTAGTACGCCTAGAAAGGAGGCAGACATCGTCCAGATCCTCTCAGGCGTACATAATGGTTTCACAACGGGCGCACCGATCTGCATGATAGTCAGAAACAAGGACGTAGACTCGACGCCATACGAGTTGATAAGGCATAAGCCACGCCCCGGACATGCGGATTACGCCGCGTATATCAGATACGGGGGATTCAACGATCCCCGAGGTGGGGGAAGATTTTCAGGTCGGATAACAGCCGCCTACGTGATGGCTGGGGCAATTGCCAAGAAACTTTTGGGAACAATCGGTGTTGAAGTTTTGGCTCATACTGTACAGATCGGGAATGTGAAGCTTTCAAGAGAAGTTTCCTACGATGATATCCGTCAAAACGTCTACTTAAATCCGGTTCGTTGCGCCGATCTAGAAACGGCATCAGCTATGAGAAACGAGATTTGGGAGGCATCTGCGGCTGGAGACAGCGTCGGTGGGATTGTTGAAGGCTTAGCCCTTAATGTTCCGGCTGGATTAGGCGACCCGATATTCGACTCCTTAGACTCTGACGTTGCTAGGATGCTTTTCAATATTCCTGCAGTTAAGGGCGTCGAATTTGGATCTGGATTCAGATCCGTCTCCTTGAGGGGCTCAGAGAATAACGATCCATATGTGCTCAAGGAGGGAAAGATAGTTACGTTGACGAACAATGCTGGTGGAATACTAGGCGGAATCTCTACAGGCATGCCAATAATGGTTAGAGTCGCCTTCAAACCGGCATCATCGATTCCCAAAAGGCAGAGAACGGTAGATCTAAGTCGTATGGTGGAGGCTGAGATCGAGTTTACCGGTAGGCGTGACCCATGCGTCGTTCCCAGAGCGGTTCCCGTTGTTGAGTCGTGCTTAGCATTTGTCCTCGCTGACCACGCCATTAGAGCTGGAAAAATACCGAGAGCTTCAAAATAACCGGTTAAAGGAAGATTCTGGAAGACGATTGCGTCAGGAATCGTGAGGATGACCCGCAACACAGAAGTGCAGATTGAAAGGGGACCTTTAGGCAAGGAAGCACTGGATTTGAGTGCAGACATTTTGAGGCGTGTCTTGAAATCGTTAGGTATGGAAAAACGCGACAACACTGTGATGACCAGACTAGTGATGAAGACCTCAAGCAAATTGATATCCCAATTGGTATAGGATTATTTGAAAGTCAATCTGAGGCAGTTGCATGTTTGACACATAAAGGCATTGCCGCCAAAAGCGAAGTGTTTGAGGATCTTTCCAAAAAGTTTGAGCAGATAAATAAGATAAGGAGTGAAGCCAAAGCCTTACTGGGAATCGGCGCACCGTATCCAGCTTAAGAGAATCCCCCAAATACGGAAAGAAAAACGCCTAAGAAGACATGTTCTGTTCTAATTGTGAGCATAAACTACAATGATTATGACCTCGGTAATATTCTTGGATATCTTCATTTACTTAATCAGGCTCTAAAAATAATAAGAAATTGGGAATGTGGATCACATACCGGCTACCATTAGTAAGCTCCTTTCGCTAGTGGAATTTACTTTTTGAAATCTTCTATTTTTTTCTTAAGAATTCATCCACTGAGATTGCTTTAACGCCTATTTCGTTTGCCCTTTCTTCAAGTTCCTTATCCTCTGTGATTAGGGTAAACCCGTTCTTCTTTGCTACATGCAGGTATGAAGAATCACAAAATGTGATCTTCAGTCTTGTGGAAATCTTCATAACCTCCATGAAGTCTTCAGGCGATCCAATGTTCTTAATCCTCATGATCCCCAGTATCTTAGCTACCTCCTCAGCTCTCTTTGCAGCGTCCTCATAAGTTACTAAGCCTTTAAAGACACACTCTTTCCAAATAACGTTACCCAGCTCGTACCCAGCAAGATCTAGGGTTGCGTTGCCTCTAACGATATCTGCCGCCTGCCTTCGCATCCTTCTGAGAATTACCGCTATAGCGCTGGAATCCAGAAGAAGCACCTACCTCAGCCTCGACTCTCTAATGCTTCTAATAATCTCTTCTTCCTGGATCTTGGCGAAGAATCCTCCCAGCCCCTCAGAAGCCTTCCTTGCTTCTTCAAGCCTTCTCCTTTCAACCTCTTCTTCCAGAGCCTTTCTCACAACCTCGCTCACAGCGATGCCGTACTCACCGATCTTTTCCTTGAGAGTTTTAGGCACTCTTACGGTTATAACTACGTCGTTCATAATACTCTACCGTAATGACAATATTGTATTACCCACATATAAGTACGCCCAAAATCCTTTGATGTTGCCAAGTTTTTGGGACGAAATCTTCTCCCGCATACCTCTCTTGGGGCCACAAAGTCAGCCCTCAAAAGCACCCAAAACGCCTCCTCCACCGGAACCCTAGTGCCTGCAAGCCTCATCATCTTAAGCTTCATGGGTTTTAGATCCCCCTCCACATAGTCCTCCCTATTCACGAGCAGGTTGTAATTTCACTCTCTTCGTACGGAGGAGACCGAAATCGAGTTTACAGGCAAGACCCGTGCTTCGTTTCACGAGCAGTCCCTGTGGTTGAGTCGTGTCTGGCACTTCTCCTTGGTGACTACACGATGAGAGTTGGAAAAATACGTGTCGTACTAAAGTAGAACTTTGCCTCTCTTATATCAAGAAGCCCACGATATTTGATGCTACGAGTTAACCTCAGCGCTTCAGTATTATTTTCCGAGGACGTAGTTGGGGTAAACCACCATGCCTAATTGGATTCATCATCTCCTGGCACAACCGGCTACTAAAGGTCCTAACTATCATTTCCTTGGCTATTATGATATGTCTCCTCAAAATTTTACAGACGGTTAAATGTCGGCTCTTGAAGCAAACTTCATCAACAATAGATCGCCTACACGTAGTTGTGCGGCGACTATAGGATTAATCGCTTGGAAAGATGCATCTTCGGGCCAATCATGCAAACCTATGCTTGGAACTGGTAGCAGGGCATAATGTTACAATGGTTACCTAGCACATTACGTCGGCTTTATATTCTTACGTTGCTCGCGTGCTACAGTGGATAAGCCGCTTGAGGTATGCCTCTTCACCGCAACCCTGAGTGGTGATGTTTGCCTGTCAGCTGATCATGATCTGCTCACACTTCGATTGGCGTGATCCAACTCACATCTTGGCATGGGCTCGTAGCAACGGCGTTGCTGACTATTAACTCTTCTTCAAAGACTACAGCGATGAGTTTGAAATAGTCGGTTATTCTTGATAGAGATTCCTGAAAACTACTGATTGCATTTTTGAACCCAAACCGTCACCAGATGTGAAAAAACAGGTAGGTATCGCAGAAATCCTAGAAGGGTTGATTTGAGTTAACAGAATCAACACACGCGAAAGTTTCAATTCATTTAATGCGAATCCCTTGTTGTGCAGGGGTGTACTATGAGTCTCTCTGAGTTTTTGTATCTCTCTCGGAGGGATATGGAAGAAGTAGGTCTAACTGTGAAGTTATCGGCATCGTTGAGGAGGCTTTCCGTGAAAAGGCGTATGGCAGGATTGAGAACGAGAGCCCATGATTGTGTCCCCCTTCTATGTAGTCCTAAAGAAATCGAAGACCTCTAAGATTCTCCAATGAAAGAAGGAACTAGGTAAGCTAGTTGCCAGAAGTTGTCAGCCTTTGTCCGGCGATCTTCTCTATCGCAGCTATAAGGGCTTGTGTTCCACTCTCTGATAGGCCCTCAGCTTCAGCGATCCGGAATATCTGATGCACCAAACCTGTGGCTGGAAGGGGAACATCGAGCTCAGCTGCAGCCGATAGCGCCAATCTCAAGTCCTTCTGTTGGTGCCTTATCCTGAAACCGGGTTTGAAATCCCTCTTCAACATTTTCGGTCCCAAGTTTGATAGCATCCAAGAGCTGGCTGCGCCCGCCATGACGACCTCAAGAAGCTTCTCTAGGTCTAGACCAGCCTTGGCACCGAGTATAAGTCCCTCACAGACCGCTTGGATGTTCAGTGCGCAGATCACTTGGTTACAGAGCTTCGTGGTCTGTCCAGTCCCGTTCGGACCCATGTAAGTAACCTTTTTGCCCAGAACCTGAAAGATTGGGAGGCACTCCTCAAACGTCTTTTCTGGCCCCCCGACCATTATGGAGAGGGTTCCATTGATAGCCCCGATCTCACCGCCACTGACCGGCGCATCTAAGATCTTCACACCTTTTTGAGCCATCTTCTCTGCGATCCTTCGGGTCACCTCCGGCGAGATTGTACTCATATCTACTGCAATCAATCCTTCCCTTGCGCTCTCGACTATGCCGAGGGGTCCAAGCAGAACTTCCTCCACATCTGGCGAGTCTGTTAGCATGGTTATGACGACATCAGAGTTTTCAGCAACTTCTTTCGGCGAGTCTGCTCCCATTGCTCCTAAGGCCAGGAGTTCATCCATCTTTGAACGGGTCCTATTCCAAACAGTCACGGAATAACCCGCGGCCAGCAGGTTTTTCGCCATAGGTTTTCCCATGACCCCCAAACCTATGAACCCAATTCTAGGCTTCAACCTTCTCACCTCTCTTGGCAATAATCTAACCTGTTCTGTAACTAATTGTCTATCCGCCTTAAAAGTTGGGCATGTTCTTCTTTAAACCGAATGTAAGTGACTGACGATTCCGTTCATTGTTTGGCCAGCGTCTGGTTTCTCAATCCGGCGATTTCAAAGGCCGGATTGATCGAATAAAGCCGTCGGTCGTGATATCGATCTGGAGCCTCCTCCTCTCGAAGTTGGACAACCGGCAGTCTAGGACCCTTGCGATACGAACGAATTCTCCCCTCTTGACATCTAAATCGATCTGTTGATCTTGCCAGTAGACCCGTCCATAATCAACTATTATTGTGCCGTCTAGGTTATGGGCTAGACCGATTCCGCCAGCCATGTCGTACGAATCCCAAGTTTCAGCGCTTCTCTGGTTTACGAAGAGTCCAGTCACGCCGTGAATCTGGTTATAACGCGCCAGCTCCATCACACGATACTTTAGCGCGCCCCTGTAAGATTCGAGGATCGTCACGGAATCGATGATGGCCAGTTCGATGCCCTCAGTCTCAACGACATAACGGTAGGTCTCGGCGAAATCGTTCCAGTTTCTAAGTTCAGGATATAGCACGGTGTCAAGTACGAATAAATTGTCCCTGATCTTTCCCCAATCTAGACTAAGTATCTCTGCTTTCTGCTTCATCCTGGACTGGAGATCAAACCTAGGCGTTGGACTCTTCCATGTGTCCTCGGCTGTAACGAACAAGATCTTACGACCAGAAGCTGAGACTTTAACCGCGATCTCTTCGGCTAGGATGCTCTTTCCGGCGCCTGGAAGGCCCGTTACTGCAAACTGCCCGCAGATCGGCAACCCACCGAGAGGCTTTGCTTCTGGCGTTAGGAACAGATCATCTAGAAATGTTCCTGTCGGCATTCCAATCAGATCTTTTTTTGCCTCTGGAGCAACGTCGGGTCTAAGAATGAAGTCACTGAAGGTCTTTTCCTTCTTCTCAATCTCGGCCTTCATAGGTTCCGTAGCCAGCTCCCATTCGTCTGAGGGCTGTCTTGCGCTCTTTAAGGCTTCAGTTAAGGTCTTGGCCATCGTCTCCATCATCTTTTCAAAACTTGGTGAAATCTCAACAGTAGGTTCCTTCCTCTCAATTGATGGAAGCGCCTTTTCAGAGATCTCGGCTTCTTCAGTCAGGAGAACCCATCTTTCACCCTTTCTATCCACGATTCCGTTAGACCTTAATGAATGAAGCAGAGAGTAAGCTGAACGGGGGCCGTATTTGGGAAGACTCAAGCCGTTAGAGATCTCTTCTAATGTAGCTTTGCCTCCAGCCTTCCTCAAAAAACCTACAACATCGCTTTCTTCAGCCAACTTGCCCTTCCTCGATCAAGAATTCTCTTTCTATCCCTTATCTTTTTCCTTCATTTTTCACATTGTCCCTAACTAGGAGTTACCTCGAAAAAACAGAAACAGATCATAATCAGTTTAGAAATTCGAAAGTGTCTTGTTGTGGCTGTTGAAGTAGGTTTTTCGGAACCAAAGACAATGCTCGCCATCTAAACACCGATCGTCTGATTGCAGGCATAGAATCAATTTTCACCCAGGGCCTACATCAGTACCGAAACAATAAACCACGTTCCGAAGCCGATCAAGACCACGGCGCATAAGCCGAATACTATTTCGTGTACTCTCTTGCTCCAGAGACATCTCGACTTAAAAACAGTTATAGAGACGAATAGGTCCCAGAGAAAGTCGCAGAGCCAGTGCGTGATAGCAAACAAAAGGAAGCCCGCGATCCCGAAGATGCTGGCGCTCATTATGAGGGCGGCTCCGATCGTCGCCCACCATAGAAAGAAATATGGGTTAGCACCAGTTGTGATGATTCCAGCCATAAAGGAACCATACTTCAGATTTCCACCCACTCCTTCCTGAGTTTTCCCTCTCGCCCTGAACATTTCAGCACCCATATACATTAACATTATACCTCCAACTACCCCTATAGCTAACTTGGTTAAGCTGAAACTGAAGAACTGACCAAACCCGACGTATATAAGAGCCATCAAAGGAAACTCAATCACCCCGTGCCCAAAAGCGATCAACGCACCAGCAATCTTGTTTCTGTATCCTTTTGCGACGGTTACGGCAAATACAGGCCCCGGCATCATTACCCCTGTTAAAGATATGAAGGCCGTCGAGATTAAGAACAAAGAAAGATCTGTTTGAGTTTCCATATGCTTCATCTAGCCTTTTCAATCTGAAATAGATTGCTTTCAACCTTTGCATCGATCTGCTCCCATCTTGGGATCTGTTTCTCAATGCTCCAGAGGATTGATATGGCTCTAGATAACAACCTATCTTTTGTCTTCTTCCTGAAATCAAGAATAGCCTTTTCATCGCTCTCTAATTTTGAGGGACATACCATATTCACCTCCCGACACAAACTCAGTCTCTTCCGGACTTTCTAGTCGATCTTTCTCGCCACAACAAGGAGGCGTCCTCCAAGACCAACAATCAAGGAATCGTCGCATATTTTATGTTCGTGTAGCAATTCTTGGGGCCTCCGTCCCGGTCTACCTTCTTCATCGCGTTAACCATCTTCTTACCCTGACGAATCTTGCATCCACTCCGAATCCCATTTTCTCGTAGAGACCTTCAGCGGTCTCCGTGACAGTTTGCACGATTTGGACTCCGTTTTTCCCGAGGAAATCGAACGCTCTGGTCATTAGGTCTGATCCGATGCCCATTTTCCGGTAATCTGGTAGAACGGAAATGTTTCGTATGTCGCCACAAGCTCTATTGCTCTCTCGGATCTGGCAATATACGTATCCTACTGGGCGACCGTTCTTAATAGCCACGAAGACCTTGACATCATTTCTACCGATTCGACTCCTCATACGTTGCTTGAATTCTTCTTCGTTAGTTATGGAATGCCATGCCCCGAACTCTTTAAAGGCCTCCTTGCGAACCCTCAAGACTCCATCTACATCTTCAACCTGAAGTTCTCTAACCTCGTGCGTGTTAGGAGCATTGAATCTCTCTGGAAGTGTGAGGTTCTTGGACATACATGCACCTCTATGAAGAACCTCAAACCCCAGCTTCTCGAAGAAGCTGACGGCCACTGGATTCTCAATGATCTCATCGTCATTCTTAACAAGAACTGCCCCTTCACCTTTCGCCCAGTCCATCGCCTTCTCCACCAGCTTTGAGCCTATCCCTCGCCTCTGGTAACTTGGAACTACGCAGACGCCGGAGATGTAGGCCACTAATCCAACCTCGGGTCTATTCTGTGTTGTAACAAGGACGTATCCTACTGGTTGATTTTCGTGTTCAGCGATGAACGCTGTTCCTGTTTTTGCTTTGAGGGAGCCTCCGAATCTGCTCATGAACCATTCTAAAGTCATAGGGTTAGCCCAGCAGCTACGTAAGCTCTTAAAAGACTCATTGTAGATTCCGATCATGTCCTCCAAATCGGTTTGCACGTACATTCTTATTTCCAGCATCAATCAGATTCACCCATGTCCGGTCAAAATCGAACCTTTTCTTTCTTAGGAGCTTTCGTTCTTCCGCTTCCGCTCCACGTAAACTTACATACTTTGCACCTCTTCGGAGTCGAGTAGACATCCACCTTCTTGGAGCCGCACCTTGGACATCTTTCCTTTCTACCCATTTTCTCTCGTCCCCTTTCTCTGGTGGACACGAAATTTGCCTGGAATCGGTTAAGCTGCTGGTTGAACGTCAAAACAACTTAATGAAAGAATCGGAGCTACGAAACAGAAACGTAGAATACCACAGATAGCTAGTAGACCTGACACAGAAAGTGTTGGTTCTAAGCGATTCTCATCTGGTCCACCAATTTCTGATTATGAGTTACACGATTCGGCTAATAAGATTTTTGGCGAACGATCTTTGCGCACACAATTTCGCCAAATACTGCTCCAGAATGAATTCTGATAATCGGCGTTTTCGGAAGTGCTGTTTCTCAGTTCTTGTTTCCTTTGTATGGAGAAATTGAAAGACATTAGCTTTCGGGGGCAGGTTCAGTTTCTCCTAGGATCTTGTTGACAAAACTCGGCAGAACCATAGCCATATGTGACGCCGTCAATAGAGCTATGTGGCCCATGACGGAGATGAAGTATCTGCCTCTTTCTTCCTTGGTTTCCACATAGTTTGCCCTTTCAAGCTCTCTCAGGTGATGATAGAGCTGTCCACCTTCAAACCCCGTATCCTCAACAAGCTCCGAAACGGTCTTTCCTTTGAGGAAACCCTCATACAGAGATCTCAATATGACTATCCTCTGCTCATTTGAGAGGGGAGAAAGAAACCTTGTAATCTTCTCTGGTGGGATTTTCAGTGGTTCATCTACCCACTTATCCATGCCTGCAGTGTTCACCCAAATGCCAACGCGTCTTCCGTCTTTGACGAGATATCCAGCATGGATGAGGGCTCCTCCATCTTCGACCTTTCCCGTCATCTCTCTCATGAGATTCCTGAGGACCACAACATCCTTCGACTCGTACCTCATTTCCCCTTTTTCGTCCTCAACTGGAACGAGTTCTTCGCCTTTTAATCTCTCAACATCCACCGCGAGCCTTCTAAGCTCAGTCTTTACCTTTTCCAACTCGTTCCTCAAATCTTCGGTCAAGACGCGAGTCACCTACAGATATACAACATTACAAAAAAACTTGTAAGCCTTTCCGGAGCAAAAGTAGTATAGGGAGTGTCTTTGAAAAAGATATCTCTCGACAACGAGACTTACTGGAAACTTCTAGATCTAAAGGTTAAAATGAAATGTCGAACATGGAAGGAGCTTGTGGAAAAGCTACGTTTCCGACTATCAAGCCAACAGCAGTAAGAAAACAAGGTTCCCACCCTCACGAAACAGGATTTGGCGATGCGGTTCAAAGCCAGAGTAAAAACTATCGGCAATATTGAGAACGAACCGCAGAATTCGCCATATGTGTCGATCACAGTCATTCCCATTCTATTGTCGCGGGCGGCTTATGAGTGATATCGTATACCACCCTCGTTATCTGAGGCAGTTCATTAGTTATCCTAGTGGAGATCCTTTCGAGGACGTCATATGGAACCCTCGCAAAGCTCGCTGTCATAGCCTCCCGGCTTTCAACCACTCTCAGGGCCAAAACGTAACCATAAGCCCGTGAGTCTCCCTTAACCCCTGTGCTCTTGGTATTTGTCAGAATGGCGAAATATTGCCATAGGCTGTCCTTGAGAGGTTGATTTTTCTCTATCTCTTCAGCCACGATTCTATCGGCATTCTTCAACAATTCGACCCGTTCAGGAGTTATCTCTCCAATAATCCTTACGGCTAAGCCTGGACCTGGAAAGGGTTGCCTGTGTATAATCTCGTTAGGTAGGCCTAAGGATTTAGCGATCTCTCTGACTTCGTCCTTGTATAAGTCTCTTAGAGGCTCAATTATAGCTTTGAACTTTATACGTGTTGGAATTCCAGCCACATTATGATGGCTTTTTATTTTCTCCGAATGTTTTCTTGCTCCCGACTCTATTCTATCAGGGTAGATAGTCCCTTGTATCAGGTAATTTGACCCCATCTTAACAGCGGTTTTCTCAAACACGTTTATGAACTCTTCTCCGATAATTTTCCGCTTCTCCTCGGGATCTGTCACGTTCTCGAGTCTTTTGAGGAACCGTTCACGAGCATCGATTATGACGACGTTCACTCCCAGCTCCTTGAAGTTTTTCTCCACAAATCCAGGCTCACCCTCGCGCATGAAGCCATGATCGACGAATACCGCTGTTAGATGCTTACCAATAGCCTTTGAAGCCAGAATCGCCGCCGTACTTGAGTCGATGCCTCCGCTCAGGGCGAGAATGGCATTCTTATCTCCAACTATCCTTTTCATCTCCTCGATTGCCTTCTCTATTACGGATCTGGGTTCCCAATTGGCTTGGCACCTGCAGACTCTGAAGATGAAGTTTCTTAACATCGTGGTTCCGTGTTCCGTATGCGCGACTTCAGGGTGCCATTGTAGGCCATAAATGGGTCTGTTCTTGTGGCGGAAGGCTGCAACTGGGCAGTTCTCTGTATGGGCCAATATTTCAAAGTCGTTAGGGAGACTGTAAACAGTATCGTAATGGCTCATCCAAACCTTCTCTTTGCGATTGAGATTTTCAAGGACGGCTATTGGCTTGCTTATTGTGACATATGTAGAGCCGTATTCTCTCTCAAGTCCTTTCTCAACTTTCCCTCTGAAGAGATAGGCGATTAGCTGATGCCCATAACATAAACCGAGCAGAGGGATATCCAGTCTCAGTATTTCTGGGTCGAGTTTCGGAGCGTCGTCCATGTAGACGCTGGACGGTCCACCGGACAGTATCATGCCTTTGATCTTCAGATTATTACTCATCATCAGCAACGCGTCGGCTGTTATGTCGAAGGGGACTATTTCTGAGTAGACCCTCTGTTCCCTGATTCTTCTAGCAATCAGGTGGCAGTATTGCCCTCCGAAGTCGAGCACAAGTATCGTGTCAAATTTTGGGTTTTGAAACTCGGATTCTCCCAAGATCTCCATCTCCTCAATGATGGTGCTTCGGGCTTGAGATGATGATGACTCTTGTTAAGTCTGTAAGGTGGTCATTTCCTCAACTGTTCTATTTAGTGTCACTTCAGCGATGTTTCTGCTGTATCCAACAATTCTTCTTGAGCTGTCCAGGATCAACCTGAAGATCGATGAGATGTTTGGGTCTAGCTTCTTGTTAGACATCAACGTGATGAGGTCATTTTCTAAAGTCAGAAATGAGTCTAGCCGAGAGATTATCTTGTCAGCATGTTCATAATCCCTCTTGAACATTGCCTTCAACGATTCCTCGAGCAACTGATGCGCCAAGGAGTTGAAATTGTAGATCTGAGAGTATACCTCCTCATCGATGGATTCCTTTAGAAAAAGAATCTGGTCCTGAATCAACTTTTGAAGGGTCACTATGTTAGTGGCTATGTTTAATGCGTTATCTGAAACGTCTTTAACATCATTGGCAACGATCCTGTAGCCTAGAAATTCCTTCGGAGTTTTGAATCCTAACTCTTTGAATAGGTTTTGCTCCAAGCCAAACTTTAGTTGACGGATTACATATAGATTCAGTCGATTTACATCATTATATGCGTTGGTGACGCTTTGAATCAAGCCTCGATTCATATCCTTCAGCGCTGATATGGCGTCCTTATCCGCTGAAAGGGCTATGATGGCCATCCTCCTAATGGCCTTCTCAACTGGAAATTCCGGATGGTTTATCAGAATCTGAAGAGTAATCTCGTTAGGTCCCTCATCGATGATCTCTGAGCCTAAAAGCGTGTTTCTAACAAGATCGTTTACGGCCAATTTATGCTTTGAAACAGCTTCTCCGCCCCTGAAACGGATATGTATCAGATCTGCGCTCACAACATACAAAGAGATTATCTTGCGACATAGAGATTGGGGATCCTCCTTAGGTTCCACATGGATCCAGTATTCCTTCAGTTTGGGCTTCTCAACTTCTTTTCTTCCCTCCAATATCTTCCTCGGCACTAGAATCAGCGATGAATCGTTCTGTGTTCTGAATGCGACTTGGCTTCCCTTTTCCAACTTGATGTCTTGAACCCACTCCTTAGGCAACGATATGATGTATGAACCTCTTCCTGCGCACTGAACCCTCCTATATCCCAGGTCTCTTTCCATCAAGTGTTCTCCTAACCATATATTTCATTTATTCCATATAATTCGTTATTGTGCATATAAATGATTTTGAATAGAGTTATATAAAATATGGTCAACTTATCTGTGGCCCCACTAGGTGTCGTGAAAACGAATGGCGATGAGATTCTGCAGGGACTGCGCAAACTTCGAGGATCGGAGAGACATAGACAGCATCGCCTTATGCGCAAAGAATGCAGGACCCTATGTCTGCTGTGAGGAGTTCTTACCAAAAAACCCGAGCATAAGTGAAAACAGGTTGTACTACAGGTTTTGCTCAGAATGCGTTAATTTCGAAGATGTAGACGGAACGTCAGTCTGCGCTAAGAATCACACTCCTGGTGTCGCATGCGGATCGTTCATCGACAGATTCGAGAAACTATATGTAATAAGGCAGAACAATCACAGAAAAATTGCGCTACTAGCCCACGCAATAAATGGACAGTCTAGTCAGCAGTCTTTCCCAGAATCTCTAGTTGAGATCGGTCGGAAAATCAGGTGGTAAAAGAACCGCAACGTTCTGACCTTTGACATCTGAACTCTCTTCTTCCGGTGGATCAGATGCATGAGACAAAGGAAGTCGCCGTTTGTGTGCCTCGGTACCGGTAAGGTAGAGGAAAATGAAGAGGATCTTTGCCAAAGGAGAAGTCTGCATGGGATGTGGACTCTGCCAGGTCTATTGTCTAGTGCAGCATTCCACATCCAGGGACATCATTAAGGCCTACAAGAAGGAGCATCCTCGGGCACTAAGCCGGGTCAGCGTGGAACAGGATCTTCCTCTATCGTTTGGTGTGCAATGTCGACACTGTGAAGATCCGCCGTGTGTCATTGCTTGTCTCTCCGGCGCCATGCACATCGATGAGAGAACTGGATTGGTCGTGCACGATGCTGAAAAATGTATGGGATGCTGGACCTGCATTATAGTGTGTCCATACGGCGCCATCAAGATGGATATTGCGCGCGGAGTTGTGGCAAAATGTGATCTGTGTCCAGGATTGGACGTCCCGGCCTGTGTCGCTAACTGTCCCAATGAGGCTCTCGTGTATCAAGAGGTGACACCCCCGCAATGTCAAGATACGTGATCATCGGTGGCTCAGCAGGGGGAATTGGGGCTGTTGAAGCCATCGGAGAAGTTGACCCAGACGGGACAGTCACCGTGATATCAGAGGAACCATGTGGGGCATATTCTCGTGCCATGATCGCTGATTACCTCTCTGGGCTGGCTACGTTAGGGAAAATGAAATATCGAGACGACCACTTCTGGAAAAAGAACGGACTGAAAGCTCTCACAGGTGAGAAAGCAGTTCGCCTCAATTTCACCGCCAGATATGTGGAGCTGGAAGGAGGAGACAAGATCAAGTTTGATAAGCTATTAATCGCGACTGGCGGGAAGCCTTTTGTTCCAAAGATAGAGGGCACAGAGAAAGAAGGAGTCTTTACCTTTATCGATCTTTCAAATGCACGAGGCTTGGCTGAAGGACTTGAAAGGATCAGAGAGGCAGTAGTCATTGGTGGCGGTCTCATCGGAATCAGCGTTGCTGAGGCTCTAGTTAAACGAGGAGTAAAGGTAACCATAGTAGAAGTCAAGGACAGAATTCTCAACTTCACTCTGGACGCAGATGCGTCGGAGATTGTTGAGAAAGCGGTTAGGAAGGCCGGCGTTACCGTACTCACGGGTCAAACTGTGCGGCGGATACTCGGAAGGCGTGACGATGATGAGAGTGCTGTCGGCGGAGTGGTCTTGACTGATGGCACGGAGATACCGTGTGATGCGGTGGTCATTGCTATTGGCGTCGTTCCTCGGACTGAACTCGTAATCGGAACTAATCTGAAGGTGAATAGAGGAATCGTCGTAGACAGATTCATGCGCACAAACATACCAAACGTGTACGCGTGTGGAGACGTCGCCGAGGCCTACGACTTTGTTCTGGACAGTAACCGCCTCTTACCTCTCTGGCCCGTTGCTCATCTTGGGGGAAGAGTAGCCGGGTATAACATGGCGGGAAGGAAGACGGAGTATCCGGGCGGAACAGTGATGAGCGCTCTGAAGTATTTTGACGTACCCGTGATCTCTGTGGGAATTGTCTCTGAGGAGGGCAATGGCTACGAAGTGCTGGTCGATCATCAACCAGAGAGAAACCTATACAAGAAGATTGTGCTTAGGGACGATATGATCGTTGGCATGATCCTTGTCAGTGATATCGAAAAGGCTGGGATAATATTCCACCTCATGAAGAACCGCGTAGACGTGAGAGAATTCAAACAACGGCTCATTTCAGAAAGCTTCGGGCTTGCCAGCCTTCCTGCATCTGTGAGGAGAAAGATGTTCTTCATGGGTGATTGAATTGGAAGATCTTTGCGGGGTCAGCAACCCCCACAACGACGGGAAGGTTATTGACGCTTGCTCCTTGTTTGGTATGATGAACCTTGAAGGGAAGAGGTTCTCCTCACGGGATCCAGTTAGGGCTATATCGAACATGCATGAGCGAGGAAACGGCTTGGGCGGCGGGTTCGCCGTTTACGGTCTTTATCCGGGATACAAGGATGAGTACGCACTCCATGTTATGTATCTCAGTAAAGAAGCGAAGAGAAAAACAGACCAACTGCTGAATGAGAATTTCGAGATCATTCATGATGAGGAAGTTCCGACGAGAGAGGCTAACGTTTGGGATCCTCCCCTAGTCTGGCGGTACTTCGTCCAGCCGGCAAGAACGAGGTTGAAGGCTCAGAAACCAGATGACTATGTCATCGAGAAAGTAATGAGTATCAACACGGAAACAGGAAAAGCCTTCGTCTTCTCCAGTGGGAAGAACATGGGCGTCTTCAAAGGCGTGGGATTTCCAGAGGACATAGCCGAATACTTCTGCCTAGAAGAATACGAAGGATACATGTGGATCTGTCACGGAAGGTTCCCAACTAATACTCCGGGCTGGTGGGGTGGTGCACACCCTTTCAACATTCTGGATTGGACAGTCGTGCACAATGGTGAACTCTCCTCTTACGGGATCAACCGCCGCTATTTAGAGATGTATGGATACGAATGTACCATGCAAACAGACACAGAGGTGTTGGCTTACAGTTTCGATCTCCTAATGCGAAGACAAGGACTACCGATCGAGATAGTCTCGCGAATCATAGCTCCGCCTTTCTGGGATGATATTGATGCCCTTCAACCGAAGAAGGCAGAGCTCTTAAGAGCCATACGGCAGACATACGGCAGCTTACTGATGAACGGACCTTTCAGCATAATAGTGGCTCACCACGGTGAGATGATAGGGTTGACCGATCGAATCAAACTTCGACCTCTAATAGCTGGAATCAGGGATAACTTTCTCTATATCTCCTCTGAGGAATCAGCCATACACCTCGTCTCTCCCGTGCTAGAGCGGGCTTGGAATCTTAGTGCAGGAGAGCCTGTAGTAGGTAGACTTGTCAGTCAAAGGGTTTTGGAGGTCCCGACCGTAGGGGTGAGATGAAGATCAAGAGTTATCTCTCTTCGGAGTACATTGTGGAAAGGGATCAGGACCGATGCATACGATGCAAAGTATGTGTGAACCAATGTACCTATGAGACCCATTATTACGATGCTGAAGATGACGCAGTTTACAGCAGGGACGAAAACTGCACCAACTGCCAACGTTGCGTCGTCTTCTGTCCCACTCATGCGATAACAGTAGCGAAGAACCCGAACGCTTATCGAGAAAACGTCAACTGGACCTATGAAGCGATCACAGCCGTCAAGATGCAGGCTGAAACCGGCGGCGTAATCCTAACAGGCATGGGCTGTGACAAACCGTACCTCACTTATTGGGATAGGCTCCTTTTGAACGCTAGCCAAGTGACCAACCCATCTATAGATCCTTTGAGAGAACCAATGGAAATCAGGACTTACTTGGGGGCGAAACCTGACAAACTCGAACTGGAAATGGTAGGGGAAGATATCGTATTAGAAACGATGCTTGCCCCTCAGCTAAGTGTCGAAACTCCGATCCTCTTCTCCGCATTATCCTACGGTGCCATAAGTCTGAACGTCCACGAATCCCTGGCTCGGGCAGCCACTGAGTTCGGAACCCTCTTTAACACTGGCGAAGGAGGACTAGACCCTAGGCTATACAAGTATGGCGATCACGCCATTGTGCAGGTGGCTTCGGGGCGCTTCGGCGTACATCCCGACTACTTAGACATCGGCGCCGCCATCGAGATAAAGATTGGGCAAGGAGCAAAACCCGGCATAGGTGGTCATCTTCCAGGGGAAAAAGTGAGTGAAGACATCGCTAGAACGCGGATGATCCCGATTGGAACGGACGCTCTCTCTCCGGCTCCTCAGCACGACATCTACTCAATCGAGGATCTTAGACAGCTGATCTATGCGTTGAAGGAGGCGACTGACTACACCAAGCCCATTTCGGTCAAGATAGCGGCGGTCCACAACTCAGCTGCCATCGCCAGCGGCATGGTCCGGGCTGGAGCAGACATCATAGCCCTAGACGGGGTAAGAGGTGCCACGGGAGCTGCACCGAAAGTCATTCGAGACAACGTAGGCATACCCATCGAGTTGGCTATTGCCTCTGTCGACCAGCGTCTGCGCGAGGAGGGTATCCGCAATAAAGCTTCCATTATTGCAGCTGGAGGCATCAAGAGCAGCGCTGAGGTCGTCAAAGCGATAGCGTTGGGCGCTGATGCTGTTTACATCGCCACCGCCGCCCTTGTAGCCATGGGCTGCACAGTCTGCCAGAAATGCCACATTGGAAAGTGTCCATGGGGGATCGCCACAACTGATCCGTGGATCTCAAAGAGGGTCAACCCTGACATCGCCTCAAAGAGGCTCATGAATCTCCTCCGAACATGGAGCCTAGAGATCAAAGAGATGATGGGCGGAATGGGCATAAACGCCGTCGAGAGTCTTAGAGGTAATCGCTTACACCTTCGAGGCGTGGGATTGACCGACTCCGAACTGCGGATATTGGGCGTGAGAATGGCAGGAGACTGAGAGCGAGGGATAAGATCATGAGTGATAAAGTCAAAAGGCTAACAACCGAATTCATGTCTGGACTTCTTCACAGTCGTGTTAGAATCGAGAATGGTACAGCCAAGATCGATGCTGGAGGTGTCCATTACCGGCATCTCAACGCCCTTCTCAGAACCCTAGACGGCAATGGCGTCGAGAGGATCGAGATTCATAATGTTTGCGGTCAACGATACATTGGCACTGACTTAGATGGAAGCATCGAAATCGAGATTTACGGAATTCCTGGGAATGATCTGGGCGCCTTCATGAATGGACCAAACATAACCGTGCATGGAAATACGCAGGACGGATGCGGCAACACTATGAATGGCGGTCTGATAGCGGTTCATGGTCATGCTGGCGATATCATCGGTTACTCCATGAGGAGAGGAAGCATTTTCGTGCGAGACGATGTAGGTTACCGTGCGGGGATTCACATGAAAGAATACGAAAACGTCAGACCTTACATCGCCATCGGCGGAACCGCACGAGATTTCTTGGGTGAGTACATGGCTGGCGGAGTAATCCTTATTCTCGGCCTGAACTTGAAAGACGGAGAATCTCACAAAGCGAAGTTTGTTGGCACAGGGATGCATGGCGGAGTCATATACGTGCGAGGAGGAATAACCAATCTAGGGAGAGAAGTTGATGTTATGGAAGTTGACGAAAGTGATTTGCGCTTGATCCGAAGCTTGGTTGAGGATTTTTGCGACTACTTCAGTTTTGACTATGACATGGTTATGAGCAAAAAATTTACAAAAATCGTGCCAGTTTCTCGTAGACCGTATGGAAGCCTATACGCCTATTAGCTTCTCATCTCTTCTCTTGTTCTGAATTTCAGCTTTTGCTTGAGGCAATAGTCGCCTGTAGTACATGCAAGGCAAAGCTGGTCTTTCGGCAGACCGATCCCTTTGCTTAAGCTGTCTATGTCATTGTAGCCAAGGAATTTCACATCGATTTCTTCCGCAACTTTCCTGTTGATCTCATCTATGTCCTGAGTGGTTCCAGAGACTCTATAAGCCAGTAGCTCCTCTTGAGTTGGGAAGTCTATCCCCATATAGCAGGGAAACATGATAGGCGGAAAGGTTAAGAGTAAGGACACATCCTTCGCGTCTTTTAGTTTTTCCTTAACGATTATCTTGGAGCTCGTGCCTCTAACTATGCTGTCGTCTACGAGGATGACTTTTTTCCCCTCTACCGCATTTCTTATCGGGGTGATGTTCAAAACAATCTCGTCCCTCTTTCCAGGCTCTATGAAGCTCCTCCAGCTGCCTTTTCTTCTGTAACGATCCTTCATCAAACCCTCCTCGAAACGGATGCCTGACTCCTTGGAATACCCCAGCGCAGCCGGCCTAGCCGAGTCTGGAACTGGAACAACGACATCGCCATCGATAGGGTATTTCTCGGCTAGGTGCATTCCGATACTTTTCCTTGCGTGATAGACGTTGACGCCCTCTATGTACGAACCCGGATGAGCAAAATACGTATACTCAAAGGCACAGTGCGCATGCCTCTCCAAGTCAGAGAAACATTGCTCCTCGATTCCGTCTTCGTCAACCTTTAGGATCTCGCCTGGTCGTACATCTCTAATCAATCTCGCGCCCAAAATGTCCAAAGCGCAACTTTCCGATGCGATGATGTAAGAGTCTGTCTCATCATGCCAACCTAGGCATAGAGGCCGGAATCCCCGATCGTCTCTTGCGGCGAGTAATTCACCCTTATCAGTCAAAATTGTTAAAGAGAAAGAGCCGTTCAAGTCAGGGTTAGTGGTTTCAAAAGCCTCAACCCAGCTTAGGCCTCTTTTCAAGTGGTGATGAAGACCTAAGCCCAAAAGTTCGGAATCCGTTATAGATCTGTCCGGTGAGTATCCTTCATTTTTAAGGCGAGAGACTAAAAGATCTCTGTCTAGGGTGCCGTTGTGGCATATGTAAAACCTGTTTGATTTCCCTATCTCAAGAGGATGGGCGTTCTCAAGGACTGGTTTCGAAGTAGTCGAATATCTCACGTGACCGACTGCTACATTGCCGCCGAGTTCAGTTATTTCTCTGAAAGTCTCTTCTTCCATTGATGAGACTAGGCCCATTCTTTTGTATGGTTGATGGTTTAAAACGGCGATCCCCCAAGACTCCTGGCCCCTATGCTGGAGCGCTTCCAGTCCAGCAAGAAGCATCGGGACCACGTTTTTCTCTTCCAGCGAATAGATTCCTATTATGCCACAATGCTCAAACAAAGGGGTCGCCTTGTCCCTCGAGGATTAAAAACCAAGATCAGCATAAAAAGATTTTACACATGAATTCATCAAAAAGGGTCAAAGCCTCACCGATACGCCGCGCTCGGCAAGATACTCCTTAACTTCCTTCATAGTATACGTGCCATAGTGGAAGATACTGGCGGCTAGTGCCGCGTCAGCCTTACCGACTGTCAAGGCCTCTAAGATGTGTTCGGGAGTTCCTGCTCCACTGCTGGCTATTACCGGAACAGAGACGCGTTCAGAAAGCTCCCTCAAATAAACTATATCGTAGCCCTGTTTTGTCCCGTCAAAGTCGAGTGATGAGACGACGATTTCTCCAGCGCCGAGCCCGACAACCCTCTCAGCCCATCTAATCGCGTCGATGTTTACTTGCTGTCTTCCGCCGTAGATGTATACGCTCCACCAACATTTTCCTTGAGGCGTGTCTAAGACAACTTTTTCCGAGATGTCTGATTCATCCGCGACGTAGATCCGTTTGATATCGATCGAAGAGACTATGCACTGGCTTCCGAAAATCTCGGCGGATCTCTTCATAAGGTCTGGATCTTCTACGGCAGCCGTGTTTATCGTCACCTTGTCAGCACCGGAGCATAGAATTCTGCGGATGTCTTCTGTTGATCGGATTCCACCGCCGACCGTGAAGGGTATGAATATCGAATCGGATGTCCTCTCGACAACGTCGATAAGTATCTCCCTTCTTTCATGCGAAGCCGTTACATCCAAAAAAACGATTTCGTCGGCACCTTGCTTATCATAGTATGATGCTAGTTCCGCTGGGTCTCCTGCGTCGCGGAGTTCTTTGAAGCCGATGCCCTTCACGACGCGCCCATTCATCATGTCTAGACACGGGATGATTCTCTTAGCCAGCATCGAAGCATCACTTTATGACTTGACATACTCGACGAAATTTCTCAGTATTTGCAGGCCGTTCTTCCCTGATTTCTCCGGGTGAAACTGAGTAGCGAAAGTGTGCTTCTTCGATACTGCTGATGGAAACTCCTTCCCATAGTTTGTTTTTGAGATGATCTCGTCCTCATTCTCTGCATCACCGTAGTAGGAGTGCACAAAGTAAACGTAAGCGCCATCTGGGATTCCAGCCAGAAGCGGGCTATCAGGCTTCACAATTCTCAGAGTATTCCAACCCATATGCGGAACCTTCACGTTCGGCGGAAGTTGAATCACTTTGCCTCTTAAGACGTTCAGTCCCCTATGAATGCCGCCTTCCGTGCTCGTTGTGAAAAGAAGCTGAAGCCCTAGGCAGATACCCAGCAAAGGTTTTTCTTTGTGGATTTGATCCAGAATCGTCTCAGATATCGGTTTGAGGTTTTTGGCAGCCTCTCCAAAGGCTCCTACGCCTGGTAGGACGATAGCATCCGCATCGGCTATCTCTTCTCTCTCATGTGTTATATAAGGTTCTGATTCAACCTCTTCCAGACCTCTCTTGATACTTCTTATATTGCCAAGTCCATAGTCGACTATTGCTATCTTTACCAACTGGGGCACCTTTCACCTAGGACGGGACGCGATTCAGATATGCAGACTTAGAATAATCCGCACAAATAAATCATTCTGAGGCGTGTGCATCCCTTGAATTTGAACATTTTTCGCTATGGAGTTGAAATTGTGAACTAATGCTTCTCCGACGATTCTCTTCACATTCTGTTCATGACGAGAAGCATCATCCACCGGGCCTGATTTCTAAGCGTAGGAACAGCATGTACGATGCGGCGAAGCATACGACGAGGGCGACTGCTATGGCTGTGATCTGCGGCCAGATTGCTGCGACTCCCTGGGTTAACTCTAAGGTTCGGAATGGTCTTCCTCCTCCACCTGGTCCGATGAATCCGAATCCTCCGGTGGTTATGCCGAGGATTCCTGAGCTGGCTTCGTTGTAGAGGTATGCTGGCGAAATCCTCTGGATGCTTGTCTGGATGGTTGACCTTCTTTGCATTTGTTCCATGAACTCTGGTGTCTCGGTTACTCTCGTAAAGTTGAATCCTCGTTGCCCAGTTTGATTAGTAGGCATTGTAGGCATCTGGACAGGTGCAATTGTGTTGGCTACGAGCATAGCTATGATGGAGATCACGATAGAGCAGAAGAGCCAAGTGGCAACAGACATGAGTATCGATGTAGCTGTTTTCTTAGTTAAGGTCGAGTAGAGCAGTCCTAGGCCAAGCCAGAAGGCTAGATAGAGTATCGTGAGTCCGGTAAGTAAGGTTATCCTTGAAATGTTCTCGATCGATGGAACTAACCCTAAGAGAGTCACCGCCATACTGCTCATAATCGTGGTTGTACTCGCCGTCATAATTGAGAGAGCCGCTATTCCTCCGAGCATCTTGCCGTTGATGACAGAGTCTCTAAATATTGGTTGGGAGAGAAGCACTGATAGGCTACCGCTTGTCCTCTCTTTGTTTATGGCGTCGAAGCTCAAGGCTAGACCGATGATGGGACCAAAGAAGACCATCAATGATGTGAAGGGAAACCCGAATTGCGCGCCCGAGAAGATCGCCATGAAGCCTGCTCGGGGATTATTTCTTATGAACTCGGCGCCTTGATACGCTGACATAGTCGATAAGGCTACTATCAAAGCGAAGAGTACAATGTAGCGTTTACTCCCTACGTGGTCTGCGAGTTCTTTTCGGCATACGGTCATCGTGCCTGCCATCTCTAAGCCTCCTCCTTAAGGTATTTTATAAATATCTCCTCTAGGCTATATTCTCTCCGCTTCATTAGCAGAATTGTTGCTCCATGCTTCGTTATGGTTTCCGAAACGTCTCTGGACTTGTCGCGTTCCATATGGACATAGAGCTTACGATTCTCTTGGTCAACAGAGGTTACACCGTCAATATCCTTAATCTCTCGAATTAGGTCGGGGCTTATCTCTGACAACTCGAATTCGATAGCCATCTCCCCTTTCCCCGCTAATTTATTAGAGAGGTTCTCAATGGTATCCGCGGCTATGAGTTTTCCCAGACGTATAAGACCCACTCTCCGACAGGTCTGCTCGACCTCATACATTAGGTGCGAGGACAACATGACCGTTAAATCCTGCTCTTTATTCAACCTAAACAGCATCTCTCTGATCTCTTTTGTACCTTGGGGATCCAGTCCGATCGTTGGCTCGTCAAAGAAGGCGACCTTAGGCCTCTTGATGAGTACCTCTGCTATCCCGAGACGCTGCTTCATTCCTCGGGAAAACTTCTCCACCTTCATGTCGGCCCACTTCTCTAAATCCACAGCCTCGAGTAAATCCCTTATCCGCTCTTCCCTCTCAGGCTTGGGTATATCGTTCAATTGACCCATGTAGTTGAGGTTCTGTCTCGCAGTCAGGTCTTCATAATAGCCAGCGCCCTCAGGCAGCAACCCAGCAATCCTCCTTATTTCTTTTGAATCTTTTATGATGTCGTATCCTCCTACAGTAGCCGTGCCCGACGTGGGTACGGTAAGTCCCATCAACATAAGGAGCGTCGTAGTCTTACCAGAACCGTTTGGGCCAAGGAAACCGAATATCTCGCCTTCGTAGACTGTTAGATCTAGGTGATCAACAGCTTTGACGTCTCCATAGTGTTTTGTCAGTTCCTGGGTTTCTATCATAGGTTGAGACATTTGCTTCTACCTCCTCTTAAACTTCATAAATACGAATAAGAGAGCGATCACGATGACGACGGCTACCCCCACTCCTATCATTCCCCACGAAGTCGGGGCTGTAACAGTCACTCTCACTTGAACACTATCTGACTCAACTTGGTCGCTTAGAGCCGTCAGAGTAATCAAGTAGTCTCCGGCGACCGTGTCCTCCGATGCCTTCACTAGCACATTGAAGGTAAGAGATTCCCGTGGCTTAAGCAATTCTACCTGTGTGGGGGTGATTGACGACTCCAGTCCTTCTGGAGTCTCGACATCGAGACTTACGACTGTTACGGATGTGTGCCCTGCATTCGTGATCTCCGCCGAGAACGTGGTGGAGCCCCCCGTAGTTACACTGGTGAGAAGGGTTGATGGCTCCAGTCCTAAAGCGTAAGAGCCGATGATCGTGGCTTTTAGCTCCGTCTCTGTGTAGACGACGCCGGTTTCAGACCTAACTTGAACGGGTATCGTGTAGGAGCCGATGTTAACTGTGCTTGGAGGAGTTACCTCAATGATCAGATTCTCAGATTCTCCAGTCTCAATGTAAAGCGTCGACACCTCCAACACGTCGGATTTGAAGACAGCTTTCCAGTCAGCGGGAGGCTCGACCGATAGCAACAGAGACCTGTTAACACCACCCAAGTTTCTTATCGTAATCGGGTATTGCACAACCTTTCCGGCCTCAACCGTTACTTCTTTGAATTTCGCAGTGATCTTAACCTCCTCTTCAGCCTTTTCTAAAACCACGTGCAACGGTAGTGACTCCAGTACATTTCCATCATAGGTTTCCACTTTGACGGATAATCCATATTCTTCCCCTATTTCTGCGGCTTCTGGTGATTCAACTTCAACTACGAGGTCTACAGACTCATCACCCCCAAGAATTACTTCCGTTACAGTCTCACCGGTTACACTCTTAATAGAAGCCTCCCAATTGGGAGGGATTGAGTCAAGTGATATTTTGAACCGCTTCTCAACACCCAGAGAATTCTCCAACGTAACCTGAAATTGAACAGTGTCGCCAGGTGCAGCCGACTTCCCTGGGAATTTGGTTGTGATCTTTACCTCCTCAACTCCTACCAGCAACTGGAGAGTAGTTTCCGATAGCTGATAGAACATGTTTCCGGGGCCAATGTAACTGACCTCTACAGTCAAGGGAAGGATTTTCCCCCGCATATCTGCGGGTACAAATAGGCGCAAAGGCACACTAATACTGTCTCCGGGCTCAAGGTTACCAAGAGATGTCTCACCTTTTAGTTCGACTGATGCGGACGTTGAATCGACCCTTATTATCTTAAGGTTATCCGCAGCAGCGTCCCCTTCATTAGATAGAGTGAGGTAGATTTGCTGGTTTCCTTCATGGATTCCATCGTTTGGAGCTTCAACATCTATCTTAGGCTTTCCGGTCACGTCAAAAGTAATCTCAATTGTCTCTTCGCGAGGGTTGAATTGTCCTATGTAGTACTCCAGCTCGAGATCAGCGGTATAACTACCTTTAGCTGCATCGGGGGATATGAAAATGAGAAACTCTAATCTGACTTCCGATCCAAGAGATATCTCACCGCTATAGTAGGTCGTGGCTTTATCGCCTCCTCCTGCGGCCTTAAATCCATCAGGTAGGGAAAGCTCGGCTGTAACGCTTCCGATAGGAGACACGGATTCGTACGTACTCATCTGTAAAATCACCGTGAGAGTTTCAACATCTCCTGGGGAAACTTCTGTCTGTTCGCCGGTTCCCCAGTAAGCCCTGACAAATGTGAAATAATTAGAATCATCAGTTCTGATGGGGGTAACGAACAATACAGAGCAAAGCATGATTGAGACTGTGAGAGGCAAAACGGCCCTTTTCATTTTTTGATCACCCTCATGATCCTGTCGATCGACTACTTAAGAGTTTTTCATAATTTGACCCAAATCTGTCTCAAGTATAATCGCGTAAAACGCTTGGTGTAGCAAAAAGCAGAAACGTAGAAACGCGATATTGTTATACCATCCTTTCATCCAAATTCACTCAGCTACAGAGCTTATTTCATTCGTCCTCCAACTGCTACGTTGTCTCAAGATCCGCTCGAAAACTGATATGCCTCTATGCCGAAATGCGAATCAGGGCAACCCAAGTCTTGAAACGCATCAAATCCATCAAGAGAGATTATGCTTCCACACCTTCCACATTGGACAATGACTTCTTCCACTCTTCCATCAGCTTTCGTCTTAACATCTAGAATGCTATAGGTCAGCCCTGAATAGTCATCGGGAGAGATTGTTATCCCACAACTTGGACAATGGAACTCGCCGTCTCCTTCGATCTTCGTTAGATCAATCCTAAATCTTCGTTCCATCTTCTTCCATCACCCTCTTCCTAGAGACATCAAACCCGAATACAAGTCATAAAAGACTTTTCCAGAATTGTGCCAGAATCTATACCCAATCTACGTAGCGCCACGCTCGTCGCTTCTCCTATTCTTATGCTTCTCCCAGCATATCTAGAAACCAACCCTCATGGAGTAGAGTATCGTAAGATGAAGAGGACAAAAGACATAGAAGAAATATTTTTTCCACGTAGGATACACGGTCTTTGCGTCAATCTTTCTATCCGCATTCATCGCATTCCATCTTTTCTGGAGAATAATGACCGGGAGCGCGAACGACGACCGAAACTGAGGAGGCCAGACAGGCAAAAATACGAGATTAAGGGCAAGAAATGAAATTACTCCTAGCTTTGTGTTTCTAATGAGAAGATGCATGCAGCCTATTGACATGATCCCGTAGATTCCATAATCAAAGTTCAGGACAAAAGAAGCTAAAAGGGGGAGAAGAACCAATGGAATGTTCCTCGTCTTGAAGAAGTAGATGAAGAATAGACCTGAAGATAGAGTGAAAAAGATGTTTAATGATTCGAAGGGTTCCCGTCCAAAGGCAAGATAGAATGGGACCTGAGAAATAAACGCAAAAATGAGAAGTATTGCGAAGTATCTCTTCACTTTTCTTGTACTTTCTAACCCAAGGACTAAAAGGTAACCGAATAAAGGGAAAGAAAGTCTACCGATCAGTCTCAGAACCGAATGCTCAGGATATAGGGTGGCGCCGATATGATCAATCGTCATTGTTATTAATGCTAGCCACTTCAGCAGCTCTCTTCCACGGTCAAGCCGGATCTCCTCTTTCTCTCCTTGCATCCCCAATCACTGTCCGCTAAGGATGGTCGAAGAAAGCATCCGTTCAAAATCTATGGACGAACTTATAGCCTAAACCATAGGTTCTGCCTGTTCTTTAACTCTAGCTTCCGTGTCAGAGAATCCTTTCGGGTTAGCTAATGGGTTGCGGCTGCTCCAAGCTTTGATGAATGATGCATCCAAAAGAGCGTCAACATCTCTCGCACAATTCCTTTTCAAGAGATTAGCAACCTTCCCCTGTATTATGCTCTTAAGCCTGTGAACTCTAACCCTTCTAGTGAATGTGCGTGTTGGCGTGAAGGCGGCCATAAGCCCGGCAACCGTCATCAGGATTATGCCCTGAATCGACGCGGTTACTCTTCAAGCTTGCTGCCCATTCCGTCATTTGTTTCTCTTCCCTCATCTTAAGCTACTTTCAGATTTGCTTGCTTCACTGGTGCCTCTGAACTGGCTCATGTAAAGGTGGTAATAGAACCCCCTCTGGCCCAGCAGGGACTCATGGTTGCCCCTCTCCACGATCTTTCCGTCACGGATGACGAGAACCTGATCCGCCTTTCTGATCGTGCTCAGTCGGTGGGCGATGACAAAGCTCGTCCGACCCTCCATCAGTCTTAGAAGCGCCTCCTGAATCCTGATCTCTGTGCGGGTGTCCACGCTGCTTGTGGCCTCGTCGAGGATAAGGATCTCCGGGTCTGCGATGACGGCGCGGGCTATGGCCAGGAGCTGACGCTGCCCCTGGCTGAGGTTGCTGCCGCGCTCCGTAAGCATAGTCTTGTAGCCTTCGGGCAGGCGCGTGATGAACTGGTCCGCGTTCGCAAGCTTCGCCGCCGATATGCAGTCCTCGTCGGTGGCCTCCAAGTTCCCGTACCTGATGTTCTCCATTACTGTGTCTGCGAAGAGGAAATTGTCTTGGAGAACCGTGCCAAGCTGCCGCCTCAGGCTGTCCTTGGTGACGTCTCTTATGTCGATCCCATCTATTCTGATGGAGCCCCCTTGGATGTCGTAGAACCTTCCGAGGACGTTTACCATCGTCGTCTTGCCAGCTCCCGTGGGGCCGACGAAGGCTATCATCTGGCCCGGCTCGGCGTGGAAGCTCATGTCTTTGAGGACAGGCACCTTCTCGGTGTAGCTGAAGTCGACATGGTCGAAGACGACGTCCCCCTTGATCGCCTTGAGGGAGACGGCTTCGGGTTTATCAGTGATCTTGGGCTTCTCGTCGATGATCTCGAAAATTCGCTCCGCGCCCGCGAGGGCCGTCTGAATCGAATTGTAGAGGTTGGCGAGTTGCTGCAGTGGCATAGAGAAGTTTCTGACGTAGAACATGAAGCTGGTTATGACGCCGATTGTTACGGTTCCCTGAATGGTCATCCATCCTCCGAGACCGGCGACGACGGCGATCCCTATGCTGCTCATCACATGTACGATCGGCATGGTGACTAAGGCATAGGTGTTCGCGCGGATGGCGAGGTCGCGGACGGCCGTGTTCGCCTCGTCGAAGCCCCCTAGAACCGTGTCCTGTTTGCTGAAGGCCTGAACCACGCGCTCGCCGCTGATCGTCTCCTCCATAGTGCTGTTTAGTCTTCCCAGCCTGTTCTGGAGGTTCCTGAACCCCGAGAGGGTGCGGCTTCCTATGATGACTGTCACGAAGACCATCAGCGGGATCACTACTAGGCTTCCAAGGGTG
>Ga0315312_1000226_pt1 | contig 83193 bp, 67 predicted proteins | sample TDP7_MG_FD_203629 | JGI IMG/M metagenome (GOLD analysis project Ga0315312, IMG submission 203629) | Freshwater sediment microbial communities from Lake Towuti, South Sulawesi, Indonesia - TDP7 | ecosystem: Environmental > Aquatic > Freshwater > Lake > Sediment | place: Indonesia: South Sulawesi...
CGGATATCTCCGTTGTCATCGAGGAGATAGTCGGCCAGGCCGGTTGGGCTGGCGGTAATGCACTGGTGCTGATATTCAACCAGGACCCGGACAAGCCCTCTCAAAGCCACCGAACTGCCGAGAAGGCGGGGAACGAAGCACCCATGCTGCACATAGAATACACGCTTGGAAATGCTTCAGGACCCAGCCCGGCCGATGGAGAGATCGATGTGCCACGAGATGTGGTTCTTAGCTGGAGGCCAGGGAAATATGCGCCTCCAACCAATGGGCACAAAGTTTACTTCAGCAAGAACTTCAATGATATCAGCGCCGGCATCGGCGGCATCACCCAGAGTGCCACCAGCTATAACCCTGGACGTCTTGATTTCAGCACGACTTACTACTGGCGCGTCGATGAGGTCAACGGCCCACCGGATTATACGGTTTACAAAGGCAGTGTCTGGAGTTTTACGACCGAGCTGCTTGCTTATCCCATCAAGAACGTAATTGCCACAGCTTCCAGCCAGGCACCCAATCGTGGACCTGAGAATACCGTAAACGGCTCTGGACTGGATGCGAGCGGTTTATTGCACGGCAAAGTGGGCGATGACAATATGTGGCTGAGCAATATTGCAGGGCCACAGCCGACCTGGATTGCGTTTGAATTCGATAAGCCTTACAAGCTGCACGAGATGTGGGTATGGAACTCCAATGACAGTTTGGAGTCGATGATTGGTTTCGGGTTCAAAGATGTTACGGTCGAGTATTCGGCCAATGGTATTGACTATACAGTATTGGGTACAACTCACCAGTTTGCCAGAGCACCTGGAGCGCCGAACTACGCACACAATACAACTATTGCTTTTGGCGGTGTGTCAGCAAGGTACGTGCGGCTTACAGTCAGCAATAACTGGGGAGGCATCCTGCAACAGTATGGTCTAAGTGAGGTTCGCTTCTTCTATGTACCTGTGAATGCAACACAGCCCTCGCCGGAATCCGGGGCAACGGGTGTGGAAAGAAGTGTGGTCCTAAGCTGGCGTGCGGGAAGAGAAGCGGCTAAGCACGATGTGTACATAAGCGCCGACGAGCAGGCTGTGATAAATGGTACTGCCCCCGTTGTTTCTGTGACCGTGCCCAGTTATAGTCCACCGTCCCTCGATTTAAGCGTGACTTACTACTGGAAGGTTAATGAGGTTAATCAGGCTAAGACCCCAAGTACCTGGGAAAGTAACATCTGGAGCTTTACGACAAAGGACCATATCGTCGTGGATGATTTCGAGAGCTACAATGACCTTGACACAACTGACCCCCAGAGCAAGAGGATATTTAATACGTGGATAGACGGATACGGCACCACGACAAACGGCTCTTTGGTTGGTTATGAGAATCCTCCTTTTGCCGAGCAGACTATCGTTCACGCCGGTAAGCAGTCGATGCCTTTCTTCTACAGCAACACAGCCGGCAAAACATATTCAGAGGCCGAACGCACGTTCACTACTCCGCAGAACTGGACTGAAGCTAATGTTAAGACATTGGCGGTGCACTTCCAAGGCGCTGCTGGGAACACGGGGCAATTGTATTTGAAGATTAACGGCTCAAAGGTTCCATACGGTGGTGAGGCCAGTAACTTAGCGCAAGCAGGGTGGCAAGCATGGAATATCGACCTTACATCATTAGGCATGAACCTGCAGAGGGTCACGAAGCTTGCTGTCGGGATTGACGGCAATGGAGCCGCTGGTAAATTGTACTTTGACGACATCAGGCTGTATGCTCGCAGCCGAGAGTTCATCACACCGTCGGCGCCCGACGACACTCGTCTGATAGGGCACTGGAAGTTTGACGGCAACGCGCAGGACTCTTCCGGCAAGAATAACCACGGCACGCTCGGCGGCAATCCGACTTTCGTAGCAGGTAAGATAGGCACGAACGCCATAAACCTCGATGGCAGCGATTATGTTGCGATTGACGGTGTAGTGAATGACATAACGAGCACCAATATTACGCTCAGTGTTTGGATTAAAACCACGCAGAGCAGTGAGGGCAACGTGTTTGCAGCTAATGATAGTGCCAGCGGTTACGCTTTGTTGTTTGGTATTCAAGGCGGGAATCCCTATAGGTGGGATGGTGCCGACGCACAGTACCCTCCTGCTGTCAATGACAACCAATGGCATCTTTTGACGTATGTCAGGAGTGGCTCCACCGGATATATATACGTCGATGGATTTCTGCGAGTCTCGTATCCAACGTCCTTTACTTGGGCTACGATAACACGGTGGTCGATAGGACAGGAATGGGATGACTCTACACCAAGCGATTTTTACAATGGCGTGGTGGATGATGCCCGTATCTACAACTATGGTCTGTCGGAAGGCGAGGTTGGTTGGCTTGCCGGTAAGACAAAGCCATACGATAAGCCGTTTTGACATGGATGAAGACATTAAGGATGATGGCTAATTAGCGGATTCTTTGCTTGACGAGCAACTGTAGACGTGGACGTAATCAGGTTTGAGCCGGCAAAGCTTGTTAATGGTTTTGCATCAATTCGGGGCCTATACCGAATCATTCGGTATAGGCTCCTTCTATTTTGTCGCCGAATCAGTCATTTATTATTATCCGGCATCACGCATATCGTATCGGCACAGCGATGCGCATCAAACTCTCCTCTGGGTCGTTCTTAATACTTCCTCGATAGATGTAATTCCTGCCCTTACCTTTTCAATTCCATCCAATTGCAAAGAAACCATTCCATTTTGAAGGGCCTTTGCTCTCAATTTATCTGAGCTGGCCCGTTCATTAATCATTTCCATAATTTCCTCGTTCGACACAAACAGTTCGTGAATGGCGATTCGGCCGGCATAGCCTGTGTCCCGACACATTTTGCAACCCGCGCCGCGATAGAATTTCGGGACTTCTCCATCGGCTTTTTCGACGAGCTTTTTTATGCTTGTGGACGGTTCATACTCCGCCTTGCAATTTGGACATATCTTTCGCACAAGCCGCTGGGCCAAAACGGCTATCAATGAAGAACTTACAAGATAAGGAGCAACGCCCAAATCCAGCAAACGCGTTACCGCCTGCGGTGCATCACTGGTGTGCAGAGTTGACAGAATCAGATGGCCTGCCAGCGCCGCTTGCACTGCGATATTGGCTGTCGCCTCATCGTGAATCTCGCCAACCATTATTATATCCGGGTCCTGCCTTAATATGTTTGCCAGGACCGTTGAAAATTCAAAGCCTGAGCTTCGATTTACTTGAAACTGATTTATACCGGCTATATTGTACCGCACCGGGTCTTCAACGGTACAGATGTTAACCTCATCGTTATTTAACTCGACAAGTGCAGCATAAAGGGTGGTATTTTTGCCCGAACCGGTCGGCCCCGTTACCAAAACCATACCATTGCGAGATTGTATCACCCGCCTGAATATCTGTAGGTTTTCATAGGTAAATCCAAGCGACTCAAGATTCAAATGCACCTTCTGCGGGTCGATAATTCTGATAACCGCCTTTTCGCCAAAGTTACCAGGCATAACTGATACCCGCAAATCGATGGGCCTGTCTTGCACTAAAACACTGATACTGCCCTCCTGCGGCATACACTGCTGAGCGATGTCCAGCTTAGCCATAATCTTGACACGCGAAACAATCGCAGAATGCATCTGATGAGGCGGACACATCCTGTCATACAACCTGCCGTCAACCCTGTAGCGAACCCGTAGTCTCTTATCATCCGGCTCTATATGAATGTCACTGGCATTTTCCTGCACGGCCTTATAAAGCAGATAATTGACCAGTTTTACAACCGATGATTGGCCGGCCATCTCCTCAAGATTGCTTACATCGGCTGCGTGCTTTTCTATCAGCGTAACGTATCCCAGGTCATCATCATCGATAATATCGTCAATGACAAAGACATTGGCCGATGGAAAATACCTCTGCAGAGTAGCCTGGATATCTTTGCTCGTCGAACATACTATCTGTACTTTACAGCCGCTTATACGCTCTATTTCGTCTATTAAAAATACATTTGTCGGCTCACTAACCGCCACGGTAAGGACGTCATAAACCTTAAACAGCGGTAAAGCTATGTGCTCCTTGAGAAATTCTCTCGGTAGAATTTCAAGTATCTTTGGGTCGCATATTTTCGGTCCAACTTGCGCGTATGGCACACCATAGGACTCCGCCAGCGCCGAGGCTATCTGGTTTTCCGTACAATGATTCATCTCCACCAGAAGCTCGCCAATTAGCTTGTGATGACCATTTTCTTGCTGCTCAGTGAGGGCCTGTTCAACCTGCTCAGCAGTAACAACGCCACGCGCAAGCAGTATCTGACCGAGCTTCATCTTACTTGCCACCGCTATCTGACTCATATTTCGTATCCCGTACTTCGTCGGGCCGTTTTCAGCTACGCAAGACTCCTTACCGCCTGTGCAAGTTCCGTATAGTGATCAAATTCGTTGCCGAGTCGAGTGATTTCCAGAATTCTCATGCAGTTTTCACCCAGCCCTGCCAATCTTAACTGCCGCTTGTTCTGGTTGCAGTAGTCCCGCGACCACAACAACTGTTCCAATCCCCGACTATCAATAAAGCCAACGCCGCTCATATCAAGCACTATACCGGTCTTAGGTTCTCCGATTATGTTAGTGATTGTATTTTGAAACAACTCGACAACATCACCTTCCAGCTGGCCCTGCAGCTGGACAACTATAAAATCGTTATAATCTTGTGTTTTAACTTTCATCTTATTAGCGTTCCCACAGCAGCAGTACCATATTCTATAAAATTACTGCTCCTGTAAATTTCGCCGAAAGCATCCCGTATAATGTCCCAGAGCTGATAGACATCGCTTTCAAGAAATACTCTGCCGATTTTTTCGTCAAACTGCGTACCGAACCCTTTCTCTATCTCGGCGAGCGCCTGTTCCACAGTCTTGGCACCTCTATAAGTTCGCTTCGACGTCATTGCGTCGAAACTGTCTGCCAACCCTACAATTTTGCCTGTTAATGGAATCTGCTCGCCGGCTAAACCGCTTGGATATCCCTTGCCGTCGATCCGCTCGTGGTGATACAACACCCCCGAAACGATATCACGCATCTGTTTTATCTCACGTAAAATACCTGCTCCTATCGATGGATGCTTTTTTATAATGTCGAGCTCCCGTTTAGTCAGTTTGCCCTGCTTGCGTAATACCGGTTCCTCAATCCCTATTTTTCCTATATCGTGCAGCAATCCAGCCAAGTAAATCTTGTGTATCTGTTCTTCATCCAACTGCTCTTGCTCAGAGAGCCTCTCGGCAATCCATCGAGAAATAAACGCAACCCTTTCGGAATGGCCGCGTGTGTACTTGTCCTTGGCATCGATGCTGCTTGTTAACGCTTTCAGCGAACCAACGAATAGTTCTTTGAGGTCCTTGAAGAGCCTGCCATTCTCGATAAACACGGCACATCCGCTGGCCACTGAATTAAATAGTTTGACATCGGTGCTGTCGAAATCTCCCTTGCCGATTCTATTTATCGCAACCATCAGTCCCATCATATAGTTGCCGTTCTGAGCTTTCTGTGCAAAACGCGAGTTCGCTTTGTCTTTGCCGCATAAAGGTACTGCGATAATATTTCTTATCTCGCCCGGCCAATCATATCTGAAAGGGCAATCTATTTCGCTATCCAGCAGTGCCTCTTTACCACTGTTTATTTCCTCCCTCAACCGACTATACAAAATAGCTGCCGTCCGCTCATCTATATCTATCAACCCAGAGCCCGCAGCCACAACCAGTTGCTGTTCGTCCTCTACGGTCTTTTCCAGCAATATTGCGATACCCTCGACCAGTACAATTTCGGTTAAGCTGTCACAAGCCATTTGCAGAAAGTTGGCGTCAGCTTCAGTAACCCTCATGTTCGTGCTGATTTTGTGAAGCAGCACAAGCTCCTCGTATGTTTGTGCCAGTTCAGTACCGAGTATTTCAATTTGTTCTTCGGCTTTTATCTGGGCTTGAAATTTCTCTGCCAGAAGCCCGAGCATCTCACCAAAAATTGATTCTTGATTCCCGCCCAGCCCATCGAGGATAGGTTTGGTCTGGCATAGAGTATCCGCTGTCGAGCATCCAATATCGATTAAGGCTGTTCCAACAGCTTCTCCGCTTTTGTTACCGACAGGAGCGGATTTCAAAACAGCAGCCAAAACCGGATTTGCACCGCCAAATCGCCGTGCCCGCACGCCGGTGTCGTCGGAGCAATTTCTCTCGCCATTTTGCTTTAGCGCTCGCCGGCTCAACTTTATTAACAGCTCCCGGCTACTTTTGAATTTGCCGCCGTCGCAAAATAAGACAAGCTCGCCCTCGGCATCGCAAACTGCAAAATTAACGCCGAATTTATTTATCCTGCCACCAAACTTCTCCAGCTCCCGCAGTTGTGACGGAACTAAACTTTTCCTGACCGTATCCAACATGGCTTCTACCGAACTTCGTGTCAGCAAAGCAACGCAGCTTGATTACTTTCCCAAAAATTGTGGGACTTTATCATCGGCTACCAACTCACCCTGATATAGAATATCTTCAATGCTCCCTAACAATTCCTTGGGGCTGAATGGTTTGCTAAGACACCCGGATATTCGTAAATCTTCTTGCTTCTTTTTCGAAACAGCAAAGCTTCTGGCAGTCAACATAATCACCGGTATCTCTTTCGTTTCTTTACGCTGCCGAAGCTTCTCCACGAGTTCCAGTCCTGTCATACCCTGCATCTGAAAATCCGTAACGACTATATCCGGCCTCTCCTTGCAGGCCAGCTCAAAGGCATCAACACCGTTATCGGCGGATATAACCTCATAACCATTATTACGAAGTTTTATCGCTACCACATGAACGATGTGTATCTCATCATCCACTACCAAAACTTTTTTGCCCGTCATTGTTTTGCCTCCACAAAAGATTAACGAAAAGCATGCAGCATATTATTCTTTGCTACCAACAAACTTTACACGGCTTGCGCTGCTTCTATTGTCGCCAAAGGCAGCTCAAAGCTAAAAGTGCTGCCCGCGCCGACCTGGCTTGTAACAAACACCCGGCCGTCGTGAACCTTCTCAACTATTTGTTTAACAAGGCTAAGCCCCAAACCTGTCCCTTCAGCCTGATTTTTGTTGACGTCAACCCTGTAGAACTTATCAAAGACACGTTCAATTTCATCTTCGGGAATTCCGACCCCCGTGTCAGTTACGCTAACCCGCGCCACTCCTGCGATTTCGTCAACCTCGGTTTCAATTTTCACTGAACCACCACAAGGAGTATACTTAACAGCGTTGCTTAGCAGATTAACAATAACCTGCCGAATCATATCCTTATCCACATACACCTGGTCGAATACAATCGGCTTTTGTCCAATGAGTTTGATGTTCTTCTCTTCAGCGTAGCTTTTCATCATTTGCATTTGTTCTTCTATGAGCATTGTCAAGCTGGCCGGCTCCTTACTTACTTTTATCAGGCCCGATTCTATACGTGAAATATTCAAGACGTCTTCAATCAGACGGCTCAACCTTTTTGCCTGCTCTCGAATCACCAAACAAAACTCTTTCCTTGTTTGGCCATCTTGGGCCTCGCTATCACAGAGCATTTCCGAACAGGCCGTGATGGTAGCCAGAGGTGTTTTTAGCTCGTGTGAAACATGGCCTACAAAATCATTTTTCATCTGCGATATTTCTTTCTCCCTTGTAATATCGTGCAGCACCGCCACGGTCCCGCAAACCCGCTCGCCGTGCTGCGCACCAGGCGCAGCAGGCTGGCTCTGGTCGTAAATACACGAAACAACGCAATCGAAGGTTCTTGACCCTTTCTTGCCGTGCTGCGCACCAGGCGCAGCAGGGTTCGCTGGAAAGTCCCTCGAAAATTCGATTTCCTGTCTCGTTGCTCGCCCTTTACTTTGTCTGCTGCGGCTGAGAATATCTGCAAATTTGCTTTGGTGCGGGCCTATAAGTTCGCGGATAGGTTTGTGCTGCGAGCTTTTAAAATCAAAATCGAAAAGACGGCCTGCCGCTTCGTTTGCCATCAACAGCCTATCAAACTCATCAATTACAATAACGGCATCGCGAATGCTGTATATAATCGCCTCGATGTCTTTTCCTCGCCGTTGAGAAAGCTGAACCTGGATTTGTAAATCTTTGACTTGTTTTTCTAACTCAGCGATATGATGGGAAGCTGAGCAACTTGCTTTATCTTCCTTAGGCCGCCCGGCTATGGACATGATTATCCTGGCCGGCTTTAGCCAGTACCAGACAAGACAAATCACGCCCACAGCCCCAACAGTGTAGCACACCGGCACAACAGGCATCCCCTGCACAAAAGCGGCAAAACACCAAGCCTCTTCCGTGCTGGAGTCCGCCGTCAGGCGTGGCCAAGTCCACTGCTGCTCGCCGTGCTGCGCACCTGGCACAGCAGGCTCGGTGAGACCCCATGCAAACAAACCGCACAACACAACGGCTGTGATTATCCTGTATAAGTTTCTCGCAAGTTTCAAACCAAAAAACCTCAAAAATAGTTTATCGCATTACTTCGTGCGTATTGCGTCTTGTCATTGCAAACGAAGTTAAAAGGTCCAATTTTGCGACTTTTCGCAAAATGGGAACCCCGGTAATCTCACATCTTCTACTTCTGCTTTTTTACTCATTTTTACTCATCTTCGCTGCCAATTAGGAGCTTCTCTTTGGTCAATCTTTTCCAGCATAATCCTTTCCAGCTTTTCCACCTCATCCGGCTTGGTCTCAGCAATAATTCTTTCTTTCAGCCTTATCGCCTCAAGATATGTCGGACGAATTGTAAGTACAAACTCCAGCTCTTTCATTGCAGCTTCAGGCTTGCCATCAACATAGTACCTTGCGGCTTTTGCGTAATAGTCCTCGGCTAATTTGGACCTGCCTGCGAACTGCAATTCATCCTTTGCACCAAATCTCTTACGGCGAGCATCATCGACCCTGGCCTCACTATTTGTCTCTTCCGGCTCTTCTATAATGTGAGGGGTTAGTAATACAATAACCTCCTCGCGCTGAACCGTATCATCGGTACTTCTAAACAACACACCTACAAGTGGCACGTCTCCCAGCAAAGGTACCTGATTTCGGCTTGTAACCACAACATCTCTAAACAGGCCTCCAATAACAATGGTCTGGCCGTCTTTGACCATTATGTTGGTCGCCAGCTCTGTTGAGTACTCATCAGGTATGTTATTGGCCTTCAAAGTGCCGGAGCTGTCCTTGGGATGGATATCCATTCGGATATAGCCGTCGTTACCTATATAGGGCCTGAAAGACAGTTTCGTACCAGTATCGAGGAACTCTACCTGCTGAGTCGTTGAAGTCTGTGTTTGCGTGGTTTGAGACATGTAGCCAATCTTGTTGCCGATGTAAACCTGGCCAAGCTGTTTATTGACCGCCAGAATCTTGGGGTTAGCAAGAATCGTAGTGTCTGTTACCTCTTCTAAGGCATTTATAAACGCGGTCGCAGGGCCGGCGGTGATACCAATTCTCAGTCCTGAGCGGCCGGCAACCGTAAAGCCGGCCGTTTCTACTGCTGCGCCTGGAACTCCGGTGCCTATTTGTTTGATAGGTGTAGTTGCCTCCCGACCTCTGCTAACGGTAGTTCCACTGACTATGGTTTCCGTCCCCATATCACCATTCAAGCTGACACCGCCAAGAAAGTTCAAGTCAACACCGAGCTTCATTCCCTCGTTCAAAGTGGCGCTTAGAATAGTCGCCTCGACCAGGACCTGTCTGGGTCGGACGTCCAATTCTTTAAGCAGCTTTTCCATCTCAGCTATATTCTCGGGGTAGTCGAGGATAACGATGGTGTCATTCAATGCCATAGCATCTCCTCCGCCGCTGCCTACGCTAATAGACTCACCGGTAGGTACGACGGTCTGGGCGGGAGTGCTACCTTTAACGGTTCCGGCACCACTGAGTACAGGAGCGACAAGCTGCATTGCTTCGGCAGCGGTGATATAGTAGAGCGTAAAAACCTTACATATCATCCGGTTCTTGTCTTCCTTGATTTTTCTGTATTCTTCTTTGGTGTATACCCTGATGAGATTTCCATCTTGCTCATATACAAAGTTGCTGCCCAGAATCGCCCCCATAGCTTCCTCGAAGGTTACTTCCTTGAGGGTCGTAAAGCCCAATACTCCGTCAACTGTTGCCGAAGGCACAATATTCTTCTGATACAGTGTTGCCAAAATACGAAGAGCTTCTTTGATTCCCTCCTCTTTGTTAAACTTGATTGACTGGAGCGTTGCGCTCGCTGAAACACTCGCTTCACCGCTGTTTACATCAACCCCCGCTGCTTCGTTTTTGCCGAGCAAAACGGCGCCGGCTGCGTCGAGACTCTCGTCCGCCTGAGCGGAAATTTGGCTTTGCCCCATGTCAGCGACCGCGATTGCCGCCACCACAATCAATACAACGCCCCACGCAAACAACACAAACAATTGCCTTCCCTTTCCGGTCTTGCTGTTTAAATTTTTGTAGCCAGACATAATTTGGCCCCCTTTCTAAAATAAATCAAAAATTAAAATGCAAAATGCAAAATTAAGGAAGTCATCCCTAAGCACTTCAGGATTCCACAATTTTGATTTTTGAATCTTGACTGTCGTCATACAAGTTTTGATATTTAATTTGTATTTGGTTATTTTGGCTCCTGCGTAAGTTTCAACGTTATTTCTGCTTCGATACAGCTTACTACAACCGTGTCTCTTCTAATTTCAACTACCTCACATTCATGCCTGTTAGCCCCCTCACCTACGAGCAACTTATCTCCCACCGAGAGCATCTTATCATTGATAAAGGCCTGAGGATTCTTGCTCGATACTATCGCTTGCAGCTTTAGCTGCTCTGCGATTTTTCTGATTACCTCTACATTGCCGTCTTTTGAAACGATATGTACATCCTCAGTACCAGCGGAGTTCTTTACTGCTTCATCAACAAAATCCCGCCGGCTGTCCGAAGTAAAAAAGTCTCTGGTAATTACATCGTTACGGCCTGCAACTTCCGGCAACTCTATAAAGGATATTTTTAATTCCGGATTTAACTTACCTTCTATGTTCGTTTCTTTTGTTACAGTCGTCGCTTCAGCGGCCTGCGGTATTCTTCTGATAAGCACTCTGACCATCAGAAAAGCCATCGCTGCGACCAAACACAACGCTGTCACGGTCTTTTTCTTCTCCGCAGCCAATCGACCAAAAAACCTCGATTTAGTACTCTTGAGATTATTTCTCATTTCATCTGCCGCCTTTTTGTTATCCCTGTCCGAGTTTTGCCCTGTAATAAATGACCGCCCTTGTCTCCATACTCACTTCGCCGCTAAAATCGCTGTCGTTGACGAGTTTCACCTTCTCGATGCGAACCAGCCTATCCAGCCCCTGCAGTCCCCGAAAGAATTCGAAAATTTGAGTTAATTTACCTTTACACCGCATATCCACCGGTATACAGCCCAATCCGTCAGCCTTTATTTCCTCACCAGGTGCAATCACTTGCTCTTTTAGATTATGCTCATCCATCAAATTAGCGACCCTGCTCAAAAACGCACCGAGCGCCCTTTGCTCAGGTATATTTGCCTCATAATTTCCAAGGCCCCTTTGCAGCTTCAGCAATTGCTCTTCGAGCATGGACAGGCGTCCGCTATTTGCAATGCCTTCGGCAATAGCAAGCCTCTGTGCAGCTCTTTTTTGCTCGACAGCCTTTCTTCTCTCCTGTAAAGGCAGATACCGAAACAGCACAAAGCCGCCCACTATTGCTCCAGCTACAACACATATCGCTATTTGTCGTCTTTCACCAAACAACATCTTTGCCATTTACCCGCCACGCGAACGGCGGGTTTACCCTTTACAGTTCTCGATAATTCGCCAGATAGCAGCTTATCTCAAATTCACTTACCTGGACATTTCTTCCGTTCTCTCGAACGTCCGATTCGGCATTTGGGGTCCTTCCTGCAAGACCTGTCGACGAGCAAAGTGAAAGGTCGCTTTTCGCTCCTACCTCAGCCGGCCGTGAAAAAAGAGATGGTACAATCTGACAAAAATATGGCGAGTCTTCTAACTCACATATCAAAGCTGTCACATCGCTGCCGTTTGCCGCTATGCCGTTTATCACAATCTTAAATCGCACGTCACCAATCGGCGGTTCCTGCTTTTCGCCAGACTCGGTCCGGGCCGCTCTTACAACAGTACCGGCACCCGGCAAAGGTCGGCCTTTCTGCTCATCCACAAACTTTTCAGCAACGAACTCTACTTTGCTAAGAACTATCCTTTCACCAATCAAAAAGCTCATCTCCGCCAGGACGCTTGCAACATCAATTCTGGAATCAATTTCTCTTATAGATTCAGCTTTCTTCTGCAACCGGCTCAATTCGCTTTCAAGCTCTTCTGATTTAGCCGACAGTCTCTCTGCTTCCGCCTGTCTTGTCGCCATTTGGGCAAACTGGGCCTGTGCTTTTGAAATCGAACGTACGGCGACAAAATTCCACACCATCATCACTACGAGCACACCGCCCAAAACGACGTATTGCGTCTGATAGCTAACCTGCTGGCGTCTGCCGCTTTTATACCATTGTGGAAGAAAATCTATTTCCTTTTCTGACATAACTATCTCCCTTGGGGATAACACTCTACGCTCGGTCCCAGCCCTTAAGACTGAGCCCCACAGCCACCGCCCACTCACAAAGCATATCTCGCCTGTCACCGCCAAAATTCAAATTTGTCCTCTTGCTCGACAAATCGAACCCTCTCAACGGCTGTGCAACTTCAATCTCAACCGGCAATTGCCGCCTCAAAACTTCAAGCAAAACATTTTCGTATGCCTCTCCCCCGGCAAGAATTGCCCGCTCCACACGCTTGCCTCTGAATGTAACGGTGTAATATCTAAGACACAGCGATATCGCTTTTGCCAGCTCTTCAGCAACCGCACTTATCACGTCAACCATCACCTGTCTCGTTGAATCATCGAGCTTGTCCTTGATGCTGCCAAAAGCACCGCATTGCATCTGGCCTCCCTGGTCGCCGGCAGTCGGCTGCTCCTCCGAGCTCGAATTTGTCCTCGAAAGGCCCCTTTCCGTCCGAAGCGTCTCCCGCAGCATCTGCGCATCACTTACGTTAATACCCAATTTCGCTGCAATCTCCCGATTAAATTTCTCTCCGCCAATCGGTATCTGCTTAACGAAACTGATTTTTCCTTCACGGTCAAAGACCACAGTTGTAAAGCGGCTTCCAACATCCACAAAAACGACCGTGCGCTCTCTATCCTCGCGACGCCGCAGCGACCTCTCAAAGCTCCTAAATAGCGCACACGGAACCGTATCTATTGCCACCGGTCTAAGGCCGGCCTCCTCAAGCATCTCAATGTGGCTCTTTATTGTTTCATTATCTACAGCAAACAAAATCAGCTCACTCTTAATCTCATCACCGGCCCGAACATCGCCGGCAACTAAATAGTCCATCGCGTCTCTATCCGTATCCAATCCGAAACGCTGGGCAACCTCTTTTCTAAAAGCATTCTCGATTCCTTCGCTCTGGGACTGGCCCAATCGCAGACTTGTGATTTTCAATCTGTCATTCGGCAAACACGAGACAACGTTTCTTCCGCGAAAGTTGCCCTTCGCAAGCATTCGTTTTATCTCCGAAATAACAAAGCTCCTTCTCTGCTGCTCATCTCCGTTTATACTGGCATCGATGCAAGCCCTGTCTGCTGTAACAACGCTTATCCGTCCTCCATTGGTTAGCAGTTGAATCATCTTGATAGAATGATGCCCTATGTCCAATCCTATCGGCCGCAGACATCGAGTTTTCAAACCCAAGCTTATCATTCACATTTTCCCATCATTAGTCCGCTCTATGTTACTCTGAGCGACTTGTCCGCCGACTTGTCCGGCGTAGCGCAAGCGAAGTCGGAAGCTTTAGCGAAGGCGGAAGCGAAGAATTTCGAAACTTTTTAATTTTTATCCGCCATTCTTTAGGTGGGTTTACCCGCCAGACGAACGGCGGGTTTACCTCTTTCTCTGTGTCCTCTGTGGCTTTTTCTGTCAGTCTGCGAGCGAGATAAATCCTGTAACGGGTTCTATCGTAATTGTCGTGGTTGTCCCTTCTGCCTGCAGGCTGATAACACCGCTGTTCAAAGGACCGCCGCTGCCGTTATAGGGACTTCCGAGATAATCAAATTTAACCACGCTGGTCGCATCAAAATCTACATCAACGATGTCAACCTTATCCAGCCTGCCGTCGTTACGAAAATCTATAACGTAGTCGAACCCCTTTTTCACAGGATGCGATATTACGGCACCATTCTGGTCCTCTATCCTGTAACTCTCTGCTGTCGTATCAAACACCACTGAATATCTTTGTCCTCTGCTGATTGACATACTTCTGGCGTATTCCAGATCCGCCATAATCATATTTGCCGCAGACCGAATTTGCACACTGGCCGCAGAGCTCATCATCGGTACGACCGTCATCGCCACAATCGCAATTATCCCAACGACAATCAGTATCTCTATCAAAGTGAAACCGCTGCTTGTGCCTCGCAAATTGTATCCGGTGACTCCGCCGAAAAACGAATAACGCGACCTTGCCGACAGATATGTAAAATCAGGCATTTTAACCAACCTCCTCTCTTTACCTGCACATCCTCAACACCCACCTCTGTCCTTATTTTCGTCTTCTTGGAGATGTATCTTTACCAACATCCAACCGGCACAAACAACTCGTTGCATTCCTGGTATTCTCTGACCTCCACGAGCCGACAGAACACGCAGGTTTTTCTCATCCACCCGGCCTCTTTCATGCATAATTTGAGCGATTTCCGCGTCATTTCCCTGCTCTACCAAAGTTAAGGACAACAGAATTGGTATAAACGTCAAAACAATACGACAGGAACTACCGAACCATCCTATCCCTTGTGGGGCTGCGACATGTAATTTGGTGTTATTAACATATTTTAGATTTTTCTTTTTATTGTATATAAAGGCCGATATCTCATCGTACATAAAGGCCGATAAGCATTGGTCACAGCTCACTACTCGTATGTCTCTTATCGTCTGTCGCCATTTGCAATTTGCTTTGGCAGATATGCCTTAGGCGATGCTTATCAAAGGTGATTAAAAAATCATATTGATGTTTGAATAAATAATAGAACAACCACATTGTCACTCCTGCGCAAGCAGGAGTCCAGGAAACGCTGATAAAACGACTGGATTCCCGCTTCCGCGGGAATGACATCTTTGCTTTGTTTGTACAACAGTGTTCTTTAATATTCAAAGAGCAATAACAGCGGATAGTGAATCGTATCTCGAATCACGAACCACGAATCACGAACCACGAACTTATCAGAAGTCTTGCCTTGTAGCTTTCAAAGACGTGCATGTGCAGCACAATCATCGGCCTGGAATAAACCACCGGCGGTATCGAGTCTCCAACCTGCTATCCCAGCCCCTGCCGGTTCGCCATCAAATCTAACCGTGTTAAGATTATTAAAAGGATTGACGGGAATCCTCTTAACATATCGACCATACTGGCCTGCTCTTGTTGTCATAGCGGTTTGAAAACTGGTGAATGAATCAAAATCACTAAGACATCCTCCGTGCTGAACACGGTACAGGTCAAGCTGAGCACGCATCTGCTGGAGTCCGTCAATCAGGTCGCAAGTCCTGGATTCTGCGCTGGCCTCGGTAAACTGCGGAACAGCTCTCACCGAAAATGCGCCCAATACTACTGCTATGATTACGACCTCAGTATAAGACCAGCGAGCCCGCCCTCTCATAAGTCCTCCTCTGGAATAAAAAGGCTGACGTGCTATCGGCAATTGCCTCAGCACAGTCAGCCCTATTTTCCAAGCTGTTCAGCCGCTATAAATTCACGGCGTCATTGGCATGTTACCATTAGTAGTTAGGATCATAAGGTGCCCAGATTTCCCCTGTGCTTTCAGTGTAACACCAGCCGGTTGCTCCAGCAGCAGTAACCGTAGCAACGTTTGTGAAAGGTTCTACAGGGATGTCCCTCATATAAGGGCCAAAGTCAGTACCAGCATTCCCATTGACATCGGTTTGGCCTGTCAATTGGGCCGCAAAGTTGGCCAGAGAAGGCGGTGTATCATTGTGCTGAATCTTATAAAGTTCAATCTGTGCACGCAACATCTGAAGGTTGCTTGCCAAACTCGAATACTTGGCCTCGGTGCTGGCATCGGTAAATTGAGGAATCACGATGGCTGCTAATATACCCAGGATGACCACCACAATCAGAATTTCTACCAATGTAAAACCACTTTTCGCTTTCATTTGTTACCCCCTTTTCAGAAAAATTCTATATCATCTTTGCTTGTTAAAGCACACAACATCACAAAACGACATTTGTAATTCAGCGTATCGACCCAATCATTAGAATCGATACGTTACCTACGAAGTACTTTTAATCTCTAAACCGTAAATCCTCCCACAAAAAGAAACCCCAAAAACACACCCCAAAAAGAAACATTTCACAAAAATTTTAGTTTGGACTCCCCACGGCCAATTAAACCTCAAATTCATACGTCCGAAAAAAACTCCAGGCCGTTTTTTACAGGGTTTACCCACCAGGTGTTTGGTGGGTTTACCCGCCCTTCGTTTGGCGGGTTTACATATGTCCAAATAAAGTATAAGTTGTAAATACTGCGCTGCCAAATTTTCAGATGGGAGAATTATAGAAGAAAACAAAAACAGTATTCGATAATCCGCCACAGGCGGAGATGGTTCCCTGCCACCGTCCCGATACTCCCAAAGAAGCAAAAAGGCCTCAAATTCGAGTCCGTCAAAAACACCAACGAAGCCCTAAAAATCGCCCTAAATCCCCGGTAATTCCTTGTTGTCATTCTCGTGAATGGTTGTTACTCCTACGAAGGTAGGGCTCTATTGGGCCTCGCATTTCAGACAAGGTTTTTACTTGTTTTTGACATAATATTCCTGTATTATCTATATAAGAAAATATTCATATTAAATACTTAATTGCAGCGCTTCAAAATGGAACTAAACAAAACAGACAAAGCAATGCTGAATCAGTTCAAAGATATTCTTCAACAGACTCTGGGCGATAGACTGGTGGAATTACGACTGTTTGGCTCACACGCCCGTGGCGACGCTGATGAAGGCTCGGATTTTGACATCCTTATTATTGTCAATAGGCGCACCGATGATATCCGAGAAATGGTTCTGGATGCTGATGTCGAAATGATGAATCGTTATGAAAAACTCTTTGCGGCATTAATTTACGACGAATCCGAATGGCAAAAGGCTCGTAGTTTCCCCCACGCATGGAATATCGAGCGCGAAGGAGTCGTTCTATGAACCAGCATCAGGCGACACCTCAAGCATTGCGTGCGATGTTAAAAAAGGCTCAACAAAAACTGGCTGCAGCCCGCAAGGATATGGAATTCGGTTTTTTTGGAGAAGCCTCATCCCGGGCTTATTACGCTGCTTTTCATGCTGTCTCAGCAGTTCTTGCTCATCACGGGCTGGCTTTTTCCTCTCATGCCCAGACTTTGGCTGCTTTTAACCGCGAGTTTGTCAAGACAGCGGTTTTTCCCAGCGATACCTTTCGCAAACTTCAACGTCTATTTGAGGATCGCCAACTCGCCGACTATGATTGGACGCGCGACGTAGATAAGAAGACTGCCCAAAAGAACCTTGACGATGCGCAATGGCTGGTTGACGCTTGCACTGAGTACCTGGAAAAAGCTCTCGGCTACTCATTACGAGACAAAGTCTGATATGTTGCTGAAAGTAGACGTCTGTAAACAGCGAAGGTTATCAGCAAATGAAGATTCGACCAGCTTTACAAAAAAGGCACCTCTTTTATACACAACATCAGCAAGGATGCAATTATAGTAATGTAGAACGGGCAACTCATTTCCTATGCTATTTTTTGTAAAGACATATTACCCTTCTATGTAGCGATTAATGGTTATATGGTGTGTATAAGATAGTTCCTTAGATCACGTAAACTCATTAGCTTAATGCGAGTATCCAATTCAATGGTCTTGGGCATCCGAAGGTCGATGGGAGTCACTAAAATCGCCTCGCTTGCGTTTTCCCTAGATACCGATTCACGTAGGCGATCAATAACTGCACTCAATATCTGAGTGGGTCTTGGTTGCTTCCAGGCTTTTATTTCCACAAGAATTCTATGACCGCCACGTTCGATAATTAGATCATAGCCACGATCTTTAGATCCAGCAGTTCGAACAACGAATCCTGCTTTTACGAGTGTCTTTGTCACGTAGCGCTCAAACTCCACATAGTCGGATAAAGAGGATAACTTACTTGTCTCTCCTTGCTGCTGATCACGAACGCGGTAGATTGTGATGAAAAAGGCTATCATAGTCAAACTGGCCGTCACTATGACAAGAACCATTGGCACAAGTTCACGAAACTTTGTTTCAAGTCCACCAATTTCTGGAAGTACCGTGATAAGTACTCCGATGATGGAGGCCAAGGCTCCCATGATTGCCATTGCAGCCGTAGCAACTCTTTTTGAACTGGGTTGAGCTGAAATTTCCTCAAACTCTTCTTCTAAAGAAGGTTGTTCTTCAGCCTTCGAAATTACAGGAACCAAACGGTTTAGGACTTTCTCTCTTTGTTCACGAGGTATAAAGTCGGTTTCAACTATACGCGTGAAAATGCTGTTAAGTAACTGGCCTTCGGACAAGAGATCTGTAGAACGAACGCGGAAGTCTCTTGCCTTACCTTCTATTAAACGGGAGATGTCATCGACTTTCAGTGAATATTCCTCAAGTACAATCCTTCTTACGAGTATTTTCTGGATTTCCTCATTTGCAGAACGGATACGCTCTTTCCTTGCGCCAATCGTTTGTCGATACCCAAGAAGAAAGAGACCTACCGAAATTGCAATTCCAATTAATCCGACAATATATTCGCCCATCATCTACTAACTCCTGAACTGACAAAATCTTACACTATAGAATCAGCATATCAATAATAATTACTCGTAATTTTATACCACCGCTTGTGTCACTTTTACCACATCAGCCATTTCAGCTACATCGTGCACGCGGACAATCGAAACGCCAGCGGCGGCACATAAAGCAACCGTTGCAGCGGTGCCGAATATTCTATCTGATGGCTCTTCTTTGCCGGTTATCTGGCCGATAAAACTCTTTCGACTTGTCCCCATGAGCACGCGATAGCCGGTAGCAACAAATTTTTCGATGTTTCTCAAAAGCAAAAGATTATGCTCGAAAGTCTTGCCAAAACCAATCCCAGGGTCAATGAAAATCCTGTCTTTCGATATGCCAAATTGCTCAGCTCGTTTTGCCCTATCTAAAAGAAACTGCCTCACTTCACCGACAACGTCATCGTATTTCGGCTCAATCTGCATCGTTGCAGGTGTCCCCTGCATGTGCATTAAAACAACCGGCACCTGCCGCCCGGCTGCCAGTTCCCCCATCCGTTCATCACTCAAAGCCGTTATATCATTTATCATACCCGCCCCCGCTTCCAAAACAGCTTTGGCAACTTCAAGCTTATATGTATCAATACTAATCGGCACATTTACTTTTTTGCAAAGCGCCCTTATCACCGGTATTACGCGTCTTATCTGCTCTTTAGCCGAAACCGGCGCGGAACCTGGCCGTGTAGATTCGCCGCCTACATCTATTATCGCAGCACCGTCCTCGGCCATTTGCAGACCATGTTCGATAGCCTTGTCGGTATCGAAGTATTGCCCGTCTTCGCTGAACGAATCCGGAGTGACATTCAAAACTCCCATCACAATACAGCCGGCGGATAAATCCAATCGGCCTCTCGGCCATTCGATTATATTTTCGCCGCAACTTTTTTCTTTTTCCTTTTTACTTTTCACTTTTTACTTCTTTGAATCCTATCCCTGCCAGTTTCTCAGCAAGTCGTTTTATTGATGAGTTTCGTTTCAGTTTATTCTCTGTGGTCTCTATATCCTCTGTGGCCAATATTATCCTCGTATTTTGAAATTCCCTCCGCACAGGATAGTTCTTCCGAAGGCGGTCAAAAAATTCACCTCTCTTTTCAATCGGCTTTTCTAAAATCCGCCGCAGTCTCGCATCATCATGGTCGATTCTGTAAATTTTCCGCACGGCACCCAATATCGCTTCCAGCTTATCTGCCTCATTCGAATCTATCTCCAGCTCACCGATAGCAGGCTCCGGCAAAAAATCCTCGATGTCAAATTTGGCCTCAAGCCCGAAGTATTTGCACGCCGCTTTATAAATCATAATCATACCTGCGACTTTGCCATCCAGCGAATAGCCGGCAATGTGCGGCGTGCCAATATCGACCATTTCCAAAAGTTCCGTATCGATATTCGGCTCGTTTTCCCAGACATCGAGCACGGCAGTCCTCAATCGACCCGACCGTATTGCTTCCTTCAAAGCGCTGCTGTCGACCACACCGCCGCGCGCAGTGTTAACGAACACACATCTTTCCTTTAGCGACCCGAAAAATCTCTCGTCAGCCAAATGATACGTCTTATCCAGCCCCTCAAACGTCAGCGGTGTATGCAGAGTTATAAAATCGCAATTGAAAAGCTCTTCTATCGGCAGATATTTTTCCTCGCCCGTTTGTCTCTGCAAAGGCGGGTCGTTCAGATAAATGTGCATACCCAGGGCCTCGCACTTTTTAGCGACCCTGCTTCCGACGTTGCCTACGCCTATAATGCCTATCGATTTGTTCTCCAAGTCAAGACCATACCTTTGCCCGATTTCGAGCAGCCCCGCAATCACGTACTCAGCTGCCGAGTTTGCGTTCGAACCGGGCGCAGATGCAAAACCAATATTGTTTTCCCGCAGAAAATCAACGTCGATATGGTCGAAGCCGATTGTTGCAGTGCCAACAAAGCGAACCTTGCTGCCGGCCAGCAATTCCGCACCCACCGGCGTGACACTGCGAACCAATAGAGCATCGGCACCAGCCACAACGCTCGGTTTTATATCTCTACCCCCGACAACTCTAACCTCACCGATGGAAGAGAAGCACTCCGTCACAAACGGAATATTCTTATCTGCTACTATTTTCATATGAGGTGCACTGATCTATAGTTTGCAGTTAACATGAATTTAAGACACAAACACGATTACACAAGAACTAAGCGAGATACTCCTGCAGAAACTCAGGAAGCAGATATATCTTCAAAACAGTTATGTCTTTAAGCTTGTCTTTAAACTTGGTATCTGTAGTAACAACTATTCTATTTTGTTTTGAATACCATAATTCGATCAGGTATTTATCCTTGTCTGGGGTTTTGGCGAGTATGTCCTCAGGAAGAGCATTCAGATCGGTATCATCAACCATTATAGTCTTGTCGATGTTGCGAAATAGGAGTTGGTGTAGTTTTGAAAAGCGAGCCTTAAAATTTATGTCCCACCCAAACTGCTTCATAAAATGGTGAAACTTGCCCACAAAGGGGCTGCTCATTTTTATTACCATCTTATCGCACTTTCGCACCATGGCATTTACAAATTGAACTGCCGCCTCTCTATCAGTTTTTGGAGCGTCAGGGCGTAGATATTCTAGCAGCCATTCGTTGACTACGATTTCCATTATCCCCCTAAGGTATGCTGAAGAATTCTTTAACTTGCTTTAGTTCAGCCTCATAGAACCCCTTGAGTCCACCTTTGATCTGTCCTTTGTCGTTTACTTCCTGCCTCTCAATTTTTGTCTCTTTACCTTCCTTTGAGAGATAATAAATGCAAACATCCTCAGGTTTAAGTTTGCTGTTTGCCACCTTGTTTAAGAGCGATAACACAATATGTTCGCTATGTGTAGATATTATAAAACTTTTATCTTCATCCTGCGAAATTTTAACAAATACATCCACCAATTTATCCATCAATTCTGGGTGCAAATGAATCTCTGATTCCTCAATGCAAATTGTGTGCACTTCTTCTCGCAGGACTTTAGTCAGGATTGTGACGAGCTGATTCGTTCCAAATCCTTCATTTACAAGGTCACAAACAAAACCCGTTAAACGGTCACGCGATTGTAGATAAAAATTTGCCGTTCCAATTATGGACCACACATTAAAAACTCTATCCACCAGGGGTTCCAAATAATGAGCAACCTTTCCTACTAAATCACGATTAGCAGAAAGGAGTGTAGCCAACTCATCTTCATTAAGCAACTGTGGCTGCATTGGAACAGATGAATAACTTGGTTTGGTGAACCCTCTTCTCAAAGGAATAAAATCCACGCCCCGGAGTTCTTCAATTGGTGCATTAATGCTTTCCTGCAAGCTCTCAGGTGAATCTACTTTAGCATCAGTAACCTCCTTCGTACCTATAAGCATCTCGCCCTCGGCGAGAGGCATAATACTTATGTTCGGGGATATACCATTCCATACTACCTTTGCCCAGCCAAACGGCCCAGTAACCTCGGCACTTGTTGTTTTATTCGCTGGATATGGGAATGTTACATCAATATTAAAGGAAATGTTATACGGCTTCAGAGTTTTTAGACTAAGCAGGGATTTCTTCTTCCCTAACACAGCGGTATATTGTGACCTTATTCCGTTTCCTATGACTTCAATGCTAATACTTATTTCGGAACTCTCTTTCTTCAGAAACACAGACTGCGCAAAACCTCCAAGGTTCAAGAACCCAAGGTTTAAGAAGCTATCTATTGCCTGGTTCGAATTCAGAACAACGTTCTTCAAAGTCAATAGTCCGTATATGATGCTGGACTTGCCGCTGTTGTTGGGACCGGTGAGAACCGTTATTTTCCCCAATGGTATTTCGCTATCACGGATACTCCGGAAGTTACCGAGAGTAAGTTTCGTAATCATTTTTGGGATTCTCCTATTTTGAAATAAGTTAGTAATCCTTCTAATTTATGAGCATTATCAGACAACTAAAGAATATTGTCAAATGCAATTTGGTTAGTGAAAACGACTATCATTTCTGTCGCATTTGAGAACGCGTCTAATCTTCTAAAGACCTACCCCGGCAATGCGAGTTCCGCAATCCGGGCAGCACGAATTGGCTATATGATTGGCAGCTATCCTATAGCCGATGCGTTCAATCAACATTCTGCCGCAGTTATAACAAAAAGTATTCTCTGATTTCGACCCCGGCACATTGCCGAGGTAAACATAATGCAGCCCGGCTGCCATGCCTATATCATGAGCACGCTCCAGACTGCCAAGAGGCGTCGGCACGGAATCTAAATACTTGTACTGCGGATGAAATCTGCTGATATGCCACGGGACATCGGCACCGGCCTTTGCAACAATGAAATCGGCCAGTTGTTTCAACTCCTCGTCGGAATCATTTTCACCCGGCAGCAGCAGCGTGGTAATCTCAATCCAGATATTCGTCTCCTTTGCGATATAGCTAATGCTGTCGAGCACCGGCTGCAATCTCGCCTTGCACAACCGCCTATAATAATCCTCGCTAAAAGCCTTCAAATCAACGTTTATCCCGTCGAGCCAATCTCTGGCAAAATCAATCGCCTCGATTGTCATATAGCCATTACTCACAAAAACATTCGCCAGGCCACGCTCTTTTGCCAGCCGACCGCAATCGTTGCACAACTCCATAAAAACAGTCGGCTCAGTGTAGGTGTACGCGATACTCTTACACCTGTTGCGAACGGCCCCCTCGACAATTTGCTCTGGCGTTATCGGCTCTCCATCGACTCGCCCTCTCTCTAACGCCGCCTGGCTTATCTGCCAGTTCTGGCAAAACTCGCATCGAAAATTACAGCCCATCGTCGCAATGGAAAAACTGCGAGTCCCCGGCTGAAAATGAAACAACGGCTTCTTCTCGATAGGGTCGGGATTAGCTGAGCAAACCTTGTCGTAAGTCATCGCATACAGCACGCCGTCCATATTCTGGCGAACGCAGCACCGGCCGAGTTTGCCCACATCGATCAGGCACCGCCAGTTACACAGATTACATCGAACCTTCTTATCCTCTTGCGGTTCCCAAAGCACCGCTTTCTTAAGATTTGTCGCTTCAATTGACATAGCGCAGTCCCTTCTTCGTCATTCCTGCGCAAGGGCTTGTTGCTAAACAGGAGATTGCTTCGTCGCTCGCCCCTAAGGGGCAAGCTCCTCGCAATGACGATAGGCTCGATTTCAGTGTCATTGCGAGGCCACCTAAGGTGGCCGTGGCAATCTCAAAGACGCGAAGAGTAGTTTCGGCAACAAACCCGAAAGCAGAAATCTACTAAACCGTCATTTTTAAATGCCATCACCGATTCAAACCCATAAATTAGCTTTATTTTCTTCAATTTAATATATAAAATATTCCAAGAAAAATCAATTTTACAGATTATCCGTAACAGTTTGGTTTTTGATTTAAACCAGCGAAACGTAATGTCTGGAGGTAAGCTGGAATGAGCATATTATCTGCCATAGGAAACACACCACTTGTAGAGCTGAATAATCTGAATAGAAAAAAATCAAGAGTAAGAATTCTCGGAAAACTTGAGGGAACCAATCCGGGAGGTTCCGTCAAAGACCGCCCTGCTTATTGGATGATAAAAAAAGCCGAGGAATCCGGCCAACTCACAAAAGAAAAAATTATACTCGAACCGACATCAGGAAATACTGGCATCGCCCTTGCGATGATTGGGGCTGCGAAAGGATACCGCGTCAAACTCTGCATGCCGGAATGTGTCAGCACAGAGAGACAGCACATCCTGCAAGCTCTTAACGCTGAGGTCGTGCTTACCCCCGCTAAAGAGGGCACCGATGGTGCTATTAGAAGAGCACATCAGCTTCTCGACGCCGAGCCGGACAAATATTATATGCCGAATCAATTCGTCAATGAGAATAACGTTCTCGCCCATTACGAGACGACGGGTCCAGAAATATTTTCCCAAACCAACGGCGAGATTGACGTATTCGTTGCCGGCATGGGGACGACAGGGACACTTATGGGTGTAAATAGGTTCTTCAAAGAGAAAAAGCCACAGGTCAGAATCGTTGGGGTCGAGCCTACAGAGGGACACACAATACAGGGCCTTAAAAATATGAAAGAATCCATCAATCCCAAGATTTATAATCCGAGGATGCTGGACGAAAAGATTACCATTGAAGACGGCGAGGCCTTTGAAACAACAAGACTGCTCGCTGCCGCGGAAGGAATTTTTGTTGGAATGTCAAGCGGCGCAGCGGTCGCGGGAGCTTTACATATCGCAGAGCAGATGACCTCCGGCACAATCGTCGTGATTCTTCCTGACCGCGGCGACCGTTACCTCAGTACAACGCTATTCCGCTCAATCTGTGCCAAATGCCCACCGTAATGCTTGTCAGGAGACTCGTTATAATATACCAAAGCACAGAAAATAGAAAACAAGGAAACATTATGAAAAGACATATTGAGCAAATAAGGAAAAAAATTCTTCCAACATTACGACGGTACGATGTTTCAAGAGCCGCTATATTCGGGTCTTTTGCAAGAGGCAAAAGCTCAAAACGCAGTGACATAGATTTATTAGTAGAATTTAAGGGTGAAAAAAGTCTGCTTGACTTAGCAGGCCTTAAGATAGCACTGCAGGAGTTACTGAAAACAAAGGTGGATGTGCTCACCTACAATTCTTTGCATCCTCTGCTCAAAGATAGAATCTTAAGCGAACAAGAGGTAATCCTATGAAGAAAGACCCAAAGATTTTTCTCGAGCACATATTGCAGTGCATAGAGCTAATCGAGGAGTATGTGGCTGGAATAACAAAGAAACAATTTCTCGAATCTGTACAATTACAGGATTCAATCATTAGAAGAATTGAAATTATGGGCGAGGCTGTTAAAAATATACCCAAGCAGGTAAAAGACAGGTATCCGGACATTGACTGGAAAGAGATAGCCGGCATGCGGGACATCCTTATACATGAATACTTTGGGGTCGATTTGAGACTGACCTGGAAAGTCGCCACAAAAGATGTTTGCCGACTAAAAAAAAGAATAATGAAAATAAAAAAGGATTTAGAGAATAAGTGAAGGTTTGTAAAATCAACAAAAACATGTCGCTTAAATCGAGTAGATAAGGAAGCAAATTATGGCAATCCGTGTAAAACTGAACGATATAATCGAAGGCCTGGAGCTCGAGTCTGATGAAAGGAACTCGTTTCTGGACAAGAGGACCGGAGAAGTGGTATCTATTAGTGACGAAGAAATGCAGGCTGCCGAAGATGATGAGACAATCGAGGATTTTCCGGATTGGCAGCAGGATTTTGTTATAATCGCTAAAGAAATAGTTAATGAGACAAGAAATTACATTGCATTGCCTACAAAATTTGACATCAATGAGTACAGCATAATGGAGAAGTTCTTCCTTTCCCTCGATGATTCTGAAATGAGTGATACTCTTTATAGCTTAATAAAAGGCAGTGGTGCCTTTCGGCGTTTCAAAGATGCTATATACGACTATGGCATTGCCGACGACTGGTACAAGTACCGCAACGACGCACTAAAGCAAATCGCCATCGAATGGTGCCAGAAAAACGGCATAGAATTCGATGATAGGTAGAATAAATCTTTTTCATTAAGCTCTTAACTAATTCTTTGGTGAAATACATGGATAAATATCATGGCCAAATGCTACTCTGCGAAGTAGCTTCGAAGCACAAGTCCAATATAAAGAGATTTATAACGGCATAGGTTAGGCGTGCTGGAAGCGTGGCCTGCACCCGATGGTTCGCCTGTCCCATCAATCAACTTGGACTCCGAGCGAACGCCAGAAGACCGGTTCATGTATGATTCTAATTCCGTACTGTTTCGCCTTCTTTGCTTTACCCGATTGAGTGTTGGGATCTGCTACCACCAGAAGGTCGAGTTTCTTTGTAACCGAAGGTAAAACCCGAAGTCCTTTGTCTGTTGCGATTTGCTCAGCCATCTCACGCGAGATCAGTTGGCCCCTTATGCTGCAACTGCATTCGCCAGTGAAGCACACCGCCTTTCCCGTCCAGCCCTCGGCGGAACTTGTGCCCACATCGGAGCGGACCTTGGTCTCGGAAGCGCGCAAAAGGTCTTGAAGTTGATCCTCCGACAACCGCCCAAATCCGAGCAATTGTGCCGCCAACTGGATTTCGCGCCGTTCCGCTTCAGTGATGAGCCGATCGGTCCAAGCAGACCTGGCCAACTCCGAAAGGTAATCCAGATGGATTTCTTTGACTCGTTTGGCACTTAAGCCCCAATGAACAGCCAGATCCACAAGTGAATCACCCTCGAACTCTTCCACACGCCCGTCTTCGAGGACACGCCATAAAAGCGCCCGATAGTCTCTTTCTCCCTCGGGCAGTGCTGCACAAGCGGAGCTCGTGGATAAACGTTCAGCGAGGCGTTGGACATAACTGGGGGGCGCCGAGGCGGTGCTCCTCAAGCTCCCTCGCGGGAGAAGAGTGCCACGTGGAGATAGCAAAGTCGGCCAAGTCGGAGGTTCACATTGCCCGGGCCTGGAAAGGAGATTGGGGGCTTGCCGGAGCAACTTCTGTAATAGGCATGCGGCAGCACGCGCATCATGCAGAGCCGAATGGCATCTCCTATCATACTTGATTCCATACTTTGCACAGCACTCCAATAATGTTCCACCACCTGCGACGACCATGGTGTCAATCGTTGCGTAGCGTGGCATTTCAACGTCGATTCGAGCATATTCTGACTGAAGGAAAGAGATGTCAAACCTTATGTTGTGCCCAACTAACGCGATTGAGCCGCGCAGGAAGTCAGCCAGGTGACCCGCGATCTCTCCAAATCGAGGCGCATTGACGATGTCGGAAGCGGTAAGACCATGAACACTTGTTGGACCGACATCTCTTTCCGGGTTTACGAGTGAGGCGAACTCAGCCGAAATACTCTGCTGCGGTAAAACAAGAACGGCAGCAACCTCGACCACCCGGTCATGTCGATACGGATTCAACCCGGTAGTTTCTACGTCGATCACAGCAAAAGGTCTCATCGTTTTCTCCGGGGCGAACTATGTATTATATGTTTTCCTGATAAGAATCCTTGGTTCAAAGACTAACAGCCTAAAACGCCTTTCAAAGTGCGTCAGCCGGCGTGCTTACGCTGTGTCCTTCTTTGTTAAGAAAATTGGTCATCGCGCAGACATAACCATATCTTTTATCGATTGTCAGGTATCTATAAGTTTTACGTCCGCCTGCTTTTGCCTATCAAGGTAACATTTTTTTCTCGAGACGTCAATTTTATTTAAAAGATTTACGTGTTAATTGGCAGGCTTATTGCACAGGAATCTGGTAACACTGGGCTAAAATTTTAATTGGATGGCGGACAGAGCAATCGCTGATGTGCTCAATTTGCATTTTGCAGGCGGAGCATTCGGTTAAAACATTTTTGGTCGGCGATTTTTCCAGCGCCTCTTTTAATCCCGCAGCTATCTGCGAGGAAAGCTCGTAATTTTTTTGCTGCATCCCGAACGTCCCTGCAAGGCCGCAGCAGTCGGCCTTAAGGTCAATAACATTTACGCCGCAAAGCTCTTGAAGGAGCTTTATACTCGCCGTCCCATCACCCACAGTGCATAAATGGCACGGCAAATGATAAACATACTCGCGGATTGTGTCATTGCGAGGAGTCCCGATATGACGGGACGACGAAGCAATCTCATATTTAGCCCCACGTTTCACGTGGGGTTCCTTCAATTTGCCCTGCCGGAATAATTCCAGCAAATAATTCATCAATTCATACGTATTTTCCGATACAAGTTTGGCATCTTCGCCTCTAACAAAATGCCGCAGCTCCTCTCTTAAACACAATGCGGCGCTCGGCTCAGAACAAATTATCTTATAGCCTTCGCGGACCGCTTTAGCTAAATGTTTGACGCTATATGATAAATCCCGCCGGGCCCTTTTTACGTTGCCATACACAATCGCCGGCAGCGGTGCTGGCCGCTGCTTGGGCAAAATCACCTCAATCCCATTTGTCCGCAGAACATCCAGAACCGCAAACCCTAATTCGTGGTCGTTATAATTTGCATACGTATCCACAAAATACGCCACTTTATCGACCGGCCTTTCTATCGGCCTACAAGCCGCTAAACCTGTCTCGAGCTGGGTCGAGAGATATTTTCGCCCTGCTTTCAAGAACGAGCTGCGCTTAAACATCGGCATACTTCTTCGCTTATCGATGCCCATAAATTTCTCTAACAGCCACTTGAAAACAGATAGCTTCATAAAGAAATTCGAAACCGGCGAAAAAAAACTGCCTGACATACTAAGGTAGCGATTATGACTTAGTACCAGTTCCGCACGCCGCAGTCTATTTCGTTTGACGTACTGTGCCCTCGCCATACTCATCAGCTTGGAAATATCGACCCCCGAGGGACATTCCAGCACGCAGGCCTTGCAATTAACGCACAAATCCAGAAATTTTCTAAACTCAGGCGATTCAACATCTTTTTCTTCAAGTTGCCCAGTCGCCCAGAAATTAAGTAAATTCGCCTTCGCTCGCGAGCTGCCCAATTCCTCGCCGAGCGCCCGAAACACCGGGCACATCCGCAAATCAGGCTCCCTGCCAAGACAAAGCCCGCACCCGTAGCACTGCTCAAGCTCCAGCTCAAGCTCATCTTTATCAAAAAGCAAATCCGTTTTAATTCTATCCGGCAAAATCTTACGCTGCCTCCTGAGGTTCTTGACCATCACGTCAGCGTCACTATTGATTATCTTGCCCGGATTCATTAAACCATCGGGGTCGAATATATTCTTTATCCTGCACAGCACCTCATAAAACTCATCACCGTATTGCCGTTTTACAAAGGCTGCTCTGACCAGGCCGTCGGCGTGCTCGCCGCTGATTGACCCCCCCAGCGACCAGGCAAGCGAGAAAACATCATCCGCTATCGCACGCATCTTCTGCACGTCCGCCGGGTCGCTCAAATCCAGATAGGGCCGCATATGCAGCTCACCGTCACCGGCGTGCCCGAAAAAGGACATCGTGACATCATACTTTTTCCCAATCTCCTGCAAGCCGGAAATATACTGCCCAAGCCGATTGTGGTCGACGCAGACGTCCTCCATAAACTCAGCCGGATGTTTCCTGCTCCTTTTTCTATAAAGCAGCGGCCCAGCATCCTTCCGGCACTTCCACAATCGCTTTTGCTGGACCTCATCAAAGACAATACTCCGCCTGCACGCCATCCGCCCAACCGCCGAGTTGGTATTTTCAATTTTTTCTCTCACCTGCTCCTGCGTTTGGCCGGTATGCTCGACCAGAAGGACCGCAGCAGCACCGACCGGCAGAATATCCCGATACTCAGGCAAAGCCTCAAATGCCAGCTCAATCAAGGTCTTATCCATCAGCTCACATGCCGAGGCACCGCTGTCAACGATAATCGGCACAGCCTGTGCCATCTTCTCGAGGGACTCAAATTCAAGCTGTAACAGGCCCTTCGCCTTCGGCACAGCGACGGTCCTGAGAGTGATTTTAGTAAAAATCGCTAACGTCCCTTCCGAGCCTGCCAACAGCCGGGCCAAATCTATCCTGCCGTTATGGCAAATCCCTCCAATGTTATATCCGCTTCGATTTCGCCTGGACTTAGGCAACGCCTTGGCGATAACCGCCTCATTCTCAGAAAGGATAGATAAGCACTGGTTTGCAATCCATGCGACCCTATCATCTTGCGTCTGCGCCGGCTCAAAATCATTTTTGAATTCGGCGACAGTGCCGTCAGCCAAAACCGCTTCGATACTCTCCACGTAGTCACCGATATAGCCGTATTGGAGCGAATGAGCGCCCGTTGCATTATTGGCAACGCAGCCGCCTACCGTTGCCCGATTGGCGCTGGATGGATCAGGCCCGATTTTTCTGCCGTTCTCAGTCAGGCACTTATTCAAATCATCCAATACCACCCCTGGCTCACAAACCGCCGTCCGGCCCGCATCTTTGACAGCGATAATCTTGTTCATATACCGGGTCATATCGAAGACTATCCCGTTGCACAACGACTCACCGGCAACGCCGCTTCCCGCCCCGCGAGCAACCACCGGCACACCTTTAGCAGCGGCATATTTGACAACGGCAACCACATCCCCGGCGTCACGCGGCGCAACAACACATCCGGGAACTATCCTGTAAATGCTCGCATCGGTACTGTAGGCAGCCCTGTGCAATATATCAGCAAAAACATCTCCCCGAACGACTTTAGCCAAATCAGACGCAATTTGCTCCGGTCTCTCGTTCATTGCCTCGTTCTTATGCAATTTCGCCATTTCGCTCCTACGCACTTGTGTTCTTACCTGCTATTGCACAAAATCACAAGGCAGGAACTGCGCTTGGGAAATGGTTCCACTCATCCGAAGGACTGCAAGGTCATCCTCACTGACCCGCCCATTGATGAATTGTTGAACAATAGGATGGGGGTGATTACGAATATGTTCGGCATCGCCATCGGCAATAATCTTGCCGTTATGCAGCATAACAATACGGTCGGCTATCTTGTACGCACTGGTCATATCGTGTGTAACAACAACCGTTGTCACGCCGAGCTCTCTCTGCAGCTTCAAAATAAGCTCGTTAATCACATCGCCGCGAACAGGGTCCAGCCCGGTGGTCGGCTCATCATATAAAATCACTTCCGGATTCAATGCAATCGCACGTGCCAATGCTACTCTTTTTCGCTGTCCACCGGAAAGTGCCGCCGGATAATAATTCTGAAAACCGTCAAGACCAACCATGGCCAGTTTGGCCTTGACAAGCTCTTCGATTTTCTTCCAATCAGTTATCTCACAATGCTGTCTTATCGGAAATATTATATTTTCAAAAACGCTGAGACTGTCAAACAACGCCCCTCCCTGGAAAAGAAAACCATAATGGGTGCGTATTTTATTTAATTCATCTTCCTCAAGATTATCGATTCGCTGATTTTTAAAATAAACCTCACCGGAATTCGGCCTCAACAAAACTAACAAATGTTTTATTAAGACGGTCTTGCCGCATCCGCTCGGCCCGATGACAACTGTCGTCTTGCCCTTCTCAATCGTCAAAGAAACATTATCCAGAACGACATTGGCACCGAACCTCTTGGTAAGGTTCCTAACTACAAGCACGCCTTTGGAGTTCGTCTCCAGCACCTGATTATTTTTAGCCTCCTTTATTACTTTTACATTCGCCCTTTGGTTGTATATGCGTTTGGTCTCAACTGTATTCACTTATTGCGCTATACAGAATACGAATTATCAAACCAGACCTTTAAGTGGCCAAAATGTATTGTAAATCGCATTGAAAATCACCGCCAGCGCAAAATCCAGCGCCAATATCGAAATAAAACTTGCCACAAAAGCCTCGGTGCACGCCTGTCCGACACCATGTGCGCCTTCCTTGCACGTAAAGCCCTTATAGCAGCTAACAGCCGCAATCGCTCCTCCGAAGAAAAATCCTTTTACAATACCGATAGATACATCCCACAGCTCAACACCAGCAGCGCTAAAGCTCCAATATGGCTGGCTATTTATCCCCTTCACAATAACACTTAAGAAAAAACCACCGAGAATACCCATCAGATCCGCGTAGATAATAAGAAACGGCGTAAGCAGCAGGCACGCCAGAAGCCGCGGTGCAACAAGGTACAGTACCGGGTCTGTCCCCATACTCCTGACCGCATCGATTTGTTCGGTAACATTCATCGTTCCCAACTCAGCGGTCAAAGCCCCCCCGACCCGGCCAGCCAACATAACCGCCGCAAGCACAGGCCCCAACTCCTTCACAACCGAGATATTAATTAAAACTCCCAGCCTCTCTTCCAAACCCATACTCCGAAGCTGGTCGTACGCCTGAACCCCCAATATCATCCCTACGAACGCTCCGGTTATCATCACAACTGGCACACTACGAACACCAATGAGCAGCATTTGTGTCCAGATTAAAGGATACGTCTGGCCCCTGGCAAAACTCCTCAAAGAAGCTATTATCGACTGCCAGACAAACCTTGCAAACCGCCCCGCATTGTCTATGCTTCCTATGGCTTTAGCTCCTACTGCCTCAATCATAATATTTTACTCCAAAATGCCAGTCCCTTTCGAGCATCCCTTGTGCAGCCGAGTGACCTCAGCCCAGGACAAAATCCATAACTTCTCCACAACGGTTAATTGTAAATAATCAATAATCAATAATCAATCGAAAAACCCTCGTCCCCATTCTCAAGAGTCGCCTCTGTTCATCACCCGTCATTTGTTGTTGGATATTCGACACGCATCAAGGTCATTGCGAGGAACAAAATGACGAAGCTATCTCATTTCTCGTGAATTTTGTACTCTTCTTTTTGAATTTTGCATCCCCCTATCATTTCAAGTGCAGTCGAGGAATCAAAAAAATGTTCTACCCCTCCACCCCTGGCCGATCCTGTTTAGTCCTTGTCAGCATTTATCTGCCATCCGTCTGGCGGATTTATCCGCCGACTTGTCCGTCGTAGCGCAAGCGAAGACTGAAGCGAGGAATCTATTGAAAAAATTTCATTCCCGTGATGGCGGGAGTCCATTTTGGTAGGGCGGGGCTTGCCCCACCAATTCCGCTAATCTTGTTTTTGCTGTTTTTTTAGCGCCTTTATTCGTTCCGTTGCGAATTGGTATTTTTCTTCGCCAAGCCGGCTGACGATTTTCTTCCTTTCGGGGTATATTAGCTGAAACTGCTTGCGGAAGCTATCCTCGATTGCGATTGCTTTTTCATACTGCTCGACGGCGATATCGGTTTTGCCCAACTGCTCGGCGACTTTGGCCAGCTCGATTCGCAGTCGCTCACAGCCTGGATAACGCTCAACTGCGAGTGAGGCGGTGTCGAAAGCTTTATTCAACCAATCAGGCCTTTCGTGCTGCGGCGAGATTTCGGAGAGCAAGTTATAGACATCGGTTAATTGCTCATAATTTGCGAAAGCGGCGCCGTCAAGCTCGATTGCGGCCCGGAGACATTTCTCCGACTCTAAGAGTAAATCACGATTTCTGTTCCCTGTTAGCTCGAAATTGTGCAGATATAGTCGACCATTCATAGATGATGCAACGGGACTTAAGTAATCAGCTTTAGCGGCGGAATCCAGGAGTTTATGGGCCTGTTCAAATTGGCCTATTGAGATGGCCTTATTAGCTTGCTGAATTTCAGCGGTGCTTTTTTTGACCGGCCACCACACATAATAGGAATAAGCCGCAATTATTACCACGGCGACCAAGACGACTATCGCTCTTACGACGGGGATGGGCTTTAGAACAAGCCACGCTCCTTTGTAAGGGGTCGGGGCGAGTCGCGGTCGGCGGTTTATGTAAAAATCTGTCGCAATAAGACAAGCTATTATCGCCCAAAGGGCGGTGAAAACGGGCGGCTCAAAAATGGCAAAGTCTATCAAGTTATGGAAAGCTACGCCCAAAACTGCACAAAAAAGAGCGGCTGCTATACTCGTATTGCGTATTGCGTCATGCGTATCGCGCGTTGTATGGAACGGTACGGTCAGAAGGAAAAAACCAATGACAAAGACGGCTGCGGGCACCACGTATAATGTTACTATCAGATAAATCATCACGTCAAGGGTGTTGGCGAGTATTGCGGGCGTAAGCATCGGCCTGATGAGCAGCAATGCCGCTGATATAACAATTAAGAAGCTTACAGCCAGAGTTCTAAAAGCCGGCTCAGGTTGTGCTCTTGTCGGAGAGCTTGAGCTTACAGCGTTTGGACAAATCGTTCTCCATAGCGGGATGAAAATCATAGCTAAGAATCCGACAAGGCCGATGGGGCCGTACTGAGTCAGAATGGCAAGTGGAAAATTGTGCGGGTCGGCAACGGATTCCAGAGCTTCGGCGGGTTTGTAATGTGTATAGAAATGTCCGAAGTTGCCGGGCCCAACGCTGGTAAACGGATGGTCGGCATACATTTTAGCCGATGCGTGCCAATATTGCCATCTGACGAGCATTGAACTGCCGCCCGGTAGCCGGCCGTGCTTCAATCCATACCAAGCGACCGCCCCCGTACCTGCGAGAACCAGCAATAAGCAGGTAATCAATATGACTTTCTTGTGCGGCTTTAGCCGGTGGCCAAGGCGAAGGTTCACAATAAACGTTGCTCCGGCAAAGAGCAAGCCGAGAATTGCACCTTTGCTGCGTGTGAGCGCAAGGCCAAAGATGATAATGGCTACTGCGAGGCCACAGGCAAGAAGATGCAACGGTCGAGAGAACTGGGATTTGCGATTTCGGAGTTTGTCGATAAATAAGGCGATAGCTGCAAAGAACGTCATCAATGCGAACGAACCGGCGGAATTACGCGTTGTGGAAAAGCCGCGAACGCCTTTTGAATAGAGCCGATGCTCAAAAAGAAATTGGTGAAGCGTGTTTGGCTCTATGCCGAGCGGTTCAAGCATGCTCTGCGGAGCCTGCTCGTATTGCTCAATCGTCATCTGGTTGCTGAGGAAGAATTGCTCAGCACATTGATAGGCTGAGGCGACGCCCAAAGCGGCGATTACAGCCAATACCAGCTTTATTTTTGACTGCGAATCAAGTATCTGAACCAGCAATAGAGCCATTAGCGGTGGTGCGAGAAAAACAGCGACGTTGGTGATTGCCAGCCTTTTATTTGCTGCTGCGAAGCCGGCGGCGACGGCGGCTATGCAGAATAGACACAGACCCATTTCTATGCCGGTGATGCGGTATGAAAATCTGTTGCTGCAAAAGCTCCATACCAACCACAATACGAAGGAGAATATCAGAACAGCCGATATGGACAAACTGTAAACGGTGTCGCTGAGATTTACGGTGACGGTGGCCGATTGCATAGGGGGGCCTTCGGTGAACGTTGCGCGAAGCGCAATCACGCAGACGCAAAGTGCGAGCAGGATATATTCCAGCAGCGCCAGGCTTCTACTTTTGGATAAATCGGAATCAATCAGCGACTTTGTCATTTTGGGCAGTAGTTTCAAGAACAGCGATTATCGATAAAACCATAATTGTTTGAATGAAGATTAGAATTGCACCGGCAAGATTAACCTGATAGAGAAAAGTTGCGCCGAGGCCGGTGCAGAGCGTAGCTAAGTATAATGTTAGAATTGTCTGGGTGTCGGTCAAGCCATGCCTTTTCAATCGATGCGAGAAATGCTGAGTGTCGCCGACGAAGGGGCTTTTGCCCTGGCTTATGCGCAGGAGCGTTACGCTGATGAAATCGTAGAGCGGGACCGCCATAACTATAAGCGGCATAAAAACCGGATACCATTGGCCGCTTTGTGCTTGCTGATAATAAGTGGTGCGCAGAGTCAGCAGAGCGACAAAAAAGCCCACTACGAGAGAGCCGGCGTCGCCCATAAAAATTTTGGCAGGCGGGAAATTAAATACCAGGAACCCTGACAAGGTTCCTATAAACACAAGTGCCAGGCCACCGACAAAGACCTGGCCGCTTAAGGCCGCTGCGCTGAATAAAATGCAGCTTGCTATGACGGCGATGCCTGCGGAGGCACCATCCATATTGTCAAGAAAGTTAAACGCGTTAATAATCAAGACTATCCAAACGGCTGAAAATGCGGAGGTAATTATTTTGTTTTCGATGAAAAACTCAACGCGAATATCCGCGAAAGCGGCGGCAACTATTGCAACTCCGAATTGAACGGCGAGTTTGAAAAAGGGGCCGAGATGTTTTTTGTCGTCCCAGAGGCCGAGCGCAAATAGGACAAGTACGGCCAGCAATACAATCAGGAGCTGGTCGAGCCTGCTTAGAAAGCCGGCAGTGTGGATGGTAACGGATTCGCCGAGCCAGTTGAGGTAACCGGGGACTGCGAGAAATTTTACGACTACTATAGCGGCGAGAATGAAGAGTATCAGGGTGGCGAAGATTGCGATACCGCCGCCGAGTGGAATAACGCCTTGATGGTATCTGTTTTCGGCTGGATGTGCAACGAATCCGGCGCGCATGGCCAGCTTTTTTACAACGGCTGTTAAAACAGCCGACAGCACAAATGAGCCTATAAGTAAGAATATTGCCGATAACTTTAGCATAAATTAACACCTCGTTTATCGACTATAGTGTATAAGGCTATCAGGACATCAGGATGCAGGATATCAGAAGGTTGGATTATCAGAGAAAAACTCCCTGATAGCCTGATAACCTGATACCCTGATATTATGTTTTTCATTTTGCGAACATTGTGGTTAACGCTGCGATTTTAGCTGCTCCAGTAATCGGGTCCTTACCTTTTCAAAAAACTCCAAATAACACTGTTGTCTGTAATCCGGATAGGTATGTTGTAGCGGCCGAAACCGGCCTTTGTCAAAAATTAATGTCACTTCGGCGTACATTTTTTTGCCTATGTATATACGATGCGAATAATTTTTTGTTGTTGCCAGGACCAGCTTCGAGGGTTCAATTATGCCCGGGTCCAGGTTCACCGGTCTTGGCAGGGGCAGGGCTAACTTTGCTGTTAATTTTTGTTCGAGCTTGTTTGTCCAGTGTTTGATTTTGGCCAGTCTGCCGGGGTCGACCAGCCGTTCGGTGCTGACAAACTGCCTTAAGATGTGTGGGCCTGTCTGGTCTTTATAATAGTCGGTCTGTGTGAACGGCCACACATCGCTTACAAAGTCGGTCTTGCCAAACTTGTCGGTTAGTGCATCGGTTGCGACGTGCAAGCACTGATGGTTGGCGGCCAAAATTCCAATTATCAGCTTTGCCGGTTTAGGGTTCTCTAACTTCCACATAGACAGTTTTGAGTTTTTAGTTTTGAATTTTTAGTTTTTTGTTCTTGGTTTAGACATCGCAAATTCGCACGCCCTGCGCCAGAGACGTCAGCGGCTCGCCGGTGGGGATAAACTCCTGACCGACATAGCCTTTGAAGCCTGTCTCGACGATTGCTCGCATAATGGCAGGATAGTATAACTCCTGTGTTTCGTCGATTTCGTGCCGGCCCGGATTGCCGCCTGTGTGGTAGTGGCCGATATAGTCCTTACAATCGCGAATGGTGCGAATTATGTCGCCTTCCATAATCTGGGCGTGGTAGATGTCGTAGAGAATCTTCAGGCGCGGCGAGCTGACCTTCTTGCACAGCTCGACGCCCCAGCTCATGCGGTCGAACATATAGTCCTTGTGATTGACCTTGCTGTTAAGATACTCGACGCAGATGGTGACATTTTTCTTCTCGGCGTAACCGGCGATTTGTTTTAAGGCTGAGGCTGCGTTTTCGAGCCCGACGTCATCGGGCATTCCAGCCCGGTTGCCCGGGAAGGTAATGACATTCGGAAATTCATACTCAGCAGCGGCGTCGATGGCGGAGCGGAGCTTGGCCAGACATTCGGCGTGATTGTTTTTGTCGTTCAGCCCGCGATTGAGATTGTGAGTGCTTATCATTGCGCAAATCAGGCCGTGCTTCTTCACCGTTGGAAAGTCTTCGGGCGATAGCAGCTCGACCGATTTGAGGCCCATCTTTGCAGCGACGGCACAGAGCTCGTCAAGCGATAGTTTGCCATAACACCATCTGCAGACCGACTGATTGATGCGACCATTTTTGACGACTCGTTCGATGTCGGCGGCTGCGGCGTATCCTTTGCCGGCCAGTGCACCGGCAACCGTCCCCGCGGCAACCAGAGAAGCATTGCGGATAAAAGTCCGTCTCGAAACTCTATTGTTGTTCATAATCCTCTCCTTTTCAGATTTCAGTTTAGTTACGGCCATTATCCCTCGCACTTAAGCGGGAGTTTGACCGAAACCGGTTCTAAGGTTTCATAATCACTAATTATAATCATCACGTTATTTTAACGTCATCGCTGGCTTGATGATTTGTCATTCCTGCGGAAGCAGGAATCCAGTATTGTCTAAAGGCCTGGATTCCGCATCAAGTGCGGAATGACAACTCATCGAATCACGAGTAACACAACTTAGTTTTTTAGTTTTTCTTTTAACAAGTTGACAAGCTCGATGACCTTATCTGTTGCTTTTTCAACAGAAACTATTTGACTTTGGGGTTCGGACCGCAGCTTTAACTCGACATTGCCGTCGGCGACGGATTTTCTGCCAACGGTAACTCTTACCGGTATTCCGATTAGGTCGGCGTCTTTGAATTTTACGCCGCCGCGCAGCGGGCGGTCGTCCAGCAATACGTCGACCCCGGCGCTGAGCAACTGCTGGTAGATGTTTTCAGCTACCTGGGCGACTTTATCATCGTCCTGATTGACACAGGTGACCAGGACCTCGAATGGGGCGATACTAATCGGCCAGATAATTCCGTTGTCGTCATTGCCCAGCTCAATGGCGGATGCGAGGATTCGGTTTATGCCGATGCCGTAGCAGCCCATAATGAAGGGAGCTTCTCTGCCGTCTGGTCTGAGGAATTTTGCGCCGAGTTTCTCGCTGTATTTTGTGCCGAGCTTAAAGACCTGGCCGACCTCGATACCCTTCTTGAAGAACAGCTTTTTGCCATTATATGTATCACCCTCGACAGCATAGCGAATGTCGATTAGCTGGGCATTATTCATGTCAAAATCGCGGCCCGGCACTACATTTTTGACATGATAGTCAGTTTTATTTGCACCGGTTACCCAAACCGGCATGGCGTCCACAGCGTAGTCTACCAATATGGTGTTGACTCTCTCGGCTATCCCAACGGGACCAGCAAAACCCACCTTTGCACCGGTAACTTTTTCTATTGTGGCTTCATCTGCCAATTCGATGTGTTTTCCACCGACAGCCAACATTAGCTTTTCTTCATTGACATCGTGGTCACCACGTATAATTACTGCCACCGTTTTGTTTTCAGTTGAATAAATAAGCGTCTTTACCATCTGCTCGGGTTTTGTCTTGAGAAAAGCGCAGACGGCTTCGATACTGCCGATATTCGGGGTATGGACGTACTGCATTGGCAGGAGATTCCTCGACTCGCTTCGCTCGCTCGGAATGACAGAGGGGGGCAATGGGTCGACGGCGGCTCGTTCGAGATTTGCTGCATAGGAGCCATCCTCGGTATAAATGATGGTATCTTCACCAGATTCGCAGGGAACGGTGAACTGGTGTGAGCCGGAGCCGCCCATCTCACCGGACTCGGCCTCGACAACGACGTATTCCAAGCCGCAGCGTTTAAAAATCCGGCAGTATGCGTCGTACATTATTTTGTATGATTTATCGAGGCCTTCAGGGTCGGCATCGAAGCTGTAGGCATCTTTCATTATAAATTCGCGGGACCGAATCGGGCCGAATCGCGGGCGGAACTCGTCGCGAAACTTGGGACTTATCTGATAAAGGTTGATGGGCAGTTGTTTGTAAGAGTTTATTTCGCCGGCGGCGAGGTAGGTAACGACCTCTTCGGCGGTAGGGCCAAGAACATTTCCTTTGCCATGTCGGTCGTCGAGGCGGAATATTGTCGGGCCGTAGTCGGTGCTTCGGCCGGTCTTGTCCCAGAGCTCAAGCGGCTGCATAGAGGGCACAAGGATTTCCTGAGCGCCAGCCCTATCCATCTCCTCACGGACTATCGCGATGATTTTGAGCAGGCTGCGCCAGCCGAGCGGCAGATAAGTGTATGTGCCGCTGGCGACTTTGCGGATAAGGGCCGCTCGAATCATCAATTTGTGGCTGGCGATTTCGGCATCGGCGGGTACTTCCTTGACTGTTGGTATAAACATCCGGCTGTATCTCATATTTCGTCCCTCGTATTTGGTTCATTGGTTAACTAACTAATCACCACTCACCAATTAACCACTCAACACTGACTATGCAGAGTACGTTTATAGTCCAAAAGACAGAGGTTTGCAAGCCCCGTTAGAAATTTCCCTTTTTTGTCCAGTTAGGGATTATTGCCTCTGGGTGTCTAACAGGATTTGTAATATGACTGTAGAATTTCTAAATATATTCTATCGTGGCGGGAGGTTTTGGAGTTAGGTCGTAGAGGCAGCGATTAACGTCTTTGATTTCGGTGATAATACGCTGGCAGATGAGGTTTAGCTTGTCCCAGGGAAGCTCGGTGGCGGTTGCGGTCCGAGCATCGGTGCTCTGGATGCAACGGACGACAATTATCTGGCCGAATTCGCGCTTGTTATTTCTAATCCCCGTGGCACGGTCGTTTAGCAGCACAGCCATGTACTGGAACGCACCGCTGTCGGCAAGCTCCTGCTCAACTATGGCGGTTGCTTTGCGGACGGTGTCCAGGCGCTGGCGAGTTACTTCGCCGACGATTCGGGCAGCCAGGGCCGGGCCTGGGAATGGAATCCGTTGCGAGATTTCCTCTGGCAGGTTCAGAAATTTGGCGACCTCGCGGACATCGTCCTTTCGCAAGGTCTTAAGGGGTTCGATGACCGAATAGCCGTAGGCCTTTTTGGTGTCGATGCCGAGCTGGGCAAGGATATTGTGCTGACGTTTGATTCCGGCTACGGTCTCTTCGATATCTGTGAGGATGGTGCCGTGGAGCAAGAATTTTGCGCCCGATTCGGTAACAAGCCGGCTGAAGACCTTCGAGTAGAATGTGTCGGTGACGGCCTGTCGTTTCTCTTCGGGGTCTGTCAGGCCGGCCAAGGCGGAGAGAAACTCATCCTGGGCGTCAACCAGTTCCACAGGGATGTCCATGTCAGCAAAGGTTTTGACGACCCGCTGGGGTTCACCTTCGCGCATCAGTGCGTTATCGATAAAGACGGTTTTGAGGCGGTTGCCGAGGGCACGGTGTCCGAGCACCGTGGTAAGGGAGCTATCCACGCCGCCGCTGAGGGCGTTGATGGCCTTTGCACCGGCTACGGTTTGCTTGATGTCAGCAATCTGCTCTTTGACGAATTTTTCGTAATCCATTACGGCCTCCTTATAAGTTTCTATGGAGTGATGTTGAATTTAGCGCAACTTTGACGGCGGGAATCTAACAGTTTTGACAGGGGCTGTCAAGGATTGTCATAGATTATCCTGCCGGCAATTTGATATCGAAACAGGCCTTTACTACTACCGTGCCAGGTATTATAATCCACACATCGGCCGGTTTATGCAGATTGACCCAATTGGGTACGCAAACGGGATCAACTTGTATCAGTATTGTGCAAATAACCCCGTAAACATGGTGGATCCCTCAGGCTTGTTGATTCCAGGATGGAACAGTAACACCTATTTTGGATTTTTGCCTCTTTCGGATGAAGCGTCGAATGGCAAGATCACGTTTGCCCTTTTTGATGGAAATGGCAATTATGTGCGAACGCTGTGGCAGGGCGATAGTGTCAATGAGTGGCTCACATGGGCAAAAGATCATCCCGACTTCGGCTGCCCTAAAATGGGCAGTGACATTACAAATCGTATAGGCTGGAAGCTCTCAGGTGGAAACACCGATGTATTCTGGTTTACACAATTGCTTCTGGCTCTTGGGTATAACAGCAACACAATGAGACTCATAGAAGAACGCGGCGTAACGATAAACACTTCTAAAAGTGACAGGTACAATTCAGAGACTAACACCGTGTATTGGAACCATAAATGTACTTCTGTCGTGTACGATGTAGAAGAAGAAATGACGGATGAGGACCGACGAAACTGGCACGAATGCCCCTCGGTGTGTATCTTAGCTCACGAATTGAACCATGCATATACAGATGTGTTTTGTGGTTTGTGGCCAGCCAAGACCGATGAGGAAATGCTATGGCTGGAGAACCAGGCCGTAGCGGAAGAAAACAATATCCGCTGGGCATGTGTCACAAAGTTGGGCATATCGGTCCTGCCGCGCCCGGCGTATGACTTCAGGGCTAGACTGCCTATTCTCCCGCGCGGGGTGAAATATCCTTTACTTTTTTATTGGTGGTGGTATTTTCACAAATTTGAATGAAAGGGTTGAGGATGAACAGGTCTATAAATCCAATCATGATATTGATCGCGTGTGTTTTCTTAGCGACTGGGACACAGGTGGAACGCGGAAGTGATTCGCAGCTCAAGAATGAGGCAATTACCGTGGCAATGCTGCTAACCGAGCTGAAGGTAACTGACAGGGCTCTTGAATTGCGTTACCAAATTCGTAATGAGTCCGAGTGTGATGTCTGGGTCTGCGAGAACGTAGAAGTCGATGGTGAATGGGACTTTGAGGCGTACTTGGCCGAAGACAACCGAACCCTTGTAATAAGGAGACGGCTTGACGTTTGGGAAAACCTGGAATCGTACTGGCCGCGTGTGGGTATGTACGTTCGTTTGGCCGCGGGCGAAGAACGGGCTGAGTCTTTATTACTTACCGTGCCGATTCATCCTCGCAATGTTTATGAAGCCGGACGACGGGCAAAGGGTCTTGAATACGCAACGCGCCTTGCTATCGAAATAGGTTATTACGCCGGCGACCTGCCTGAAATGATTCGTGGCATCCTTGAAAAAGCGGAGAAGACCAGTGACACGAGCCTCGATAAAAACCTGGAGAGCATTAAACGCTGGTTGGGAGATATTCCGTACTTCTTCAACGAGCTCAATAAGAACCTGAATCTGAGCGAAAAGGTCTTGATCCCCTATAACTGGCAGGCACTCAAAGGTGAGCACATCTTACGAATTACGGTTGATGGTCTGCTCATCCCGTACGAAGAAGAGTGGCCGAAGCCTTCGCCACCTGATCTAAGCCGTTGCACACGGGTTGAAATTCAGTATCAACCTTCAATGCTTAAGTACTTCTTTCCCTATGATAGACATCAGAGCTTACTGAGCCCAACTGAGAAGGAGTATCTACAGTCTCTGAAGGCAGTCGTCGTGAAAGACCAGAAACACCTCGAAATCCTTGCCCGTGAGGTAAGTTCGCTATCAACTTTCACCGGAACTGAACGAGGGACGGTTACTATACCAATAATGGCTCATATCGCTTGCTATCGTGATGACAAACATCTGACATCGTTTACCATATATATGGATGAGTGGAGCGCTAGTTTCATGAGGACCGAAGAAATGCACACATTCATGTGCATTGGCGGTCTCCAAAGCCTGAATATTCTCACACCACAGATACAGCCATTTGAGTTGCGAATGAAGTGTGCAGATAAGCTCAGGGCACTCAAGATCCGGTTGGATTCTTTGTACCGTAGTAAGAATAAATACCCAGCTTCCAAATGGTGTGAAGCCACTGTCCGGGGCGCTGTGGCTGAGGGCTTTGGTAAGGCTTATATAATGGAGCACTTTAAGTGTCCTACTGCGGACGATGGGAAATGCCATTACGCGATGAACATAAACTGTAAACCGAATTCTCCGCCGGATACCGTACTTGTATTCGAGACGAAGGACGGTTGGAATCAGCACGGCGGGCCTGAGCTGTTTACCTTCGATAACCATGACCCAAAGGGCGGATGTGTTCTCTTAAACGACGGTACCGTAAAGTTCATACGCACTAAAGAAGAGCTCCAGCAGCTTCGATGGAAGTAGCAGCACGGCATAAAGAGGGCAGAAGTTCAAATCAAAAGTTAAAAAGCAAAATGCAAAATTGCGGAAGCCCTTCGGGTGGAGTCCTATGGATAGCAAGGAATAATGAAGGACAAAGTGCAGGGATAGGACAGAGGAAAAGGATAAGATGGTAAGGATGCTACAGGCAATAACTGTATTGGCGATGATTTCTGCAGGCGTCGTGTTTGTGCTTTGTGCAGGCCAGTTGCTGCAGTGCGCCTCAGGGAGCGAAGAAATCGAGCGCAAACTGGGACCTCCCGTATTAGAAAGATTCAGACAGGTTGCTGGTGGCAGCGAAAAAAATGTTCAGGAGCCGCTTTCGGCGCTTATCAGGCAAGCGGAGGCGTATGCTTTGCTTCTCAATCCCCCTCAGCCAGCGAAGAGCGAGCAGGCCCCGGCCCCAAGCCGCAGTTTGAAGCAGACGGTCGCAGCCGCCATAGAAGCTAAAGTCAAACCGAAGTTCACGCTTGTTGGAACGAGCTACTATCGCTCCATGCCCGAGGAATCCATGGCGCTTGTGTCGGAGCCCGGCAGCGGGACTGGCTGGGTCAAAAAGGGAGCGCGTTTGGGGCACTTTATCGTTGAGAAGGTCGAGCGAGGGACGCTCGTCTACCGTGATGGCAACCGGCTGTGTGAGGTGGCGTAAAATTAGAAAAACAGAAAATTCGTAAAATTTTTTGGTTTGGATTGGACGGCACGGAGTCTGATTTTATTGGACAGTTAAATAGTTGATGAAAGCACTTTGTCTGTGGGGGGCTAAATATAGTAGCCTAAGCAAGGTTGATTCTGCTATATAGTGGTTCTGGTTATGGGGCGTTGCTCCGGCTTATGTTTAGTGGGCTAAAGAAAAAATGTTTACCCTGTCGATATTGCACAAGTTGACAGGGATTTTTTACCAGTTTTGAAGGGTCTATACTTATGAGTAAAAAGGAGTTGATAGACTACATTTGCGAAATCAACAGAAGCGCCAAACCGGAATTTCTCGATAATTTTTCAGAAGAAGAACTTAACGATTATCTTGAGCATCTGATGGAGCTGGATTTGGAAGAGTTGGTTGTTTGCGGCTAAGGGTATATGTAGTTGTATAAAAAGACCCTTGTGGCGACAGTATCCGCAGTTACGCATTTTAAATCATTCTTTAAAGAGAGAACGTTAGGAACACAGACGAAGAAAATAGACATACAGAGCGAGTTGGGTGAAAAGACATATATTAGTATCCGGCAAAGCGAGGTCTCTTATATCCCCCATAATTCATTTCTCCGGCATTTGTCGATAGCTGGTTCGGACTATTCATCGAATTGGTTGGACCTGCCGACGTCGCTGCGTTTGCTTTTTTTGGAAGGAGTGGGAGGACTGGCTTCTTGTCGCTTAGAAGTCTTGTCGGCTCTTTCGGTATCCTTTTTTGTTTTGTCCGATGGGCTGAAGAGCGCCGGCGGCGGCGCTTGGTCGGCAGATACAATTGCGCTGCGCGCTATCTGGACAATGTCGTTTAGCTTAAACTCAACCAGCACCGGCTCAAAATCATCCGGCACACTAAAAACGAAATCAATCTCTTTTTCGCTGGCGTCTCTCTCGAAGTCGTCACGTCCTATTTGTATGGGACTGCTCGATTGTACTTGGTCTGCTTCTTTCAGGAATCCGATGGGGTAAACATTCCTTCCTTTTCCAGTAAGTGGGTCCTTAGCATATCCTTTTGGTTTGCAGATTAATCTTAACTGGGAAAGGGTAAAATTGCCCGCATCTCGTAATGCACTTTTCTTTATTGCCACCCGTACGATTGTGAGGGTGTGTCCTGCTTTTGGCGATACCGGCTGTCCGTTTGAGTCTTTTAGACCCTGGCGAGCCGGCCAGACGGCCTTGTTTGGTATTTCTATTGCTTGAGAGCTGGTGGTAATTGATACGTCGTCAGCGGCGTTGTGTCGGTTCAAGAAAACCTGGTCCAGGAAATTGGGGTGGAGGCAGGCAAAGCTTTTTTTGCCGCTGAAGCTGCCGCTACTTATGATGCTGAACCATCCTGTCACAAAGCCGTCGGCGTTGAACAGGACTTTGTTGGGCCTTTCTGGGTCCGGCTTTACCAGGTCAAAACGAGGGTAAGGATACCCTTCTGGTAAGGGTGACATTACAAGGAATGTAAGCACAAGGCCAGATATTATAAGACCTAAGAAGATTCCACAAATAACCCGGCCGATACGTTCGGGCAGGAATCCCAGATCAACAGGCTTACGCATTAGCTGCATCACAAGGGTTTGCAGCACGGCAAAGACCACAATAAAAAGCAGAGCAAAACAGAGCGGCTGCGCCCAGGGTACAAGGGCGGGGAAACGGCTGTTACCGCTGCGGCCGATGAAGACATTTGCTAAAGCCTCGAAGAAGCCAAACGCAGCTACACTTGCACAAACGGCAATTATTACTGTGCTGAATGCTTTAGTGAGCGTACCTTTGAAATATTGGTAAGCAGCACAACCCAGGATTATTAACACTACAAGTAAACTGGCCATTATAATATCTCCGACTTTTAAGCGTTCGTGATTCGATTCATAATTCACTGCCTACTATTGACCATCAGCTAACGACTATTTTTGTTCCGGCTTTTTCACTTTGGATGCTGAAAGTACTCTAATCATTTCGTCTATCGTTGTTGTTCCGCTAATGACTTTTCTTAGCGCCTGTTCCTGCAGGTAAAGCATTTTGGCACGTCTAAATTGCGTACCGATTTCCGAAAGTGACTTTGATTGTTTTATGACCGTTCTTAACTCGTCATTTATTCTGATAATTTCGAAGGCGCCGGTTCTGCCGATATAGCCTGTGCCCTGGCAATTATCGCAGGTTGAGGATTTGCCGTGTTTATCTACGATTACTTTGCCGGCACGGTAAAGTACCTTTGTTTTTTCAGCGCTGATGTTAAACTTTTTGAAAAGCTCTTTATTCGGCGCGTATGCCTGCTTGCACTTGTCGCAAAGTTTTCTAAGCAGCCGTTGATTGCTTATGCCCAGCAGGGCCCCGACGGCGAGATTTCTGTCGCCGACAAGTTTCAGCCATTTGCTCAGCGCCTGTATTATGCTGTCTGCTTTGAGCGTAACATATATGATTTTCCTGTCTCTGGATGCTGCGCAGGCGACCTGGGCTGTTTCAGCGTCCTCGCAATCGGCAACACCAACGATGTCCGGCCCCATTCTTACTACGGCTTGCAGCTTTCTGGCGAATGTGGTAGTGCCGGTGTCGCTGAGGGTGAAGACGTTTTGAGTTATATTCAGCAGTTGTTGGGAAGGCTGTCTTTCAAGGGTGTTTATATTGTTAATGAAGGCATCATGATTTCGCAGCAGAGCGTAGAGTGTGGTTGTTACGCCGCTTTTTGGCGGCCCAGTTATAATAAACAGGCCTTGATGTACCTCCTGAAATTTATTTAGCTGTTCGTACTGCTCAGGCATCAAGCCGATATCTGTCAGCCTTGCTACGCTGGCTTGAGTTATTTGTTTGAGCCTGAGCTGCTCTCCGGCGGTTGAGCCGGCGGTAGTTACTTCCCACTCGGTATTTTTTTCGCGCTGGAGGATTTTGAATTTTCCTTTTTGTGGTTTTCGTTTTTCCTTGGTGTCCAAATCGGCAAGGTGCTTGACGAAGCGAATGAAATATTTTATTTGGTCCATGGCCATATTCGGCTGTTTTAAGACCGCACCATCAACGGAGTAGGATACGGTGTAGTCTTGCGGTGTTGGAGAAAACAAGATGCTGTCTGCCCTTCGCCACATAGCATCGGTCAGAATTTCATAAGCTATCTTGTAGCCGAAAAAGTCCGGCGTTCTGGGCTCAGGCACGGGAACTTCATTATCGTTCGCCGTTATGAAAAGGAAGCTTTTGAGGGCCTCAATCTTCTTTTCTTTGCTCACAAGCAAACTCTTGATATGGTCGACGGTCAGTACGCGATCAAAATCCAGGACTCTGGCATTGCGGTGCTTGACATAAGCGAAAGCTGTTGTTCCTACGGCTATCATGTAGAGCAGCATCCCAACTATAAAAATGGGCACAAAGAGCCAGATTATTGCCGCTGCTGCTCCTGCTCCAAGAACAATACCCGTCCAGAAAACATTTTTTGTTTCTACGGCTTTGGAGTCCTGGTGCACCCAGCTAAGCAGCGGTAGCCACACAAGAAACAGGACAGAGAAGGTGAGAAGTTTGATTATGGATATGTAGCCGCCATATTCGATAGAAGCTGATAACAAATTCAGCATAAGCTGCTCCGTTATAAAAGTATTTTCTATTTTGCAATCCATCACCTATAAGGGGTGCCATTCCGACGTACCCGGATGAGCACCCAGGCGTGAGCCTATGCCCAATAGATGCTGGACAAAATAGGTCTTAAATTCAATCAAGTCTCACAAGATGCCGCTGGCGGTGGATCTGATGCCCTTTAACGCCATTTTTAGCTCCTCTGTATTTGGTGCGTATCTATATGCGTCCTTTGGGTCAATAGAGCCGTCTTCCACCAGTCTGCAAAGGTTATCTGTAAGGTCCTGCATCCCATCCTCCTGGGAGCTTCGTATAACACTTATTAAATCGACTTCGCGTCCTTCGGAAATCAATTTTCTCACAGCGGGGTTTGCGACAAGCACTTCCAAAGCGGGTATTCTGTCCACACCTTCCTTGAGGCACGGCATCAATACCTGAGAGATGATTGCTTTCATTGTCATACTTAAAGTCTGTCTTACAAGGTCGCGTTCGTTTTGGGGGAACATGTCTAAAAGCCGGTGAACAGACTGCGATGCATTTGTCGAGTGCATCGTTCCGAAAACAAGATGCCCTGTTTCGGCAGCTCTCATTCCAGCAGCGACGGTTTTGGCATCGCGCATTTCGCCAATGAAGACTACGTCAGGGTCTTGTCGCATCAAATATGTTAAGGCTTCGTCAAAATCTTTGACGTCAATGCCGATTTCCCTTTGTGATACAATTGCTTTTTCATCCTTAAACAGATATTCGATAGGGTCTTCGATTGTAATTATATGGCAGGAGCGAGTGCGGTTTATATAGTTTATCATTGATGCGATTGTTGTGGTTTTGCCGCAGCCAGTAGGACCTGCTACAATGACCAGTCCCTGCCTGTCGTCAGATATCTTTTCCAGAACCGCTGGTAAGTGCAGTTCTTCAAATGGTGGTATGACTGTATCGACGCGCCTTGCCGCAAGGCCAATTGTTCCTCGCTGTCGAAATATGTTCGTTCGGAAGCGATGTTCCCTGTCGACCTCATGGGCAAAGTCCAGAGCTCCGTGCTTGAGGAAAAATTCCTTCTGGGCCGGGCTGAGTATTTCGAAGACCAGTTCTTCTATCTTTTTCTCGGTCATTACTTCTCCGGTGGTGTTTTTCAGCCGTCCGTAGAGCCGCAATTTCGGCGGCTGTCCTACCTTTAGGTGTAAGTCGCTTGCGCGAGTTTTGATAGCAGCCCTGAGGAACTTATCCAGCTCCGGCTCATGATCAAGACTCGTTCGGTCATCAATGGGTTGTTCCATGGCCATAATTACGGCTAACTCCAAAGTTTATAATCCAAATTGTTTTTGCCACGACCGGCTTAACATGGCATTTCTCTCATCGTAAGATTTGTAAAGACAAACCCTTAGATAGTTATATTATAAGGTTTTACAGGAGATTGTCAATATTATTGATGCTTGAACAATATCGATTTTCGGCACAAATCACGACAGAATTCTTTCCGGCTGTAGCTTTTCAGCCCGCTAAATGGCTGCCGAGCCGGCTTTTGCAGGCTCGGTTCCAAAATACTTTTTGACAGTCTGCGGATGTATTCTCTTACCGGAAGATTGAAAAGACCGCCGAGAGTGGGTAGTCCTCAGTGAGTAGTTTGGTCCGAGAGCACGGCTGAAGACCTGGTGCTATTTAGCGTTTGGCTGGGACCTGCTCGACGTTGCTGTCTTTACGCAGAACGGTTAAGGATGTGACATTATATGGTTTATGCTGAGCGTTTTGCGTAAAATTATAGGGCAGGCCTCCTTGCCCACCCTATTAAATTCAGATACAAGCTAAAGAAACAAAAACCACAATTTATAAACCAATCTACATACGAAATACGAGATGGATACATCCGCTTTCGGCAGGCGGATACCAGACTCGTTGTACTATCCGTTTTTGATCTTTGTTGGGTCTTTACCTTCCTCGATGGCTTTTATCTTCCTGACTCTTCTTTCGTGTCTTCCGCCGCTGAATTCTGTATTGAGCCAGACCTCCACTATTTTTCGCAGTAATACTTCTCCGACTTGGTCTGCTGAAATACAAAGGACGTTTGCATCGTTGTGGTCGCGTGAAATCTGAGCGCTTAACTCATCGTGGCACAGCGCAGCCCTAATCCCTTTCATTTTATTCGCCGCTATGCTCATTCCGAGTCCGGTTGCACAGGTTAAAATGGCTCTGTCGGCCTGATTTTTCGACACTGCCATTGATACTAAATAAGCTGGGTCAGGGTAATCAACTGGATTGCTGTCGTTGGTGCCAAAATCAATGCACTCGTGGCCGAGCTCACTAATTATGGCTTTGATTCTCTGCTTGATTTCGAAACCGCGATGATCACTTCCAACTGCTATTCTCATATCACAAGCTCACTGATTCTTTTTTTCACGGCTTTTTCTATTTGCTCTGCACAACTGTTGAAAATATTTTGGGGACAACCTATCGGATCAGGAATTTCTTCGTCTCCTGCTAATAACGCACACCTCTTCGCAGCATCTGGGCTAAGAGTGATAATTTTCTCGCAATGTATTTGCTCCATTGCGAAGATAATGTCACTTTCTTCGATGAGCTCTTTAGATAAGGTTGTATTCTTATGAGCCTTTATATCAATTCCCTTAGCTGCACAAGCTGCTATCGCTTCATCGCTTGCCGGGAAACCAGTCATATCTATAACTCCGGCGGAGTATATCTTATAACCAATATTGTCGAGTTGGTCAACCTTGCATTGTAATTTTTCTGCCAAATATTTTCGAAATATTCCCTCAGCCATAGGGCTTCGGCAGGTATTGCCGGTACAAACGAAAAGAAACTTAACCTGTGACAGTGCCTCCAGCTCTGCTCTTGAATATACGCCGGGCCTTAATATTTCCAGGCCATTTTTGCCCATTTTTGCAACCGTGCTGCTTTTTTTGTATTTACATGGCCCTGCATCTAACAGCAACTCGATTTGACCCGATAGTTGAGCAAGAACCTGGTCGGCATCAGTCGCCGGTGGTCGACCTGTTATGTTTGCGCTTGGCGCAACCACTGGATTGCTCGTTGTTTGTAACAATATTGCTGCTATTGGGTTATCGGAGCAGCGAATGCCTAAGGAATTATTTTTATACAAAAATTCAAAAACCTCTTTTTCGAGATTCTTTTTCTGTTTGTTGATGTCCTTTTTGTCTAATTCACAGACTATGGTCAGCGGTCCGGGCCAGGCATTTTTGATTAGTTTTTTAGTCCTTAGTCCGATTGTGGGTATGTATTTATCGAATTCGTTTTTTTGCCCGATGTGTAATGTGTAGCGTTTGGTGTGGTCTCTGCCTTTGATATTATCGAGCTTGGCTAACGAATCAGTTTTGACCCGGCAGGCAATTCCATAGACGGTTTCAGTAGGAAAGGCTACCAGTCCGCCGGCGTCGACTATGGCTGCGGCTTCATTGATTTTCGCCCGTTCGATATTTGCTACGTCGAGTTTTAAAACTTTTGTCTCCATTGGCCTTACATTAATACACCAAACGACCCCCAGTAGCAAGATAACTTATCTGATATCTTACCGTAATCATAGATAAAAAATATGAGACCGATAAGAAGCGCAAAAACGCGGCGATATGCGAAGCTACAAAAAGATTTTTTGAAAAACATTTTGTTTTGCCTAAATATGCTAATCTATCCAAATTAACATTGCCGATAAAAATAATCGTTGATGGAACGGCGATTTAAAGGGGACTTAAATTATGCAGGCTTTAGTTGAGCAGCGTAAAGATAGCCGGAGCACTGTTTCCTGGCCTGTGAGTGTTTGGGTGCCGGAAGCTAATAGGTTTTTTAATGGCCGAAGTTGCAATATTAGCAAAACGGGCGTCTTCATTAGGCTTCCAGTAACGGCTCCTATTCGGGCGGGACATGTCGTGGAACTCAATTTTCCGCGGACAGTCGCTTTGGCAAACGAAAAAGGACAATTCGCTCGTATCAAAAGCGGTAAAGTTGTACGGGTCGACCGCAAAAATCTGCTTGAAAATGCTGAGATTGGTGTTGGTATCGCCTTTTCAGTAGTAGGTGATAAGACATCATTTTAGCATTATTTGGAACGGTTGCGGAGAGGCTGTGGCTGTTGGATAAACGGGGCGATGGAAAAGCAAAGATCGATGACCGACAAGGGTTATCGGTCTTTTTTTTTGTTCTCGTAAATGGTTTCAATCCGGAGGGATAGCTTACCTGTTTTAACATTGTCAATTTCGTCTATGATGGCAGGATGCGAGAAAGGGTCTTCCCGTCTCCTTCGGTGGACTCGGTTTCCTTAACTGCTAAGGGACTTCTCATAAATTTATCCCTTTTCGCCTGCTGTTTTATGTGCCTTTGCGGTAGTTTTTCAAAAAAAATTTTTCGGATGCCCATTTTCTGGCCTAAAAAAAAGGGGGTAGCCCTTAAAAATAAATAATAGATAGTTGATTTTTTCGTGTATAAGTCATATAATACGATGTTGGGGATTGTTTTAAAGGCATGAGAGAAGGGTATGAAAATGCTGAACGAGAAGAGGTGTGATGTTAGAAAAAGCTCTCCTACCGTCCCAGCCTTAACTTCCGGGTCTCAGCCTTAAAAGAGGTAGCCGGAGGACATCGAAAGATTAAGCCTCCACTAATGCGACCTATAAAGTTAAATGTATAAATGTGCCTTAGTTAGTTGTCGATATATGTCAATGTAACCTAATTGGCGAAGAGACGGCTGTGTTTATCTTGCTATATAAATTGCCTGTAAGATATGCGTATGCCCGGCCCTTATGTTGAGCGCATAGCTTCTTTCTTTGTAATGTTTGATATAGGGCTTTGGAAAGGATTTTGTGTACATAAGTGTCGGGAATGCATGGCAAGGGAGCAAGATTAAACAGGAGATGGGATTCTGTGATTTTCACGGCCGCCTTTCTGAGGAGATGAGCTCATGATACGTTCACCAGTAAATAAGTCATGTTTCTTTTTTTCTGGCCTGTCTACTCTACTGGTTTTTTCAGTGATCACATTTGTTTTGTCCGGCGCAACAGCGAAGGATGCTGCCTCTTCCACCGACCTGTCCAAGGCGTGGGACACTGAGCAGGGTGAGCTAATCGGTGCGGATGAGAACTCGTGGATACAAACGACCGTTAGCGGGACGGGAACGGTGAAGTTCTACTGGAAGGTTTCGTCTGATTACGACCACGAGTTCCTGGAGTTTTACATTGACGGCAGGCTGCGAGACCGTATCAGTGGTACGCAGAACTGGCTACAGAAGACGTACACTATCACTACTGAGGGTTCGCACACGTTAGAATGGCGATATGTGAAGGATACTGAGGACTATGAAGACGACGAGTCTAATAGCGACTGCGGCTGGGTGAAAGACGTGGAGTGGATACCTACGTCTCCCCCTCCTCCTACCCCTACTCCCACCCCTACTCCCGCCCCTACACCTCCACCTTCGACCGTCTCTCTATCTGATGCGTTAGACACGAATTTGAGTTTCACTACCGGTGGCAACGCGGAGTGGTTTGCTCAGACCACGACGTCCTATTATGGAGGAGATGCGGCGCAGAGCGGGGCTATCTTGCCCAGTCAGGAATCCTGGATGCAGACGAACGTGAGCGGGGAAGGAACCGTGAGTTTCTACTGGAAGGTATCGTCTGAGGAGAAACATGGCTTCCTGGAGTTTTATATTGATGGCATGCTGCAAGACCGGATTAGTGGTTTGGTTAAATGGCAACAGAAGACGTACACGGTCACTAAATCGGCTCCGCACACGTTAGTATGGCGATATGTGAAGGGCAAGGATGGCAGCGTGAGCTTTGATAGCGAAGGCGGCTGGGTGGATAGAGTAGAGTGGGTGACTCCCGTCTACGCTTTGTCCGAGGTGCTGGACACAAAATTGAGTTTCACCACCGGTGGTAGCGCGAGCTGGTTTAGTCAGACCACGACGTTCTACTACGGGGGAAAAGCGGCACAGAGCGGGCGTATCTTGCACAGTCAGGACTCGTGGATACGAACGATAGTGAGCGGGGCAAAAACGGTGAGGTTCTACTGGAAGGTATCGTCTGAGAGCAATTACGACTTCCTGGAGTTTTACATTGACGGCTGGCTCCAGGACCGGATTAGCGGTTCGGTAGACTGGCAACAGAAGATGTACACGATAACTTCTTCAGGTTCGCACACGTTGGAATGGCGCTACGTAAAAGATGGGAGCACAGACTTAGGTAGCGACTGCGGCTGGCTGGACAAGGTGGAGTGGTTGCCTGCCGGCTTAATTGCTAATTGGCAGATGGATGACAATGCAGCTAATACGATAGTAGTAGATAATAGCGGTAACGGCAATAATGGAATTGCCCAACGAAACACACAATATATGCACGCAGCAGGTGTAATAGATGGTGCTTTCAATTTCAACGGAACCAGCGATTATATTGATTTGCAGAACATATCGCTTCCAACCGGAAATAGTCCCCGTAGTGTTTGTTTTTGGATTAATGTTGCAGCAAATGCAAAAGATTTCTACATATTTTACTATGGAAAGGAGTCTGCAAACAATCGCTTCTCCATATACAGAGAAAGAGTGGATGGAAAACTGAGGTTCTCTCCTTATTATAATGACTGGGACACCGGATATGTACTATCTACAGGTGTATGGAAGCATGTGGCATTTACGTTTGATGGTAGTGCTATAAAGTTGTATATAGACGGCTCCCTTGTGGCAAGTACGACAAAAACTTTCAATACTGTGCTCGAGAAGGCTTACATTGGCAGTCCTGGTCTTTTGGATAATTTTTTTGAGGGCATGTTAGATGACTTTGCAATATATAATAACGCCCTGTCAGAAGATGAAATTAAGGCAGTGTATGCAGGGGGGGTGATTACGCCTCAACCTCCCGTCGATTTTCTGTCCAAGGCCTTGGACACGGTCTTGAGTTTCACTCTGGGCGGCAGCGCGGACTGGTTTGATCAGACCACGACATTCTACTATGGGGGATCGGCGGTGCAGAGCGGGGATATTTCACACGGTCAGGACTCATGGATGCAAGCGACGGTGGCCGGGAGAGGAACGGTAACGTTCTACTGGAAGGTATCGTCTGAAGACGGCTATGACTTGCTGGAGTTTTACATTGACGACTCGCTGAAGGACCGGATCAGCGGTTCGGTGGACTGGCAACAGAAGACGTACCCAATAGATACTTTGGGTTCGCACACGTTGAAATGGCGCTACGTGAAGGATGGGAATGTGGACTCTGGTAGCGACTGCGGGTGGGTGGACAAGGTGGAATGGCTGGCTACCAACTTAGTTGGTCATTGGCAAATGGATGACAATGCAGCTAATACGATAGTAGTAGATAGTAGTCGTAATGGCAATAATGGAATTGCCCAGCGAAACACACAATATATGCACACAATAGGTGTAATAGATGGTGCTTTCAATTTCAACGGAATAAGCGATTATATTAATTTGCAGAACATATCACTTCCAACTGGAAATAGCCCCCGTAGTGTTTGTTTTTGGATTAATGTTGCAGCAAATGCAAAAGATTTCTACATATTTTACTATGGAAAGGAGTCTGCAAACAATCGCTTCTCCATATACAGAGAAAGAGTGGATGGAAAACTGAAGTTCTCTCCTTATTATAATGACTGGGACACCGGATATGTACTATCTACAGGTGTATGGAAACATGTGGCATTTACGTTTGATGGTAGTGCATTAAAGTTGTATATAGACGGCTCCCTTGTGGCAAGTACGACAAAAACTTTCAATACTGTGCTCGAGAAGGCTTACATTGGCAGTCCCGGTAATTTGGATAGTTTCTTTGAGGGCATGTTAGATGACTTTGCAATATTTGATGAAGCGCTATCGGAGAGTGAAATCAGAGCATTGTATGCGGGGGGGGCGATTACGCCTCAACCTCCCATCGATTCTTTATCCAGGGCGTTGGACACGGCTTTGAGTTTCACCATGGGTGGCGGCGCGGACTGGTTTAATCAGGCAATAACGTTCTATTACGGCGGAGAAGCGGCGCAGAGCGGGGATATCTCATACAGTCAGGACTCGTGGATCCAGACGACGGTGAGCGGGACAGGAACGGTGAAGTTCTACTGGAAGGTATCGTCTGAGGAAGAGTATGACTTCCTGGAATTTTATATTGACGGCTGGCTACAGGATCGGATCAGCGGTTCGATGGACTGGCAACAGAAGACATACTCGATCACTACTTTGGGTTCGCACACGTTGGAATGGCGATACGTAAAGGATGGTAGCACAGACTTTGGCAGCGACTGCGGTTGGGTGGACAAGGTGGAGTGGGTAACTACTTCTGCCCCTGTACCTACGCCTCCGTCTCCATCTTTGTCATTGTCCGATGCGTTGGACACGACTTTGAGTTTCACTATGGGAGGCAGCGTGGGCAACGTGATCTGGTGGTTTGCCCAGACCACGACTTTCTACTACGGCGGAGATGCGGCACAGAGCGATTTTATCAGTGATGATGAAGAATCGTGGATGCAGACGACAGTGAACGGCACAGGGACGGTGAAGTTCTACTGGAAGGTATCGTCTGAGGAACACGCTGACTTCCTGACGTTTTACATTGACGGCGTGCAGAAGGACCAGATCAGCGGTTCGGTGGACTGGCAGCAAAAGACGTACACGATCAACACTACGGGTTCGCATACATTGAAATGGCGATACTCGAAGGATGGTCAAGATGGGTTAGGTAGCGACTGCGGCTGGGTGGATAAGGTCGAGTGGGTGCATATCCCTTAAACCTCACTTGTTCCTGACTGTCTAAGGCGTGGGACACGGCTTTTAATTGCACCGCCGATGGCAACAAGGATTGGTTTTAAGAAAAATAGCAGCCGTAAGATAACCACATTTGGAACACGCGATTCATAGGATTGAATCGTTTCGCTCGCAATGATGTGCAGCAATGTTCATTGAGAGATGGAGCAACGAAGTAATCCCATTTTTTGAAGACTTTTCAATCATTAGCTTAGCTCGACTTTTTCCATTTTATCATAGCTTGTTTTATTTACGGCACATAGAGCAACTGTTTTTGTCCTGGCTGTTAATCGTAAGTATTTTTCTCAGCAAAAGTTATGCAGCCAGACAGCGGTAAAAGTGCAAAAGTCGAGCTTAGATATTTTTTAGCCGGCCTTGTCACGTGCGGAGTATTTGGCAGGGAAAGGTGTCGTGGCCCGATTTCAAAGTTGTGAAATTGGGGTTGACCAGATGCATCGCTTAGTGTAAATTTATTAGCTTATCAATAAATGAAATTTTACAGCAAAAAGGAGATAGAATGCGGAAGAAACAGGTCTTTGTAATAGTTCTGCTCGTCATCACAGTTGGATTGGTCGGGGGTTGCATGGTTGCTGCAGTTGGGGCTGGGGCTGCCGGCACAGTAGCGTATGTCAGGGGTGATCTGGAAGCGGTAGAGTCAAAGAAACTCGATGCCGTTTATGAAGCGACGTTAAAGGCAGTAAATAAGCTCGAACTAAATGTAACGAAAGAAACGAAAGATTCGCTGTCAGCGGTGATTGTTGCGCGTGATGCACAGGATAAAAAAATTACGATAAAGCTCAGTGCGACCACAGAGAACACCACCAAGCTGTCTATTCGAGTAGGTCTATTCGGCAGCGAAACGAAATCCAGGCTCATTTATCAAAAGATACATGAGAACCTTTAGTAGTTGCAAAGAGCATAAGGGCGGCTTCTGCGTTCAGATCAACTCAGTGTCAATCGGCTTTTTGGGCGGAGGTGTGTCGGCAATTGTTAGCTCTTTGCCGAGGCGGAAGGCTTCCTTGAGCGCCGAAGGATGTTTTTCGATTTCGCCAAGGGCATTAATTTTATTGATGAACAAATTGGACACATAGTGCATCTGGAGCGAATCAAAATAAGATGTCATTGTTGTTCGGATGCTCTCGAACATCTTTGTGCTTTTCGAGCCACCTACGGCGATTACCATTGCGCGGCGGTCGCGTTCGGGGGTGATAAGCTCTTTTTTTAGCAGGTATTTCTGTGCCCAGAGACACTGGCCTCGGTCAATAAGGGTCTTTGCCTGGGCACAGAGACCCATAAAGAATATCGGCGTAGCAAAAATCACACGACCGGCATTAAGCATTTTTGCTAAAAGCTGTTGATAATCATCTTGAACCACACATTTGCCTGTTGTATGGCAGAGGTTACACTCCAGGCACGGTGCAATCTTGTAATCGGACAGACGGATATATTCAACGTCTGCGCCTGCGGATTTGGCGCCGGCGAGAGCCTGTCGCAAAAGCAAATCACTGTTACCCTTGACCCTCGGGCTGGCTGAGATGCCGAGCACTTTTACAGTCATTTCAACTTCCTCATTTGATAATGAGCACAAACAATAACGTCATGAGCATTCCCAAATAAATTTTTGGGGGTAAATGCTTAGGTTCGATGTATAACTCCTTAGATTTTGTCGCTAAAAATCTCTTCTATAGATAGGGACAATCTTACAATTCGGCCAGTTCTGATTCAAACTGTTTTTGAGGTGGGATATGAGAATATCGAATGTTGAAATAGGGAAATGCGAGGTGAGGTGGCAAGGAAGAATGGGGAATATTCGGCAAAAATTCAAGATTCGGTATAAGGTCTGCCGATGGATAATACAGGATTCAAAATTGGGTGGCTCTGGAGAATGACCAATATGGCCATGTTAGCTTAAACTTATTGTGCTCATCTTGTTAGGATATCGGACACAAGTCGGAGCGAAATGCGAGCATAGTAAGCAAGAGCTAATAAGAAGAGAAAGGAAAGAGCCACATAAACAAAAGGAGAGTCTATAGAGGCTCTCCTATTTTTTTAGTTTGTCTGATTTGCATTATCCCAAAACCTTATAACATAAGATTAAATAGCTTTATTTCTTGAATACGATATTGCCGGCAACGATGGTTGTGTGGACTGAGCAGTCGTGGTCGAGCAGAACTAGGTCAGCATCTTTTCCAGGTGCGATGGTGCCCTTTTTCTCTTCAAGACCCAACAGCCTGGCGGGGTTTTGAGTGACAGTTTTGATTGCGAGAGCAAGAGGACAATCTGTAAAGGCTATGAATTTTTGGAGCAGTTGACTTAGGCCGAGAGTGGTGCCTATAAGAGTGCCGTCTTTGTATCTCGCAGTTCCTTCTTTAGATTCGTATTCGACGCCATTGTAAATGAATTTACCGTCGGCAAGGCCGAGCGCCTGCATGCCATCGGTGATTGGTATGATGCGATTTGGGCCGAGCGTTTCAAATGTGAATCTTAGAACGGATGGATGTATGTGGACGCCGTCGGTAATGAGCTGGGCGGTTACGTGTTTTGTTTGAAAGATGGCGACCAGTGGGCCGGGTGCGCGATGGTGCAGTGGGGGCATCGCGTTGAATAGATGCGTTACGTGCGAGATGCCGGCGTCGAAGCCGGCAAGGGTTTGTTCATAGGTGGCGCTGGAGTGGCCGAAAGAGGCGACGATGTTAGAATCTGCGAGGCGTTTAATTATTCGCAGGCTGTCGGGTAGTTCGGGTGCGATTGTCATTATTTTGAGATGGCCGTTCGTTATATCCAGGATTTTTTCAAGAATTTGTAAGGACGGTGGACAAATACAGTTAGGCAATATCATTCCTTTTTTTTGTGGTGAGATGAACGGCCCTTCGAGATGAATGCCGAGCAGATTAGCGCCGCCGAGGTTACGGCCAACATGTTCAGCGGCGAGAGTGAGTTGTTGATTTTTCTGATTTGGTTTGAAAACGGTAGTGGCAAGGAAGCTGGTAGTTCCAAAACGTACACAGGTTTGTGATACTGCTTTCAGGGCCTCGGTTGTTGCATCAAGTATGTCGGCGCCGCCAGCGCCCTGAATGTGGATGTCGATGAAGCCTGGGGCGATTATTCGGCCCTTAGCGTCAAGGATATTATCGTAGACTACAGAAGGTTCGATTTGACCGATTTGAGAAATGGTGTCGTTTTCGATGAGAATGGAGGTTGTTTGTTTATCGCTGGCAGCGTCAAACAATCTGCAGTTGGTTATAAGAAGTTTTTCTGACATATCGGTTGTTGCAGGATAACAGATTCAGGGTCTGATTGCAAGGAAGATATGAGGACGTTGGCTTGCCGGTTTCCTCTTTGCCCACGGCCCTGGTTGCTTCGGGCAGAAAGATTTCCCGCGAGAAAATCAGCGTGTGTTTTTCTCGTCGATTCGGTAAAGATGCACATCCCATGCCCCGAAGATGTCCTTGAAAACGCCATCATTTGAAACAATCGTTCGATTCTCGCCGAGGACTTCTATTGTCCTCTTGTCCTTAAAGCCGTGCATGGTGAATCTCGCTGTTGTCTGGCCGTCTCGCATACCTACTGCGAAAAGATATGTCGCGTCTTCGTGTCTTTTTGCCATAACCGCCACGGGAACATCTTCATTCTCTGACGATATGCTCACAGCGTCTTTGACTGTCGGACTGTTTAGCACTGGTGCAAGCTCGGTAATCTGCCGATTTATCGCAGTAACTGCCGAAAGCATCTCTGGGTCGCTAAGAAGCGCCGATTCATTAAACCTCGGCTTCCATTCGTGGACAAAGTAGATTAGTCCCATTGAGCCGTGGATGATGGACATCCACACCTCGCAGCGGACCTGATGTGGGGTGGCCTTTCTTTCTGGGTTGTTAATCCGCGTGCACTCGATACAGTTCCACACGATTTTTTTCCCTTCGGTCCATTTTACTAAGCGCTCGACGCCTTTGGCAACGTACCAGAGGTTCCCTGCGACTTGTGGGTCTGAATGAACGACCGGGTAGATGTCGAACGAAGCAATGTCGCATCCCTTCACGTATTCGGGATAATCCTCAGGGTGGTTCCTGCGGACGCCCCGGCCGCGGTAATCGTCCCAGGCCACACCCGGGCTGAGATTGAGAAGCACCGGGCGGGTGGGGTCGGCGCTACGCATCTTCTGATAATCGTCAATAATCTTTTTAGGCAGAATCGGCGGGCCGTAGCCTTTACCCTCACCAAGCGACTGGGCGTTGTCCGGCTCATCGCCGTGCATCCAGCCAATAATAGTCGGGTCATCAATGTGCTTAAGGCCTACTTCGTTTTGATGGCAGATGACTTTCATACCGGCCATTCTTAGTCCTGCGAGCTGTTCTTCCGTCGGCCCCTTCCAGAGAGCAACATAGGTGTTGATACCAGCACCTTTGTACTTCTCGGCATTACGTGGGTGTTGCATCCAGACGGCGATGGGAAAGAAGCTGGCGTCGTGCGATGGGCCGTTGTTCCATTTCACATACGGGCTTGCTACATTAGAAGTCCGCACCGATGGCGAAGAAGTCGCTTCTGGGGGATTACTTTTAACATCTCTTGCGGTGACATTTTCCACGCAAGCAGTATTAAAGGTCGCTATAAGAATGATGGAGCAGGTTGCAAGTATCATATTGTGTCGCATGAAATTTCCTCCTACGAGAGCCTGAGTTCGCACAAGTTCAACGAATCTTTGTACCTGTCTGTGACACCATAGCCAGGCTCGACATGCACAAACCCACGTAGAGCAAGACTTTACTATAAAAGTATACCCGTATGCTCGACACAAATCAAGTGAGAAGTCTTCTTTCTTGTAGGGATTCTTTGGTATGGCTAAGATTTGACCCCCCTCAAATAAATCGATGCTTCAAATGCGCTAACTTGGGACCGAAGCGGCGCCGGCTGACATCACAAGGCTGGACTAATAACGGTACCTCCCATCCATCATCATCTCCTCATACATAAGGTCCTCATATCCCCCTTGATATTCATCATACCCTAAATCTGGGCGCTGCCTTAGAGCGGCTGGTCTGCTGCCCCAAGCCCGCAAAGGTTCCTTCGGCTCGTCTTTTAATCGTGTGATTTCACCAAACGCAGTCTGCAATTCTGCAGACCAGTATCTACTGTTAATAGGCATATGCTCAATAACAGTCCCATCAAAACTGTAAAGCATATCAAAGTAATGTCTGGCACGCATGTTCTTTCCGCTCAACCAATCATTTACGGCTATAATATCCACCAAAACTGCTCTGGTATCATAATTGATGCTCTCTGGTTCGGTAAACTGATTCGAAGACGTGGCACTACCTGCAAGTTGGCCATATCCGGATAATCCAGATGAACCATATAATCCCGTTGAACCATATAATCCCGATGAGCCGGATAATCCATATAATCCCGGAATAGGGGGCTGGTTCTCTTTAGGCTTAGACTCTACAACCTTACCTATCGCTTCTCCCTGCCTGACTGCAAAGTCCTCGCTGTACCAATAGCCCAACACGTATTTGCAGACTGTCACCGTGACAGTCTTGGCAGCCTCTTGTACATCCTTGGCGAAGAAGTACTGCATTCCCGGAATCGTTATAGTCTCGGTCGTGTTGGAAAAATTACTCCATAAAATAACATCGCTATTCTTCGCCTCAGCCACTGGATTAAAAACGCCTAAGCGTATTCTGTATCGGTAGTTCTTCATTGGCTCAACATTATCATCGTGCGCCCAGAACAGCAAAAGCTCGCGCATCTTGGAAAGGTCCGTTCTCGGCAAAATCCGAACCTTATCGAATTCAAAATAAATATCATTTGTCGATGGTTTTCTTGCAAGCTCTATTTTTTTTGCTAAAAGCTCCTTATCCAAGGTCTCATTGCGGTCTTTTGTTCTTATCCGTGCCGAACGCCCTCCGACCCCCAGACCCCCGGGTTCGCCATATATACCTCCTTCGGTCAGGCGGCCGGCTCGGCCTCTCCTTTTTGTCTGCGCTTCTACGTCACCATAACCATAAAGACCCTCCGGACCGCCGAGCACGTCATAGGTGTCACCAGGAGTTGCTCCACGCTGTCTTGTTGTATCCGGCACCCTGCGGCGACGAAGGTCCCCTTTACCCTTGAGCTCCTCCTGCTGTTGTTCCTCTCGTGCAGTACGCTTCTCTTCCCTTGCTTCACTGCTGCGCAGCACTACAAATTTCTTATGCAGCGAAGGAGGAAACCACTCTTCCTTGGGAGATGCAATTTGATAAGCCTCCGGCTGCAACAGCTCTATTTGGACCTGCCAATCGTCAAATCGGAGTATCTGCACCTTTAACCCGCCGGGCGGCAGGTCTTTTGCATCTTCTATAATCTCAAACAGCTTCCTGTTGTGGTCGATCCTGGTTCGCGGCACATTTTGCCAATCACTCCAGGTGCCATCACCATTTAGCTCTTGTCTTTGCAGGTTCACCGCTGCAAAAATCGGCCTGGCAAGGCACGGGTCACGCAACTGTTTTTTGACATCATAACCGGCAAAACTTTCAAAAAAACTTTCGTATAATTTCGCAACGTCAAACTTCCCTTCCACCGTTACCAAGTCAATATCATTGGCCTCATGAGCAGCTTTGTCATAAGTATTTTGCGGTGTAATCTCTACAATAGGCAAATAAACCACAGCCCTGATGTACTCCACCGCCACATCGTTAATGTCGCCAATAGGAGGAAGTTTATATTCTACTGCCCTTTCAGTAATAGATGTGCCCATTGAACTGACGTAAGGCCGCGGGAGCCAGAGACTAACGTCAATATCACTTATAGCTGAATCAACCGTAGCAAGAAATTCATTAAACCTCGGCTCATAAGGTTTCAGCGGCTGGGGCGGGTCGTCCAGCTTCTGCCTCAAAAGCTCGGCCTGTTGATACACATAATCATCGATGGCGCTGGGGCTGAGGTTCCTGTTATCGAAGCTGACCACATTGGGGCTGAAAAGAACACGTGTAATCAAAAGCCAGACGCACACAAGCCCAACAATGACCAATATGATCTTCTCGATATGTTCTTCTAAAAAGCTCAGTATCTTATTCATATCTTGGTTTCCCTATTTGCTATTTCATACCTTGTTTCACGCTCTGGCCGACCATCTCATCGTCTACCTATGGTAGTGGTTGGCTCCGGCACTTTTTTAGCCGATTCCGGCTTGATATCATCGTAGCCTTTTTTGTTGAAGATATATTCGCAAATTAAATTCAATTCTACCGTGGTATCGTCACCATAACGGTAAAAACGGTGCGCTAGGCCTTCCAGCTCATTTTGATCAAGCGACCTGACCTTAGTTTCTAAAATCGTTATCTGATTATGCTTGCTGTTTGGGGCATCTTGTGGCTTGCGATTGGGATTACCGGCCACGGGACCCATGTCAGGAATTACATGCTGCTTGGCACTGCAAAGCTGCTGCATAAACGGTAAAACTGCTTTTGTACTAATAACAACAGCAACATTGAAGTGTATAACATCAATACCCTCATTCTCATCCGTAAACCTTCCAGTGCAGGTTTCTGTCAGCCCATCGTTAATAGAAAAAACGTAGCTGGGCTTATCGGATTCGTCCTTCTTTGTTCTGCTCCTGCGCAGCCTGCTGAGCCCCGTAAACACGCTGCCTGCTGCACCTGGCCTCTTTAGACCCATAGTGAAACTTATATTCAGAAGCCGTTTGACCGGGGCTGTCATAACATTATCATACCCGGAATTCATAGCGCCTATCGTGTCGAAAGTATCCTCGGTGACCCAATAAGCCAACTGGTGATACCAGCAATCCTCGATGGCCTTATTCGGATCAACCGCAAGTTTATAATCTGCCCAGAATTCGTATCCAGCTATATCAAGCGGATTGACATAAACAGAGCAGGATTGCGCTCTCTGCCGGCAAATCTCGTCAATTATCGTACGCCTAACCTCGCCCATCATGCCGTACATCCCTCCGTATGGGTCAATCAGAGGATTTCTCGAAGACGTCGTTGGAGACCTTATTGAAGTCCCCATTGAAGGCCCAATCGAAGGTTCCGTCATAGGCCATCTGCCGCCTACCCTGGACCGCTGAGTTGCTGTTGAGTCCTCCAAACCTCTTTCCAGCTCGACCTCCGTAGGGCAATCACGGCCTTTAACGCGAGTAATTAGTTCGTCCACACCCTCGCGAAACCGTTGGCCAAATTGCTTGAAAATCAAAGTAGAGCGGTCTTTCGGCTTAGGAAATACATCATAGCTTAATAACTCTCTCTGAGTGCTTTGCATGGCTAACTTTGCTATCTCATTGGCATCGTTTGCGTGTTCTATCTGACGCTTTTCCTCTTCTTTCCATTGGTCGCGGTAAATGGGGTTTGCCTGCCAAGTTTGAACTTTTTTACAATTATTAACGCTTGCCTGTTCTATTTGCTCCTTGAGCCTGCTGCTCATTAGCTGTGTAGGAATAAAAAGAAGCACACTAACCAGCGCTATGATTACCGACACCAGCAGCGATACATTATTCTTGAAAACGCTTAATTTCTGTACGACATCTTTGAAATTTGGCATATCCATTTTTTATCTCACAATTCAAAATCGGACGTCTGTCTTCCTCCCCTTGAAGGCGGAGGACTCGACGGGGTCGCTGTTCCTGCTGTCGGAAGACTTTGCATCATCGGCTGCCCCGGCAGTTGAGGTCGTGCAGCCTCTTTGATAGCCTCAGGAACATCCCTCCAGATAAATTTAACATTTAGTACGAACCAATGGTCATTGACCTCATAAACTTCCGTGCCGCGGTAAAGCTTTGGCTTTCCGTCCTCGTTCAGCACGGCGACCTTATTAATGGTTTCTTTTGTCATAGGGTCAACCAAAATCCACTCGGCACCTTCACTCTGTCCGGGTACGACCGCCTTTGTATACCTGATATCCTCAACGCCTATCCCCGAAGGCATTTGAGCATCCAGACTTACTTCGCCTGTATCCAAGTTGAATTGATTGGGGTCGGCCGGCTCGTAAAGCTCGAAGGGGCTATTGCCGTCAACAAAATCATCGAGGTGCAACAATCGAGTAACAAATCCCCACTGTTCCGGATTATTTCCTACCCCCGCTGGGTATATTAATTCATCTATGTTTTGATAGGGACTATAACCGGCTATTGTTACCACAAATCCAAACTTCTTTTCCTCTACAAGGGGGGCGCCAAATCCGAAGCCCGGCGGAGCGTATTCATATCCCGCCATCATCTGCATCATCATCTCCTCCTCGTACTCAGCGTACGCACTGTCAAGCTCCTCTTCTCCCATTCCGAGAGTGCCCCGGCTGCGCCTCCACAAATCTGCGCCGCCAAACTGCGCAGTAGCAAGATCAGTTGAAAAGTAAACCGACATATTCGTCACAAATAGCTGCTTTCGCTCTTTGCGTGGAATTTCCAAAACTCCTTCCACATCACCGCTGGTAAAAGCCTTATAGAGTTTCGCCTGTTTGGGATTGTTCTTCTCGTTCGGCAAGGCCGAAAGGATGGTTTCATGCAGGGACGGAATTACTTCACGATATTTAAAAGGCTTAAACTCCTTTTCTATTTTCGCCTCATATTCAGAACCTTGACTTTCAATATCTTGGAGCCTCTGATTTGTCTGCTGAATAACGTCAATAACGCTCCCAATTTTTTGCCGCACCGGGCTGTTCTTAGCGTAACTCATCCTGTCTATACCCGTTCTGGCAATGCACAACAGTGAAACTGCAAGTAGCATACACGCTGCGGCAATAAAGTACCTGCCCTTACCTACCCAGGCCATTGACCGGGCGATACTGCGGGGCAGCAGGTTGCTTTCTATCCTGGCCAGGCCCAAACCCTGCAGCGCCAGACCGTAAACAATACCAAAATCGCAGACATTCTCGTGGAATTTTGCTGGCGAGACACCTGGGCCTATCGCCAGCCTCTTAAACGTATCCGGCCTTTCGACAGGTATCTGCAGTGTCTGTTGTAGATATTTCAGCAGGCCGCGAAGTTTTGTCCCCCCGCCCATGGCGATAATCTTCACTATTTTAGTGTTGGGGTTCGAGCTTTTATAAAAGCCCAGCGACCGCTGTACCTCAGAGGCTAAATCTGTAAAAACCGGCCGCATCGCCTGGAATATCTGACGGGCATATTTGCTCACCGGTGCTGTACGTTTTAATTTTTCAGCCTTGTCAAAATTAAGCTTGAATGTATCGGCTATCGCCTTTGTAAAGGCGTTACCTCCTATAAGAATACATCTTTGCCAGACTGTCGAGTTTGTGCAGACAACCAAATCGGTATTGTCCGCTCCTATGTTAAGAATAACCGTTGCCTCACTATCGGAGCTGACCAAATCAGGACGGTCATATAATACGTAGTTATACAGAGCCATCGGTGACATCTGTACGTAGCTAACCTGCACATCTTCCCTGGCAAAATGCTCCACTGCCGAGTCGACCACTTCATTCTTAATCGCAAAGATACCCACTTTGATTTCAGGGCTGTCGGCCTCTGTCATCAACTGCCAGTCCCATTGGACGCTGTTAATGTCGAAAGGAATCTGCTGAACCGCTTCGAATTTGACCATTTCGGGGATGCGCCTGGCCTCAACCGGCGGCAGGTTCACGAAACGTGCAAAACTATTCTGGCTGGGTACTGAAACAGCAATATCGTCCGTGCTCAAATCGTGCCTGCTTACAAACGTGCGCAAACTTAATGCTACAAGCTCGTCTCTCTCTGCGTCTCCTACGTTGGTTCCGCTGAGAATTTTACCGTGCTGGATATTGTCGAAGCCGACCACTTCAACAACCCCACGCTCAGTGCTTAAGTGCAATGCTTTTAGTGAATTATTGCCTATATCGATTGCCCAAACCGTGCCCGTTGCTGTTGCCATAATAAACCTCTCGCTTAGTTTCCTTTATGAGTTAGTAGTCTATGAACTCAATTAGTCTTGTAAATCCCTCTAAACGAATTTAAATTATACCATATTATGAAGACATTTTCCATAAATACTCTTGGCTGTAAGGTTAATCAATACGAAAGCCAGCAGATTAGAGAGCTGCTCGAACGGCTCGGACTGCATAACATCGAACCGACTAAGAAAGCCGACCTGACAGTTGTCAATACCTGCTGTGTAACTCGTACTGCTTCAGCCAAAAGCCGACAATACATCCGCAAAGCTCAAAAGCTAAGCCCTGATTCTATTATAGTTGTTTGCGGCTGTCTGCCAACTGTAAAAATCGGTGAATTAAACGAGCCAGGTAAAAATGTTCATCTAATTAGTTATCGGAACAACCTTGCTTCCACATTATGCCAAATAGTCAACGGCAAAGCTCCCGGCTCGGATTTACAATGCCTTCATTCCCGCTCGAATAACATAATTAAAACAAAAAATGACGCAAAAATCAAGTGTAAAAACGAGTTGTCTAATCAGCCGAAACTGCCGCAGTTAACCTCCTTTACTGGCAAAACCAGAGCTTTTCTAAAGGTCCAGGACGGCTGTGATGGATACTGCACCTATTGTATTGTACCCAAAACTCGGCCTTTTGTTCGCAGTAATCCAGTCGAAGCGGTTCTCAAAGAGGCCCAGGCTCTCGTTGAAGCAGGCCATAAGGAGATTGTTGTAACAGGTGTATTTCTGGGAGCTTACGGCCAAAAAACCGTCAGACGAAAAAACTGGGCTAATCAGCGAAACGACAAATTGGCTGATTTACTCGATAAGCTGGCAGAAATACCAGGTCTTGCAAGGATAAGATTGAGCTCGCTGGAGCCGGCTGACGTAACCTCGCGGCTGCTTGATACTTTCTGTAAACACCCTAACATTATGCCGCACTTGCACTTGTCGCTGCAGTCAGGTTCGGAAGAGGTCCTCAAAAAGATGTGCAGACAATACAAAGCCGAGGAATTCAGAGAAAAGATTGAGTTAATTAAATCTTACCTGGATAGGCCTGCTATAACGACCGATATAATCGTTGGTTTTCCCGGCGAAACGAACGTTGACTTTGAGCAGACCGTCAACCTGGCGAATGAAGTAGGCTTTGCAAAAATGCACATTTTTAGCTTTTCACCGCGTAAAGGCACCGCTGCGGCGGATATGCAAGATACTGTAGATAATAGAGTTATAAATAGACGCTCCCAAATATTACATAATTTGAACAACGAATTAGGGCTGAAATATAGGCAGCAATTTATTGGCGAGACCGCTGAAATTCTGGTGGAGGGTAACAATGGTCGGCCTTGCGGACGAAGCGAAAGATATTTTATGGTTTATCTCGAAAAAGGAGTGAAAAAGCTGGTAAAAAACGAACTGGTGAGGGTTAAGCTAATTAAAAATAGCGAAAATGGGGCAATTGGGCAACTTCTGTCTAAAGGTGATTTTGAGTTCTGAATTTATGAATTCTTGAAAATGGACATGTAATTATTAAGATTTTGGTTAAAATTTTTGTAAAACCCTTCTACATATGTGCTTACAATGATTTAAGAGCAGACACAAGAATATGCGGTTTTTTTGAATTTTTTCTTTAATATTTCAAAAAATTTGCAGAAATTGTAAAAAGCGGCGATTCCTTAGATGGAATTGGAGGACATTTTGGGTTATTAATTTCCTTTTCGGTCTTCTGTGGGTCTTTCACTTGGCAAATAGAATCTGCTGCCGGGATTATTATGTGGTGTAGAATTTTCTAAATATTCAACGAGCTGAAAGAAGTATCAAAAATTGATTGGGTATGCACTATGGAAACTGACGCAAGCAGACTTAAGATAGGAGTTGATTTGGATGGGACAATCTCCGAATATCCCGGATTTTTCAGTTTATTCACCAGGGCAATGGCTGAGGCGGGCTGTAGGATTTATGTTATTACCGACCGTATGCTTGGGACAGAAGCGGATGTTGTAAGTGAACTGAGAAAGCATGGCATAACGTATCACGTGATTAAAATAACGTCAGATAAGGCAAAGTATATATTAGACGAGGGTGTCAGCGTGTTATTCGATGATCAAGAGGAGTATTTTTTAGAGCTGCCAAAAGAAGTGGCAGTGTTTAAGGTTAGACAAAAATATAACTTTGATTTTAGACGGAAGAAATGGCGAAAGCCGTGTCTCTGACTCCTCGCTCATGTCTTATGAGCAATAAATGGGTGAATGAGTAAAAAAGGGGACGAGAACACGAAATTCAGCAGCCCCTATGCAAACAAATCAATCATTAACCTGGTCAAACTCTCAGCTTTTTTTCTCCCGAATACAACTTGATAGGTATATCGTATCCTGTAGTATCTTCTATATAAGTGCTATATGTCCGTCCAGCCGATGGTCGGAGCGTGTGCCTATTTCTTTATAATTTTTTCGGTGGGTCGCCTGTATACCACCTGGTGGGCACGTCGTCTCCATTAGTTTCTTCGATGCCAGTGACATGTCCATCCAGCCATAAGGTATTGGAACGTCCGCCGGTTGCCTCGTCTTCATAACGCCTTACATTATGTCTCCAAATGTCCCGATAGCTGAACCAACGGCTGCCCCCTTGACTTTTTCGATAGCTGGTTAGATTCCAGGTGCCGAGCGTGTCATTATTATGAAAACTATCGCCGCTTCCACATTCCGGTCTTGGTTCAGAGTGGTCGGTGCAAAAAATGAATTCTGCAAGACGATATATATCATTAGTATTGCGGCCTCTGTTTCTCGGATGATGATTCAGACCATACGCTGCGTGCTGAATTAGTTTAGAAGGGTCGGGATAATTACTATATGAGTATATAAGTCGCATAGTCCGTTGTAAGCTCGGACACCCGAATATCTTCGTTTCTTTCAGGTAATCTTTTATAGTAAATACCCCAATAGGAGTCGCTGGAACCTGGTTTTAGATAAGTAACGCCGTCTGGCTGGAACCAAAGAAATTCGTTAGCGCTTTGTGTATTAGGCAATCTGCGGTCGTAATCGTCGAGGTACATATGTACAGCCAATCCGATGTTCCGTAAATTCGATTTGCAGCCTGCTTCCCGTGCCGTCTCCTTAATTTTTCGCATGGCAGGCATTAAGATCGCCAGCAATACAGCGATAATAGCAATTACCACTAATAGTTCTATTAAGGTAAACCCTCTTGACGCGTGCTTAAAGTGTTTTTGTTTGGGATTCATCATTTCACCTCTCATAGTTCTGTATAAAATTGAATCTCTAATTTTTGCCAAGCTGACATTTTTCAGGTATCGCAGCTTGGTGGGTCTACTTTTACCCTCCTTTTATAATACTAAACGTGTCTTTAGATTGCAAATACATTTTTTTATATTATCAAATTTTTGTGTTTTCTTCAAGATTTAAATAACTCAAACCGACCGGTTTTAAGCTGTTATGCTGAGCCCCCATTCTTGTTCACTGCTTCAGCAGGGATAAGTTTACCCGCCAGACGAACGGCGGCTTTACCCCTGCGAAGGGAGGGGGCAAGAAAGCAGGAGGGCGAAGCATCCCTGGCAGGGCGTCATGACGACCGCTGGCCTTAGCAAAGAATAATCGCATCATAGCGGACTTAGACAAGGTCGGTCGAGCGGCAGTGATATTTTTCCTCCACCCTGGCTGGGTGCTGTGGTAATCGCTTCGATGCACTAAGAATGACAAATTGTGTTATGTTCTTATAAAATCATTACTTACAGCAATATTTAGTTTAAAATCTGTCAGTTTAAGAAAATGAAAAATATCGATAATCGTAAGCGTTCACGCAAAAAATACGGCGTTTTTAGGTCATTACGAGGCCTTTAGGCCGAAGCAATCTAAATCTTTTGGCGCTGTTAGACTGCTTCGCTTCGCTCGCAGTGACAAAAATACGGTTTTCCAGTGAACGCTTACCGATAATCTTTTTGTTGGGGTTGTTTACAGTATTGTTTACGGCTGACAGGCTGGAAGGGAAGTTTGCGGTTTGTCACTCGTGAATAATAAACGTATGAATGAAAGGGTGCATAAAAAGGATGGTTCGAAAACAAGAAATTCAATAGCATCTATGCTGACAAATCAATCATTAACCTGGCCAAATTCTCAGGTTTTCTTTTCCCCCGAATACCACTTGCTAACCAATCGTCTCCTATGGTTCTTCAGAGGTGCCCTGTCTATCCAGCCGTTGGTCGTAGCTGTTCCTTTATCCTTTTTTCGGCGGATCGCCTGTATACCACCTTAATGGCACATCGTCTCCCGTAGTTTCTTCAATGGCAGTGACATGTCCATCCAGCCATAAGGTATTGGTTCGTCCGCCGGTTCTCTCGTCATCATAATACCTTACATTATGTCTGAAAATTTGCCGATAGCTGAACCAACGACTGCCTCCTTGACTTTTTCGATATTGGGTTAGATTCATAGCGCCGGGTACGTCATTATTATGAAGGCAATCGCTCGTGCCCCCATCCGGTCTGGGTTCGGCGTGGTCGGTGGCATAGATGAATTCCGCAAGACGGTATATATCATTTGTATTTCGACCCCTGGCTCTTGTATGATGGTTCAGACCGAACGATGCGTTCCGAATTATAAAATCAGGGTCTGAACTTTTAGGTGCTCCACTATAACTATATATCAGTCTCGTATTAGCAGTAGTTTGAAAGCTCGGACAGCCAAAGATCGTCGTTTCTTTCAGGTAATCTTTGAAAAAAGTACCCCAATAAGTCCCCCCGCCGGAGCCGGGTTTTCGGTAAGTAACGCCGTCTGACTCGAACCACAGAAATCCGTTGGAGCTTTGAGTATCAGGTATTTTACGCTCATAGTCGTCGAGGTAAATTTGTACAGCCAATCCAATATTCCGTAAATTCGATTTACAGCCTGCTTCCCTGGCTGTCTCCTTGATTTTTCGCATGGCAGGCATTAGGATTGCCAACAATACAGCGATAATAGCAATCACCACCAATAGTTCTATTAACGTGAATCCTCTTGCTGTGTGCCTGTAGTTTTTTTCTTTGTGGTTCATCATTTCACCTCTCAGAGTTCTGTGTAAAGTTGAATCGATAATTTTTGCCAAGCTGACGTTTCTCAAATGTCACAACTTGGTTGGGCTACAACTTTTACCCTCCTTATAATACTAAACGTGTCCGTAGATTGCAAATACATTTTTTATCCTATCAGATTGCTGTGTTTTCGTCAATATTAAAATAAAAAATTTTGGGATTTTTACCGGATTTTTTGCGTTATTGTCTGTGGCCGTAGTTAAGTCCCACAATTAAATTTAGAGGCAGATTTCGCTGCCCGCCTGTGGCGGGCACGCAGCCTTTGTGGGGACAGTTTTTTGAGGTTTTAGCGGCTCTGCTGGGCTTTGCCCTGGATGCGGGATGCTCGATACGTGAGTGCATAGATGAGTTTTTGAGGTGATTCCTAAATGTATGGGAAAAAATGTTGTCCTTATGTCCAGAAAGGGTATTATCATACAAAGACAAAAGATTAAGGCTTGTACTCACCAGGGTTCAAGAAAAATACAAAATCTACTCAATAAATAATGGTAATAACAGGGGTATAATCATGGCTATTAAAAAAATACTCAAGGTTATGTTAACGCTCGCTTTAGGGGCGCTAATCTTCTTGCTTGGCAGTTGTCGTGGCGATAAAGAGCAGCAAGCTGACTCATTTCCATCTTATAAACTCAAAGCCGGACAGGTAATTACTTATGAAAGCTCTTCCGAGTTCAAATATGACAAAGGCTCTCACCTGAGCGAGGGCGAATCTCAAATCTGGGTGCTGCGACGAAATGAAAACGACAGCTGGCATCTGCTTGCCAGAAATGAGACCAGCTATGGCGGTAGAGAGTCGGAGCCCAAGAATGTTAACTTGGCGGTCTTCGATCTTTTTCCCGATGGAAGAATCGATTCCGGCCCGCATCCCAGTGTGCTCAATGCCGCACGAGGTTGCTTCATTATGTTGCCATCCGATTCTTCAATGTTTAAGATAACCTGGCAAGCGTATGACAAAGAACAAGACGAAAAGCACCTCTATTCTTACAGCCCACGAAGCAAGCCACAAAAAGGGCAGTGGATATTCCAGAAAGTTACAGAAAGCCGGATGAATGAGATCTATGGGATGAGCAACACATCGACAGTACACTTCAACTCGATGAAGGGCTTGGTAGAGAAAATCGAGTCGAGCTACTCGCAAACTTATGGCTTTAAAGGCAAAGGCACGGGAATGACTAAACTGAAAAGCGTTAAGATGATGGATATGGATTCTATCAATCTATTATCCGCAGATGCGGAAACGTATTTCAAAGCCTCGAAAGATTATACAGAGCTCTTGTCGAGTTTAGCTAAATACCCAGATTCGCTGGAGAGTAAACTTACAGAAGCAAAAAACATCCTAATGTCGGCTAAGGATAAGCTCCGCCATCCAGTAATCACGGAGCAATTAAACAGCGACTTGGCCGAGCACGATAAGAGAATCAATTACCGAATCGAAAGAGCCAAACAACAAGCTGCGGTGCTTAATCAACCCTCACCAGCCTGGGAAACAACGGACTTCAAAGGCCAGACCTATTCCATCGAGGCCTTGCGAGGGAGGGTGGTTCTCTTGGACTTTTGGTATCGAGGTTGCGGGTGGTGTATTCGCGCCATGCCTCAAATCAAGGAGCTGGCAGATTACTTCGCGAATCAGCCAGTCGTGGTACTGGGTATGAATACGGACCGCGATCCTGCAGATGCCGAATTCGTCATAGAAAAAATGGGTCTGAATTACACCAATCTAAAGGCGAGCGGCATCCCTGAGAAGTATGGCGTACGAGCTTTTCCGACGCTGATAGTCATCGGTCAGCAGGGTATCGTCAAGAGCTTTCATGTGGGCTACTCACCGCATCTGCGGGACGACCTGATCAGGCAGGTGGAGGAGTTGTTAGACCACAAATCCCTTAAAGACATCGATACCAACAACCAATAAGCTCGTGGTGCACGCCCCGTAGTTGTGGGTTATGCCGACCGTTAGGCTAAATGTTAGGCCATTAGTTTTTTGAGCAGAGTGTGCTGGGAGTGGAGGGGGTTTCGACCGGATTTATCAGGGGGTCTGTAGTTTTGGTTATGGTGCTAATAACAGATAGGAAAACTATCATTTTTATGGTGTTTTCGTGTAGGAGCTAACTGATGAGGACAATTGATTTACGCAGTGACACCGTTACTTTGCCGACACCGGCAATGCGGGAAGCTATCTATAATGCTGAGCTGGGCGATGACGTGTTCGGCGAGGACCCGACAACGAACCGCCTTGAGCAGATGGCTGCTGAACGAATGGGAAAGCAAGCGGCGCTTCTGGTGGCCAGCGGGACAATGGGAAATCTGGTGTGCATTCTTACCCATTGTGCGCGTGGGCAAGAGGCGATTCTGGGCGACCAATGCCATACGTTTCTTTACGAAGCCGGCGGTATGTCGGCTCTGGGTGGGATACACCCGCATACGATACGTAATCAGGCTGATGGTACAATGCGGTTGGAGGATATCAAAGGGGCTATTCGTGGCAAAAACGTGCACTTTCCACGGACCCGGCTGATTTGCTTGGAGAACACCCATAACCGCTGCAACGGCTCTGCGTTGACGCCGCAGTACATCGACACCGTTGCTGCACTGGCGAAGGAGCACGGTCTTTCGGTGCATCTTGACGGTGCCCGGATATTTAATGCTGCTGTTGCTCTGGGGCTGGACGTAAAAGAGCTGACCCGAAGCGTCGATTCAGTGAGCTTTTGCCTTTCAAAGGGGCTCTCGGCACCGGTGGGTTCTGTTGTCTGCGGTTCGAGCGAATTCATCGCCGAGGCGCGGCGAATCCGTAAAGTCCTGGGCGGCGGTATGCGCCAGTCGGGGATTATTGCGGCAGCGGGTATTACAGCTCTGGAAGAGATGGTGGATAGATTGGCAGAAGACCATAAAAATGCTCGACGTCTGGCTGAAGGGATAGACGCTATCGGAGGGCTATCGATTGAACTGGCAAATGTGCAAACAAATATTATTTACTTCGAGTTGGCCAGCAACTGGCTGACGGCTGATAAGCTGGTAACAGAACTTGGCAAGAGAGGAGTCAGGATATTGTGTGTGGGGCCGTCCCAGCTCAGGGCGGTGACTCACTACGGCATCACTGCACAGGACATCGATCTGGCAGTGAAGGCGCTGGGTGAGGTAATGAAATTGACATAGCATAGGAGAGATAAAATGAAACGAATGCACAAGGTCGGAGTTATGATAATAGCCGCAGTGGCGACTCTGAGTGTCTTTTGTGTCGCAGGTGGGCAGGTGCGAGAGGACGAGCAGGCTGGCCAGCGGCTTCCGGGGGCGCAGCGTATTATCGATGCAAGCTGTTATGCGACTTTGCAGGCTGCAATAGACGCATTGCCGGATGGCGGTGGTGTTGTGCGTTTACCGCCGGGTACGTTTGAGATTGATAATCCATTAAAGGTCACCAAGGCCGACATTCTTATCGAAGGGGCCGGCACCGCAACACACATCAAGAACCTAAACACCGAAGGCAAGAGTGCCCTGCTCCTTCAGCACCCAAGCGGCGGGGACAGCCGAGAAGCTGAGCTTTGGCGGATTCGGCTGGCCAATTTCCGAATCACAGGCAATGAGAAGAGCGGCCACGGTATCGAGGCGCGGCGGATTAACGAAATTTTCATCGACGGTGTTACCGTCAGCTATCACGGCGGCGACGGCGTCCGGCTGTACTACTGCTACGAGGACCCCAGGATATGCGATTCGCTGATTACCTATAACAAAAAGGCAGGGCTGAACGTAATCGGCTGTCATGATGTTGTCGTGGCGGCGAACCAGTTCGAGGAGAACCTCGATGCCGTGAGGTTCGTCGACGGCTTCAACCTCTGTATGACGGGCAATAACCTCGACGACCATCTTGGTGACGGCGTCGTGATTGAAAACACCTACGGGTCGGTTGTCTCGGGCAATATGATAGAGGAGTGCAAAGGGACGGCTATCGTGCTCGATAGGGACTGCTACGGCATCGCTCTTAGTGCCAACGTGATTGCGCATAACGGCTCCGGTGGGATAGACCTGCGCGATGCTCATGGCTGCACTGTCAGCGCTAACGCGTTCACCATTATGGGTAAAGACGCTCTGAAAATCGGGCCCAATAGCGGGCGCATCACGGTTACCGGCAATAACTTCTCCGACAGTTACATCGGCGACGGCAAGGTAAAACGCGCAGCCAATGACCTGACGGCTGCGGGTATGGTCCTCAATGGCACATCCGGTATCGCCGTGGCGGGGAACCTGTTTTCCGGTGTCCGGCCGAAGGCGCTGACCGTCGAAGGCCAAGCGAGCAAGCACGTACTGTTTTCGGATAATGTCTTGGTCGGTACGGCCAGCGACGACCAGAAATTAGAAGCATCGCTTGTCAAAGATAATCTGAACCAGGAGTGAGAAAAGGGAGCCGAAATGAAGCTGATAAAGATGTTGTTGTCGGGGCTGCTGGTCGGTTCTTGTGCAGCCGCTGTCGAAACGCGCGCCGGCGAAGAATCGTCGGTATATCCGGGAGCGGAATGGGAGACAAGAAAGCCCGAGCAGGTCGGCTTGGACGCGGGGAAGCTCAAGGATTTGAGCGATTACCCCGGCGGATTTGGATGCATCGTGCGGTATGGATATATGGTTTATACCTGGGGCGATGCGAGCATACGAAAAGACGTCGCTTCAGCGGCAAAACCTTTTTATGCACACTTTTTGTTTAAGGCCGTGGAGGATGGCAAGATTTCAGGTCTTGACGAGAAGGTCAACAAGTGGGAACCAAGGCTGAATCAAATTAATAAAGACCTTGCCTATAAAGATAGAAATATCAGATGGCAAGACCTTGCGAACCAGATTTCATGCTACGGTCTCGCTGAGGCGCCGGGGACGGCTTATGCGTACAACGACTGGCAGATGGCTCTGTTCTGGGACACGCTGTTTAAGAAGGTCTACGGCACAAGCTACGAAACGATAGACGTAGAGGTTCTGCATCCTAAACTTACCGACCAGCTTCAATGTCAGGATAATCCAACGTTTATGGCGTTCGGCGTCAAAGATAGGCCCGGTCGATTGGCCATTTCGCCGCGTGACTTTGCACGATTTGGGCTTTTGTATTTGCGCAAAGGTAAATGGAAAGATAAGCAACTTATCAGCCGAGAGCATGCGATAATGGCGGTAACAAGTCCTCTGCCTAATTCAATTCCACGGACGGCTGGCCAAGAGGTGGAGATGATACCGGGACAGCGTTCGATAGGCTCAAAAAGAATCCCAGATAATCAATGCGACCACCTCGGCAGCTATAGCTGGCTTTGGTGGACTAATGGTGTTGGCCGAGACGGCACAAGGCACTGGCCGGATGTACCAGTGGATACTTACGGTTGCTTCGGGCATGGCGGCAAGCGCGCGATGGTGGTTGTGCCGAGTATGGATTTGATTATAAGCTGGAATGAAACCCAAATTCAAGGAAGCCAAATGGAAAACCATGTCCTCAAATTGCTCAAGGATTCTGTGACACAAGCTGAACTACCGGCGTATTCGGTTGAGCCGCTGCCGGAATATGATGCACTGTTTACAAGGACAAAGGGCTGGACGGGTGCGGATGGAGCGTACTCGGTGGCATTGGCTGATGATGTGACGCTCTGGTTATACAGCGATACGTGGATTGGTGATATTGTTGATGGAAAGCACAAGGACGCAAAGATGGTGAATAACACCCTTGCGCTTCAGCACGGCAAAGACCCGTCAACAGCATCTGTAAGGTTTTTCTGGCAGACAACAAGGGATGGAAAACCGGCTGCTTTTATCACGCCTGCCAACGGTGTCGGTTGGTTCTGGATATCTGACGGCATCGAGGTCGATGAGAAGTTATATCTTTTTTTGATGCAGATAATCAAAACCATTGAAGATGATGTATTTGGATTCAAGCACATTGGAACATGGCTCGGTGAAGTTGAAAACCCGAACGATGAGCCTTTAATCTGGCGCATTAAACAATACAAAATTCCTTATGGGAGATATTCGAAGAACGGCAATTTGTTTTTTGGTTCTGCGGTTATGAGGGACGGGGATTTTGTCTATATATACGGCTCCAGTGAGGACTGGAGCAAAGGGATGAGCGGGCGAAGCATGATAATCGCTCGCGTGCGGTTCGACGAGATGACTGACTTTGAGAAGTGGCGTTTTCTTAGTGATGGTAATTGGCAGGCTTATATAGCAGGAGTCACCGAGCATTTTAACGGCACGGGGACGGAATGTTCAGTTTGTTATCAGCCGGCTATTAAGAAGTATGTTGTCGTCTATACGGAAAATGGCATGTCGAGGGATATATTGATGCGGCTTTCCCCCACGCCGGTGGGGCCGTGGAGTAACGCTTACAAGGTTTACCAGTGCCCCGAATACAACTGGCATGAGAGTTACTTTTGCTATGCGGCGAAGGCTCATCCTGAAATTTCGAGCAAAGATGAGCTGATAGTTACCTATGTCTGCAACTCCACCGATTTCTGGCAGATGGTACGTGATTCGCGTATCTATTTCCCTTGTTTTCTGAGGATCAAGTTTTATGTTAAAGATAGGTGAAAGGAGAAACTTCTATGGACAAACTATATGAACAATCGGAGACCGGTTGTTGTCCAAGGTTTAATCCGCAGCCCTGGGATGAAAAAGAAGTGACCTTCAAAGACAAATTGTTTGTTAAAGACCACGTCAGAAGTTTTTTCCACATTCCGCTGAACTTCGGCAAGGTGATGGTGAAAAACATGGAAAGGATTAAAGAGGCGGGTGCTCTTGTGCCTTTGCCTCTTTTGCTTTCGGATGAGAAATCGCTTTGGGGGGCCGATATCTACATCGCGGTTGCCAAGGAAGTGCCGGGGGCAGAGATGGCAAAAGTGTCAGGGACTTTTTTGACCAAGGTCTTTGAAGGGCCATACAAGGACGTCAAAAAGTGGATTAAAGAAATGAGGGCCTACGTCGAATCGAAGGCCAAAAAGATAAAGAAGATGTACTTTTTCTATACTACCTGCCCGAAGTGCGCAGAGTATTATGGAAAGAACTATGTGGTCATATTGTCGCAAGTGTGAGTTCGTATTGCGCGGTGCGCATGATATAGATTAGAGGAAGGCATCAGAAGGTGATTTTGAAGTCTTTGTATCTCGGGTCAGGGTCGATTTCTTCGATCCTGGTCTCTCTAATATAACCGGCAAAAGACCCCTTTATATCGCGTATGCAGTCGTCTATATCTTCAGGCTGACCCTGGGCGAGCATTTCGACGGTGCCATCCGGCAAGTTGCGGACGAAGCCGGTCAATCGATGGCGATGGGCTATATTATATGCGGTGTACCGAAAGCCGACGCCTTGGACGCTACCGGTGAAAATTATATGTTGGGCTACCATCTTTCGTATTGCGTAATGCGTATATCGTACTGCGTATTTGAACCAATCGGGACATTGGAATGTATAGTAACCTTAAACAGCTCTTAACGCAAGTGGCAGCAGAATAAATTGGGGTTCACCAGCGGCGGCAAGTTGAGTATAATCCAACAAATTTGAAGCAGTGGTTGATTATGGCAAAAAGGACAAAGAGACAAATCGAAAGAGATGAGCAGATTTATCAGCTTTCCACGCTGGTGGCGGGGGAGTTTTCGCTTCAGGAGGTGCTGGATAAGCTGGCTGAGGCGGCGGTGAAGATTGTCAGGGTCAAGGCCTGCTCGATTCGGCTGCTGGATGAAGAGGCCGGCGATTTGAAAATGCGAAGCACGTACGGACTCAGTGAACAGTACCGCAACAAGGGAGAGGTTTCAAAAAACGACCCGGTAGTTAAAGCTGCTTTTGCAGGCAAAGCGGTGGTCCTGGACGATATGCGGGTCGATGGCAGAGTGAAATATAAAGAGGCGACAATCAAGGAGGGTCTTGTCAGCCAGCTTACCGTCGCGATGCGGTTTAGAGGCAAAGCGATTGGTGTGCTCCGGCTTTATAGTCCCAGGCCGAGACGCTTCGATGAGGATGATATACAGCTTGCAAGGGCGGTTGCTTCACAGTGTGCGGTTGCGATAACGAACGCCAAACTTTATGCAGAGGCGATTGAAGGCGAACGTATGGCTGAACAGGTCCGACTGGCCGGAGTCATTCAGCGAAGGATGATTCCTGATAAGACTCCATTGTTACCGGGCCTGGATATAGCTGCTACTTATATTCCCTGCTTTGATGTCAGCGGAGACCTCTATGATTTTCTTCAAGTTAGTAGCAGATGTATTGTTGCGGCGATTGCCGATGTGATGGGCAAAGGGATGCCGGCCGCTCTTATGATGAGCTCATTCCAGGGTGCTTTGCGAGCTTACGCCAACGCGTTGATGCCTTGCCAAGGCGTTTTGCATGTTTGTGCTGAGGACGAGTGCAAGGTAATTGTGGTCAAAGAAATTATCAGCAGGCTCAACGAGATGGCCAGCCGCGAGTGCAGGAATGGTGAGTTTGTCACCTTGTTCTATGCAATTCTTGACATTGAAGATAAAACAATAACTTATTGCAATTGCGGGCATGAGCCGACAGTGCTGATAAGAAACGGACAAATTATGGAATTGGAAAAGGGGGGAATTGTGCTTGGAGTCGATGCGGAGGCAAAATATGAAATTGAAACCGTTGAGCTGAAAGAGGGTGATTGTCTGCTGTTTTACACCGATGGGCTGGTTGACGCAGTCAACTTTGATGGTGAATTGTGGGGCAGGGAAAGGATGCTGACATCTGCGAAGAAGTTTGCCGCGGATTCAGCAGAGCAGATGATTAAGAACATGCTCGGTTACAGAAGGCGGTTTGTGGGGCTTGCCAGGCAGCTCGATGATACAAGTATCGTTGTAGTCAAGGTGGTGTGATAGTGATTGGTTAAATGGTGATTGGTTAAATAATTACCAATTACCAATTACCAGTTACCAAATCTGATATGTCGGATTTGATTATTACAATTGATGGTCCTGCGGCAGGTGGAAAAAGCACCGTCGCTTCGCTGGAGCAATAAAATGATGATTTTAAGAACGGAGATCAAGAATGTATGGTAATCCTACAAATGACAATACTATCGTTATAATTGTTGGCATGTGTGGTGCCGGAAAGTCCCTAGTAGCAGAGCACCTGAAGCGAAAAGGCTGGCAGATGATTCGTTTTGGTGATATTACGATCCAAGAACTAAATGCACGTGGGTTACCACATTCCGAAACTAATGAGCGAGAAATTAGAGAAGAGTTGAGAAGGTTACAAGGATCGGATATTTATGCCAAACAGTTACTTCCGAAGATTAAAGGAGCTCTCGAGCAGGGGCCAACGGTCATAGACGGCCTATACTCCTGGTCAGAGTACAAATTACTTAGACAGAATTTAAAAAACCAAATGTACGTTGTTGCTGTAATTGCTAGTCGTTATATTCGATATGAACGATTGGCTCATAGACCGGTTCGTAGGCTTTCGCCTGAGGAGGCGGAGCTTAGAGACTTCGCTGAGATTGAAAAACTTGAAAAGGGAGGTCCCATCGCAATAGCAGACTACTTCATCCTTAACGATGGATCCGAAGAGGAGCTATTACATTCGGTAGATAGACTCCTCCTCATATGCATACCAGCAAAGTCCAAATATAAGTAGGTCACGAAGGGAGAATATCAGGCAATGAATAAATCCTCACGTTTGTTTGGCACGGCAGGACGCAAAGGTTGTAGATTCAGATGTCTTTATTGTTTTACACGAGAAGCAGACTATCAAAGATGTCCTCGACTTGACATTCTAAGAACAAGAGATCTTGTAAGTGCCTCGTTATCTTCACAGGTTATACAGCCAACCTGCGATACAGAATTTCTTCATCTTACTAATTGGAGAGAATATTTGGACGAGTTGGTTTCTGCAGGAAAAATTATAAGCTTTGCTACAAAAGTCGTAACCGTTCACAGTAATTCAGGATAACAGGTATTAGTCCAGTGAGCAACCAGTGAATGATGGATAAACTTAAAGACATTCCGGTTTTGCTTTTTGCAGGTGGCCAACGCTGTCCAGATACGTTCGC
>Ga0315312_1000227_pt1 | contig 83074 bp, 96 predicted proteins | sample TDP7_MG_FD_203629 | JGI IMG/M metagenome (GOLD analysis project Ga0315312, IMG submission 203629) | Freshwater sediment microbial communities from Lake Towuti, South Sulawesi, Indonesia - TDP7 | ecosystem: Environmental > Aquatic > Freshwater > Lake > Sediment | place: Indonesia: South Sulawesi...
TCACTTAGGGAATTTATAGCCCTACCTTCCAGATCGTATGGGGCACTTAGATCTTTATTCCGATGCACAAGTAAGCTAGAGCATCCACCTCGTCCGATTTGAATCCATGGCTTTCTCCAAGTTTAAGGATCAGCACATCACCTCTGGCTATTTCCTTTTTCTCTCCGTTCGTTATCACCGTTCCTTTTCCCTGGAAGCATATGAAAATCTCCTCATGGTCGTCGTGGCTGTGCACCTTGTGGGTTTCGCCCGGCCTATAATAGTGTATGTTGGCGAAGATGATGCCTGAAAACTCGTCCTTCTTGACGATCTGCTCAAGGGGTTCCTTACGATTGTATAAAGAAAAGGTCCTCATCAAATCTGCCTCTATTGAACCGATATGTCTTGATATGCCTTAAAGCTGTGCTTTAGCCTTCCACCCACCATGGGCTCCTGTTCACCGATGATGTGGCCACGCAGTCGTCTATTCCGGCTTCAAACAATTTCAACGGTTAAAGTTACCTTGATCTTTTGAGTAGGATTCTGCAGTCTCTCAACAAGTCTTCTTGGTAAGTCGGACGCGGCCTTGTCTGCCTTCACAGCAACTGTTCTACCACATACGTACGCGCTCTTCCTTACAACGATATCCTCGGTGTCCGTGAATGAAAGCCCCGGATCTCCACTCGCTTTAACAGTCTCCTTCATCGCGTCTGCCTCCACCGTTATGGTTAGAGTGGCTCCCGGTCTCTTGGCATATTCCTTGAAGGTGCTGCTTAGATCGGCCGCGCCTTTATCTGCCCTTACCGCGATTACGCAGTCGCCTCGCTTTGTCAGAGTTTCATCTCTCGTGATCTCGAATGTCGTCGTATGCGTGGACCGAATGAGCTCATGGCCGTAAGCCCAGATGGACTCTTCTTTCCTCACCGTCTCAACCCTTATAATCTCCTAGAAGATGTGCTTCATCTCTTTTAATAAGTATTATGAGAGCCGCTAAGGAGATATCTACATGGTACAGAAATCCTTAAAATCTCCAAAAACGGAATGCTTTGTTGAGTCCGGGTCGTATGGCACGGGCCCGTAGTCTAGCTCGGATTAGGACACTGGCCTGCGGAGCCGGAGATCCTGGGTTCGAATCCCAGCGGGCCCGCCATCCCTCTTAAAACTCGAATTCTAACAAAGAATTTAAATGGCTTTAAGGTATTCTTAGATAACGTGAGAGCATGGGTTTAGACGATTCGACGTTGATGGAGAGGTTAGATGCGATTGAAGCTCGCCTCCGGAGGATTGAGGAGGAAGTGGTGAGGAGAAGGGAAGTGGTCGTCCTCGATGAAGCCCATCTGCTTTCTGCAAAGGTGGCAGTTAGCGATTTTCTAAAATTGTCTGAAAAGGTCAGGGGGCAATGGAAAGGTACATTGGGCTCTGTTGAAGAAGTTCGGAAGATGAGGAAACATCAGCGAGGCTATTGATTGAAACGTTTGCGTCCCATAACCTTGGATTCAAATATCTCATTGTTTCTTCTTTGCAACTTCAATCCATTTACGTGATTCCTCAAATTTGCAAGCATCCACATAGAATTTAAGAAGTTCAGGTTCGATTTCCGCAAGGATTACTTCGACGCCTCTCTTGAAGATTTCTTCAAAAAAAGCATTAACCAGTTCAGTCCCGATTCCTTTTTTCCTTTTCGCTCTCTCGACTCTTGTTTCATGAAGTAAAGCCTCTTTTCTCTTGGTAGGAACTATGAAACCAAGAATATACCCAATGACTTTGTTGTTTTCTTCCGCAACAAGGAAAACAACATTCTTGTCTTATGCTGATTTTACAAGATCTGTGGCGTCCCAGTATGTCTCTTTTTCTTCCCTCGATATACTGAGACAAAGTTCTGCGTCTTCTGGCTTCCCCTTCCTTATCATCATGATTAATCCACAGCATAATATAGGTGTATGAGAGCTTAAGAATCGGTCCAGTCAGCCACATTTCTTGAAAACGGGTTAGCCGTAAAAGATTTAAGTGTTAAACGTTCTAAAGTTGTACATACAGTGTAAGGAGGGATGTCGATGCAACTATTTCATCCTGGGTTCTCGTTAGATATGCAACACACAGAGACATTCCTTCGGTTGAAGCTCTACTTTTAGAGTGGTTGAACTGGAAGGCGCCTCGCAATGAATCTCTGCGCCGTGCCATCGAAAACAATGAGCTTCTGGTAGCGGAGCTGAAAGGAAAGGTTGTAGGATTCATCCACCTTGTAGTTCATGAAGATATAATTGATGGTGGTCCAAATGCTTTCATCACAGCCTTCTACGTGACACCTAGATTGCGGAATAAAGGTATCGGTTCAGCTCTTCTTCAAAGAACACTGGATGAGGCACTCAACGGAGGATGTCTAAAGGTAGAAACATCAACCACAAACCAAGATGCTAGACATCTCTACGAAAGATACAGCTTTGAACAGTTCAGGGGTGAAGTGTTCCTTGAATTAGACGTCAAAAAATATCCCAAAAAACGAAAAAGACGAGACAGTGCAGGGAAGGATCTTCCCAAAAACGCTACAGGGTAGTGGATTCGAGCCCTTCTGATGGAATGACGGTCATTTCGCTAAGAACGGTCACGGAGAGTGATAGAGGTATCTGACACCTACTCGAATATTTATAGAGGTTTCGCCATTGTTTCTCTCAGGTGAAGGGGTTGGGACACATTTACGTGAAGGCTACATTTTATAACCCAATAGAGTACGTTGAATACGTCCAAGGGATACGTGATTTAGATAGAGTCAGAAAGGTAGGTCTTGAGGCCCTAGTGGATACTGGAGCAACGTTTCCAGCCCTTCCCCGTGACAAAGTAGAGGAGATAGGTCTGCCCATCGTTGGCGAGAGCGAAGCCGAGGTTGCAGCTGGAAGAGAGAAAGTGAAGCTCGCTTTAGGCGTAGCTCAAATAGAAGACAGAACGGCCGGAAGTTACATGATGGTAAGGCCAAATGGCACAACACCACTCATAGGCGTGGTAGCCCTAGAACAAATGGGCTACAAAGTGGATCCGACAACGGGAAAGCTCATCAAAGGGCTGCCACTAATGCTCTAGGTACAAGTGGGACGAGTCCATATCGTACAGCTGTTAAACATAAATGGAGAGATACGATGAAGGCTTCCTTCTCCAGTTTTGCATAACCTATAAACCGTCTGAAAAAAAGATTTTCTGCCAAACCAAGAAAGTTACGAGTTGAAAATCTCAAATCCTCATGGAATAAGAATTTGGCTTAATCCGAAGCGACCGCCACTAACGTTTTCTTGCATGGCGAGCTAGCCTAGTTTTTCAATGTCTTCGATGTATTTTCGAACTTTCTCAAGCTCTATCTTCATCAGATTCTCGTCGATCAAACCTTTATAGAAGCCTAACTGGTGAAGATAGTAGTCCCTTGCTGCGAAACGGTCACGCAAACCTAGCTCCCTCACCTTCAAATCTTTCTCTTCAAGTTCGTCAAGCCTTCTCCTCCTCTCCCAATGGCTTTTCGGCTGCGTAATTCCACGCGTGAGAAACAAGGAATTCGTCGCCTCTACAACAGCTAACCATGCCTTTTCAGAAGTATCCCGAAATAGAATCTTTTCTTTCTCCTTGAGGGCTCTGTCAAATTCTCTTTCGGCTTCTGTCAACAGATTCTTAGCCTCCCTGACGAAATCCTGCGTGCTCATCTTAGCTCCCAGTTTGCCACCGCACACTTGCTTATTAGCTTTGATAAACTGAGAGTAGCCGCATCAATCTGTTTAAACGTTTTTACACTACCATTGAACCTGATAGAAGGGCTTGTTCTAGGGATCTGCACCATGCTGGAGCGCTGTTAGAAATCTGCCTAATATCTAACTTTTGTATTTCAAAGATCCTGTAAAAGATTGACTTTCTATTTTTCTTCTCCACGAATAGTGCGATTTGGGGTTCCTTTTCAAAAATAAGGGCAATAATATGTTTAATTTCGATTCAAAAGTTGTATCAAAACGCTTTTAACGATTTGGGATGACTATCTAGGCAGTGGGAAGCTGATGATGGCGGAATCTAGTGAGGAATTTTCCACTTATATGGCGATGGTTTCAAACCCTATAAGGATGCAGATTCTGGAGGTTCTCAGCAGTTTCCCCTCCCTGCCCTACCTTAAGCTGATGTCTGAATGCCACCTATCCCACCCCAGTCACTGTGGCGTGTTTACATACCATTTAAGGAAACTCATCGACGAAGGTGCAGTGGTAAAGAGAAGGGATGCGTATTCTTTGACCTCTAAGGGCAGAGAATGGATCAAGTTGACCGAGAAAATGGAGGTAGAATATATGAAAAAGGAAAGTGGAGAAGTGGAATTTGATCTAGAAAAGTGGTGTCCATTTTGCCTAGAAACGCATCTTAAAGCCAAAGTGACTTCTGAGCTTATTCGGATAAAATGCAAAAACCCTGAATGCATAGTGGGTGGACCGATCGATGAACCGCCATTTTACATAGCTATAGGTAACGAAATACCTGATTGGCGGGAAAAAGGCTTAGACATTTATGACCTTGTCCAGAAGATCGGTTCCAAAGCCACTCCAGAGAAGAAAATGGAAGTATATCGAGCAAACAAATGCCCAAAATGTGGTAGTGAAAATCTAATCATGGAAGAGTTTGGACCATGGTTCAACAAACATTGCAAGGATTGTGATGAAGGCTGGGGTTGGACGATCATAAACCCCTGGGAATTTCCTGAAACAGTAGCTTTCCTAAGAACGCGTCACAGAGTCGCTGAAACCATGTTAAGCGAGGAGGTTACGGTGGATGGAAAGACTTGTTGGGGGATAATCTGCACTGATCTTGACACAAATGAGAAACTCGTGATGTATGCAGATGTTAAAACATTCAGACCTGTGAAAGTCTACATAGACTTTGAAGGAAAACCAGTGGAAGGCGAGATGACAACGGAGGAGCTTGTCGAAAAGTTCCTCTCCTTTAAGAAAACCTAGCACAATTAAATTGACTGACTGGAACGATTTTCGCGTCTGTTCCCAGTGTTTGGCTGCTTGGAAAGCTGTAGAAAACTATATGTCACCAAAGCTGTATATGGAACTAGGCTACTCTACTCGATCACAATGGCATACGAATACAGAATGAACTTTTCCCGTGATCCGTAATCACTCTAGATTATTTTAACGGCGTAGATTCTATTATTCATGAGTTTTCATTGTGGTTTTTCTCAGGAAAGGTAAACTCTTGTTTCAGCTAAACTGGAAGACGTTAAGCTTTAAATATTCTTAGATGGATTCTTGTTTTGTGGGTGATGACAGCTCTGACCCTTCTGATTTGGTGATGTGGATCTTGAGTGTGGAACCCACAGTTTTGATATCTCGAGTACCTCCCTGAGGGGCTCATCTTTTTCCTCGTTTTCACTCATAATCATTGGAATAGCTGACTCGTTGCAGAGTATTTAACATAAGCTTCCAAGATGTGTTTGTTTCTAGCGGACTACGTTATTATTTGAGGCACTAAAGAAATAATTGGTCTGGGAATATAAGGGTATCTTTTAGTCTTCTTTCGCGTATGAACTCTCTGAGCTCGTTGTCTAATGTTAGCAGATTGAGGCTAAGGCGGGTTGAACTTGCGTAAAGTACGTTGTCTACCATGTCCTTGTGGCCTAGTAGGTATAGCCTCAAAGCGTCATTGAATGTTTCGGAGTTCTCTTCCACTTTCCTGTATCTGCCGCCCTCAATGATGCTTCTCAGACCAAGGCTGAAGAGTTCCCACTCAAAGGTTGAGCTTGTTGAAAGTCTTGCCGCTATCCATAATGATTCGAGGATACTGAAACGTGAGTAGTATATTTCGGCTTTGGTGTCATCAAGCCTCTTGAGTCCTTTTGAGACATCTTTATCAACGTCAATCCCTAAGGATGGGAGTATGAAGGAGGTATCAAGGAGAACTCTTAGCGTGTCTTGCCTGCTCCTCAAAGCTTATTGCCTCAACCTGCTCAGGTTTTATTGACGCAAACTTCTTCTCAGAAAGGGCTAGTTTGAGTGGATCTTGAAGGCTTTCTAGGAGAATTGTCTTTCCTGTGACCTTTAGCAACACCTTCTCGCCTTCCTTTAGTCCGATGGCCTCAACTACGGCTTTGGGTAGGTAGATGGCGTACTTCTTTCCGATGCGAGCCTCCAATGTCAGGCTTACAGGTCTTCACCAGGATTATGGTTGTCAATCAGACTTAAAAACTTGTCTCCGACTGATATCTCTACGAGGTCTCATCACGTGACGATCGGTATAATACGGGAAGAAGATTCAAGAGAACAGCGGAAAGGTGTTCAAGCGAAGAATTTTGTCTATGTTTCTGTTTTTGGAAGCGCAGGAACGATCATATTTGTCTTTACCATTGGAAGATTGGTTTGCCGTCTGGGTCTAGTATGGTTCCGTGCTCCATGCTTATTATGGTGATCCTGGTTCCGCCTTCTCCCTGTTTGTAGATGATTCTGCCAAGCCAGTCGAAGACGGTGAAATTCTGTGTGCCTGCATTTATCGTTAGGTTGTCTGTTCCTCTCCCACCATAAATCGAAACCTTGTCTCCGCCTCCCGAAACGTAGTAGGTGATCGTGTCATTGCCTTCTCCACCGCCTATCATGACAGAGTCATCACCGCCGACAGCATTAACCCTTAAGTGGTCATTGCCCCTTCCGCCTCTCACTTCTATAACATCGTTGCCAAAACCGCCATGCGCGTCGATATCATCGTCGCCGTCTCCGCCATCCTGAACACTCCGGTCGTTGCCATCAGCGCCATCGACGTATTGAATATCGTTGCCGCTTCCGCCCCACTGAATGAAGCGGTCATCTCCACTGCCAGACCCTATGCTTTGGGAGTCGTCTCCTGTTCCGCCCATCTGGACGATTGTGTCGTTGCCAGCATCGCCCGAGACATGTTGCATGTCGCTTCCTCCAAAGCCCAATTGAACTATTATGTCATTATCCGGAGTACCGAATCTTATTTGGGTGTCGTCTCCCGGGGTTCCTATATCCCAATATTTTGCTGCGCCTACAGGAACCGTCATCGCCGTCAGACTTACAAGAAAAAGCAACATCATCATTCCAGTCACTCTCGCTCTCATTCCCTCAACCCCTTATTCCGTCAATCTCTATTTTATAAAGCCCTGCCCTTAACGGTCTGAAAGCTAAGCAAATGGGGCTCTCAAAACTGATACGATCAGTCTACGCATATAAGACTTTCGTGACAAAGCTTGAAAGAATATACGGGAAATAGAGTGGCATTAATGCTCTTGAACCAAAAGCGATACGGATTCCAACACTATTTAGGAGTTTGCTCTCTATAAAACAGCTCAGGAACGACCTATCTTTCTATCACTTTAGCGAATAATAACTTAGGATAAATATGGAATGTTCCTTCTATCTACCAACGTCAACTCATAGAGCAGATGTAAAGATTTGGTCGTGATGTTTGGATGAGAGTTCTGGATAAGATTGACGTTGTCCCTCTGGCTTTTGAGAGCCTAGGCGTCAGGTCCATGTGCACCTATGTGGAAACGCCGGATATCAAGATACTGCTGGACGCCGGGGTTTCCCTGGGTCCCAGACGTTACGGTCTATCACCGCATCCCAAAGAATACGAAGCCCTGAGAGAAAAGCGTGAAACCATGCTGAGGGTTGCTGAAAAAGTTGATGCCGTAACAGTCAGCCACTATCACTTCGATCACCAAACGCCCTCGTACACGGATTGGGCTTACAACTGGTCTTCGGCAGAGATCGCAGACAAAATCTACACGGGTAAGCTGGTGTTCGCGAAGAGCTACCGATCCTACGTGAACTTCAGCCAGAGACGCAGGGGTTGGCTGTTCGCCAAGACAAGCGGGAGAAAAGCAGAAAGACTAGAGGTAGCTGATGGAAGATCCTTCAGATTCGGTGACACAAACGTAATTTTTTCGCGTCCAGTCGTCCACGGGGAAGAAAACTCGGATCTTGGATGGATTGTAATGACCACGGTTGAGCACAATGAAGAAGAACGTTTCCTATTTGCATCAGATGTCCAAGGTCCGATGAGTGATGAAACATTGGATATCATACTTGCGGAGAGGCCTCATCTGATTGTGATTGGCGGACCGCCGCTCTATCTTGCAGAGATGGTGAGACAAGAGAGTATGGACAGGGCCTTCGAAAACCTTCAGAAGATCGTTGAAGTCGTCCCCAACACCATTCTCGATCATCATCTTCTGAGAGATGAGGGATGGCGAACTAAGGCTCAACGAATATTCGACGTGGCTTCGAGAACCGGACACGGAGTCTTCACCGGCGCCGAATTTGCCGGCGAAGAGAATCGACTCTTGGAGTCGCAGAGGACAAAGCTCTATGAGGATTATCCGCCCTCCCAAGAATTTGTCAAGTGGAGCAAAATCCCAGTTTTGAAGAGGAAGCTTGCGCCCCCGCCAATCTGAGGCTGATGCCGTCGCCTTATATGGGTTCGAGTTCCTCAGTCCAAGCTGACGGGATCGGCAGGTCCTTCATCGTCACCAATCCAGGTGGAGCATTTAAAACCTTGGGAATCGAGTTGACTATCATTGCGACCGTTCCAATGTCGCCGTGTATGCATGGGCTTATCTTTTCATGTATTGCCGGTGTTCCGTCGATCGTGATCGAGTCGTACTCCTCAGTGGCGCCGACGTAGGCTTGGAAGTCAAGAACTATGACGGGTTTTCCGTGCTTCATTCCCATCGCTGTCTGCCTCAAGCCGGCTACGCATCCCGGTTCGACTTTTGCGGCTTGAGTTTGCGTACGTTTATCGGCTATGATAGGCTCAACTGTGTTCACTTGGATACCACCAAGCTTCCATCCCAGTGCGTCAGCAATCATCATGATCGACTGTTCAAGCCCAACGTGACCGGTGATGATTTTCGTCCTCATCTTCTCTTCAAATTCCCCAACTGTCAACCCGGCTCCTATCTTCTTCTGGAACGGCGCTCTCCTCGTGGTCGCGTTCATAACCCTCTTAACCTCTATCCGATTGATCTTTTGGCATACACCCGTCAGAACGATTACAAGGGTATCCATTAGGAAACCTGGATTTATCCCTGCACCCAAGACTGTGACCCTGTGCTCTTTAGCAAGTCTATCAATCTCTTCAACAATCCTCCGATCCGTGGCGTATGGATAGCAGAGCTCCTCACATGTCGAGACGACGCTCACCCCGTTTTTCATAACGGCAACTATCTGGGAGTATACATCCTTCAGGAAGGATGAAGTAGCGTGAACAACGATGTCTGCATCCACTTTGGAAAGCACGGAGTCAATATCGTCTGAGACGGCTGTTCCCAAATGCCTACCCAAACCTATCACGTCTCCCAGATCTTTTCCAACCTTTTCCTCCGCAATATCGACGGCTCCAACAACCTCTACACCTTTTCTTCTTAGAAGTTCTGTGGCGATGAGGCTGCCTACGGCGCCCACACCGTAAAGGACTACTTTCACTCTCCCTATTCTTGACAGGTGCGTATCCTCCTTCTGTTGCAGTATTTCTAATTCATTTATAGAACTGGATGAAATACCCAGTATATATTTTCTATTGTTGTTGAAGAGTTAATAATCCGTATCCATGTTTGCGTAATGCCTTTTTACCAATGTAAGACTGATGAACAAGATGAGGAGACACCAGATTTGAAAAGATACGAGATCCCTCAAGGCATGAGCTACTCTAGTCTGGAAGAAAGGGAAGTATTCTATGGAGAGGAATTTGACATAGAAGCAGTTACGGGATGGCTAAGAAATGTCATGGAGAGACCTGTTTTCGCCGTAATCATCGGAAGGCATACGGGGACTTACCCCGAAAAGTACCGTGAAGAAGCCTCCACGACAATCCTCATAGACGAGTACAGAGACTTGACCGATGTGAAAGAGCAGATTCTAGATTTTCTTCCCGAATCGGTCTATTATGACAGAAATATCTACGATGAAGAGGGGAAGGTTCTCGGTCAAGAGATAGCTTTTGATCTTGATCCCGAGAATTTAACATGTCCAGTTCACGGCTCTTTGGAGGAAAAGATGAGGAGAGGACAAGGATTGAGCTTCTGCGAAATGGAACTAAAGATGGTTAGGGACGAAACCTTGAGGCTGCATGAAGAGCTTGAAACCACGTTCTCACAAGTGAGGATAGTATATTCAGGTAGGGGCTTTCACATTCACATCCTCGATAAGGACGCCTTTGGCTGGAGCAACGATGAGAGGAAGAAGATCGCATTAGATTTGAAGGCGAAGGGTTTTCTCATAGACGAGTGGGTTACTTCTGGAGGAATGAGGTTGATCAGGCTGCCTTACAGCCTCCACGCGATGGTATCCAGAATTGTAACTCCATTAGGCATAGATGAGCTGGGAGATTTCGACCCGACTAGAGATAAGAGGTGTATACCAAAATTCTTAAAGTCAACCTCTTAGAGCCCTTTCTAACCTCCTTAGCCTTCTCTCAGCTTTAGCCACTCAGAGCATCATGTTATTCCTTTATCCAATAATGTCCGATGATTTTCCTAAGGCTCCATATGGATCATAACCATTCTCGTCTACTAATCTCTCTGTGTTTATGGTCTCCTCTACCTCGCCATAATTCTTAAATCCCCGGTTTCGCGCAGTATCATGGGAGTAGCTAGTGCAAACATCTAAGAAAAGCGATTATAGACTGAAAGCACTCAAACTTTCAACAATCGCCATATCAAGCGTGGTCTTTGTAGAGGTATCTTTAGGTCTGGCTGTACGCAGCCTCGCAATCTTGAGCGATGGGCTACATGCATTATTTGACGCTTTAACAACACTTGTTCTCTTCGTCACAACTTCTGCCTCTCTTAAGCCCCCGGATGAGGAGCACATGTATGGGCACGAGAAATTAGAATCAATAGGCGGGTTAATAGGGGGAATAGCGCTAATAGGCATAGCAATCTTAGTAATGGTCGAATCGGTTCTCAAGATTGTAGAAAACAAACCCTACCTCGCCTCGGAATTAGAGTTTGCTGGCTTTATCGCGATTGGATACACATTCTCAATAGATTTCCTCAGAGTTGGAACGTTTAGGAAAGCAAGGAGAAGTGAGAGTTCCACATTGAAAGCAGGGCTTTACCATGCCATTGCTGACTTAGGTTCAACATTTATCGCACTTTTCGGATTTGGACTAGCAACTCTAGGACTCTACTACGGAGACTCCATATCATCCATGATTTTAAGCGTCTTGTTAACTTCCCTAAGCGTTAGACTTGTCTGGAATAGCGGAATGGAATTAAGCGATGCGATATCAAGGGATGTGGTGAGGAAGGTTAGAACAGAGATATTAAGCGTAAAAGGTGCTTATGGATACGAAAAACTGAAAGTCAGAAAGTCAGGTGAAAAAATTTTCATCAGAGCCACACTCAAAGTGCCTGACTGCATAAGCCTTGAAGAAGCACATGAAATATCATCAAAACTGGAGTCGAACATAAAAAATGCAATTGGAAACGCAGATATCATTTTTCACATCGAACCAACGGGAACAAAAGAGATACCGACGGAGAAACTCATCGAAAAACTTGCCATTGAAGTGAAGGGTGTCAAAGAAGCACACGAAGTAGGCACGGTCTACACCAAAGGCAAACTCTATGTTACGCTGCACGCCCTGGTAGACCCAAAAATGTCGATAGAAGGGGCACATGAAATAGCGGAGAAAATTGAAAGCAAAGTAAAAGAAAATGTGGAAATAGTGGAGAATGTAACCGTCCACATTGAGCCCTTCAGCGCTGGAGTAAAGAAAGGCTACACAATAGACGAAAATGATATAAGGAGAATCGTCCAAAAAGTTGCAGAAAATTACCAGCGAGATCTACAGATAAAAAGGATAGTCACTTATGCTGCCGATGAAAAACGTTATATAAATATCGACTGCGTTTTCAGCGGAAAAATCTCAATAGAAGATGCACACGAAATCGCTTCACAAACTGAAGAAAAGGTTAAGGAACGATTTGCGGATATAATAGTTACCGTCCACATAGAACCAAGCCATACTGAGAACACAACACTGAAAAGTTAGATGCCACATAATACAGAACAAAAAACTTTGCCCACGGTGATCTTCTAATTTCTGTTTTACAAATTTACTAAAATGGTAATGTTTAAATTTATGTGTAAAGAGTTCTGGGTTGTGACTGGGTTACTGGAGAACATTTTAAGCCTCGGATACTTGGGAGTCTTTGTTTTCTCCTTAATCCTCAACTTGATTCCCTTTCTCAGTCCTTCAAACCTAGTCATTTCTGGGACTGTTGGAAGCTTATTTCCCTCGTTCACCCCTTGTTTGTCGGTTTCCTAATCGCGCTAGGGGCACCGACACGGAGCAGATCTCTTTTGACTACGGCGACGTCATAGAGAGATGACATCGTTCCCACGGCAAAACTTTTTGAGGCAGAAAGATCGCAGTTTTAGGCAATTCCAGCCCATATGCCAGCTTGTTCCCCAAAAAGGGCTAGAACTGTGAACACTATGAATCTTGGTGCAAAGCTTAGGGTTAGGAAAACGTCTAGGCGTGTTCTCAGCAACCCGCAAACAAACGAAAGGAGTTCCACGGGCAAGACTGGGATAAGGCCAAATATCGTATAAAGAATCCAGCCCCATCTGTTCCATAATTGCGTGATCTCCTCGAGCTTTTTGGCGGCTACCTTGTTAAGAACGTAGGGTCTCCCAAGATAGTAGGCTAAGGCATAGTTGATCGTCATGCCAATCGTGAACCCGGTCGTCGCTATTAGAACGAGAGGAAGCAGTGGCATCCCGAAAAGGGCTGCCGCAGCCACCAACGCCGGGCTTCCCAGAGGCACAATCGTTCCGGCTAATATCGTCGCGAAGAAAATGCCAACAAAACCATAGTCTGCAATGAATGCCCTCAGATCCGAGAATAGTTGAAGTTTGCCGATGTCAAGAGTTTTGAAAAGGAAAAGCGCGATCAATCCCACAGCCACAAGAACCGTTCCTAATATTATGGAAGATTTCACCCACGAAATCTTGAGAAGATCAGAAAAACTTTTTCCCGATTTTCCACCATCCCTTGCAGGCATTTCTGTCTGCTCAAAAATGTATCTTGTGGCTAGCTGCGTCCTATTGACATTTTCGCACAGTCCCTTGTGGAACACAGTTGCGTTCCGCCTCCTGAATCCAACGGTAACATTTGGCTAACATTTCAAGATCGTATCCTAAAACTGTTTCCTTGCAGTTCAAAACTGTTCTTGCTGTGATGTGTTTTTTCCTCTCTTAGGGAAGACTATTCAAAAGCCTGAATGGAACTCTTTGCCAAGCTTGGAATATTAGTAGGGAATTGTTATATTGGAGTATACGAGAGCGCAAAATGATGGCCCCGTCTGAAGGCTTTCATCAGCATTTGGAGACGAAAGAAACCAAGATCATTAGGGTCGACCCTCTGAGTCCTGAGATCGAGTTGATAAAAGTTGGTGCGAACATGATAAAGAGCGGTGGTACAGTTGCCTTCCCAACTGAGACCGTTTATGGACTCGGAGCCAACGCCCTAAACGCGGAAGCCGTATTGAAGATCTTCAAAGCCAAGAAAAGACCTCCTGATAATCCCATAATAGTGCATGTATCAAGTAAAGAGGATATTGAACGCTTAGCCATTGATGTGCCGGACAAAGTAGCTGAACTGACCGAGAGATTCTGGCCGGGGCCGCTCACAATCGTTCTGAAGGCCTCACATGCAGTGCCGAGCGTGACTACGGGCGGCTTGGACACGGTGGCCATAAGAATGCCAAGTCACAAGGTTGCCTTAGCCCTCATCTGCGAGTCTGGAGTACCCATTGCCGCTCCGAGCGCGAACCTTGCTGGTAGACCAAGCCCGACGAGGGTGGAACATGTGATTGAGGATCTGGCAGGCAGGATAGATCTAATACTGGACGCTGGTTCGACACTGGTGGGCGTCGAATCTACGGTTATCGACATGACTGAGGTTCCCCCAGTAATCTTGAGACCGGGCGGAACCACATCTGAAGAGCTCAAGAAGGTTCTGGGAAGAATAAGGTTGCATCCCAGTGTTATGGCTAGAAGAGAAGTCAAAATAGAACATGCACGGTCACCCGGGATGAAGTATAGGCACTATGCGCCAGAAGCCGAAGTAATACTCGTGGAAGGAGAACTAGAGTCAGTTATAAGAAAGGTTCAGGAGGTCGCTGACGAGTTCGTTAGAAAGGGTAAAAGAGTCGGGATCCTGACATTTGACGAGAACAAATCTACATACAATCGAGCCATGATCAAGTCTCTGGGAAGTAGGAACGATCTGGAGGCTGCGGCTAGAAACGTCTTCAGCCTCCTTAGAGACTTCGACAGAGAGCGAATTGACGTTATCGTGTCTGAAGGAGTACCGGAGAGGGGTCTAGGTTTAGCTATTATGAATAGGCTAAGAAAGGCTTCAGGCTACAGGATAGTGGAAGCTTGAGATACTTCTGCATAGTATCGCTCACTAGCGTAGGTGACAGGGAGGCCGAAAGATGGTCTTGACCGTTTTTAATACACTCGGAAGAAGAAAAGACGAGTTCATACCATTGCGTGAAGATGAGGTCCACATGTACGTATGTGGACCAACTGTTTACGATTTCATACATATCGGTAATGCAAGAGCATTCGTTGTAGCCGATATCGTTCGCAGGTATCTGGAATATGAGGGATACAAGGTGAAATTTGTAAGCAACATAACAGATGTTGACGATAAGTCAATCCGAAGAGCAAAAGAGATGGGCATAAGCCTCCAGCAGCTCGGCGAGATGTACAGCGACGCCTACTTTGAGGACATAGCCAAACTGGATATAAAGAAGCCTGATGTAACCCCCCGAGCAACCCAGCACATCGACGAGATAATCAATCTAATCCGGACTTTATTCGATAAGGGGTATGCCTACCAAGTTAACGGCGACGTCTATTATGACGTTTCAAAATTCGAAGAGTACGGCAAACTCAGCGGAAATAAGGCTGAAGCCTTGAAGTTGGGCGCCAGAATAGAGGTTAACCCCGAGAAGAGGAACCCAGCCGATTTCGCGCTGTGGAAGAAACAGAGAGAAGACGAGCCTTCCTGGTACAGCCCTTTCGGAAAGGGTAGACCCGGGTGGCATGTTGAATGCTCAGCCATGGCTATGAAATACTTGGGACAGTCCTTCGACATTCACATGGGCGGAAAAGACCTGATCTTCCCCCATCATGAGAACGAGATCGCTCAGTCGGAAGCCGCAACTGGGAAAGTATTCGCAAGATACTGGCTCCACAATGAATGGTTGACCGTCAACGGCGAGAAGATGTCCAAATCTCTCGGAAACTTCATAACTGTGAGGGAAGCACTTTCGAAGTATGATCCCCAAGTTCTAAGGTTCTTTTTGATGTATGCTCATTATGGAAGCCCAGTGGATTTCAATGACGAGAGTTTGAAGCAGTCGGAAAGAAACTTGGAGAGGCTCCTCAACACTGTTGAAAAGCTTCAAGCGTCAAAAGAAAGGCAACACCCCACGGCTGATGACGAAGTATTGCTCAAAGAGGCTGAGGCGACGAAGCAAAAGTTTGAGGAAGCCATGGACGACGACTTCAACACCGCGCTAGCCATATCTACGATCCTTGAGCTGACTAGGGAGGTCAACATCCGTCTCGACAAAAACGGAGAGATAGAAGTCAAGACAAAGAAGAGAACTCTGGAAATTCTTCATCAGCTTCTCGATGTTCTCGGCATCAAAGAAAAGAAGCGAGAACCCGAACGGCGAGAAGCTACGGAACAACTGTTAAGTCTCATTCTGAAGATTCGTGAGCAAGCGAGAGAAAGAAAAGACTGGAAAACCGCTGATGCAGTAAGAGATGAGCTCGAATCCATTGGGTTCATCATTGAGGATACACCCCAAGGAACAAGATGGAAAACAAAGGAATCGTAAATGCGAAATACTCAGATGGGTAACGTTTCTCAGCACCGAACAGTCGATTTCGCAGAGAAGAGGATCTGCTGAGTTTCCAGTCTTGCGTGGTTGGTTTGGAGGCCTGTCTTAAACCTCGCGAAAAAAAGAGGTGAGAAGGGGTCAGGCTTCGGCTAGTGTCTCTGTGCTCCTTACGCCTTCGATGTGGTTTATCTGAGACGTTATTTCTCTGAGATCCTTGTAATCTTTAACCTCGGCAAAGACCGCGATGTCGAACCTGCCGTACGTAGAATAGGCTTTCCTGACGCCTTTAACTGTTTTGACAGCGTCTAGAATCGCTTCGACTTTGGTTGGCACAACCTTCAGTAGAATACATGCGTTGAGCATGATCTTTCCTCCTTACTGTTGTATCTCTATGAGGGTCTCGGTGAAGACTACGCCGGACATCTTCCCTGTCCTCAGCACGGTGGAACCCAGCTGCTTGAGGTCTGAGGCTTCAATGTCTGCGACGACGTCATACCTGCCTAGGACGGGAAAGACCCTCTTGACACCTTTCAACTGACCGATTGACTGCACAACCTCTTCAAATCTGCCACGTTCAGTCCTGATCAAGACACAAGCAGACAACAATAAACACACCACCTCAAGAATAGTGTAAGCTAAGAAGATATTTAACTTGTCGCCGTTGACCCATCAGTCACAAGGCATCCAATTCACTTATCGAAGCTGCATGATTCCTATCAAAGAAAACTAGATGAAATACGAGGGTCTTTTTGCAACCCGGCTTTTGTCCACATCTCCAATCAACTGTCTAATCCTTTCTTCAGCTTCGCCACGAATCTGGGCTCTAAACGATGCCGCCTTCTGCTTTAAATCTTCTAGGTCCAGTCTGAGCCCAATCACCTGCGTAAGTTTCGACACGAGTGTGTAGACTGCCTTCAGATCTGATTCTTGGCCGGAGAACGGAACAGCGCACCAGAGGCTGACTACATCCATGCCTATTGACCTCCCACGCCAAAGGATCTCGCTGTAGACGCTGGTCGGCCCAGTATAGTCAGTGGGCTCCACGCCGAATTTATCAAAATCAGAAAGCGCTTGGCTGTAGTTAGATGAACCCGTCACAAACGGTTCGGCCGTCAGAGATGGGTCGACGAGGTATCCTCCTAAAGTATAGATGCGGTTCGCGCCCAAGGTGTTAGCCATGTCAAGAACGATCTGAGAGTAACCTGGCCAGTCTAGATGGGGTTCAGCGCCCAGTAAGAGGATGAGACCCTTTCCTTCTTCCCCACCTTCCCAGCAGAAGATCTCGTTCTTTGGAGGTTGATAGTCCTGAACAAGACCATTCCTCACTAGAACCAGGGGTCTTTGGAGCTGATAGACATAAAACTTTTCCGAGGTTATCTCTCCCAGCTTACCTGCACTCAATTTGTCGATTAAGTATTTGACACTTTGAGTGGAGGCCTCACCGGCGTTCATCCATCCGCTCAAGCCAATAATCATAGAGGCGTTACGAAGTTGAATGGCCTTATTCAGCCCAAGAGATTTGTCCATAGCGCATCTTTAGATAAATACTGAAACGAGAAAAATAAAGATATTCAAACTGCAACTGTCTATCGTACCATTTCACCCTTCCACCCTAGAGAACTTATTGCCTCAAAAGCAGACGACGACAATTCCGGAGACACTGCGGAAACCTCTCCTTTATTTTCTGTTTTTGCAGTCACGAATCTGTGACAATCAAGGTTGAAGAAGGATAGAGAATTGAGTGTTGAAGGGCACAAGAATTGGGATGCGGCGCAAAGATGCAAATATGAGTAGCCGATGAATCTTGAAACGATAGGGCTTAGAATCCTCGTTATTCAAATTTGGAATCGGAGTATTTTAATAGAGGCGATCAGTAATATTTTGTGATCAATCATGAAAAGAAGAGAACTTTGGTCCTTAATCTTTACAGCATTGCTATTGTGCATATTAGCAGGTTCTTCGATTCCTTCAAGCGCGTGGGAGAACGGTGGGTATACGCAAGATGATAACGTTCCCAAATTGGGTACACATGATTGGATTGTCTTACATGCTCTCAAGTGGCTGCCGGATAGTGAGAGATGGTGGACAGAGAAAAACTTGAATTATTTTCTAGTTGGGACTGAGCTGCCAGATAACGCGGATCACCCTTGGGGAGGCATTGGTGACAAACCGCTCCACCATGTCTACTATTCTTCGTCAGGAGATCTGGTTGATGATTCGGCTGCAACTCGGGCCTTCGCGGAGTATAATCAGGTTCTCACATTTCTGGCAGTCGGTAACTATTCGGCAGCGGCGCTCCACGCTGGCATCATGAGCCACTACATCGCTGACATGGGTGTTTTTGGCCATGTTATGGGCGCGGCAACCGATTGGGGCGAGGAGATCCATCACAGTGACTATGAAAGCTATGTAGAGACCAGAACGGACGAGTATCCTAGCGACGACTTCTCCGTCTACATCAGCTACGACGGCACCTTGTCTGAGATTGATGCTTACAATGCTACTCTCTTGGTCGCATACGATACCACCTTTGACATCGATGGTGATTTGACCTGCGTATGGATGGATACCCACTATGACTGGAGTAACCCAACATTCAAGAACCGGGCTGGGGAGTCGATCAGTCTGTGCGCGAATGCCCTCGCTGACGTGCTACATACGCTCTATGCGAGAATGGACCCCGATGCGAAAATGTCCAGCTTTGAGGTCCTTTTCACGTACAATGAAGTGCACATAATCTATCCCTCCAATATAGCCGGAAAGCCGCTGGATCGTAGCGCCGCATCGGTCAGCGACTGGCTAGCATCAATGGCCATATATACCAGACTGGTCAATCTCACTGAAGGCCAGGATACTGACAGTAATTTTGTGAACCAGACATCGGGAAAGGCCATCGGTGATCCAGGGATTGGAATCGTCAGCTTCGGCGGTCCAGCTGTAAACGTTCCCATCTACTATTATGAGGTCAATAAGATAGCGCCTGTCATATACTGTGGGGTTCCAGGTGCGGCTGCGCCTGGACAGCCTTGGGCTCAGTGGTACTATGCCAACGGCACAGCGATACTGCCGTCAGCCATGGGCAACGACGAGCATAAAGACCTCTTCCTTATCGAAGTTTTCAAGGACTGGGACGGAAGATACGTGCTTCTCGCTTACGGCATAGGTTGGAAAGGAACCTACGCTGCAGGCAAGTACTTCGATAGAGCCATATATCCCAATCTTGCCTCGCACAAGGAATCTTGGGCCATTGTCAAGTGGGAGGATACCAACGGCGACGGTTTCGTCAACGGTCCAGGAGACGGTGATACCTATACTGTCTTGGCATCAAGCTCCTGAAAACCTGTCTGTTTAGCTCATGGCAGACATTCACGGTCGGCTACTGCTGAACCTAGCTTCAAGCTGCGGTAGCTTCAGGTGAAGCGAAGAACAGGAGGGGACAGAACCTACGGAATCTAGGGGTCTTTCAAACATCCTTCAAAAGAGTTAGCAATTGTCGTGGAAATGGCCAAGTAGGTTCTTGCCGCAAGCTTCGACTACTTAAGCAAGAAGGATGTGACGATGCTGCTGGTGAGGCCCCAACGATTCAGCTAAAACGGAGAATTGTCGGTCCAAAAGCAGAAGGTTTAAATAAAAATGGTCCTCTTCCTAGTTAAGTAAGATGCGCTGGACGGGGCCAGAAGCGATGTCCGAGTTCAGACATATCGTCCGTATCGCCGGCGTAGACCTAGACGGGGCAACAGGAGCAGCATACGCAATAAGCCGTATCAGAGGGATCAACATCCCATTAGCATACGCCATCTTGAGGAAAGCGAACATCAAGCCTGAAACGCGTGTAGGGTTCCTCACCGAGACTGATGTTGAAAAGATCGAATTTGTGATTAAGAATCCCGAAAAATCCGATCTTCCGAGCTGGCTTCTAAACAGACGGAAAGATCTGGAAACCGGAAAAGACATCCACCTTATCGGCTCAGACCTAGAATTACAGGTTAAATCGGATATTGATCGGATGAAGACGTTGAGATCTTGGCGTGGTTACCGTCACGCCTACGGACTTAAAGTTCGGGGGCAAAAGACCAGAACAACCGGCAGAACTGGAAAGGTTATGGGTGTTAAGAAGAAAGGGGTGTAGACTCCTATGGGTGACCCTAAGAGACAGAAAAAGAAATACGATTCTCCTAGATTTCCTTGGCGTAGCGATATTTTGCAGAGCGAGCTTAGGCTACTTGGGGAATACGGACTGAGAAACAAGCGTGAGCTATGGCGTCATAGGACGATGCTCTCAAATTTCAGGGGAACTGCAAGGTCCCTGCTTGGCGTTCCATCAAGCGAGAGAGCAAAGGAGGAGAATCAACTGCTCGAAAGGCTTAAGCGTTTGGGGATCCTCTCCGAAGACGCTGTCTTGGATAGTGTTCTAGACCTCACCGCCGAGAATCTCCTTGAGAGAAGACTTCAAACGATCGTCTTCCGAAAAGGGTTAGCGAAATCAACTACTCAAGCCCGTCAGCTGATAACCCACGGACACATAGCTATAAGGGACAGAAAAGTTTTCTCCCCAAGTTATCTGGTTCAGAGAGATGAAGAAGAGAGGATAACGTATGCTCCATCAAGTCCGTTATCAAGTCCAGATCACCCAGTAAGATCTCTAATAGAGGTGGAGGCCAAACAGACGGAGGGTAAGAATGAGTAAGAAAGATGAGAAATGGGGCGTGGTGCATATTTACAGCTCGTACAACAGCACAATAGTGCACGTAACCGATCTATCAGGCGCCGAAACTGTCGCAAGAGCATCTGGAGGAATGTTTGTAAAGGCTGACCGTCTGGCGTCCTCACCCTACGCTGCAATGCGAGCTGCAGCCCACGCGGCTACGATCGCCAAAGACAAGGGGGTAACAGCTATACACATCAAGGTTCGAGCTCCAGGTGGCTCAGATGCGAAAACCCCTGGGCCAGGGGCTCAAGCTGCCATAAGAGCATTGGCTAGAGCTGGATTTCACCAGATCGGAAGGATAGAAGAGATAACCCCCATCCCTCATGACGGCACCAGGCGGAAAGGTGGACGAAGAGGAAGGAGAGTCTAAACAAATGATGCTCATCATGGTCTACACCTATCTTTTTTCGAGCATTTTCGGAAGGATTAAAGCAGGCTCTTTGAAAGCGGGGTTCATCTTTATTTCGTAGTGAGGATCGGTCATGCAACTTCAGATAATCAGGAAAGCCGAGGACTCTATTCGTTTCAAAGTTGAGGGAACAACTTCTGCCTTCACTAATACGTTAAGGAGAGTCATACTGAGCGAGGTTCCAGCTATGGCAATCGACGAAGTTGTGATTATTGAAAACTCATCGGTTCTTCATGACGAGATCTTAGCTCTCAGACTCGGACTTATACCCCTCACCACTGACCTTGACACCTATAATCTTCCACAGGAATGTACCTGCAAGAGCGAACTCGGATGCAACCTCTGTAGAGTGGTCTTGACACTGGACGTTGAAGCCAAAGAAGATGCGAGAACGGTCTACTCGGGCGACTTCGTCTCAGAGAATCCCCAGGTGTCGCCCGTAAGTGACAAAGTCACAATAGTCAAACTGGCGCCAGGTCAGAAAGTTAGACTTGAAGCTTATGCCCGACTCGGAAAGGGCAAAGTACACGCAAAATGGCAACCTGTCTCCGCTTGCACGTATCGGTATATGCCGATCATAAACATAGATGACGATAGATGTGACGCGTGTGGTAAATGCGTAAACATTTGTCCCCGTGGGATTCTGACAAAAAAGGGGAACGAGATTGAGATGCAAAACCTTGTAGAGTGCACATTATGCAAAGACTGCGTCCAGGCCTGTGAGGCAGATCCGCCGGCAGTCCAAATAACCTGGGATGAAGAGTCCTTCATATTCGACATCGAGTCGAACGGAGTCCTCCCTATCGAAAGGATCATTTCTGAAGCACTTGACATAATCGACAAGAAGTATGCAGACTTGCTCGGATCATTCCCGGTGGAGAGAAATGAGCAGGAAGAATCGAAGTAAGACCACGAATCCGTACTTAATCGAGCTCATCAATATGTTAAAGAAGAAAGCTCGGGAAAATGAAGCCCCCATATGGGGAGACATTGCCGAGCGCCTTTCGAAGCCTAGGCGTAAGCGGAATCAGATTAACTTGAGCCGATTGAACCGCTACACCCAGGAGAGCGATGAAGCGATCATTCCTGGGAAGATCCTAGGAGCTGGATCGATAGATCATCCAGTCATCGTTGCGGCATTCGACTTCTCAGATCAAGCCAAGAAGAAGATATTAAAGGCCAAAGGAAAGTGCTTAACGATTCCTGACCTGATGAAGATGAACCCAAAAGGGACAAATGTAAAGATAATTGGGTGAGCACCCATGGATAGGGACGAGACGATAATCGATGCCAATGGAATGATTCTGGGCAGAATGGCCAGTATAGTAGCCAGAAGATTACTGAACGGTGAGAAAATCACAATAGTCAACGCTGAGAACGCGGTGATTTCCGGAAGGAGAAAGAACACAATAGAGCAGGCCAAGGCTTTCCTGCAGATTGGGTATCCCAAAGCTGGTCCGCATCACCCTAGAAGACCGGATGATATTGTACGACGAACCATTCGAGGCATGCTACCGAGGAGAAAACCTAAAGGGCAACAAGCATATAAGAGGCTTCGAGTTTACATTGGCTTCCCAGAGGAGTTAAGGGGGAAGAAGACAGAGACGATCCCCGACACGTGTGCTAGCAAGTTAAGGTGCCCCTACGTTAGGGTTTCAGATGTGGCCAAAGCGATCGGGTGGAACCCATTAGGTGACTGAAGATGCCCGTCCCGAAAACAATAGTCGTCAGTGGAAAGCGCAAAACAGCTATCGCTAGGGCGACCATAAAGTCAGGGATTGGGGGAATCCGGATAAATAACATTCCTGTAGAGATATGGGAACCAGAGGCAGCTCAAGGAAAGATTATGGAGCCGCTCTACCTAGCTGGAGCAGATGTCCTGAAGAAAGTTGACATAAAGGTCAAAGTTCGAGGAGGAGGATTCATGGGTCAAGCTGAAGCGGCCAGGATGGCTATTGCCAAAGCCTTGATGAGGTGGACTAAGAGTACACACCTCAAGACTCTATTCTCGACCTACGATAGGACAATGATCGCTGGAGATCCTAGGCAGAAAGAACCGAAAAAGTTTGGCGGTCCCGGCGCTAGAGCTAGAGACCAGAAGAGCTATAGGTAAAACTTGTTCAAAAAGTTTAGAGGAAGGGTGCATGATAGTACCTGTTAGATGCTTCACATGCGGTAAATTGATTGGTGACAAGTGGGAAAAGTTCGCAAGAAGAGCGAAAGAAGGAGAGAACAAAGGAAAGATTCTAGACGATCTAGGTTTGACGCGATATTGCTGTCGCAGTATGCTTCTCTCTCACGTCGAAATAATCGATGAAATAATCAAGTTCTACGAGACGAGGAAGGAGGAAGGGGAGGAAGAACCTCTCTAGGTAGGTGAGCTTGGGGATGTCTACAATAATCGAGGATGTAACAGCGAGAACTATCATGAACAGCCGCGCAGAGAAGACGATAGAGGTTGACGTGATGACCACAGATGGCTTCGGCAGAGCATCCGCCCCGGCTGGAGCCAGCAAGGGAAAGGCTGAGGCAATTCCGTTTCCAGAAGGAGGCGTAGAGGAAGCCGTAAGAAAGGTTAAGGAACTAATTGCTCCCGAGCTGATCGGTCTCAGCGCTGAAGAACAAGAGGAGATAGACAATCTCCTACATGAGCTCGATGGAAGCGGAAACTTCCGGAATATCGGGGGCAATACTTCGTATGCTGTTTCTTTGGCTGTGGCTGACGCCGCGGCGGACTCGTATATTCTGCCTCTTTTCCGGTATTTGGGTGGAACTCTAACTACCGAGCTTCCCTATCCGCTCGGAAACGTTTTAGGCGGCGGAAAACACGCTATTGGTAAGGCCCCTGACATCCAAGAGTTCTTGGCTCTTCCCGTGGGAGCTCCGACTTTCACAGCAGCTGCTGAAGCTAACGTCCTTGTCCATCGGATGCTCGGGTCGGTACTCAGAAACGTTGATGAGAGTTTCACAGGCGGAAGAGGAGATGAAGGAGCCTGGGCTCCAGACGTAACGAATGATGAAGCCTTAAGGTCTCTGGTCAAAGCCTGCGAAGAATCTTCAGATAAGGTAGGCTTTGAGATCAGACCGGGTCTAGATGTCGCAGCTTCATCTCTTTGGGATGAGAAGGAGAACCGTTACGTCTATGCTAGAGATAAGATTGAGAGAGACTCGGGCGAGCAGCTTGAGTACATACTTGACCTTATTGAGAAATATAAGTTGGGCTATGTTGAAGATCCCTTTCACGAAGAGGACTTCGAAAGCTTTGCGGAGCTAACGAAGAAAGTCCGCAGGTGCCTGGTGTGCGGGGACGATCTTTTCGTAACGAACGTGCAGAGGTTAACTCAAGGGATAGAGAGATCAGCGGGCAACGCGATCGTCATAAAGGTTAATCAGGTGGGAACCTTGACTGATGCTTGGAAGACTGTGGATACATCTGAGAGAGCCGGATACGTGCCCGTCATGTCTCATAGGTCGGGGGAGACAACTGCGTTTCAGATAGCTCATCTTGCAGTGGGGTTGCACTGTCCTATAATAAAGACGGGCGTCATGGGCGGAGAGAGGATCGCCAAGATCAATGAACTACTTAGAATTGAGGAGATCCTTGGAAACAGGGCTAGAACATCCAGACTGCCGTTATAGGAGAGATGATAAATGTCAGAAGAGGAAAAGAGAGAAACTTTACCAATTCAAGAGGAGGGGCTGCTATTAGCCCAAGATGCCCTATTATCAGCTGGAATTCACATAGGGACAAGGCTAAAGACTAAAGATCTTGAAGAGTTCATCTACCGAGTTAGACCTGACGGACTCTTTGTCTTGGATGTCAAAAAGACGGACGAAAGGATACGGGTAGCAGCGAAGTTTCTGGCCCGGTTTGACCCACCTAAGATCGCCGTTGCGGCGGCTAGACTTTATGCACGCGAACCCGTGGCCAAATTCGGCGAGGTAACTAGAGCGACCCCTCTGATTGGACGTTTTGTCCCTGGGATGCTTTCCAACCCACTGTACCCTAACAGGATTGAACCAGATGTAATTTTGGTTTCTGATCCAAGGGCTGATTGGCAAGCGGTCAAAGAGGCCTCCAGTACAGGAATCCCGGTCGTTGCGTTATGCAGCACTGACAACAGTTTTTCCTACATTGACTTAGTCATACCGACAAACAACAAAGGCAGACGAGCTTTAGCGACGATATACTGGCTTCTCGCCAGACAAATCCTTCGTGAGAAGGGCGAGATCACGCCGGATGGAGACCTCACAGTCTCAATCGACGATTTTGAGACCAAACTAGCTGAAAAGGTGCCGCAAGAAGAATAAGCGTCTCTCAATCGGTATCTTTATTATGCGTTTCCATATACTAGTTTGGGCTCGTAGTTGCTGGATTCGTGGGGGAGATAGTTGCACAAGAGAGTGAGATATCCGAGTCAAGCTGGAGCGTTCTACGCTGGCACAGCTGAGTCCTTGAGGAGGCAGATAGAGAGCTGCTTCACGCACAGGTTTGGACCGGGAAAGATCCCTAAACTTGCTGAGGATGGCCCAAGAGAGATCGTTGGGCTTGTATGCCCTCATGCTGGCTACATGTATTCCGGACCTGTAGCTGCCAATTCGTACTACAAACTTGCTTTAGATGGTAACATTGATACGGTCGTGATCCTAGGACCGAATCATCACGGTGTCGGAAGCGGTGTCGCAACAGTTGATGAAGGGGTCTGGCGCACTCCGCTTGGCGACGTGGAGGTTGATGCAGACACCGCCAAAGAAATTGTGCGCGAATCCGTTATAATCGATGTGGATGAGTCTGCCCATCGGTATGAACACTCAATCGAGGTTCAGATCCCCTTCGTTCAATATACGCACGGTTCATCCTTCAAGATTGTGCCGATATGCTTTCTAATGCAAGATGTCGAGTCGAGCAGGGAGGTTGGAAACGCCCTCGCCAAGGTCTTGGCGGGCAAGAACACGGTTCTAATAGCTTCCACAGATATGACGCACTACGAGCCTCAGAGACTAGCTGAAGAGAAAGATAGAAAAGCTATACGTGCCATTTTGGAGATGGATGAGGAACTGCTTTTCTCAACTTTAGAGGACTACAACATCTCAGCCTGCGGCTACGGTCCCGTTGCATCTCTTATCATTGCTGCGAAGAAGCTGAACGGGGAGAAGGCTGAACTCCTGTGCTATAGGACGAGCGGCGACATTACTGGCGACAAATCCTCTGTTGTGGGATATGCATCCATCTCGTTCACGAAATGATGGGAGAACCAGTGAGTGAAGGCTACAGCCTCAGCGCCAGCAAAGGTCATCCTCCTAGGAGAACACTTCGTTGTCTACGGTAAGCCAGCCATAGTCGTGGCAATCGATAAGCGCGCTTACGTCACAGCAGAACCGAGAACCGACCGCTCAGTATACATCAGATCTAACGACTTGAACATTTCCGGTTATTTTTGCGATGGTAAGTTCCAAGTAGAGCGAGGTGGTTCAGAGGCGGAAAGAAAGCTTAAGCCCGTGGAAACGATCGTTCGAAGGCTCACAGACCTTTCGGGAAGGAAACTGGGGGTTTCTGTTGAAATAACGTCCGCGATACCAGTAGAGGCCGGCTTGGGTTCATCTGCCGCTGTATCTGTGGCTTCAGCAGCCGCCATCAGTCAACTGCTTAACCTAGACCTGTCTAAGGATGAGATTTTCCGTTTGGCTTATGATGCCGAGAGACTTATACATGGTACCCCATCCGGCATCGACCCTGCGATCTCAGCCTATGGAGGAATCCTTCAATACATCCGGGACAGAGGCATCACGCATCTGAACGTAAGCGCAGACCTCCAATTCGTGATAGGGAATACGGGAATGGCTCGTTCAACTGGAAGATTAGTTGCCCTAGTCCGACAGCTAAAGGAGAGGTATCCATCGATTATGAATTTCATCTTAGAAGCTGGCGAGAGAACAGTGGACGAAGCCATCCGGGCTTTGGAGTCTGGAGCCTTAACAACTGTAGGCAATCTCATGGATGTAGATCAGGGTCTGCTTTCTGCCGTCGGCGTCTCCAACGAGGCTCTTGAGAGGCTCATCTATGCAGCGCGGAAAGCCGGAGCTTACGGCGCGAAGCTGACCGGAGCCGGCGGAGGAGGATGCATAATTGCTTTAACCCTCCCAGATAAGATTGAGGATATCGTTAGAGCTATCAGAGACGCGGGTGGTTCACCATTCATATCCCGAAAAGTCAATGAAGGCGTAAGGATCGAGGGATAAAGCAGTTTTCTATTTCTCTCCGCCGAAAATTCTGAAACGTCGAAAATGCGAACAAAGTAAATTCTTTGGGCAATGGAGGAACGGGAGTTCGAATTCTTCCCGGGCTGCCAAAAACAAAGATTAAATTGTGTGGAACATTATTAATGTTAGTAACGTTTGAGGGAGAAAGATTTGGCAATAACCCCATTCGAAGAAGCCTTAAAGATCGCTGAAGGAATTCTGATGATTATCCAGAAAAATGCGCCTTCAAGTGTAACAACCCTTTTGAGACAGTGTGCAAGAATTGCTGAGTTATTGAATATAGATGATATTTTGTGGATAAACAACGAACTGAAAGGATACCCGAATGATGATGTTCTGCCATATCGTTTGATTGAGGTCGAATGCCATTATAGCTGAATAGGAGAATTACCCCAAGAAATATTACGGATTGGAAAATTGAAGGATTCATTTTATGAAACGTGGAAAGAAAAAATAGTCACTAGAGCATCTTCAGTCGTTCTGGAATCATGGACAGAAAAGGGTCATTCTATAGAGTTGAGACGAAGAACAAAATACCACATTGATGTGAGAGAGGTAGCTGTAATTACTTCGGACCAAGTTTGGGAAGTTTTGCACCGGATAGTCGACAAGATTCGTGAGTTCGCATCCAGGATATCAATTGAAATAAAATTCGGGGGTAGAGCTTTTATTCCGTCTTTTGAAGATGTCGTCGCATCTGGACTTGAGAAACTTGGATATGAATTGGTTGAAAGCATGACTACGACTCCTTCCGGTTCCTCAGTAGACTTTGTTGTGCAACATGAAGGTCGACTGATAGGTGTAGAAGTCAAAAACAGAAAAACAGGATTAGATGACCTGAAGGAAATCATCGATGCAAGATCTAAGTTAGGCTTCGAAAGTATGATGCTGGTTTCTTATCGCCCATTTGATGACAATATTTATGAATTTGCTAAGTCAAATGGGATAAACCTAGAAACCATTGATAGTATTTTGAAAAAGATAATCGACAAAAACCTTTCAACAAACAAGCTAGAACGTAATATCTCAAATCTGATTTATTTTATCGACAAACAACCGAAACCCAAAGAAGATTTACTCAAAAATTTTGGAATTACCCTGGAAAAATCATTGAGGGCCAATACAAATGAAGAGAAAAAAAGCTTCTTTGGAAGAACTTGGAACAATACTGATAAAAATGATAGAAGGATTGGATGGTATTAAAAAGAATGTGAATACTGACACACAGGAAATAGACATTCTGGTGAGAAATGAATCCGAAGAGCCATTTTGGCAACGTTTACCAAATCCGTTTTTAGTGGAATGCAAGAACTGGTCAAAACCCGTAACAGCTAGCGAGATAAGAAATTTTGATGGAAAAATGCAGGAGATTAATTTCCGCATCATGATAGCTATGAATGACATAACTGGAGAAAATGAAAGAAAAGATGCGAGAGGTGTGATAAGAGATGCCCGTATAAGAGGGCGTCATATCATTGTATTGGATAAAAATGATCTCATTGATATCGCCAAGGGCGTTCATCCTGCTGAGAGAATAAATGCAAAATTCTACGATTTGTATGAATTGTGATTGTCAAGTATTGCTATCGGCAAAAAATAGCAGAATTTGAGTTTGCGAAAGACCGTTTATGGCAGTAATTAGGCTATCTTTCCACTGACCTATCTACTAGCACTCTATTTCAGGCTTATTTTTCCAAATTGTTTGCCCAGATTTTGCTTTCAAATTGCACGCGGTCTCCTATCTTATTTTGGGGTTTTGAATCTACTTAACCCGAATATTACCTTTTTCATCAACCAGATAGACAGTTAGCTCGAAGTTTTCCTTGAAATACTCTATTTTACTGATAAGTTCTCTATACTTTTTCACATCTGGTAATCCTAAAGCGATTTTAGCTTGTGGATTTTCGGATTTCGCGACTATTAATGAGAACAACGCCTCAGAAAACCAATGTTTAGCTTGTAGATTTGGATGTGTGGATTTTAATTGGCCTCTTTCTTGCCCGCCAGTATGTTTTTCTGAAGGGAATCCTTTGGCTTCAACGATGAGCTTTTCGTTATCCTTAACAGCTTCTATATCGTGACCTCTCATCCTCTTATCTATATTGAATTTTGTGATCTTATGACCTTCTTTTTCGAGAAACACCTTGATCTTTCTGCTTACTTTACCTTCTTCAAACCATTCCTTTTCATATGACCAATTCTCCATCATATTCAACATCTCAACCAAAGCTTAACTTGCCCGAACCTTATTATAATGCCTTCCTAGTAGGCGTCTTTCGGGATTGTTTTTGCAGGGAGCTTGCTTAAATTTTGCTGTTTGTGAGAAATTTAAATAAGAATCTAAACCTATCTCGGGCTACCAAAACCGCTATAATTTGGCTATGATTTGTATACTGATCACTACGATTTGCCAGCGGCAGACCGTTGAAAAGAATATGATGCAAGGTAAGGAATTTGACCGCTCATATCTAGGACTATTTTCTAGAAAAAAAGACAAGAAATGTAGTTTAAGCTACCGAGACGTCACCTTTCTAAGTTTCTCAACAAACTCATGGACGGCCTCAGATCCCTTCTTTAGGGCTTCTGGCGTCAACCAGTTTTCGTAAAAATTTGTGTGTAGGCTGTTTGCTATGTGGAACAGGTTTAACAGATTCATTTCCGGATGCTCTTTATCAAGTTTTGTCGTGAACTCCCAAAGATCTCTATGACTTAGCAGTTCAACTCCTCTAGCTGCGGCGACAGCTTTCACTGCCTCCGCGGCGGCACCCCACATCTTTTCACTTGCCTGAGTAAAGTCTTCCTTAGCCAGCATATCATCTGCTTCAGCAAGATATTTGTTTAATAGGTTTAGATAGTTTTCAAGCCTTCCGCTCATGTGTTTCACTAGAATTATCTTGTGGTTAACTAGGGATATAAATCTAGAGGCTATAGATCGAAGAGATTGAAGAAGTGTGAGGTTAGAGGCAATTATGTTGCTGCGGACTAATACCTTAAAACCGCCTGTTTAGAGACCCTTTGCCTATCAATTACTTTTCCAGTTTCTTTTACGCCTTTGTTCAATAGGAAAATCTAAACTTCTTCCCAGTAGTATAGAATTGCGAAGCATCTTGAAGCTGTCCAAGTTTTGGAAATTGTAATGCCCAGAAATATCCGCGAAAATATTTTTCTGGATCTCCACTAATAAAGGTCCGTAATACTTCTCAACGTACTCGGTGTTCCTACTTCTCTTCTCGGACTCCCTGTGCAGCTTTTTTTGTATCGTATAGGTTATGCCTGCACCGAGCGATATAGCAAAAATAGTAGTCAATGGCTGTGTACCGAGATATGTGGCATTGCCGCAAAAACCGCGAACAAACCTGAGATGAGTTCCGACCAAGGTGTAGACAGGATTGAGAGGTGAAAGGTTCCGCAGTGTACTATACACAGTGGATTCTGTGACTCAGTAGGACCCAGATATTACGAATGAAAACCTTTATTAAGGGACAATTCGTCACTCGCCTGCGAGGTGATACGGTGCAAGCTAACGCCCAACTTGAAACAGTTTTGAGGACATTGCAGCAATGTCGCGGCGTCATAGCCACAAAGGTTCTGTCTGAATGGGAGAAGAAACAGATCCTCGATGTCGAGAGCGAAGTGGAAAACAAAATCATCTTTGGCATGTGCAAATCCCTGAACAAGGGAGCAAGAGAAGCCTTGGAGAGGGAGTTTACTGTCGCGATGGTCATTCAAACCGCGGAGTTCGAGTATCCTCATCACCCTTACATGGTCATGGCTAGTGGCGATCAGATTGTCGGTGAATTAGTCGACGATGCGGGAAAGATTGAGGAGCTGAGAAAGAGCCCTACTAACCTCTTCCTCTGGGAGAACTTCGTTGTTTACATGAGGAAGCTTCCGAGGAATCCAGCTGAAAGGAATGAGATGCGAGTGGTGTATCTGCCTGGAAAGCCCATTCAACTTCAGAGACTACCCTACGTTGAAGAAAGCGTTTTCGGAACACCCTCACCCGAAGGCGACTCGGCAATAAAGAGGATGCTGTCCATCCATTCTGAAGAGTCAGTAGTGGGCACTTGCCTGGTAGGCTTTAACATCAAGAAGCAGTCTTGATGAATCTTCACGTGTAAATAAGCCTTTGCTACAGTGGAACAACCTATAGGTAAATAAAGCAGAACCCACTTTTCTTGGAAGAAAAGCTAGGCGATTCGGAATGAGAGAGACGATGGAAGGCCTACCTAGATTGTGTAGTCTAGCAATTGAGCTCGGCGCTGTAGATGCGAAAGTAATAAGGACCGATCAGGTTGTCGTTAGGGACTGGGTTCGATGGAAATGCCACTTCGGCTGCGACAATTACGGTAGGTCTCTGATGTGTCCACCTCATACTCCAACCCCTGACGAAACACGAGCCCTGCTCAAAGAGTACGAGTTCGGTTTGCTGTTCCGTCTCAAGCCTTCAGCCGCAAAAACCTTGGATGTTGAACTAGAGAGGCGTATCTTCCTAGAGGGTTACCCTGCGGCTTTGGTTTTGACATCCGGCTCCTGCCACCTTTGCGAAGAATGTGATGTGAAAAGAGGGTACTGCGTCAAACCCCTAGAGGCTAGACCCTCTATGGAGAGTTGCGGGATTAGCGTATTCGAAACTGCTCGGAATGCCGGCTACAAGATTGAAGTACTAAAGTCAAAAGACGAAGAATATCTCCGCTATGGCTTGGTCTTGATATATTGAGGCAGCTTTCTTTGAGTAGAAAGGAAGAAAGATGATCCACCTGCTAGACCACACATGCGACCAAATGTTCCGAGCTCCTAAATAAGAATGTACGGCAATTTCTCCCGCGGCATCGTAAGAGCAATAAACGAAATCATACCTTTGAGCAATCTTAGAGTCCACTTCAACGTGCCGAACGGGTCCAGAGTTGGCAATATCTATTCGATGGTCACCAAAGAAGTTGTCCCGTATCGATGGGAAGGGCAGAAAGTCGTTTTCGACATCCCGAAACTGCTTGAGTATGATACATTTGTGTTAGAGTACATCTAAGAGGCACGCACTGTCTTTCGCTATGTTTTTCTTTCCTTCGCAATCATGACTTCTGTGGCTTTTATTACGGCTTCAACCTCATCGCCCGGTCTGATATCGAGATCTTCAACCGCCTCTCTTGAGATCAGAGCTGTAACGACCACTGGAACCTCAACCTCAACTTTGATCTTCGCTGTTATGTCTCCCTTTTCAACTTCCTTCACGGTTCCTTTCAAGCGATTGCGCGCGCTAATCTTCAAACCAGCCGCCTCCCAATATTCTTCATCAGCCAAGACTTCGTCCACATATTCCTCCATGCGATCATATTCTCTAATAATTCTTTCTCCAAGACCTGTTAAGCGAGCTCCGCCCCCGCCTGTTCTGCCGCCTCGGAAAGTTGCTACGACGGGTTCTCTGAGAATCTTCTCCATTTTCGCAAGGTAGTTCCAAACGTAGCGATAAGACATGCCCAGTTCTCTGGCCGCCTTAGAGATCGATTCTTCGCGTTTTATTGCCTTTAGTATATCAGCTCCACCTCTACCTAGCACTGGTCTTCCTTCATACTCTAGCCATACTTTGCAGGCGGTTTTGCGTCTCGAATCGTTGAGCATTCCGTTTCTAATTCTGCTGCGATAGATTTATAAAGGGCTCGATATGAATAGAGAAACATATCGGTGCTCAGCCGTGGAAACATGGAAGAAGATGATCGTGACCGCCTCGTTGGTGACCCTTATTGTGATTGCAGGCACCGTAGTCTACTCCCGGTACTTCGCAATTAGGCGACTTATGATCTCCACAACTACAAGCCTCTACGACACCGGACTATTAGACGTGATTGAGAAAGCTTACGAATTGAAGCATCGTCTCGTAGATGTCCAGTTCATCTCAGTCGGTACCGGCATAGCCATACAACACGCGCAAAAAGGCGAAGTGGACCTTACATTGGTTCATTCGCCTTCTCTCGAAAAAACCTTCCTCGAACAAGGATATGGAGTCTCCAGAAAGATAATAGCCTATAACTTTTTCACAATAGTTGGTCCCACACACGATCCAGCTCACATCAGTGGTTTGAACAATGTGACCGAGGCGTTGATAAGGACAGTTGAGTATGGGAGAAATCGCCCGGACGGGAAAACATGGATTTCGAGGGGGGACAACTCAGGAACCCATACGAAAGAAAAAAGCTTATGGGGCGCCGCCCGCTTCAACTATACGGTGTTGTCTGAGGAATCGTGGTACGCAAGTCCGGGCGGTGGTATGGGTGAAACGCTGCTGAAAGCCGAAGAGCTCTCGCTGTATACGCTTTCTGACACAGGTACATTCCTGAAATATTCAAAGGACGGACGAATACATCTAGCAGCGTTCATAACTGAAAGCAAAGCGCTTTTGAATGTTTACAGTGCAATAGTAGTGAACCAGACACTTCATACACACGCAAATTTTGACGACGCGGTGGACTTCGTGAGATTCCTTATGTCGGAAGAAGGCCAACAACTGATGGAAGACTACGGCAAAGAGGAATATGGTCAGAGCCTTTTCTTTGGCGCTGTGCAGCCTTTGAAGGAAAATCAGCCATCAGAGATAGTCCAGTGGATCGAGAGCTATGCTTTCTTTGAAGGTTCAGAATGTCCGCCGAGATATCGAGACCCGCGTGCGTCAGGACTTTATGATTGAGGCGGAAATTGTATTTGAATGAGACATGGGAAGGCTTTGTCAAGGCTTTGGAGCTTATCTTATCGGGAGACCCTAAGGTATACGAAGTGACCCTTCGATCCATATGGATTTCAGGCACGGCTACGGTGGTTGCTGCCTTGTGGGGAATCCCTCTCGCCGTGTTCTTGGGTACACGGAACTTTCGTGGCAAATTCCTATTGAAACAGGTGGTCAACGCTTTGCTGGGAATACCCACTGTGGCTTTAGGTTTAATCTTCTTCTTAGCGCTCTCAAGGTCTGGTCCTGTTGGGTTTCTAGGCTTGCTGTACACTCCAACTGGCATCATCATCGGCGAGGCCGTGCTCATAATGCCGATAATAGTGAGTCTGTCAACCGCAGCGATAGAAGCAGTAGACCCAGAAATAAGGAATCTGGCTAGGACATTGGGCGCTTCGGAATCTCAAGCCGCTTACGCCGTCTTGAAGGAAGCTCTAAGCGGGATTTTCTTAGCTGGGATAGCATCCTTTAACCGCGCGATTGCGGAACTAGGTATAGCTTGGATGGTCGGAGGTGGCATATTCGGCTGGACAGAAGTCTTGACAACAGGAATCGCTCTTAACATTGCGAGAGGCAACATAGAAATGGGCATAGCATTAGGCGTAATATTGCTTGCCGTGGTATTCGTGACAACCATAGCAGTGAACGGACTTCAGAGGAGAAGGAAACGAGTCTAATCGCGGAACTGAGGAACGTTACGAAGAATTTCGATGAGATACTGGCAGTGGACGATGTGAACCTCGAGATTCAGGGAGGCGAGATCTTGGCTTTAGTTGGACCAAACGGATCTGGAAAGACAACTCTGCTGAAGATTCTGGCGTTCATTCAGAAACCCTCACGGGGTGAAGTTTATTTTTGCGGCGAAAGAGTGACAGATAAGAACATTGAGCAGATGCGCATGGAAAGTACAATGGTCTTTCAAAGGAACATCCTTTTCGACACAACGGTCTACAAGAACGTTGCCTACGGCTTGAAGATAAGAAACATGCCCAAGAAAGAGATCGACGAAGAAGTCCGCAGGGCGGCAAGGCTTGTAGGACTGGAAGGTTTTGAAGACCGCTATGCGAAGAAGCTTTCTGGAGGAGAGCAGCAGAGAGTGGCTTTGGCGAGAGCCCTCGTTCTAAGGACGAAGCTTGTTCTGCTAGATGAACCGACCGCAAATCTGGACCCGAAGAACTCTTCCATCGTTGAAGAAGTGATTCGAGCCGCCAACCGCGACTCGGGAACCACAGTGTTCATGGCTACGCATAACATGTTCCAAGCGAGGAATCTTCCCCACCGAGTCGCGCTGATTGACAACGGGAAGATAGGCGAAGTCGGTACGTCTGCAGAGATCTTTGGGAAGCTCTCAAAAACCTTGGCAAGTTTCGCCGCCATAGAGAATACTTTCGCTGGAAATGCTGAGATCACTGCAGACGGAACAACCATGGTCGATATTGGAAACGGCGTCCAGATAGAAGCAGCCACTCAAAGTTTCGGCAGTGTTTCAGTCTTTGTAAGCCCAGAGGACATAATCTTATCTAGAGCACGCTTCGATTCTAGTGCTAGGAACGTTTTCAAGGGTAGGGTAGTTGAGGTTCAGGATTTGGGTTCGCTTGTAAGGGTTAGAGTTGACATTGGGAAGCCCCTTTCAGTTCAAATAACCAAGCGCTCGCTCAATGAGATGAAAATCAACCTAGACTCGGAAGTTTTCCTTGCGTTCAAAGCCTCGAGCGTCCAAATAGTCTAGGATACCTAGAGAGTTTGAGAGATAATATTCCTTTCACTACTTCTAATTCTACAGTAAGGTTGCCCGCAATCGCTGGGATGGCAACCTCTCATTTTCCTACCTGTAAAATAGGTAGACGATTAAAGCGCCAAAGAAAGATAGGGAGCCCCCAACGAGAAATATCAAGTCCCATTGGACCGTGATCAGGGCGCCGGTCAGACTTGGCGTTACTATGCCAACCAATCCTGAGAGCAGATCCATTGTGTTGACGTCTTTGCCTCTTTTGCCATCTCGGGCATTCAGTTGAGTAAGCACATGGGTTGAAGGGAGGAAGACCGAGCCCCCGAAGACATCGTGCAGCAACCAAAGTGGAAGAGCGATGAAGATGTTTTCAACCAATCCCATTGCTAAGAGAAATAGGGACATTGTCACGGTTGAAAGTATGAACGCCTTCTTCACGTCAAGTTTATGCATGATTGTGCCTACAAAGAGGAGTGGAAGCGCAAGCGAAAGTCTGTGCAACCCAATAATCAAGCCTATCTGGGTCGCATCAAGCTTGTACTTTGCTTGAAAATACAGTGGCTCGGCGAAGCCGTGGCTGAGCCTCACTCCAGCAAGCCCGAGCATCGTTGCGAACATTATCACCCACATATTCCTCCTTAGGTCAAAATTGTACATATGTCTGATTGAAGCTCTGCTGGACTTTGAAGTGTTACTCTTCTCTTTGTACGCAGTCATAACAATGATGAAGGGGATGAACTGAAAGAGTGCTATGAGAAAGTAGGAGCCTGCGTAGCCCAAAATGGACAGTATGAACGCAGCAGCGAAGCTTACAGATGCCAGCATCAAATGTTCCATGCCGTCAACCCAAGCGATGATCTTTCTGTAGATTTTCTGAGCGCTCTCAAAGAAGATCGTTGACTTGAGTGATCCTCTTACTGAGACTCCGAGATCGTACATGATCTTGACTGGGGTAGTATCCAGAATGTTGCGAACGAAAGGGAAAAAGCTGCTTGAAACGACCTGTATAAGAAAAGATGAGGCGAATACAAGCTTTCTTCCTCTGATGTCTGTGTATGCACCGAGAAGAATTCTCAGAAGAACCATCGCCAAGGCAGCCACAGTAAATATGATGCCTATGTCAAGGAGTGAGATGCCTTGCGAAGTGAGGTAGAATGGGGTTACGAAGAAGAAGAGTCCTTCCGCGAACTGCGATAGCACAAGGGCAAGAAAGATTGCTTTATAGCCAAGATCCATGACGGTTCCTCAGATCAGCATCTCATACTCTTGCAGGATATGGTTAGCTCCATAGGCGCAATGCTAGCTCACAGCTCAGATAATACATAAATACGTTTTGACTCGATTCGACGAATTGGCAGGTCTCTATTTCCGGTAGTGCCGTGTATTTCCATGAAGATTCGGCTGCTCTTGACAGTTGTTTAGACTTATCCTTATATTCTGGACTCGGCTTAAGCTAGCTCGATATGAAGACAAACATTAGGAAGTACCAGCCCTCTGATGAAGCGTCCGTGATCGAGTGTATGGAAAGGTTTGGAGATTACATTGCCGATCTTGATCCGATGAAGAGAACAAGACAAATGCCTGGGTCTGATGAGTGGTTCACTAGGAAAATGATTGATGATGTTGACAGAAACAATGGGATCATATACGTCGTGGAAAGTGAACGTAAGATCGTTGGGTTTATTGCAGGCATAATACTTAAGCAAACAGAAGAAGAGCTGCTCGAATGTATACCCACGAAAGCTGGGAAAATAACAGAATTGTTTATTGAGGAACAATTCAGAGGGCAAAAGATTGGAACAAGGTTAATGGATAAGATAGAGGAGTACTTCAAGCAAAATGGATGTGACGTGGTCAGAGTCGAGGTTTTTGAGCCGAATGTCACTGCTCATAACTTCTATCGGAAACTAGGATATCGAGACAGGGAGATTCATATGGTAAAGATACTATAAGCTTGGTAGATAACGCCATTTTAGTGGATGAGAGGGAGGAGCACCTCAAACATTTATTTATGAGTGGACACCTACAGTTTTTGGGAGAAAAACGTAGGCATTTAAGGAGTTGACGCTTGCTGGTGAGGAAGTTTGAAAGTAGGGCAAGCGCTTCTTCACAAACCTGCAAAGAGGTAAGCCGATGGAAAGACTTAAGGCTTATCAAAGTTAGTTATCCATCTCCAAAGAGCGGAATCCGAAAAATATTCGAGCTCGCGGTTGAAGAAATGCTTGTGGTCATTGAACCATGACTGAACCCATATCTCATGGATAAGTGTGACCGATGGATGAAACATACAGTAACCAGGTTCCCGCCTTGATCCTGGCCGCTGGAAAAGGAAGTCGGCTGAGAAAATATGCTAGTCCGAAACCTCTCCTTCAAGTTGCAGGTATACCTCTGATAGGAAGGGTTCTTCGCGGCTTGAAGGAAGCGGGAATCCAAAACGTATGGATTGCCATCGGGTATAAAGCAAACACGATTCGCCGACAGATTGGCGAGAATTATGCAGGGCTCAGAATTCGATACATAAATGTTGACGACTGGAAGAAGGGGAACCTCTATTCTCTTCTGGCTGCGCAAGGAATCTTCCAGCAGAGCTTTCTACTTTGTATGGGTGATCACATCTTCGACCCGGAGATACCAAAAATGCTCATCAATAGCAAGTTTGAGAGCGCCATTGTTCTGGCTATCGACAAAGTGTCTGAGGAAGACACGAAGGTGCTTGAGCGAGGCGGTACGATCCTTGACATTGGCAAAAAGATTGACCAATCAAATGTTGCCATTGACACTGGATTTTTCCTTTGTTCACCTAAAGTCTTTGAATACGCCAACCAAGCGATGAAAGATGGGTTGTCAGAGTTGGCGGACTGCGTTCGAATTGCGGGCCGGAGGGGGGATGCGCAAGTAGTTGATGTTCACGGACATTTGTGGGCAGATATAGACACCAAGCGGGATCTTGACCGGGCCAAGAGGTTGATCGTTGAAGATTCGCAGAAGAAGCGGGGAGCTTCGGATTTTGTTGCCCATTACTTTAATCGACAGATAGAGAACACCATTCTCTACTATGTGTCAGATTTGTTGTTCATAACCCCTAACAGATTAACTATTGCCACGAACATCCTTGCGTGGTCCATAACATATCTTTTCTTTTCTGGACGTTTGGGTCTAGGTGCACTGTTGACGTTTGTGGTTGGCGTTGTGGACGGTTTAGATGCGAAGTTGGCCAGGATACGTTGGTGCTCAACAAAACTTGGGCTTATGGAGCACCCGTTTGATTTGTTGTACGAATTTTCATGGCTAATAGCGCTCGCCCTGTTCTTAAGCCAAAGTGAAGGCTTGCTTCCGTTGATACTTGCTTCATTCTCTATCACATTCATCGCGTTCTACAGGTTCTGCTACGATCAATTCACTAGGGCGACTGGCATTAGTCTAGATGTGTATGGGCGGTTTGAGTGTTTTTTTAGAAGAATAGCTGGTAGAAGAAACATCTACAATGTTTACATCTTGATAGGAGTCCTCTTAGGAGCCGCGCTTTATTCGCTAATCGGAATTCTCTTTCATTCAGCCCTTACCGCCATTGTGTATGCCTATAGAGCAGCAGTACACCTACATGCCATGGACAAAAGGATCTTTCTAGAAAGTTAGGAAATCCTCAAGAGCCCTGTCAAGACGGGAACCAGGATATCGAGATAGATTATTGATAAGGCAAGGATAATGTAAGATCCTAGGCTTAAAACATAACGCCATTTTGGAATTTTTTCATTTAAGAATTTGGCAGTTCACTCAGTATACATCTCATTCGAGCGCGATAGGAAAAAACTGCTATGTTTGCTTGGTCCGTTCATGTGTGATCAACACATTTGCGAACATGGCGATTGCAAAGAAGACGAAGACGTACTGAGCGCTTTCTGGACCGAAGAAGGCCGCGACCATACCCACTGAAGAGTTGGATGAAAAGAGACCTAACGTGCCCAAGGTGAAGATCAGACCCGATACGGTGCCTCCTGCACTAGGGTTGATGGAGGTTCCCCAAGCGATCAATGTTGGAAATATGGGAGCAAAAAAGAAGCCGCAAAGCATCCAAAGCACCATTTTCAAATGTAAGGGTGACACGAAAGCTGCTGCGAACATGCAGGCAACCACGCAACCCGAAGCGGTGATGATCGATCTTCTGTATCCTAACTTGTCTATAGCGGGAGCCCAGACTAGGCGCCCCAGACCCATAAGTCCCCAGAAGAGGCCGGTTGTTAAGCCGGCTTCTAGAAGTTGGGAACCCAAACCTTCGAGTATGAATGCTAGCCATGTGCTAATACCCATCTCGGAACCAACATAAAAGAATCCCGTGAGGGCGATGGGGAGGAACTTGAATATTGACTTTGTGGAGACGGAAACGGAATCGTGTTGATATGGGTCTTCACTCTTGGTTTTTGGTGCAATTTTGCTTAGTCTGGCCAGCAAGACGGAGATGAAGATCAAGGCGGGTAAAGGGAACAAGTAGGCTTTTCTCCAGGTACCGGTAACGACTATGATCAAGGCCGCTAGTGAGGGACCCAAAGCGGATCCGACGTTCCACCCTATGTGAAGGAGGTTTACGGTTAGTCCTCTCTTCTCAGGATAGAGATTTGAAACGAACGAGTTTATGGCCGACTCTAGAAAACCCGCTGATGTGCTCATTAAGGCCAATGAGAAAGCGACGGCGTATGCGTTCGGCGCCAACCACAGTGTAGTGGAGGCTAATGCCAGTGTCGCCATCGAAAAGGCGCTGACTGTTACTTTGTTCAGTTTATCGGAGATCCAGCCGCCTAGGACAGCTAATAGCCCACCTATGGAACTTAGACCCATCAGGGCTCCGACTACGTTCGGCCTGAGCATGAATTCGTCGGACAACCTGGGCAGGACCGGTCCAACAGACGTGACCACATACGCGTAGACAACAAAGCAAGCAAAGGCAACTGCCAATGAAATCCTTCTCGACATCGTCTGTGCACCTTTAGGAGTGGTCGATAACGTTCAGATAAGATAAAAAGCTTTAGAATCGCGTTCAACGATCGAGAGATGAAAGGTATTTATTCAGAATCCACAAATCTCCTAAGAGGTGGACGGAAGGAGAAAGGCCCATGATATACGAGAAGATAATTAGTCGGAGAACGATCAGGAGATATCAAAGGAGGGAGGTACCCAAGGAAGTCCTTGTTAAATGCGTGGATGCGGCTAGGCTTTGCCCTTCAGCTGCAAATCGGCAACCGTTGAAATACGTGATCGTCAACGATGAGAAACTGCTGAAGGAAGTGTTCAGCACGCTAAGCTGGGCCGGTTATCTGCCTCAGTTCAAACAATCAGAGGAAGAGGTACCTAGAGCTTACATAGTTATACTCCTGGACAAGAACATATCAGGAAAGGCAGACCAAGATGCTGGCATAGTGGCGATGAGCATATCCATGGTCGCCTACGATGAAGGGTTAGGATCATGCATCTTAGGCGCTGTGGACAGAGAGAGGCTGAGAGGAATACTAGGAGCACCCGAGAACCTTGAAATTCTCCTTGTCGTATCTCTGGGTTATCCCGCTGAAAGCCCCGCGGTAGAGAAAATGAAAAGAAACGACGTGAAATACTGGCTCGATGGAAAAGGAGTATGGCATGTTCCGAAAAGGGATTTAGAAGAGATAATCAAATGGAACGGCTACTAGCCTCTTAATGTCTTCCTCAAAAGGCTAAGCTAGTCGATTTTCGCTACGTTGTCGGGAGTGACACTTTCGGTAAAAACAGAGGTTCGTGAAAAGTAAGATGGAGATTAAGGAAGTTAGTACCTGGCATCTTAGGGTTCCAAAAAGTTTCAGGTCCGAGCCTAGAGGTACCTCTTGGATAACAGATTCTGAAGTGGCAAACCCTATGTCTCGATATCCCAAATATAAGAGGCATCGTTCAAGCTGGATGCCGAAGTGGAATAACCTCTGGGTTAAAGTTACCGCTGAGGATGGAACTTGGGGGCTCGGGTGCACATCCTACGATCGACCCGTAGCAACAATAATTAACGATCACCTCGCTCCTCTTCTTAAAGGTGAGAACTGCTTCGCCATCGAGAAGATTTGGGATATGATGTTCCGCGCGTCCAAGCCCTACGGAAGTATGGGTCTTGCCTGTTGCGCCATCAGCGCTATCGATTTAGCTCTTTGGGACCTAGCGGGAAAACTGAAAGGCAAACCAGTCTACGATCTCTTAGGCGGGCCTGTTAGAGAGAAGATATTCACCTATGCGACTGGAAATGATGTGGATTGGTATCTTGAATTGCGGTTTGGAGCGGTTAAGCTCGCCTGTCCACATGGACCCGCTGATGGTCTTCGGGGGTTGAACAAGAACGAGAGACTTGTGGCCGAAACGCGCAAACTCATTGGCCCGGACATGGAGCTTATGCTGGACTGTTATATGGCCTTTGATGTAGACCACACGGTTCGTCTTGCCCAGCGGCTGAAGCCGTACAAGCTCAGGTGGATTGAGGAATGTCTGATCCCTGAGGATGTAGAAGGATATGAGGCAGTGAGGAGAGCCGTCAACTGGACGTCGCTTGCAAGTGGGGAACACTGGTTTACCCGATGGCCATTTATGCGGATCATTGAATCGCGATCTCTTGACATCCTTCAGCCAGACATCCACTGGGTCGGAGGACTAAGCGAATGCGTGAAAATATGCCATCTGGCTGATACTGCTGGCTTGACCGTGACCTTACATGGTGGGGGAAACGATCCATACGGACTGCACCTAACCTACGCGATGCCGAACACTCCATGGGCAGAGTACTTCATCGCCTCTCCGCCCGGGATTCCATTAGAAGAAGCGAGCAGGGTTAGAGAATGGCCCGTGCCAAGAGAAGGTTACACCAAACCAAGCGAGGAGCCGGGCTTCGGACTGAAAATCAAAGAGGAGTGGCTCTCTCCTTTCAATCCATAATGGGCAACTCAAATATTGCACGTGTTAAAGAAGAGACTGCCAAATGTCTTTACCTTTCAGAAATCAGAATCAAGAAGCATGCTCTACTCTAGTCACGGAAGTTTGCAATCAGGGAGGCAGAACCCTATTTGGATGTTTTAGAGACGATAAGACTGAGAAGCAGTATAAGATCCTTTACAGATGCCGATGTTTCAGATGATAGCGTCAAGAAACTGATAGATGCAGCTAGACGGGCGCCTTCGGCTGGGAATATCCAACCTTGGGAATTCGTGATAGTCAGAAACCCCGAAATCAAAAGAAGGCTGGCTGCCGGAGCGCTCGATCAGAGTTTTATTGAGGAGGCCCCTGTCGTAATCGTTGTGTGTGCCGATCAGAAAGCATCAAGCAGAGGATATGGAAGCCGAGGTGCAAACCTGTATTGTATCCAAGATACAGCTGCAGCCATCGAGAACATGCTATTGACCGCTTGTGCTCTTGGACTAGGTGCATGCTGGGTCGGAGCATTCCACGAGGAAGAGGTCAGATCTGCACTGAGGGTACCTGAGAGCATAAGGCCCGTGGCGATTGTTCCGGTCGGCTATCCAGCTGAGAAACCCCGATCCAGATATAAGCGACCTTTAGAAGAGATAATACACTACGAAACTTTCTGAACGTTCAAAAAGTGTTCGTAGCCAGACAATAGAACAGAAGCGCTTAACTTTAATATGCTCTGTCAGACTCATAGGTATTGGAGAGAGTTCTCTTGAAATACTCTCTGGTTGCAGATGCCTACGAGAAAATCGAGGAAACAACGAAGAGACTCGAGATGACAGATTACCTTGTAGAGCTGTTGAAGCAGACGCCTAAGGAAGTCATCGAACTGGTCGTATATTTGACGCAGGGGAAACTCTATCCCGATTTCCTCGGCATCGAGATCGGAGTCGCCGAGAAACTTGCCGCAAGAGCCGTAGCGAAGGCCACAGGCCACAGTGAAGAGGAGATCCAGAAGGACCTGAAAAAGACTGGAGATCTTGGCGAGACGACCCAAAAATTCCTGGAAAAGAAGGTTCAAGTCGCGTTTTTCCAGAAGCTCCTTACTGTTCAATCGGTCTATAGAACCCTCGATAGAATGGCAAAGGCAACCGGCTCGGGGGCTATGGAGCAAAAGATTAACCTTTTGTCGGGTTTGTTGGTCGATGCAAGCCCTAAAGAGTCCAAGTATATCATAAGAACAGTCACCGGCAATTTGAGGCTTGGGATAGCTGACATGACTGTTCTCGATGCTTTAGCCGTAGCCTACGGCGGAGGCAAAGAAACGAGAGAAGCCATAGAGAGAGCATACAACATTTCCTCCGATCTCGGCAGAGTTGCGAAAACTGTTGCTGAAAAGGGAATAGAAGGCATCGAAAAGTTCGAAGTCTCGATCGGCGAACCGATCAGGCCCATGCTAGCTGAGCGGCTAAGTTCACCCAAGGAGATTCTGGAGAAACTCGGAGGAAAGTGTATAGCCGAATACAAGTATGACGGTGAAAGAATAGAGGCCCATAAAAAGGCAGACAGCGTTACTCTATTCTCTAGGAGACTTGAGAACATCACGGACCAGTATCCCGATGCCGCTGAACTGATTAAACAGCATGTGAAGGCTAAAGAAGCCATAATAGAGGCCGAGTGTGTCGCCATTGATACGGACACAGGAGAAATGAGGCCTTTCCAGGAGCTTATGCACCGCCGGAGGAAATACGACATCAGGAAGTCGATCGAGGAATATCCAGTTTCACTCTTTGTCTTCGACGTCTTATATGTCGATGGCAGAGATCTAACCCTTGACCCGTATCCCACACGCCACAAGATCTTGGCGGGCATGATCAGAGAAAGTGACCGTGTAACCAGAGCCAAGTATATGATCACCGATGATGCTGATGAATTGGAGAGGTTCTTCGAGGAAGCGATTGAAAACGGATGTGAGGGACTGGTCTGCAAATCCGTTAGTGAAGAGGCCGTATATAGAGCTGGAGCGAGAGGTTGGCTGTGGATAAAGTACAAACGCGATTATAAGAGCGAGATGACCGATACGGTGGATTTAGTCGTCGTGGGAGCATTCCACGGCAGGGGGAAGAGAGCCGGAAGTTACGGAGCCCTACTCTTAGGTGCCTACAATGATGAAGAAGATGTATTCGAGACTGTATGTAAATGTGGATCAGGATTCACTGATGAAGACCTTGAAAAGATTCCAAAGATGATGGAAGCTCATGCGATATCCCATCGTCACTCCAGAGTTGACTCAAAGCTGGAAGCCGACGTATGGTTTGAACCAGAAGTCGTCATAGAAACGATCGGGGCAGAAATAACTCTAAGCCCGATCCACACATGCGCCATGGATGCGGTGAGAAAGGGAAGCGGATTCGCCATCAGATTCCCAAGATTCACAGGGAACTACCGAGCGGACAAGTCTGCGGAAGACGCAACAACAGTGAAAGAGATCATCGAGATGTATGAGGGCCAGCTCAAAAAGATCGAGGCTTGAATTTTGCTATCGATCTTTTTCCGACAGAAGTTTGACAGGTTCTTCCTCGGTTGCAGGTAGACTTGATCCAGAATCTACCGAGAAAAAGGCTTCACATCATGACCGCGAAGATTACCGACGAACCGGCCTTCAGAGAGCGCGTATCTATATTCAGCGATAGACTTCATGCTGGCAAGCTCCTAGTTCAAAAGCTCGAGGAATACGCTGCTTGCCCAAACGTCGTCCTTTTGGTCGTGCCCGCCGGCGGGGTTCCGGTAGGCTATGTGGTCGCTAAGGAACTGGGCGTCCAAATAGATGTTATCGTGGTTAGGAAGGTTCAAATTCCGTGGAATACCGAAGCCGGGTTCGGAGCTCTAACATGGGACGGCGAGACAGTCTTAAACGAATACCTTGTCAGGCGTCTAGGGCTAACAGATGAACTAATCAAGGAGTCAGTCTCGGAGACAAGACGGATTATCCAACAGAGGATTATGAAGTTCAGAGGGAACAAGCCCGCGCCAGAATTGGGGGGCAAAGTAGCCATACTGGTCGACGATGGGTTGGCTTCGGGGTTCACGATGCTCGCAGCCGCCAGATCCGTGCGGAAAAGGAAACCGGAGAAGATCGTGGTCGCTGTTCCCACAGCGTCCCTAGGGGCCATTGAACTGCTCGCCCAGGATGTGGACGAGATAGTTTGCCTAAACATAAGAAGCGGACCTACATTCGCAGTTGCGGACGCCTACAAGAAATGGTATGACCTGACAGATGAAGAAGTTGTCGAGATACTAGAAAAAGCAAAGAAACTTCACGCGGTCAGATTCTGACTTTTCATCAATTTCTTCTTCCCGAGTACCCGAAAAAATCACACCACGCTTCTGCCGGGGGGAATGGTTGATCTTGCGGCCTTCGAATTCTAACAACAAGGAGCGCCATTTCTTCGCGTCAAAACAAGCGTGAAGTCCGAGTACAACTCAGAGAATCCTCATTGACCTTTTCAAATTAGTATCAGATAACGCCCACACCGAAGAGAATCTCTTCCACGATCCCTGCGGCAAGAAGATATGATAAGACAGCCCCTACATAAAGCAACGCTTGCTTTGGCAGGCTATAGAGGAACCGTGAGTCTTTATAGGTCTCCCTCATTCTCGGTCGAACCACGATGAGGCAGAAGAGAAGGGGGAAATATAAGGGAGAGAAGATAATCAAGCCTGAGGCGAGTATGGTTAGAGGATGTCCAAGGTCCACAGGTAGGCTCGTAACTTGGTAGGTACCGAGAAGTAGTAACGCGAGGTCTGCCATGAGGATAATAGAGGCAAATATCCAAGAAAAGGATTTCACAACTACCTGGAGCTCAACTTTATTCACCAGATGGCTCGAGAGCCATAAGAAAACCAGAACTATGGCTGGAAAGACTGAAAGCCTTACAATAGCCAGCTCTACTCGTGGTGAATGGAGAGGGTAGAGCTGAGGAAAATCGGATAATGCGCCGGCTATGGTGGTCAAAATTAGGACAAGCCAATTGAAGGCCTCATCCAATTGATTCGCCATTTCTCAACTCACCATAAGCTTAATATCTTATGATATATAAGTACTGTTCGGGGAGGGTAGAATGGAGATATCAAGAAGAAAGATGAAACAGGTGGTTGCCATGCTATTCTTGTCAGTCATTGGAGCTGTTGTTCTGATAGTTCACGGCGTTCTTCTGGATTCTTAACTGGTCTCAAATCTACCGGCTTAGCCTGGGCGGTTTCCTTGTTACGATGCCCGCCGTCTTTATTGCCCTGCTCACGCTAGAATGGGTCTTTGACCTTGCCTAGAAAGCTTGGAATAATATTTTCCTGTCCCTTACAAGGTTAAAGAGAGCCTATCACGTATTTCACTCTGTACTTCTCGATGCCGATGGGTTCGGAATCTAGTACCTTCGCCTCGACCTGAGAAAGATTCTTTACTTCACAGGTCAGGTCTTCAAAAAAGTCGTAGATGCCACATCCCCAGTAGAAAGGCGCGCTAAAATCCACTACAAACCTATTACCTCTAACCCTAACCAGTCTGGCTTTGGCTTCGGGTTTCCTGTAGTGGTTATAAGATTCAACAGCCTTCAAGAGAATCTTCTTGAGATCTTTTCTGGTCATGAGATCATATTTCCAATGATTGGTCTTGACTGTCCACTGCTCGAATAGCTAATTTTCATATCTGGATCATAAGGATGTATCCGGTCCAATTGCCCAGCCTAAACACTTGCAAGCATCAATCTTCGCTGATTGTTTCATTAGGTATGCCATGTTTTATGTTAACAAGGCAGTAAATTATTACGGTTTTTCGGGATCAAAAAAGACAAAAATCTGATGCTGGAAAGGGAAAGACAACACCCCTGTATATACTTTCGTAAATCTGAGCATAATAATAAGGGTTATAATACTTCCCAGACGTTGTAACCACGGAAGGTGAGAATGGATGTCAAAGTTCACCAAAGACTGGGAAAGAGGCGGAAAGGGCATAAAATCTGTCTTAAGACCCAAAATCCCCCTCAGACAGAAGATTGAACTAGCTACTAGGCGACTAGAAGTCCAACTTCAGTACCTTGATGGAGCGCTAAACCGGTTAGTTGACAGGGATAAAACTCTCTTCTCGAAGGTTGTCGACGCATACTCAAGACACGAAGTTCAGAGAGCTAACGTCTTCGCCAACGAGCTTGCCGAACTGCGAAAGATGGCCAGCTTTATGATGAACTCGAAGCTAGCCCTGGAAAGGGTTGTGCTTAGGCTGAGAACGGTGACAGAGCTCGGCAATGTCGCTGTAACCCTAGCTCCAGCTGCCAAAGTCCTTCAAAGCGTCCGTACAGGAGTTACCGGTATCCTACCGAACGCCGAGCAAGAACTTGGAGATATCGGCACACTGCTCAATGAGATCATAATCGAAGCAGGAATATCTGAAGGCATGACCCCAGACTTCGAAGTTGCAGGAGAAGATGCGATGAACATACTCAACGAAGCGGCCATGGTTGCTGAACAAAGGGTGAAGGAGAGGTTCCCAGAACTGCCTGCATTGAAAGCTGAGCACATCGGAGAGTTTGAATCAACAAGTTAGTGATCAAACCTGGAGCGTTAAACGATGATAGGCACTTCATCTTCAAATATTTCCTTGCTTATCAACAAACCTGTCAAAGATGAGCTACGCAGCGAGATCGGAAAGATTCTGTCTTTCATAGTAGACCCGTCTGGACATGCAAGCAAGGTCTTAATAAGGGATAACAATGGAGAATACGAATGCTATTCAGTCGACAGACTAATCGTTGAAAATGATGCCGTAGTATTGCTCTCAGAGATCGACAAGACAGTGAAAACCGTCTCCGAAAGAGTTCCGCTCTTGTGGAGAAAAAAGAAAGTCCTAGATAAACTCTCAAATGAGAACAAGATCTTGCCGGAGATCTATGAGAGCCTATACAATGAGTTCAGTGAGCCCCTAGAAAAATTGAAAATCGAGGCTCAAGGCGCCATAGACGAACTAGATAGACAGATAAGTGACTGCGAAGAGACGTTTAAGACGCTTCGTCTCGCCAAGACATATCTTGAGATCGAGCATGAGATAGGCCGTGTAGAAGAGGACGCCTATAAGGAATCGCTACGCGCGATCCTGAACGGGCTAAAGGGCTTGGTTGAAAAGAAACAGAGACTTCAAGAAAAAAGAGACACCTTGTCTAATATCCTCCTGGGCGAGGAACTCGTGGGTGAGGGTGCTAAGTCCGGAAAAGAAGAGGTCGAGGAAGCAAAGAAGGCTAAGGCTGCTGAGGGTCAAGAAGGTGTAAAGACAGATGTGTTAGAAACGACAGGACCACAACTGATCGCGGTTCATGTGAAGTAGGACCCCTTTTCTATTTCTCTGCATTTCAAAATTCACAGAAGATTCCAAGGAGGGCTCTCATGGTTAGGCGTAGTGATCGATCAGTCTCACCCACTCAACTGATTTTGCAGACTCTCACGGAACTGACCAAACAGTATTCGAGACTGGAGTCAATCACTGTCAACTTACAGAAGAGAGACAGATACCTCTTTGGGATCTGCAAGCTGTCATTGGAGAAAGGCATGAAGGAGCGTGCTACAATTTATGCTAACGAGGTCGCCGAGGTAAGGAAAACACTTTCTGTCCTCCGTAGCACGAAGCTTACGATGGAAAAAGCCATCGTAAGATTGGAGACAGTAAAAGAGATCTGCCCGACTTTCGACGAGCTTAGAGGATTGTACAGCGATGTCAAGAACGTGCTTAAGTTGCTTACGGATGTAATGCCCGCTATTGGTCCCGAAGTAGATGCGCTGAACAATCTTGTTACTGAGATATTGAGCACGACACAGGTGGGATCAGTCTCACCTATTGAACCAATAGTGGTTAAGAACGCCGCCACTGAAGCTATACTCCAAGAAGCAAAAGGAACAATCGAAGAAGAGCTTATGAGAAAGATACCTGAGCCGCCGATGAGTGCAATAACTCCTAGTCCTGATAAGATTTCGAAGCCTATGATATCTTTAACAACCAGTGGTGCTGAAGTTTACAAAGATACAGCCGAGAATCCCTCCCTTACCAGTAATCAGTACTCCCAACTCGCTCCCAACAATCCCAATTCATTGTCGGAAGAGCTAGTCTTGGATTACATATATCGCCATAGAGGCGAAGTGGACATAGCCCAATGCTCAGAAGAACTCGGTATGCTTCAAAACGAGGTAATGAACATACTGGACCTTTTAATAACCGAGGGAAAGATAAAGATTGAACAGTGAGAAGTTATGGGCGTTGCCGAAGAGTTGGAAGGAATTGCCATCAGATACGCCCAACGAGCCATTGAACTAGATAAGCAAGGTAAAAGGGATGAGGCTGCGACTGCCTACCAAAAGGCAGTTGAAAATTTACTAAAACTTGTCCAGATTCAGCCAGATTACTATCTGAACAAAATCTACATTCAAAGAATCAATGTCTACAAGACCAGAATCAAGATTCTTCAAGGCCCATGGTTAGAAACTCCCGAATACAAGGAAGACGCGCTAGGAGAGGGCAACGATGTCGGGGAGAAGAACGCAGATCTAGATGGATTTTTTCTCAAAGAACAAACAAACGTGAGATGGGAAGATGTCGCAGGACTTGATGATGCCAAAAAGGCAATCAGGGAATCTATCATTTATCCATCTCTAAGGCCTGATCTTTTCCCCCTAGGGTGGCCTAGGGGGATATTGCTCTTCGGTCCTCCTGGGTGCGGAAAGACCTTGCTCGCCGCGGCTGTTGCAACTGAGATCAAAGCCGCTTTTATCTCCGTTGACGCTGCATCTATAATGTCTAAATGGCTGGGAGAGGCCGAACGCAACGTCGCGAGACTCTTTTCATTGGCCAGAAAATCCGCTCGTCAATCGCCCTCTATCATCTTTATCGATGAATTGGATTCCTTGATGGGGATCCATCACCATGAAATTGGTGGAGAGAGGAGGGTACGTAACCAATTCCTAAAGGAAACAGATGGGATAATAGACAAGAAGAGCAAGATCCATGTGTATGTAATCGGTGCGACCAACAAACCGTGGGCTATAGACTTACCATTCATAAGGAGGTTCCAGAAAAGGATCTATGTTCCGCCGCCGAACTGCTCAGTTCGCCTGCAAATATTTAAGCTATATACCAGAGATTTGAATCTAACGCCCGATGTTGACCTAAGAGAATTAGCAGAGAGGACTGAAGGCTTTTCTGGAAGTGACATACTGGATATCTGCCAGTCTTCGCAGCTGAAAGTGAACAGTGAGCTCTTCGATTCCGGCCTTGCCAGCAACAAGCAAGTTACACCAAGATCTATAAATATGCAAGATTTCGTTGAAATACTCAAGAGAAGAAAACCGACTATCACGCCTGATGCATTAGTTCTATACGAGAAGTGGTCCAGTACCTTCGAAGCGCTTTAACAATGTCACCTTATGAATCTTTGTTGAGAACAACAAAGCCATCAGAATATCTGCCGCGAACTCCATTCTTCATCTAGTATGTGTCTGGGACTTGGCGATAGAGCGTTTCCGGCTGCTGGACAAGTCAAACTAGCATCCCTTGTGGCTTCAGTCAGCTCCTCGCTGCACTTTGCTTCACGCTTGGCCTCATCAAACATTCCGAGAATGACGCTAGAGATCTACTTCATATCCCGTGACATGGTTTCCTCCTCGTGTTACGGGGCATGACGCGTTATTCATGAATTTTTCCAGATGCACTTTGCTTGCCCAGTTTCTACCCATTTCTGCTTTCGATTCTGTTTTCACTGTCTCCACTTTTCTCAGAATCTGACTCTTCTCTTTCTTTCAAGGGCAGAGGAGGGGGCGTTGTCGCCATCGTCCAACCGATCCATGCGACCACGAAAAGGAATAAGTACACAAAGATTAAAACTGGAATGATCAAGGCCCATTGACTGACCGTTCTTCCCAGAAACTTAGGTGGATCTGTGAAGGAATAGTCTGAAAGGAAAACTGCCCAAAAATATGCAATCATAGTGAGTATACTTAGGAAGAACAGCAATCGCCCTTGGTCAACATCCCGCATTTCTAACTCCACCTAAAGTGATAATCAAATTAACTTAAAACTTTTAAGCCTGACCGCTCGATATCGGCTCGACATTAGCTTGATCGAATTCCATTATCTTTAAATCTAGATTCAGATAACTTATCATGGGAGTATCAAATGAGGAAATGTTCTAAATGTGATGTGGAGGCAGCTATGTATAGAGCGACTGTTTACGTTTGTCCTAATTGTCATAGCATCGTTAATGCCGATGATCTCTACAAATTGCTTGAAGGAATAGGAATAGAAAGGAAAATCATTGATGAAGTTCTATCCAACATAGTAGCCATAAACTTATAATCAATGTTTGGGTTTGGGACTAAATCTTAAAAAGGCATTCTCATTAGGAGAGAAATGGCGATGATCATAAAGCAGATGAGGGATTGGCGGGATCATCTTTGAGTGATCGAGCAGATTCGGGCAGATCTCGCAGTGAGAAATTCCTTGAAAAGACCTTGACGGATGTACAAAGAAGAATCTACGTGCAGAACTGGGAGATATCAAATGAGGAACTGGGGCTTAACAAGAAATGGAGGATCGAGAAACGCAGATTACAAGGTGGACTCTCGGACGGCATAGAGATCGTTGAACTAAATAATGGAAGTTTGTCTTTCACTGTGGTGCCAACTCGAGGGATGAGCATCTGGAAAGGTCAATTTGAAGGTGCCTGTCTAGGCTGGGAGTCTCCAGTGAAGAGTCTGGTCCATCCTCATTACATTAACCTTGAGGCGCGTGGCGGTCTGGGTTGGCTCGACGGCTTTAACGAGTGGGTTGTTCGATGCGGTCTTGAAAACTTTGGGGAATCTGGCCTCGACGTAATAGTTGACAATATGGGTAACAAGAGAGAAGTGATGCTAACCCTTCACGGCAAAATTGCAAATATCCCCGCGAGTAGCCTGAAAGCGGTAATTGGGTTGGAACCGCCTTTTGAATTGGGTGTCAAAGGTGTTGTTTACGAACGGTGTATGTTCGGTTCTAATCTGAAGATGAGTACTTCAATTACCACCACCCCGAAGAGCAATTCAATCAAGATAGTAGACGAGATTGAAAACATCCGGTCCGTACCCGATGAGATGCAGTTACTGTATCACTGTAACTACGGAGCACCCTTTTTGGAGGAGGGAGCCCGTTTTGCGGCTCCTGTAAAGGAGGTAGCACCCCGCAATTCTCGGTCTGCAGAAGGCATTGATAGGTTTGATGTTTTCGATTCGCCGAAAGCCGGCTTTGTCGAGCAGGTCTATTTCTTCAAGCTTATGGGTGATGACGACGGACGCACCTTGGTTATGCTGATGAATAGAGATGGTACTAAAGCAGTCTCAATATCTTTCTCACTCAATGAGCTTCCTTACTTCACTCTTTGGAAAAATACTGGCTCGTCGGAAGATGGCTATGTGGTCGGTCTTGAACCTGGAACTAGTTTCCCAAACGCTAGATCCTTCGAGCGGACGCAGAACCGCGTGGTTAAGCTGCAACCAAGAGAGAAGTATGAGTCTGAGATCACTTTGTCTGCGCATCTCGGTAAGAACAATGTGGAGAAGATGAGGGAACGGATCAATGAACTTGGAGGCGGGATTGAGCCAAAGGTATTCACCAAGCCCGTCAAAGGGTTTTCGCCGCAATGAAAACCTGGGTCCCTTGCGGTAAGCCCTCGTGAACATCCGTCCTCTGTCAGGCGATTCTGTTCCCTGAACACTTAATGTGGCAGGAGATTAGGATTGAAGGCCTCATCCGACATGGAGGAGAAACTTGGCAAGATAGTTCATCTGCTCGATAACCTTTCACTTGAATCAGCTAAAGGGTTTCCCATAATTGTAGAAGGAAGAAAAGACGTGGAAGCGCTAAACGAGCTAGGAATCGAAGGTGACATTGTAGCCGTCAAAACCAGTGGAAGAAACCTGTTGGATTTACTTAGCGAAACTGAAGAACGTGGGAAGGGTGAGGTCATCCTTCTTATGGATTTTGACCGACGCGGGCGAGAGATGATGAAGTATCTGACGCGGTATTTTGAAGAGATGAAGATTAAGCCTAACGCTGCGTTTTGGAAAGAGATTTCCGGTCTGCTTAGAAGAGATATCAAAGATATAGAGGGTTTACCGGCTTACATTGAGACTTTGAGGAGAAAGATCGGAAAAAGATAGAATAAGATATAAAGAACGTTGCTGTTTTTATTTGTATCAACAAAATCGCAGAAATTCATTTGGAAAATGTTCGAGGTGAAAAAGGTGACATCATCACAAATGTTCACTGTTAAGTATGTTATCCGCGCTGGTTTCGAGGTTAGTGGGGTTGTTGAGAAGCCGGATGTTGTGGGCGCGGTTTTCGGCCAGACTGAAGGTCTTTTCGTTTCAGAATTGGACCTAAGAGAGCTCCAGAAATCTGGCAGAATTGGCAGAATAGAGATCGAGCTGGAGTCCAAGAAAGACAAGACTACTGGGAAGATAATCATTCCTACAAGCTTGGATAGGGTTTCAACAGCGATCATAGCGGCAAGCATCGAAGCCATAGACAGAATCGGCCCATGCTCAGCAAAAGTGACTCTCGAAAAAATTGAAGATGCAAGAGAGACGAAGAGAAAAGCAATAATCGAAAGGGCTAAAGAGATCCTTCAGAAGTGGAACATAGAAACGCGTCCAGAGACTGAGGAGCTCTTTAGGGAAGTTTCAGAAACTTTGAAGGTAGCCAAGGTTACAGCTTATGGGCCCGACAAGTTGACCTCTGGCCCCGATATCGATACCGCAAACGAGATAATCATAGTTGAGGGAAGAGCCGATGTCATCAACCTCATGAAGAACGGGATTCAAAACGTTATTGCGTTGGAAGGAGCAAAGGTTCCGAACACGATTATCGATTTGGTCAAAGGAAAGGAGGCCACAGCCTTCCTCGATGGTGATCATGGAGGAGACCTTATCTTGAAGGAACTGTTGCAGGTAACTGATATCAAATCGGTTGCGAGAGCTCCAAAGGGTAAGGAGGTTGAGGAGCTGACATCCCGAGAGATAACTGAAGCTCTTCGGAACAAAGTGCCTATTGAAGAGATCAGAGCTAGGAAAAAACAAAGGGTTCTTGTTCCTAGACAGATGGTTGATGCGGCGAAGGAGTTGAAAGGAACATTCGAGGCGGTTCTGTTCAACAGTAAGATGGAACAGGTTGGCAGGCTTCCGGTTGGCGAACTGGCTGACAAGATCAAAGAGTTCGAAGATGTTGATACCGTAGTCTTTGATGGCGTAATAACCCAGAGAGTTGTAGATATTGCCAGCGAGAGAAACATCAAGTATCTTATTGCAGCCCGAGTTTCGGATGTGGTGAAGCAACCCCTGAATGTTCATCTGCTAACTTTTGACGACATTATGAACTAGTGCTTATCTACAAAACTAAATAGGGTTGTTGACGACTTAGGCAGCAACTCTTCTTCTTTGACGTTGAAAAGGGATAGGATCCTCGAGGCAGCGGGAATAACCTGATTCGTCACATAGTATTCGATATCTACTTCCGGGTACGTGGCCAAGAAGTAGGGTTTCACTCTCTCGTAGAGTCGCCCCGAACCAGATACTATTACGTAGCCAATCTTGTCTCCAACAGTTAGGTCCCAACCTTCCTTTTTCAACAGTTTAGCGGCCTCAACATGGGGAGCTTTTACAGCATACTCTTCAACAGGTTTAGTTAGAGTTTTCCATATGATGAGATCGCTGTAGAGAATCTTTCTTTCCCGCAGATCCAGAATGAACCTATGAACAAATTTCACGGCTTTAGCCGGTGATTGGTCTTTCAATATCAGCTCCAGAACTCGCTCTTGTATGTCTTTGGCTACCTCTGCCCAGTCACCCCTTACAACCTCTAACCCAACTATGTCGAGTTGGCCGCTCGGCAATAATCCGCAATAACGTTTTTTGGCTTCGGTGAATAGGATGCGGGTGAAGTTTTTTTCAGGTTTTATCTCTAATGCGAGTCTTTTCTCTGTGATCTTGGAGAATTCCTCGATCTTTTCTTGATCGTATATTACGAAGATGCTGTCTGTGTCGCCGTATATCAAGTCTAGCCCTGTGTGTTTTGCTATCTCTATTGTATCTCGAATTATGCTCCTGCCCCACGCTGTCGTAGCCTCGGCTACCGGTTTGATGTACCAGCGGGCACCTATCCAGCCTGCGTAGCCGTACGAAGCGTTCGTTATGACCTTGATAGCTTTCTGACGGGCATCCAGTATGCGATACTCGATGCCGCTCGGATCCAAACTTTTGGATCTCTGTCTGACTTCATCCCTAGAAGTAATAAGGCTCGATAAGACTATTTTGTAGAAGCCTGAAGGTTCCTTTCGGAATCTGTGGTTCACCTCCGGAGCTACGTTGACTCCAGAGGGAGGGTCTGGTTCAGAAGGCGAAAGGCAGGTATCTGGGGAGATGTTCTTTTCGATCATAATGTTTGGGTACATGGACTTGAAGTCTAGGACAGCCACATTCTCGTGGATTCCAGGTTTGGGCTCGAGGACCGTGCCGCCTTCATATGGTATGTACGGCCTTTCTCTTCTCTCCGGTATCAGTTCTCCCATTTCGTAAGCGTTTCTCATTAGGTACCATTCTACTCTGAAGCCGACAGCAGCTCTTCCGATCTGGTCCGCTGGCAATCCAACTAGTTGCGATAACTGTAGCGCGAAGTCTCTTACTACTTCAAAGATCCCCATTATGCATCTTGTGTTCTCTTCAGCGAATCTGATGAGAATTGGACGCTTATCTTGGTCATTCCAGTATACTGGGAAGTCTATGTCTTCGATTATTGTGCGTTTCTCGAGCTTCATAACCCCTAGATGGTCTGCCATGTTTTCGAGAGTCTTCACCTTTATTTCTGGGAACTCATCTGCAAAATCAAGTAGGTCCACATTTGCGCGGCCTGTGATTGAGACATGCCCGTATACGCTTGTGTGGGGTTCAGTCTCTGTTCTGTCTACGTGCAGCTTTATCCCGAGAGCTCTAGATCGATTTAGGAGGTACTGCCAATCCTGTCGGTTTGTTCCATAACCAATTATGATGTCGGGGTCAAAAGACCTAACGAACTCTATGAATGACTCAATCACCTTCTTATCGCTGTGATCTCCAACCACAAAAAGTCTTTCTCCGCCGTAGCTCGTAGCCACTGACAACACAACGACTGGATTTTCCTCGGGCCTTGGTTTTCCCCTTTCGCTGTAGCAGATCATCGAGAAGCCTAGAACTCTCAATGAGGGATTTTCTTCCTTTTCGACCCGTTTTGGGACTGATGTGGCAACGTAAACCTGGTCGATCTGGACTGGAGGTTTCTCGTCTGTTCTTTCCACCTCGACCTCATGCCACGCACAAGGTGTTATATCGTTGTCAATTAAGTAGCGCATTGAGTATCGAATATCGTCTTCAAGGCATTTTTTCACGCCGTCAATCTTTAACAGTGCCTTAGAGTATTTTGCAACGAGGTCTGGATCTTGACAGTAAGCTTTGATCGCGTCCACAGGTTTTCCAAATAGGTTGCGTCTCAGAGGTTCAAATTTCATGACTTGCGGAAACTCTTTTTTCCTCTCTAATACGCGTTCAAGAACTATTTCGGGTTCTTCTTTCTCGTCCAGTACCAGGTAAAAATACGTGACGAAGCTTCGATCGATGACGAGTATCCGCTCGTTCTCCTCAGTTATGCCCCACATCCAGATCTCAGGATTATGATCCTTAACCTCATAGTTGACGTCCAGAAGCCAAAACCTCTCTTTCATAGGCTTCATCCCCAACAAAAATGGAATGGCGTAGCCCCTATAAATAGGTAGAGAGACCTTGAGAGAAAACCATCTTTATACTTGAGACACAATACACTACTACATTATTGATGATATTATTTGTCTGAATAGAAAAGTTGCCGAAGATTCTGAATCCGGTAGGAGATTATGAGATTGAGGTTCATCACGAGACCATTAATAATGGGTACTCATGGCGTGGTTTCTGCAGGTCACTACTTGGCAAGCATGGTCGGTCTCACGATCCTGGAAGGGGGAGGAAACACGATTGACGCTGGGGTCGCTACGGGGTTAGCACTAGCGGTTCTTGAGCCTCACAATTATACGATTGGAGGTGAAGCCCCGATCCTCATATATTCCGCTGATGACCGCAGAATATACGCGATAAATGGCCAAGGAGTCGCGCCTGAGGCTGCAACTATTCAGTGGTTCACAAGTCGAGGCGCAAACATTATCCCTGGAGACGGTTTTCTTCCAGCCACCGTGCCTGCCGCTTTTGGCGCTTGGGTAACTGCTTTGGCTAGATTCGGAACGTTGAGCTTGGCAGAGGTGCTCTCGCCGGCGATGGAACTGGCTGAGGAAGGGTTTCCAGTCTACCCGCACTTGCATGAGATCTTGAAGCTTCAGTCCGAGAGGTTTAAGGCCGAGTGGACTACAACGGCCGAGATTTTTCTTCCTAATGGCGAAGTCCCTCGAGTTGGGCAGATCCTAGTTCAACCAGACTTAGCCGAAACCTTCAGAAAGATCGCAGAAGTTGAGCGGGTGAATCTTCGCAGAGGCAGGAGGAAAGCGTTGGAGGCTGCACTAGACTGTTTCTATAAGGGTGAAGTAGCCAGAAAGATCGTGGAGTTCATTCATGGGGTAGGGGTCCTCGATGCAACTGGTATGCGCAATATGGGTCTGTTAAGCCTAGAGGACTTCGCCTCCTACCGCACTAAGACTGAGGAGGCGGTCATGACGAACTACCGTGGTTACAGAGTCTATAAATGTGGACCATGGACTCAAGGGCCGGTTTTCCTGCAACAGCTCAACATTCTAGATGGGTTTGACTTGGCCTCGTTGGGGCATAACTCGCCCGACTACATTCATATTCTTGTTGAGGCTGCAAAATTGGCGTTCGCAGACAGAGAGAAATACTATGGGGATCCAGACTTCGTCGATGTTCCACTCGGAAAACTCCTGTCTAAGGATTACGCGGCTCAAAGAAGAAAGCTGATCGACTTCCAAAAAGCCTCGATGGAAATGAGGCCAGGTGACGCCAGTTCTCTAACCTTGGCGGATGGCGGAGGATCCGATTTATACAGTAATTGGGATACGACACACCTCGATGTGATCGATAGATATGGCAACATGATATCGGCTACACCTAGCGGTGGATGGATACAGTCTTCACCCATTATAAAGGGGTTGGGTTTTCCCTTGGGTACGCGGGGACAGATGTTCTATCTAGATCCGGATCACGCTGAGGCTTTAGCGCCGGGTAAGAGACCCAGCACCACTTTGACGCCTTCACTAGTGACGAGGGATAGGAAGCCGTTCATGGTTTTCGGTACTCCTGGTGGAGACATGCAAGACCAATGGGGGCTGCAATTCTTCCTCAACTTCGTTGATTTTAAAATGGATCTTCAGGAGGCTGTGGATGCTCCGACTTTCCATACATTACATTTTCGAAGTTCATTCTACCCACATGGTGCGCATCCAGGATTGGTGGCCCTTGAGGATAGGATATCAGGAGAGACTCGCGAAGCCCTGATTAAGAGAGGACATAAGATACAAGTTGATGGTGCGTGGTCGCATGGCCGCGTCACAGCTCTCATGATAGACCATGAGAATGGTGTGATCGTTGGGGCGGCTTCCCCCCGTGCAGGAACAGCATACGCCGTAGGATGGTAGAAAGGAGTTGTGAAGTCTATCTTCAGTTATCAATGGGGTTCATGTCGTTCCAACTCGGCGAACGGATTTGTGCCTTACGACTCTGGCCGAGTGAGCATTGCCTGCAATCTTTATTAACGAGCAAACAACCGTGTATATTCAAAACTCTTCAAACGGGATCGTGAATGACTGAACTAGAAAATAAGGTGCAAGCTGAAGTCGAGAAGATTATTGATCCGGAAACAGGAATAACTTTTGGGCAGATGAAGCTGATCACAGGTCTCAAAGAAATCGAACCAGGCCTTGTGAAGATAGATTTTGTGCCTTCGAGTCCTTTCTGCCCGATTGCCTTTAAACTTGCCATGGACGTGAGAAGGGCAGCCGAAAGGATTAAGGGAGTAAGAAAGGCAGTAGTATATTGTCATGGACATATGATGGAAAAAGCCATCAACAAAATGGTGAATGAAGGGAAAACAAGCGATGAAGGTTAAAGTACGGTTCTTCACGAGGCTAAGAGAGATAACAAACAAGAGAGAGGAAGAGATGGAAGTAAAGAATGGCGCCACCGTGAAAAATCTTCTCGAAATATTGGAAGAAAAATACGGGTCAGAATTCAGAGACTACATAAGGAACAAGAGAGGAAAATATAGAACAAACCTCCAATATTTGATCAATGGAAAAAATGTGACACTCCTTCAAGAGTTCGACACAAAACTCAAAGAAGACGACATCATGGCAATAATCCCGCCAGTAGGTGGGGGATAAGGCTCATTTCAGAATCTGAGCCTTGAGATACGTTGGAAAGGCTCCGATAACACGTACGGAGACGAATCTGCCAATAAGATATTCCCAGCTTTTGACGACAATCGGTTTGTAAGCAAAGTTCCTTCCAACCCAGGTTTCGTCTTTGCCCTTCTCATCGACTAATATTCTTCCTTTCCAATCTAACCAAGACTTGTTCCTCTCGAGTGAGATTTGACGCGCAATACCGCTTAGATGCCGGCTTCTGCTTTTTACCTCTTCAACTGAAAATTGCTTCATATTTTCGGCAGGTGTATGGGGTCTAGGAAAGAACCTTGATACATTAACGATGTCGGGTTTGACCTTTCTTACCAATTCAATTGTCTTCTCAAAAGCAGCCTCGGTTTCGCCAGGAAAGCCGCAAATAATATCTGTGGATAAGGTTATTTCAGGCATTTCTTTTCTAAAAGTGGAAACAATCCGCTCAAAATCCTTGACAGAGTAGGAACGGTTCATCCACTCTAATACCTCATCATCGCCACTTTGAACTGGAAGGTGCAAGAACTTGAAGATCCTACTCTCCTTGTAAACGCGTGCTAATCGCTTTGAAATTGCTGACACATGATTTGGATTCATCATCCCGACTCTTATCAAAAAGTCTCCTTCAATTTCGCAGCAATCCTCAAGCAACTCCACAAGGTTGGTCCCGATGTCCAGCCCGTAAGCACCAGAATCTTGAGAGGTAACCCATATCTCTCTCGCTCCCTCCAATACAGCCTCGTTTATTCTCCTAACTATCAGCTCTTTGGGATAAGAGAACAACCTGCCCCTTGCGAACCTAACACAACAAAAAGAGCACGCTCCAGCACAACCTTCAGATATTTGAACTATCTCGACGAGTTTGTTAAGCCGGATCTTGGGCTGCAGTAGCTTAGCCCCAGGCTTCTCAGAGAAGAATAATCTGTTTCTCTCACCGTTTTGAGCAGCTATTACAGCTTCAAGAATCCTATCTACGCTGTGTGGGTCGAGAGCCGCTGAGAATGAAGATGCGCTTTTACGGATTGCCTTCAAATCAATTTTGGGGAGACAGCCTGATACTATCAATGGTTTATTGAGTAAGCTCAGGACGCGTAACCGTTGGAGGATCCTGTCCTCAGTTGGCTTCTTGACCGCGCATGTATTGATCAAGATTATGTCCGCTAGCTCAGTGTTGTGAATTGCCTTGTAACCTGCGCCGATCAGTTTGGCGAGCATGATCTCAAGGTCAAACCTGTTCGCAGAACAACCATAACTCTCAACATATACTGCTTTCTCTCTTTCCGGAGAAGCAGGAAGCCCTATCTCAGATCGAGTCTTGCACGCGTTACCCCTGGACCAGTCCAAGTAGAAATCACGTTTGTCTTTTGAAAGTTTTCTTGGTCATCAACTTAATAAAGGTGACGCCAATCCACATTGCGGGACTTTTGCGCAAGAAAGAAGAACATGCTCTCCAAGTCGTAAACCTTATTGACAGCTAAACAGCAACGCTCTGATCGAGGTCGAGGGAAAATTATATAAGAACGAAGAACCGACATATTTAGATCATATTTATATTATGTTATGCAGAGATTTATCGCCGCACTCCCGCAATTCCGTTGAGGTGACGGGAATGAAGCTTATAACCTTGTATCTTCCTGAGCCATACCTTGAGGCGCTCGACAAGCTAGTTGACGAGATGTACTATCCCCACCGCGCTGAAGCCATTCGCGTAGCGATACGAGACCTTATTAACGTAGAGTTGCGAGGAAGGAGAAGACATGGCAAAGTTAGCCGATAGGGCGCTTCAGTACACGTGGCATGAAGCGGTTCACGAAGGTCTTAGAGAGCCAATTTCCTGCCGCATCATGGTTTTGGGGATCGGAGGGGCGGGAAACAACACCGTAAGTCGTCTAATGGAATCCGGCATAATGGGCGCTGAATGTGTCGCCATCAACACTGATGTACAGCATCTGAATGTGGCTCATGCAGACCGCAAATTGCTAATCGGGGAAAAGACAACTCAGGGGTTAGGCGCAGGTGGAGATCCGAAGATCGGCAGAGCAGCGATAGAAGAATCTAGAAGCCAAGTACAGGACATTCTCTCTGGAGTCGATACAGCTTTCGTTACCTGCGGATTGGGAGGAGGAACCGGGACTGGTGGAGCACCAGTTGTTGCGGAAATCGCCCGAGAGCACGGAGCCATAGTAGTAGGAGTTGTAACGACGCCCTTCAAGATGGAGAAGGGAAGAGTTGAGATAGCGAAACAAGGATTAGTCGAAATACGAAAGGCTTGTGACACAGTCATCGTAGTGGACAACAATAAATTGGTGAGGCTGGTGCCCCTGCTTCCCTTGAACGAGGCCTTCAAAGTCGGCGATCAAGTTTTGGCTAATATGGTTAGAGGAATCACTGAGACAATATCTATACCAAGCCTGATCAATCTGGATTTCGCGGATTTCAAAACGATCATCAGGAAGGGTGGTGTGGCAGTTGCAGGGATTGGCGAGTCCAATGCGCCCAATAGAGCTGAGGAGGCTGTCAAGAACGCATTGAGAACACCACTGCTAGACGTTGACTACGCCGGGGCAACGGGAGCCTTGATCCATGTTTCAGGTGATGAATACATGAGCATAGAGGAGGCGAATCGCGTAGGCGAAATCATAACAGAGATGATGAGCGACGACGCCCTTGTGATATGGGGTGCAAGGGTCAACCCGAAACTGGCTGGAACTCTCAGGGTAACACTCGTTATGACAGGGGTTCACTCGCCACACTTGTTTGGCGGGCATGGGTCAATAGCTCCCCAATTGTATGACTTAGACCGGCACGGAGGACCAGAAAAACCATTGAACATCGATCTGGGTCTTTATCAGCTCGACAAATCCTAAAAATGTTTTCCATATCCTCTTTTTTTCCACAGTTTCTTGAATCTCAGGCTCAGCGGAACCGATTTTCCATAGGGAATTGCATAACCCTTCTTTACCGCTTTGATGATATTCTGAATATCGGGATCAGCATCAATGATTGTGTATGCCAGACCTATTGTTTCAGGAATATGTGAATCGCTTCCAGCGGTCTGAGGAAGACTCAACCGACAGGCAAGTCTTCTACTCCGGCGAGTTGACAGGAGAAAAGGAAAGGCTGAGGAGTTAATTACTTCGACAGCATCTATCTTTACCGTCTTCTTGAAGGCATCTAGATCCAGACTGCGTTTAAGGAGCCCTGAGAGATGCGGGGCTATAGCTATTCCGTCAGCTTCATGAGCTCTTTCTACCGTTTCATCGAGGCTCAAACCTTTCGGGATCGGAGCTGTGGGATTGAGTACTAAAACGTGACCGCTTGCTGTTGTAACCTCCACGCCGGGTATTAATATAGACCCGTCTGCTCCCTTGACATTTAGTGTTCCCTCAAGTGTATCATGATCTGTTATCGCCACACCGTCTAGGCCGCTCCTTTTCGAGTACAGAGTGAGGTCTTTGAGATCTGTAGTTGCATCCTTCGAGTAGCATGTGTGAACATGCAGATCTATCTTTAGCAGCAATATGTTATTCACTTTCAGCTTATCTTGCTTCCCGTTTCGATAGACCTGCTGGGCTGAATAAGTGCAAGAGTATTCCTATCCTGTGCTGCTAGAATCATCACTTCAGACTGTATTCCAAAAATCCTTCTCGGAGCGAGATTGGTTATCACCGCGATTTGTTTCCCTTCGAGCTCCTTCGGCGTATAGTATTCAGCTATTCCTGCAACAGCTTGTTTGAGCTGATTATCTCCGATGTCGATTGTGAGTCTAATCAGTTTCTTGGATCCTGAAACCGGTTCAGCTTTTACGATTTTTGCGACCCGAAAGTCCATCTTTGAGAAATCATCAAATGAAACAGTTTCTGTCGCAGATCTCATCCTTTCCAACCTGTCTTGCATCTCCTCTTCTGAAGCTTCGACTTTATGAAAGAGGGGTTTCGCCTCTTTAATCTTGTGGTTTGAAGGAATCGGGTTTGACGCGTCTTCCCATTTGAATGTCTCAGGCAAGTTGAGGAGGGTTCGAAGATCTGTTGAAGTGGAAGGGACAAAAGGCTCCATGATAACTGATAGGGCATTGACTATTTGAACCGCTATATGAAGTGTGCATGCTGCTGATTGCGGGTCTGTTTTGATAGTTTTCCAGGGCTGCTTCTCGTTAAGGTACTTGTTTCCCAAGCGGCTCAGGCTTATCACGCCGCGCAGAGCAGACTGTAGGCGGAAACTCTCCAAGCTTTTGGCAACCCTCTCAACCCTGGTCCTTGTCGTGCGTAGGATGCGTCTATCGTCTTCGGCTAATTTGCCAGAATCTGGGACTTTTCCGTCAAAGTACGTGTTGATGAACATGAGCGTCCGGTGTATGAAGTTCCCAAGCGCATCGTTCAGGTCTGAGTTGACTTTTTCTAGGAAAATCTCCCAAGTGAAGTTGGCATCCTTTGTTTCAGGTCGGATCGATATGAGGGTGTACCGCCAACAATCACAGGGGAACAGCTGCAAAGCCTCGTCTAGCCATATGCCCAACCTGCGGCTCTTGGACAATTTCTCGCCTTTGAATGTCAGAAACTCGTTAGTGCTGACGTTGGTTGGCAGGTTGTAGCCTTCACGTGTGGCAAGCAGAAACGCCGGCAGAAATAACGTGTGGAAAGGTATATTGTCTTTTCCAATGAAATAGAGCGTAATCGCATCTTTTTCAAACCAGTAATCTTTCCATTTTTCTGCTTCTTCTTTGTTCTTGAAGTATTCGAGAGATGCTGAAGGGTATCCAAGAACGTTTTCACACCAGCCATATATTGTCTTGTCTTCCGCGCCTTGGAACGGAGCGGGGATTCCCCACTTTGTATCCCGAGTCACTGGTTTGGGTCTCAAGCCTTCTTTCAACAGGTTGAGGCTGAAATTTCGGGCATTATCGGGCAACTGTTTGTTCTCTTCTATGTATGCAAGAAGCTGATCCGTAAACTTGGGAAGGTCAAAGTACCAGTGGGGGACTTCTCTTATTTCAGGCTTAGTTCCACAGATCGCGCATCGAAGCCCGATGAGTGAGGTAGGCTCAAGCAACCTTCCGCAACTATCACATTGATCGCCACGGGCTTCTTCATACCCGCAGTAGGGACATTTTCCCTCGACGAATCTGTCTGGCAGGAAGCGATCGTCTTTTCTGCAATAGGGCAGTTCCACTTCCTGTTTGAAGACGTAGCCATTCTCTTCGATCTTCTTCCACACTTCCCTTACGAAGCTTATGTGATTCGGGCTTTCCGTGCGAGTATAGTTATCAAAAGAGATTTTATACTTCTGGAACAAGTCAGAAACTATCTTATGGTTTCGATCGGTCAGTTCTCTGGGGTGGATTCCTTGTCTTATCGCCTCAACTTCAATAGGTGTGCCGTGCTCGTCTGAACCGCTTACAAAGACAACATCATCCCCTCTGAGCCTATGGTATCGAGCCGTGACATCTGCTGAGAGAACAGGCAAAAGAGTCCCCAGATGAGGTATGTGATTGATATAGGGCCATGCACAAGTAACTATGACCTTTACGAGCGCACCACACCTCCATTCCAGGATAAGAAATCGAGGCTCCAATACTTAAATGCAACGGATTTCTTGGTCGATGCTTCGCCCCTCTAGGTTGTGGACTGCAACCTCTTTTCGGTTTCCAAATCCGGATGGTCATCAATCAACTTCGATTCAGCTCAAACTAATACTCCTGTCGTTTAGGATTCCGAAGATTGCACTGAGATGATGGCAACAGGGTTCGCCAAAATCTGTGTTAGAACTGTCCTCTGAGAGGGAAAATCTGGAATCATGGCACCAACTCACATAGGGTTTGATTCGCTGGCAACTTTCGTTATCGTTTCGACTGCCGTGTTTAAGCCGTTGACATCTGAAACAACCTTCTGAACCTCCTCCATCTTCTTAAGGCATCTCCTATCCGTCAACACCTTGTCTATAGTTTTGATGAGGACTTCCCTGTTGATCGAGTCTTGCTCAAGTACCTCAGCTATACCCAATTCGGCAACTCTCCGAGCATTATTCAGCTGTTCTGTGTGGCTAGGAGTCGGAACGAGAATCATCGGCCTACCATAGCACATGGCCTGAGTGATAGTCCCGTGACCAGCCCTAGATATGAGAAGGTCGCACGCCTTTAGATACTCAAACCGATTCGCAACCCAGCTGTATACAACTGTACTTCCATATCGAACAGGCTTTATCGAGGTGTTCGGATACCCAAGGGACATGACAACTTGATATTGTTCGGGAAATTCCTTGAATATCTGCCTAAGAATACCCGTAAAATACGCGCGCTCTTTAGCTGGGCCACTGAGCGGAACGAAGATGAGCGGTAAGTCTTCATCTAAACCAAGATTCTTTCTAAGATCTTCCTTACTTGGAAATTCGGCTGGACGAAGCGGAAGAATAGGCCCGATCAACTGTGCGCGTTTCTGATAGGATTCTGGAATTGCAAGGTTTCCAATTGATAAAGTGTAAGGTGGAGGAAAATCTGGTATCATGAGGTGAGCGGCTCCGCTCGTCCATAACTTACCGATCATCGCGAGGGCTCCAGTGTCGACAAGTTTGGCCAATCCAAGAAATTTCTTTCTTCGCGGGATTATGATTTGAAACTGGTTAAGAATACAGACATCTGGAATTTTCAAGATCTTTGCGGCTATCAGGGGGGAGACTCTGGAGTCTGAGACGGTCACATCGGGCTTGAACGCCCTCATGAACTCGATCTCCGCCTCAATTTGCTTTAGCAGAGTGAAAGACGCGAAGAAAGGTCCGGGATTCACGACGGTCTGCCTGAAATCAACGGTTCCATCGGGCTTTACCATAAAGCCCATTGAAGGAGATTCTACGAGGGGAAATCCCTCCTGCTCTATGTACTTCAAGCCGTCCCTGTAGGTTGAGAATAAGACTTCGGCGCCCTTCTCCATTAGCTTCTTGGCTATGGGAGCGCAACGACCAACATGTCCGAGTCCTATTCCGCATGCCCCGAAATAAACCTTCAAGTTCGGGACACCTGTCTAAAGTTGGATGTTGCAGAGGGCTGAACACCATCTCTAGGTCTGCATTTAGAGGGAGACATCACTGCTTCGGAAACGAGTGACATTACTGGCGCGTACATCAGTCAACAATATTTTCAGGAAGTTCTTAACCGTTTTGCAAAGATACGAAAAACCCCTAAAGATGACTTCTGGTCCACTGCTGGATTCAGGGTCTCACGAAGACGTGGACAGTCGATATCCAATCTTTTTCATCGGATTCGAAGTGATCGGAAAACGATTTAAGGACCGCTCATGCTGTCTAATCGTATCTAGGTGAAGCTTGTGCCACGGGAAATCTACAGCCATTGGTACAACTGGAGTGACTTACATATTCTAGAAACTCTTTTCCGGAGGTGCTATGGTCCTGATTTCTTGGTGGTTGAAGTAGCCACAGGACCTAATGTGGCCGTCCCGTATGCATTGAAGAGGTTAGCTCCGTCCTTCCGTTATGTCTCCTTGGATGTGGAGAGAAACCATGTCCAGCTCCAGAAGCAAGGGGCAGGAAATACGAATGTCGAGGGTCTAGTTGGAGATGCAACTCAACTTCCTTTTCGTGATAGGTGCGTAGACACATTCGTCTTTCACCACGCCATAGATGACATCTTTGAAACTAGATGTCTCGAAGGCGTGATCACTTCAATACAAGAAGCGCTAAGAACCCTAAAGGCAGGCGGATCCCTGATCTTCTCTCATAACGTCTTCACCTACGACCCTTACACGCTCAAAATCAATCTTACCTATGTTCAAGATTTCTTACAGCGCAGGATCAAAGGACGGTTCCAAACGATTGACGGACCAAAACAGAGGTGGCTCTTGATCGAAGATATTTACACATGTGTCAGGTCGAAAGGTTCAAGAAGACTGAGGAGGAGCACCTGAATTCCCATAAGGTACATTTTATGCACGATGTGATATCGTTAGGCAGATTTGACTCTAGTGGCAATAGACGGCCGCAGTCATGCCAAGAATTATTACCATAGCCATTTGCTAAGTTTCGGGTCAAACTATGGCTTTCGAGGTCCTATTTTGCAGATTCCAACCACTTTATTGACGGCTGAAATCATCTTCCATTCAATAACAGTTCTAAAGGCTCGGGTCAAGCCAAAGGTTTATGCGAGGAGCGGTGGAAATAGTATATAGTGATTCCATTTGGAAGTTGCGATTGACAAGCAAGGACGTATAGTCATACCGAAAGAAGTCAGGGAGAAGTACGGTCTTTCTGAGAAAAGTAGGTTGGAGTTGGTGCCCCGAGAAGATCTCATCGAGTTGATCCCGCTAGTTGAAGAAAGCGATTTGGCGATTCGTTCTCTGATAGAGCCTTGCGAAGCCGGCGATTCAGAAGCTCATGATAGAGCCCTTTCGCGCGAGAGGGCTTGGACGCGATGAGAATCATCGACGCGGATATCCTCTCATATGCCCTCATCCGTAAGCATGATGCCCACCCATATTGTTGGCCGCTGCTTCAGAATGCAATTCATGGAAAAATAGGCGTCCCGATAGCTACGGTGAATCTGCTGGAAACATTTCACGTACTAGTGAAAGACTACTGGACGGAACGTGAAGAAGCTTTCCGTAACCTTGATGCGTTAACCAGAAGCAGGAGAATACGGTTTCTGTCAATGACGATTGACACTGTGAGAAAAGCCCTAGAGATAGCTAGGGTCCACAGGGTCAGGTCCTTTGAGGCAAACCTGATAGCGTCTGCAGAAACTGATGGGATATCTGTGATTGTGAGCAACGACGAACATATCGCTAGGCTATGCTAAGAGCGATGTCTCATCCTTGAAGATCCGATACCTGAAGAAGTTACAAAGAGAATAAGGCTCTAGAGTACACTATTTTTTCTCGAAGTCGTACAGGAATATAGCATTAGTTAGAGTTTCCATAAAAAACGATGCGGGGTGAGATACATGTTTTAGTTTGAATTTTTCGGAAAGAGCAAGTCAGGCTTATCCTTGCCTAAGGCAAGTAGAAGATCAGCTTAATATATGCCTAGAATTTGCTCACAGTTTCAATTCAATTCAACTTAAATCAGGAGGGTAAAGAGCAACGAATGGTTATGATCTACGATACGAGTTTCTCTAGCTTTTCGTTTAGCTGGTTAATAGCTTCCAAATCCCTTTTCACCGCGCTCAAGGGCATCCAATCTTCGTAGAAATTCTGGTGGAGGGCATTAGCTATAGAGAAGAGCTTAACAATATCTGGATCGGTAAGTTCATCGGCTAACTTATCCACGAATTGCCATAGATCTCTATGGCTTCTCAATTCTACACTCCGCTTAGCAGCAACAGCTTTCACTATCTCAGCCGTCGCGCCCCACAGCTTCTCTGAAGCTTGGACAGAATCGGCCTTGGCTAAGAATTCTTCAGCCTCATTAAGGTATTTACGATTCAGGTTAAGATAATGCTCGGCCACTGCTATACTCCCTCTAAGTATGAGTGAATTCAGCCACTTAATTAAGTTTTTATGACAGGATTCTAAAGAGGAAAAAATGTGGTGCGGAGATAGAAGTATAACTCGAATTTGAACCCACCTTATAAAGGTGTCATGACATATTCGATGAAAATCACTGCATTTCTTGGTTGAGATGGAAGGTGTCATGACGAACGTAATGACGAATGTCACGACATTTTCGGCAAAGAAGCATGATTTTGCTTATATTTAGGGATGGTGCGGGGGGTTAGGTTTAAAGCTTGGTTTAAATTCTTGAAATTTTATATGCTCTAAAAGCAATTGAGAGTTCGAATCTTCCCCGGGCTACCAACCAATCCAAGCTAAGTTACGTTCAAATTATCGTTTTTTCATAGGTGAGATTTTTCTGAACCCCATTTTATCGTAGACAACTATTTTAGTTCTCCACTTATGTGGGCAACATATATGCCTGATTGCGTTATTTTTATGATATTATGTCTTCCGCTTTTCTCTCTTAAGATATACCCATTCGTTTCCAATTTTTCTAATATTCCCTTGTTAAGCTTCATCAAATAATTGATTTTTTCCCCTCTATCCATTTTGCGCGAACGTATGTCGGCGTATTTCTCAAAACCTGGTACCTTTCGAGATCCTAGATATTCTAGAAGATCATTAGTTGTCATTTCCTTTCCTTCTTTGCAGAGCCTTACGAGCACTTTCATTTCTTTTTCGGTGGGCAGCAACAATGGAAGGTTCTCGAGAAAATGCAATCGCAATTGTCTACAAAAGCTAAGACCATGTTTCTTTTTTTCTTCTTCGCTTTCTGAATATCCGTCTGCCACAACGTAGTAAGCCTTTACACCGTGCGCCATAGATGCCAACGTTGCCGCTACAGAAGTCAATCGCCCAGCACTTGAGATGTTCACAAAGACTCTGTTACTTCTAGCTTTCTCTTCAACTATGATGTTGGAAATGTGTTTGATTACTTCGAGAGTGTTAAACATATCGATGTTTCTGTACTCGGTTTCTATTCCTTGCTTTTCCAACCTGTTCTTCACAATTTCTACATAATACTTTTGTTTGTCTATCATATCTTCGGAATATTTTTCAAAGGTTTCAGTTACTGCCAATAGATAGACTTTATTGGTCTTGTATCTTTCGAAGGGTTTAACTGCTCGGTCAATTTCATGTCCTAATGGAACAATATGTATGATCTCTTCCCCAAATCCTTCAGGTTTTTCCACGTTTTTTCTCCTCGATAAACATGTTAAAGATGTTAAATCAAATATATTTATCTATTTCTAAAGAGACATTGAATAACGGGTGAAACAATGGAAAAGGAAGAATTTGTGAAAAAGTTCAAAGATCCTATCATTGCGTGGGCTCAGCTAAACGAAGACAAGATTCTGGATTATATGAGCTACCGTTGGAAGGGGAAAACTTACGAGGAATCTGTAAAGGCTAGAAACGATTTAGAAGAAGCGATAAGATTTTCCAGATTGAAAAATAACGGCGGAATCGATCTAGCGACCGTTGATAGAATCTACACATGGGGATTTGGCAAACTATTTCCTTTGCGTGAGGAGAAAAGGATCTTGGAGGCAACCCGAGAAGCGTTTCAACTTCTAGACTATGGTGATTGTTATCAAGCTTGTAAGAAACTTATGCAGATAAGTGGCGTCGGAGTAGCAGGAGCCACAAAGATATTAGGCCTTTCAAATCAAGAGAAGTTTTGTATTTATGACAGCCGTGTCGGGCGTGCACTAAGCGATCTTAATAAAGATGGAAGAAAGGTAATACGGTGTCCGCCAGGGCGTTCAACAAACGGCGATGGCGTTCCTTATGAAAGGTGGGACCATGAATGGTCGATAGATTATCAGAAACTAATTTGGACGTTAGAAGTCGTTCGTGATTATTTGAAAGAAAAGGCGCCCCATCTGAGGATCGCAGACATAGAAATGGCACTTTTTATGATAGGAGCATGCGCCTACTAACTTTCATAAGTATGGTGAGAATATGGTGCAAGGCTCACCGAAATGGAAATGTAAATGTTGCGGGAAGCTAGTAATCCAATTGTTATACTGCTCATCATGCTGGGAAATGTTTTGTCAAGATTGTTATGATCCATACGTTGGAGTGTGCATAAATTGTGTTAATGATCTCTTCCACTTTGGAAAAATTTATCGAAACCTTATCTTTTTTCGCAACAAAGCAAAAGAGACTAAGTTGAGGAAATATGAAGAAGCCGAAGGCCCGCCGCGTAAATTAGACACAAAATGCTGTGAGAATCCGTTCATTAAACATGATAAGGTTAGAGGGGAAATACTCTGTATGAACTGCGGGACTGTTATTGTTCAAAGAACCTTTGGACAGCCAGGTAGGAAAGGTGGAATGTGGATAGGGAAGCATGGTGTAGGATGGCCGGTATAGAATAGTTTGGTGTAATATTCATACAATTTTTTGGTGGACACGATCTTTGGAAGAAGAAGCTTTTGGAATGCTCTGGTGGCACGATATGCTTGAGGAAGAAGAACGGGAACAGAAACGATGTCCAAAATGTGGGTCACAACGCATCCATTATTACAGAAAGCGTGAAGTTTGGATCTGTCTAGACTGCGGTCATAAATGGAAATGCTCTTAGGGGAAGATTGATATTATAGCTTTCTCTTTACAAAAGGAGTCTTCTAGATCTTTTTCACAATTTTTGACAAAAAAGCTGATGTTTAGGACTCTCGGGTTTTCAAGGCTCCTTCAGATGTTTGCAACAACCTTATTCACTTCTTGTCTTGAGCGCATATGCCTCAAAACAGCCAAGACTAGACGCCGCCGAGATGGCTTATAACTCCCGCTCGCCAATCTTCTCTTCCTCCAGAAAACTTAGAAATCCAAGAATATAAACGTTGGGATGAAATGAAAAATGGCGGAAACAATAAGGAAGATTAAATGAAACCCTTTACCAAAAATATACTAAAAACAAACCGCTTTGGCGCATTTTATATGGTGCGGGGGGTGGGATTTGAACCCAATGAGGGGTGATGTCTCCACAGTCTCCCGCAACTTCCTCTTTTTTCGAGTTTTTGAGGAAAGGTTAATAGTTTTTGGACCCCGCTATTTGTGAGCAGAAGTATTTCGCAAAAACGTGCGAAAGTGCAAAAATAGTTAAGAGAAGAAGATTTCTCACTAACTCTATTTAATGAGGCGAGCTTTGTGCAACCCAAAATAAGGCTGTATGAAAATAGGACTTCGAGGAATATGTAGCCGGCCTCTCACAAACATGGCCTCGAGCTGCTGCAGACTCCGAGGACATTCTCAGAGACAGGCTTAAGACGCTGGATGAAAAACGCGAACAGATATGGGTTGCGGAAATTTGTCGTAGGGCACTGGGTTTCATGTTGATTTACTTTGAAAATCCTCCAAGTCCTCCCGAGCTTGAGCTTGAAGGGGAATGGCTGGTCGTTGACTGGCTGGATATTCACCCGAATTTCCAACGCAAAGGGTTAGGCACTATGCTCTTAAAGAAAGCAGAGGAAGTCGCCACGAACAAGAATGTCGCTTTTGTTTACACTGTCACATCTGTTGACAACGAGAGCATGCTAAAGTTTTCAAGGAAAAGCCACTTCAAGATAAGCAAACGCGTTAAAGATTTTTGGGGTAGAGGAACAGGAGATGCTTTTGTCTTGACCAAGACGGTCAAAACCTAATCCAGAATCTTAACGAGTGCACGAAGTTCTGTGGTGGTGTGGGAGTGGGACTTGAACCCCGCTACCGCTGAAGATGTCTCCTGCAAATTCCCTTTTTCCTTTTATGTTTTTCTGCAGTTGCTGAATGGAATTGCTGTGTCTTTTGTTTCTTCGTTGCGGATAAGGCTTGTTGATCCGAAATCTTTTTAACTTTTGTTTCCATATGGAAACTTTAGTTTACAGTGATGATGATGCAGTTTCATGAACTCGTTGAAATGCTGTTTGGCTCTAAGGTGAAAATAAAGGTTCTTAGGACGCTTTGGAGATATAGAGAGAAAGATTTCACCATAAGGGAACTCGCAAAATTTTTGGGCATATCGCACACAGGCATTAAGAAGGTTCTTGATGAACTTGAGAAAGCGAATGCCATAAGGGTGAGAACTCTTGGTAAGTCTTACGCTTTCAGGCTAGATGTGAACAGTTATGCAGCACATATTGTGGATGGAATTTTTGAAATGGAACGTGGGTCTCTCGCTGAGCTTCAAGGTATCCTGCGGAGAAGGCTGGAATCCCTTCTAGTAACGTCCGCTGCACTGTTTGGTAGTATCGTGGAAGGAAGAGAGACGCCGCGAAGTGACATCGACCTGCTCATCGTGACTGACCATAGGCAGAGAGTTGAGGAAATCGTTTCCGAGCTTCAAAAAGAAGTTTCTGAAAGATTCGGAAATTCAATCTCAGCATATTACGTCGGCGAAGAAGAACTGCAGAAGAAACGGAAAGAATCGCCTATCAAACAGGCTTTACAGAGTCACATTTTGATTTCCGGTAAACCTTTGAAGTGAAAGTCATGTCAGCGAGGGTTAGACACGTTAACAAGTCTCTCTTTGAAAACTACCTGAGAAAATCCGAGGAATGTCTTGACACAGCGTTGAAATGCTTGAAAACTCGGCGCTGGAACGCTGCGGTGATAAATGCTGTTCACAGTGGAATAAGCGCTTGTGACGCCTTGACGGTTTTCATGTTGGGCATTAGACACGCTGGAGAAAGGCATGAAGATGCTATAAGCCTTCTTCAAACAGTGGGTTTACCAAGGGATATTTTAGCCTCTAAAAGCAAACAGTTGAGCAGATGGCTCGGGATAAAGAATGCAGCTGAATATGAAGAAAGGCTGATGAATGAGAATGACGCAAAAGAAGCCGTGAGAGATGCGGAGACGTTCACCAGCTGGGTCAAAGAATTCTTGCGAAAGTGATTGTTGTTCGGCTTGGTTAATCAGATATCAAAAAGCAGACTTGACCCGATGGTGCCAGGGCTAGCGCCACAACTCGAATTCAAACCTACCCCTGTAAACCTATCATGACACACTCAAGGGGAAAATATTCATTTTCAACTTAAAACAAAATATGTCATGACAGGTGTAATCACAGACTAAGGTTCGGAACCACGGTTTCCTTTTTTCCGTATCATCATTAAAATCCGGACAACAATATAGAAGGGCCGCGGAAATGAAGGAGAAGCAGGTCAGGGAGATGGAGATGAGGAGTGCCATGTAGGCAATGGGACGGAGACGATGAGAATACTAAACGACTTGATCAAAGAATCGCAGAAACACACATCAACCTTATTAAGAGATATCTTTGAGCGACCCTGATCATCTTTTTCCTTTTCTTTTTTCTTAATGTCTTTCACTCAATAGTAGCTTGTTTTTAAGTGCGGGCTGCTACCTTGTCCTCTAATTCTGTTACAACTTTAGACTTCATTAGCAACCCGGATTTCCTCTTTCTAATTCATTTCTCGTACTCTCTCTTTCTCTCTCTGAGAAAACGCACACATTTAAGAATAAAAACACACACAAGAACTCTATCTAGGACTTCTTTGAATTGCTGTTAGACGATGTCAGGAGGGCAACACGATGGGTTTGATGATTCATGATGGAACCGTTGTGACTATGAGCCCCAAGGGCGTAATCAAAGACGGAGCAGTCGTGGTTGAAGATGACCGCATAATCGACCTTGGGAAAACATCGGATTTAAAGAGAAAATATCTCGGTTACGAGAAGATTAACGCCAAAGGGAAGGTTGTGATCCCCGGACTCGTAAACACTCATCATCATGCGGCAATGAGCCTACTCCGAGGATACGCAGATGACTACCCGCTCAAAGAGTGGCTGGAGAAGTGGATCTGGCCAATGGAGAGGCACATGACCGGCCGCGACATATACGTGGGGGCATTGCTAACCGCTGTCGAATCGATTATGGGAGGTATAACAACGGTCAACACCATGTACCACTATATGGCGGATGGAAATGAAGCTAAGGCGTTCGCGGAGGCTGGGTTGAGAGGGGTTGTGGGCCACGTATGTTTCTCTTGGCGGAAGGAGGAAGATAGAAGAGCTCTCTGGAACCTAGCCAAGGACTGGCACGGCAAAGCTGGGGGAACAATAAGGGTCAGTGTTGATCCTCACTCTCCCTACACGGTCGATCCCGGATACATGAGGAGCCTAAGAGAGATAACCAGCGAGCTTAACGAGAGATACGGTTCACCCAATATGCCTATCATATGGCATACGCACATGGCTGAAACGGACGATGAACCCGAGAACATTAGACGGGCCTTCGGCATCCCCGTGAAAGAAGGAGTGGTTAAGTACCTAGACTCCTTAGACGTTCTCGGGGAGGATGTTCTCGCCGTTCACTGTGTCTCATTGACTGAAGCAGACACAAAGGTACTGGCAGATAAGAAGGTCAAGGTGTCTCATAACCCGGTCTCAAACTTGAAGCTAGCCTCAGGCATCAGCCCGGTACGTAGGCTGCTCCAAGCCGGAGTGAGTCTTTCGCTCGGCACAGATGGTTGCTCTTCGAATAATGTCTCAGATATGTTCGAAGTCATGAAAATCGCGGCGCTTCTGCACAAAGGGGTCAGTAAAGACCCAACTTTGTTACCGGCTGAGGAGGTTTTGAAGATGGCCACTATCGACGGTGCAAAGGCTCTGTTGTGGGATAAGCAGATAGGCTCAATAGAGACGGGCAAGAAAGCTGACCTCGCAGTACTCGATTTCAGGAAGCCCCACCTGTGTCCAGTCTATAACGAGATCAGCCACCTTGTATATTCTGCAAAAGCGTCCGATGTGGATACAGTGCTGATAAACGGGAAGGTCGTAATGGAAAACAGAGAAATAAAGACGCTTAACGTAGAAGAGGTTCTAGAGAAAGCGGAGAAAACAAGAGAAAGCCTCCTAACTCGCATGCGAGAAAAATAACGCTATGAATCTTATCCGACATGGAGAGGGTTCTGGCAACGCTTTGCTACATTCTTTTTTCAGGAGAATCATTAGATACTTTTCAACTATCCTTGTTTTTATGTTGGAAAACTATAGATTGTCCGAGGCCTTTGTGAAGAAGTCCTAGGCGAGTGGTCTGCATGAAGGTGATAGTTGAACCCGAGAAGAAGATTCCTGTCGTTGAAGAAGTCGACGTCATTGTAGCGGGAGGTGGTATCGCAGGCGTAGCCGCAGCCGTGGCGGCTGCTAGGAGCCAAGCTAATGTCTTGCTTATAGAGCGTGATGGCTTTCTGGGCGGCGTAGCAACGGCGGGACTCATGGCGTCCATGGGCAACAGGTTCTTCACGGGCGATGGAAGACTTGTTGTGAGAGGCATCGCCCTAGAGATGGTTGAAAGGTTGGTGAGATTGGGCGGAACATCTGCGGCATGGAAATCCCTCTTGGTGCCGAAGATTCCTTTTGACCCCGAAATTTTCAAGTTAGTCCTCACGGAGATGGTGCGGGAGGCAGGGATCAAAGTATACCTCCATACTGTCGTGGCCGACGCAATCACATCAGCAGAAAAGTTGGAGGGGGTCATCGTAGAGAGCAAGTCAGGGAGGGAAGCGATCCTAGGCAAAGCTGTAGTCGACGCAACAGGCGATGCAGACGTAGCCGCCAGAGCTGGGGCTCCATTCCACCATGAGCCGACCGGGAGCAACTCCCTCGAGTTTAGGATGGCTAATGTCGACCTGCAAAGGACCTATAAGTATTTCAAGGAGAACCCTGAAAGGTATCCGTCTGACATGGATGCTCCTCGAAGCTTCGAGGAGTTTGAGAAAAACTGGCTGGAGAATGGTTTCTTCTATTATCCTCATGGAGGAGGCAGAAAGCCGGGCTCTAACATGGCTATGCTTGTGGAAAAGGCATTGGAGAGAGGAGATTTTTCTAAGGAGAGAGGGATTATCACTGGCTTGGATGCCTTCGGCATGGACGGCTGCGCCTGGAACAACACAGTCATAATTAACAGCAACTTTTCCAGGATTGACGACCTCGATGTGAGGGAGGAATCCAAGGCTGAGATAGAGGCGAGGAGGATCTGCTTCTACGTCGCGGAGTTTCTGAAGAAGTATGTGCCTGGTTTTGAGAGATCCTTCATCATCGAGACGGCCTCCGACTTGGGGGTAAGGTTTACGCGATGGGTAACAGGGGAATACACGCTTACGAAGGAAGAAGTGGAGAGAGGTGCCAAATTCGAGGACGTCGTAGGTGTAGGCTCTGCTGGGTTTCCAGGAGCTGCCTTCGAAATCCCCTATAGGTGCACAATTCCCCAGGAAGTAGAAGGACTCTTGGTGGCCAGCGGAAAGAGCGCCTCAACAAACCCCAAAGGGTTACTCCGAGGAATGACAACATGTATCTTGCTCGGTCAGGCAGCTGGCACGGCTGCGGCGCTCGCAGCCACCAATCACACCGCTCTAAGAGAGCTGAGTATAAGGAGGCTTCAAAGGTCTCTAGTAAACCAGGATGTCTATCTCGGAGACGAGAATAGATTGGGAGAGCTCGGTCTCCTTTCAAATCTTGATCTTGGATTGGTGAAAAAGAATATCTAAGATGTTTGGGAATAGCTAGTTGATCTGCAAAGTAGATGGTAAATCATCTACTTTTCAACTTGATGATCTCCCAGAGGAGTTCTTCAATAAACTGTGAGAAGGATATATTCTCGTTCCTGTTCAAGTGTTTCTTAACCTCCTCGTACCACATTAGGCTAAGCCTTCTCAGAAGGTCATCTGAAAGGGAAATCGACTTAGATCTCTTCTTCGGCATTTCGTCAAGTCACTCGTCTTGGACCAATGGCTATGTTCAGTCTGTCAATTCTTCCGGTCGAGAATGACTGTCCCTGAGGACTTTTCTCATTTTAATATCATCTGTGCCGGCAGTTGTCTCGAATAGTGGGGTGGCGAGTGGTTATAACAGACATATAAGACGTCGATCATTTTTCCAGACGATTCTTCTGTGTCTGATATTCCGAATGCTTCCTCAGATCCGTAAGTGCTCGGTGTCAGATCAGGCGTGAAAGGATTCATGGGAACCGTGTAGGCTGGGCTGCATAAAGGGCAGAAACGGTAGCAATCGCATATTAAGAAGTCAGTAGGTCTCCTAACTCGGTAAACCCTACCACAGACCGGGCATTTGCCTTCCGCATGGCCGACTTGTGCCATTGCTTTTTCACCCGACCCATGAAAACCGCAGTAGGCGAGTACGCACCTATTAAAACTGCGGCGGGTTTCGTCCGTGTTGTCGGACTCTTCAGGGGTGTTTAGGCGCCTAAACGGATGTTAACTTTCCGATGGCAGTGGGGCGGAGCACTCCTAAGCCGATACGTTCGCTGGCCACGACGCCGTACAGGTCTCCCCGCGGATCCTCGTAGGGTTCAGTCGTTATGTCGCGTCTCAGAAGCATGACGGAGGAGATGTCGACGTCGTTTATGATCACGGTGTCGGACGTGCACTTGCTGCTTACAGCTATCTTCATGCCTAATGGAGAGTGCCCAAGGATGCCCCTGTTGAGATCAGCCTGCGAACCCCAATAGAACTGATGTATGAACTTCTCATCCACCCATAGGTCCGCATAGTTGTCGGGGTGCAGAGCCATCGCCGTCGGGTTCCAATTGACTTTTTTCAGATCGTTCCAAATTTTTACGATTTCTGCCCACTGAAGGGTTTCGTCACCGTCACCAGTATCAGCTGTGCCTGCCTGAGCTACTAGGTAATCGTAGATTATCTTCGTCTCGAGTTCTGCTATAGCCCTGCCTATCTCAGCTGTCTCTCTTTCGAGTACGCTCCAAGAAGCATCCTCGTAAAACTTCTTCGTGTAGGCGCAGCCAGCCTTGATCTCCGTGTCGGCTTTGACGTCGATGGTCTCATACTTCTCGCCTGTGAGGAAGTATTGGGCTCCCTCACCGACTTTGTAGGCGTAAGCAACCTTAGCCTTCGGGAAACGGACAAGAACATCCTTTACGGGCATCACCCTGATGATTTCTCTGCCGATTAGGGCTGGCTTAGCTGCGTCTACAACTACATCATGCATTCGTCCAAGGGCACCTGCGATGTCGCTTGTTATGCCTTCACGCAGCACGGCTTCGTAGAATGGGCTGCTTTTTGCCCGTTCAATAATCTCTGCCCAGAAGGGTTCGCCGTCACGCCGGACAACCGCTTCTTTCAAAACGTTTCTCTGTTCACCCATTCTAACCACCCAGCGGACATAAGAGGATAAGCCCGGTGTCTTCGTCCGAGAATGTCTGGAGCGCTTTTCCCACGGTGCCAACGGTCAGCGAAGCCGTAGTCATGACGTAACCGCCGCCTGGCGCAGCTGTCTTAACGAAGGTGCCAAGTGTGATGGCGCCGGAACCAGTGACCTTCACGATGCCTATGCAGCAGACTGAGACATATTCGCCTGCCGAAACCGACTTCAAGGCTATACCGACGGCTTTATCATCTGTCCCAGTGACCTTACTCACTGAACCTATCTCACCAGCGGTATGAGTGTCCATCTTCACAAGATCACCCTTCGTAATGGCGCCTTGAGCCTTCAAGCTAAGCGTTAGAATCTCAACGAGTGCCTCACCCAATGCTGTATCAGAAAATAGATCTGTCATTCTCTCATTCTCTCCCGAATTTCATTCCTTTCACCCGTTCCATCGCGGGCTACTCGGGTCAACTAAATGACTCTTCTTTAATTACGTTAGACCTAATCTTGAATAGACCATCCCCCTATGGTTTTGTCTTTCAGGTTGCCAGAAACTCAGCAAGGTTCAGAAGCCTCCCAAAGAGGATGTCCTTAGCCCTTGCAAACCTTCGAGGTGACTCAATCTGAACGGCGATGTAGTAGATTTGAACCTTTATCGCCTTGGGGATCTTCCCATAGCGCATCCTCCTCATTCGGCAATAGAGACATGTGATGTGTGGACGCTTGAGGTCGTGTCCACAGATGCTTTTACATGCAAAGGCAAGGTCCACGTTTACCTCTCCAACTTTTTGATGAGTTCTTTCATCCGTCGGTTCTGTTCGTATGCTCCGTAACCCCAATGCTGAGGAACCCGCTCAAAAACTACAGCCTTGAGCTCCCTCAAAACCGTCTGCCTAAAATCTTCCTCCCTCTGCGGCTCAATAACCGCCTCACCGTCCTTCTTGGCCAGTTTAGTCTTCTCCTTATTGGGAACATTGATGTTCTCCGGAGAAATCTGCTCCTGTCTTGTTAGCCTTGATTCCAGATCATCAAGGCGTAAGTTAATCTGTTCCACGATGTCCTCGATTGCTTGGATCAGCTCATCCACAGTCGGCTCAGGCTCAACATCGAAAGATATAGCCTCCTCCTGCTGCTTGAGGTATTCCTCTGTTCCGCAGACTCCACTTTGTATACCAACAGCCTTCGCTGCTGTACAAAGCTTGCGTTTAGCAGCAGCCTTAGCGTCATCTGAGATACTGGTCTGCGGAAGCCTTGCTAAAGCATTCCGCAAGTGTGGAACGTCAACCTTTCCCTGAGCGTTCTTTAAGGGCAGATGCCTCAGGGAGCGAGGCACAGTTTTGCCTTGCTCATCTCTTTCTCCGCCAGGCTCAACATAGGCAAATGCGGAGTCCGGAAGATCGTCTATGTATGCTCTATCCCAAACCCTCTCTTTGAAAATTCTATTCAAATGTTTCACCATCCTCGAACTTTTTTTAAGATCTGGCGGTGCGAGGCACCTGGTCTCTTTAATCTTTTCAACAATCCCGTTCCAGATTTCAACGGAACTGGCGGGATCGCCAGGCTCAAAATCCTTGAGCAGGGCCAGACCTACAAACTGGATTCCTCTCGGCGCCAGGCCGTTGACTTTGTCGAGGCGTCTCCAGTCATATTCGACACTGCAATGTTTTATTTTTCCGTCTCTGATGCAATTCAGGATATGTTCGTCATTCAACTCTGCAACGTACTCGATCGCTCCATCCTCATACTCGGCGCTGAGGACCCTCCCATCGATCGGATAGAGATGATTCAGAAGTAGCGGAGTTCCTATAAGAGTGTGGGCTGCCTTCTCCAATTCTTCCTCTAAGTAGACTCGAACACTTGGCCACTCTTGAGGGTGGGCCGTCTTGATTGGATGAAGGGCCGTTCCCTGGATCAGATTTTTGTCATGGGGCTTAACGTTGCCGACCCAGCTAAACGATTCTTCTCCAAGCTTGGCTTGTAGGTATCCACATATCCTCTCAGCTGTTTCCTCGTCTTTGCCTTGGGATATAAAGTCTCGGACGCAGTTCTCAAAGTCTGTCCATTTGCCGAAGGGCATATCTCATCGGATAGATTACTCGTATCACTTTCTATAAAAGGCGAATTTCAGAAATCAGAGGAGTTATAGAGTGCTGCAACATCGACCGGACCCCCTTAGAACGGAGTTAATCCACCACGTAGACTCAGTTGCTCGGAGCGTTCGATAAGGTCCCTATGTTGGTCAAGACCAGTATGTTCATTGTGACTGAGGTTCTAACTACGCGAGCGCTAGACGACCAAACGAAAATTGGTCCATTGAGAGTAATCCTGATTAAACCTTTTAAACACCTAACTCTAGGATAGGGTTGAAGCGGAATGATGAAGAGAGTGCTAGGTAAGACCCGGCTCTTGGTTTCCATCATCGGTTTTGGTGGGATAAAGCTACCCCTTATCGATAAGAAGACCACTCATGAGACATTAAACAGGGCCTTGGACTTAGGAATCAACTTCTTCGACACTGCTAGAAGCTACGGAGACAGCGAAGAGAAGATGGGATGGGCAATCAGCGAGCGGCGAGACGAGTTTTATGTATCAACAAAAAGCGCAGCCCTCACGGCCAAAGAGATGGAGAAAGATATAGGAAGAAGCCTGAAAAACCTTCGAACAGACTACATTGACATTTACATGTGCCACAATCTGAGATACTCAGTCGACTACGAGAAGGTTATGGGGCCAGATGGCGCTATGGAAGCCCTAAAGAAGGTGAAGAACGAAGGGTTGATCGGGCACATCGGCTTCAGCTGTCATCGCTTCCATGAAACAATGGGGAGGGGGATCAAATCTGGAGATTTTGAGGCGATAATGGTTTCATATAATGCGCTAAATGATGAGTTGGTAGACGAAAAGATTCTGCCCTTGGCAAAGGAAATGGATGTAGGAGTCATAGCCATGAAGCCTCTAGCGGGAGGAGCTCTGGCAGCTCCACCAACAGAACTTAGTGTTGAGACAAAGATACCGATAGCAACGGAACAGGCTCTTAGGTTTGTTCTAGCTAACGAGGCTGTAAGTGTGACGATCCCAGGCATGATGAACCCCCGAGAGGTAGAAGAGAACTCTCAGGTAGGCGACACATTCCAATCGATGACAGATGCCGAAAGATCAGAGCTGATCAAGGCTGTCGAAGGATTAGGTAGCAGATTCTGTCGCGACTGCGGATACTGCCAACCGTGTCCTCAAGAAATACGTGTCCCCATAATCCTACGTCACTTAGCCTATTACAAACGTTACGGTCTTGTCGAATGGGCAAAGGGAAGATACGGGATGGTGGAGGTGAAAGCCGACG